>Ga0101944_10000281_pt1 | contig 159165 bp, 128 predicted proteins | sample DewCreD2012metaG_FD_75245 | JGI IMG/M metagenome (GOLD analysis project Ga0101944, IMG submission 75245) | Hot spring sediment bacterial and archeal communities from British Columbia, Canada, to study Microbial Dark Matter (Phase II) - Dewar... ...
AAGGCGATGGCCGCGCTGGAAGCCCGCTTTGAACGGGAACCTGATTTGGAAAAGTACTTTGTCCGCATCGCGCCGTTGGTGGCTTGATGGCTGGACAGTTTATTTTCTTGGAATGGCCTAAATGGACTTGCCAATCATTTCATCTGCGGAACGCCAAAAGTCGCTGTTGGTTGGGGCGTGGTAGTGCAGAAAGTGCCCATCCGCGGAAAGTTGAAATATTGCATCGGGGAGTGCTTGTAAGATAGCGCGATTTTCTCCTTCGCTTTTGCGCAGCGCAGCTTCAGTCTGCCGCAGGCGGTTGGTGAAGACAGCGTGAACTCTGGTCAGGCTCCAAGAAATGACCAGCGCCGCGACGAACGCGCGGATGACCGGTTCAGTCTGGATTGACCTGTGTAGAAAGTATTCGGTGCTTACGACGAACAGTTCGGCGAGCACAATGGAAGCGATCACCACTGCAATCGTGATTTTGCGGGTGCTCCATTTCTCCATCATGCGCCCTAGTTTACTAGACATTTTATCCCTTTTTTAACTTTATGCTAATCAGACTCTTCTAGATATAGCATAACACAAGTTGGCAGATTCTTTAATTAACACTTCATAGCGATTGCGTGGCAATTTGGTTAGTTTTAGGATAGAAGCTCAAATATAGTATACTACATTTTGGCTGTTGTGCAATTGAATCTTTGTCTCGTTTTCCGTTTCCCTTATTCCCTTTTCGTGGTATCCTGCACCCTCACGTGAGATGGACACGCCATAAAATTCAGACCTGGGAGGGTAATGTTATGTTGCAGCCGCACGTGGATTACATGGATATTGATGTGCAGGTTAATGTTCCAGAAACAATTGTCAAGCGGGATGGGCGGGTTGTCCCTTTCGATGCAGACCGTATCGAGACGGCGCTGAAGCGTTGTTTTAACAGCCTCAGCCGACGGCCTGTTATCTCCACCGGTGAATTGACGCAACAAGTCGTCAACATCGTTGCGGCCAAGTACGAGCAACCCACCGTGGAGCAGATTCAAGACATTGTTGAGATGGTGTTGCTGGCGGCGGGTGAGTATGAAGCGACCAAGCACTATAATTGGGCGTTACGAAGACAAAGACCTCACCACGGCGGCGCAGGAAGTGGCCTGTTCGGCGGGTACGTGTGAGTTGGAATTCTGAGTCATTTTGACAGGAGTAACAGGATGTTCGGGATAGTTCCGCCTGACCCTGTTAATCCTGTTTGAGGGAACTATATGCACTTCTCATCATTTTTGCGCGTGATGTCGTTTAACATTCGGGTGAACGTCTCTGGCGATGGTCTCAACGCCTGGCCTTATCGCAAGGATTTGGCCGCCAGCATGGTTCACCTGCACCAACCGGATGTTGTGGGACTTCAGGAAGCCTTATCTGACCAGGTGGATGATCTGGCGGCGCGTCTGCCCGATTTCGCATGGGTGGGGGTGGGGCGGGACGATGGCGCGCGCCAGGGCGAGTTCGCCGCGATTTTCTACCGCCGTGCACGGTTCGCGTTCCTCGATCAAGGGACGTTCTGGTTGTCGAAGACGCCGGATGTTCCCGGACGTTTGGGATGGGATGCAGCTTGTGTGCGCATTGCGACCTGGGCTAAGTTGCGTGATACGGCATCGGACGCCGAATTTTTCTTTTACAACACGCATTTTGATCACGTTGGCGTGGTGGCGCGCCGTGAAAGCGCGCGGCTGCTGCTCAAGGATATGCACGCGCGGGCCGGCGCCCTACCGGTGATTCTGGTCGGCGATTTGAATTGCGCTCCTGATGCGACGCCGTATCGCTGGTTGACCGGTGGATTGGGGAAAATCCCGCTACGCCTGTACGACGCGCAAACCCGGTCGGCGAGACCGCATCACGGTCCAACCGGCACATTCCACGCCTTTACCGGCATCCCACGCGAGCGCATTGACTACATCTTTGTGACGGAAGGCATTGACGTTCTTCGCCACGCCATCCTCGCCGATTACTGGGACGGCGGGCGCTACCCCTCGGATCACATGCCGGTGGTCGCGGATGTGATACTGAAAGACTTACCCTGAGACGGCATCCAGAAAATCGGCGAAAGCCAGCAATTCTTGCCGCAGTTGGGTCATCGTTTCGGGGAGATGCCGGATGAGGATCTCGATTTGTTCTGAATCCAGGTTAAACGTGTAGACGTTGCGCACGACGTGGCGGAACCCACGATAGCGGTCGAGCCGCTCTCGAAGACCGTGGCTGAGTACAGCGGGCCGCACTTCTGCAATCTCGGACGTCATCTGGCGTAACAATTGTTGATGCCATTGCGCGCCGGTTGGTTTGGTTTCATCAACGCCGTCGGCGATGATTTCCAGTAATCTCTCCACTCCGGCGTAGAAGCTGTGGAGATTCAGCGCGACAGCATCCAGATAAAAATACGCGCCTGACGTTTGGCCTTCTTTCCAGATGTGCAAAGCACGTTCTACGACGCCGGCTAACTCTGCTATATCGGCGCGGATACGTCCAGCAATGGTACGATAGACTATGTTCACAATGGCACTCCTTCACGCTCGATGACTTGGCGAAGATGGGGTTTGCAGCGTTCCATAACAACCAGATCAATTTTGAATTCCGGCGCGAGGTCCTGCAATTTGGCGACCGCAGTGAAGTAATCTTCGTCAGCAATGCCCCAAGCAGCCAGATCGATATCCGACGTAGGGGAGAACCACATCCCGTGGACGAGCGACCCGAATGTGACGACGCGTGAAGCCTTAAACTGGTCGTATAACAGCGCTGCGGCATGGCGCGCCACATCCCAGGCGCGCGTTTTGCGTTCCTCGAGGTGTTGTTGCATACGCGCCTCCCGGCGACGCAGCGTCTCCTGGTACTTTGTCAGTGAAATTGCGCCGGCTTCGTGCATCATTTGCTCCTTTCACCTGATAACAATTATAGCACAGATATGGAACTTCCCTTTTCCCGCAAGCGTCTTATCATCAGTTCTATGAATCACACATCACGTCTTACGAAGGAGGTTCCCTATGTCCCGCAAAACCTGGTTAGTCGTCAGTTTTCTGATCGGTTTTGTCATTTTGATCGGTGGGCTGATTGGCCTGCTGATCCATTACGAGCGTCTCCCCGAAACGCTCAGCCAGCACGAAACGCTCGTGCTTGGACAAAACACCCTGGTCCCCGGCAGCAATGCCTCAATGCGCGTCGTCGTGCGCGATAGTCGTGACGCGAGTCCCTTGCCCAATGCCGAAGTCGAGGTGCGGCTGCGCCCGGCGGACGGTGGGCGGGCGAAGGTGCTCTTCAAGGGGACGACCGACGCATCCGGCAACGTAAATGTCGCCTTCGCCGTGCCGGAGGACGTTGAACCGCAGCAGACGCTCATCGTCGAGACGAAGTCCAGCCTCGGTTCCGACACGCTGGAACAGGCGGTGACGGTCAAGCGCGACTACCGCATCCTGCTCACCACCGACAAGCCGCTCTACCAGCCGGGACAGGTCATCCACATCCGCGCGCTGGCGTTGGGAGCGTTCGATCTGCGTCCCGCCGCCGGGCAGCCGCTGGAAATTACGGTGGCGGACGGCAAGGGCAACACTGTTTTCCGCAAGACGCTCACGGCGTCCGATTACGGTGTGGCGGCGGTGGATTTTCAACTGGCGGACGAGGTCAATACCGGGCCGTACAAGCTCACGGCGACTATTTCCCCCCCTTCCGTCCCCTCCGGCGGGGGGGAGACAGGGGGGGGAAGTGCTGAGAAAACCGTCACCGTTGAACACTACGTCCTCCCCAAATTCGATGTCAAATTGACCACCGACCGCACGTTCTACCGTCCCGGCGACCACGTCGAAGGCACGCTCAAGGCCGCTTACTTCTTCGGCAAGGAGGTGGCGGGCGGCACGGTGAAGCTGGAAGGCTATACCTTCGACTTCCAGCGCATCGTCGCGGTAACGTTGGAGGGGACAACGGACGACGCAGGTAACTTCACGTTCAGCTTCGGCCTGCCGGACTACATCGCGGGCAGCGAGCTAGAAAGCGGCGGCGCGCGCTTCTACATCGAAGCCGCCGTCACCGATCAGGCCGAGCACACCGAAGTCGGGCGGCTGTCGCTGCCCGTGTCCCCAAATGCGCTCGTCATCAACGCCGTGCTGGAAGGCGGGCAGCCGCGTCCCGGTGTCGAAAACATCCTTTATGTGATGGCGAGCTATCCCGACGGGACGCCGGCCGAGGCCGCGTTGACTGTGGCTGTAGCCGAGAGTAACGAGACATTCACCGGGCAGACCGGCAAGTATGGCCTGACAGAAGTGCGCTTCACGCCGCCCCTGGCTACGCTCAACGTGAGTGTTCAGGCCCGTGATGCGGCCGGCGCAGAGGCATATCGTGTTTTCTACTTTGAGGGTCGATGGGATGAGGAAACCGTCCTCTTGCGGCCCGACGCCCCCGTGTATCGCGTCGGCGATACGATGTGGCTTACCCTGCTCACCTCGGCACAGCGCGGTACGGTCTACGTGGACATCATCCGCGAAGGCCAAACCGTGAGCACGCGCGCCGTGGATGTGACCGACGGCAAGGCCGAAGTCGCCGTTGACCTCACCCCCGACCTCTACGGCACGCTCGAACTCCACGCCTACAAGATTCTGCGCTCCGGCAGCATCACCCGCGACACGCGCCTGGTGATTGTCGATCAGGCCAGCGATCTCTCCGTGGCGCTGACGCCCGGCGCAGACACCTACCGGCCCGGCGAGGACGCCGCGCTCGATGTGCAGGTCAACGGCGCGGACGGCGCGGGCGTGCAGTCGGCGGTGGGGCTGGCGGTGGTGGATGAGTCGGTCTTTGCGCTGGCGGAACAGGACCCTGGCTTCGCCAAGCTCTACTTCATGCTCGAAGCCGAACTCTTGCAGCCGAAATACGAATTGCACGGGTTTGGCATCCCCGAATTGATCTCCGAACCGTATCCGGTGGACGATCCGGTCTTGCGCGAGGCGCAGGAAGGCGCGGGCAAGGCGGCGCTGGCTTCGGCGATTCAACAACAGGCGTCGCCGTTCAGCCTGAATGTGAATTCGCACGAGCAGGCGATGCAGCGGGCTTACGAGAAGCAAGAGAGATTCTACACCGGCTTGGCGAAAGGTTTGTACGGTCTCCTTTTGCTCCTTCCTCTGGCGGTGATGACGTTGAGCGGCGTCTCGGTATGGCGCGGGGCGGAGCAAAAGCACTGGCGGCGGCTGTTGGGCAGCGTGGGGATGGCGTTTGGCGCGCTGATTGCGTTGGTGTTGATGCTGGCGGGCCTATTCTGGCTGGTGAACGACCTTTTCTGGCGCGCCAGCGACATCATGATGGTGATTCTAATGGCGCTGGTGGGCCTTTTGGGACTGGTGGGCGTGATTGGCCTTATCGTGATCGCCATTAAGCGCCGTGATGGGCGCTTAGGCGCGATGTTGGGGTTGATTCCGGTGTGGTTCGTGGTGCTCATCGTTTTGCTCTTTGCTGCCGAGCGTGGCGACTTTTTCCCGCGCGAGGGGTGGGAGATTGCCGGCCTTATCGCGCTGGGCCTGCTGCCGCTGGCGTTTATGCTGCGCAGCGCGGGCTTCGTGCTGGAAAAGCGCGTCTTCCCCAGCGTGGCCGCCTTGGGGATGGCGCTCATCCTGGCGGTGTTGCCGTTGTTCACGTTGATTGGCGGCTTGGGCGGCGCGGCTTTCTCTGGCGCTGACGCCGGATTTCGGCGCGGCGACGTGATGATGGACGAGGGAGTAGTTTTGGAGATGGTTCCGCCGCAGATGATGGTGGTGGAGAAAGCCGTCGAAGTGGAAAGGGTGGTGGAAAAGGGGGAGTCTGTGTCCCCACAACAGGGGACTGGGGAGCCGCCCCGCCTGCGCCAATACTTCCCCGAAACGATGCTCTGGCTGCCGAACGAAACCACGGATGCGAACGGCGCGCTGCACCTCGAGTTCCCCGTCGCCGACAGTATCACCACCTGGCGGGTGACGGCGCTGGCCTCCTCGCAGGATGGACGGCTCGGCAGCGCGACGGGCGGGTTGCGCGTCTTCCAGGATTTCTTCATTGACCTCGACCTGCCCGGCTCGCTCACCGTGGGCGACGAGATCGCCGTGCCGGTGGGCGTCTTCAACTACCTGCCGGAAGCGCAGACAGTACGCCTGGAAGTGCAGCAAGAGCGCTGGTTCACGTTGCTGGACGAGCCGGTCAAGACGCTGGAAATCGCTTCCAACGACATCACCGTCGTCTACTTCCGCGTCAAGGCGCTGGACTTCGGCGCGCAGCCGTTCCAGGTGACGGCCTACGGCAGCCGCATGTCCGACGCGATTCGCAAGGACGTGCGCGTCTTCCCCGACGGCAAAGAGCTGCGCTTCACCGTCTCCGACAAGCTCAGTCCGACGATGCCCGTGCAAGAAACCGTGCAGATTCCGGCGGACGCAATCCCCGGCACGCAGAAGCTCATCGTGAAAATCTACCCCGGCATCGTCAGCCAGGTGGTGGAGGGGCTGGACGCGCTCCTGCGAATGCCCTACGGCTGTTTCGAGCAGACGTCGTCCACGACGTACCCGAATATCCTGGTGCTGGATTACCTCAAGACCACCGATCAGGCGTCACCCGAAGTGCAGATGCAGGCCGAGGAGTACATCAACCTGGGCTACCAGCGCCTCACCACCTTCGAGGTGGATAGCGAACCGGGCGGTTTCTCGCTGTTCGGTGAAGCGCCTGCCGATCCGATGCTCACGGCCTACGGCTTGCAGGAGTTCGGCGATATGAGCCGCGTCTACGACATCGATCCCAAGCTGATCGGTCGCATTGCCGACTGGCTGTTTGCGCGGCAGGAGAGCGACGGTTCCTGGAAGGGCGTCGCGGGCTTCCACGAGACGAGCCTGACGTTGATGACCGACAAGACGCAGGTGACGGCCTTCATCGTCTGGGGGCTGGCGGACGCGGGTTACGCGAATGATGACCGCACGGCGCGAGGCGTGAGCTTCCTGCGCGAGGGCGCTTCTCAGGTGGAGACGGCCTACGATTTGGGTTTGGTCGCCAATGCCTTAGTGGCCTACGATATAGCGTTGGAAGGCAAAACCACTGGTGCGACGGACGCGGTGTTGGATCGTCTGGCTGGTCTGGCGAAGCAGGATGGTGAGGCTGTCTACTGGGACGCAGGCCGCGAGACGTACATGGGCGGCTACGGCAACAGCGCGCAGCTCGAAGCGACCGCGCTGGCCGCGCTGGCCTTCATCCGCGCGGGCAAGCATGGTGACCTGGCGAACGCTGCGCTGACCTACCTGGTGCGCAACAAGGACAGCTTCGGCACCTGGGAGACCACCTCGGCGACGGTGTTGGCGCTCAAGGCGCTCATCGCCAGCGTCAAATCCGGCGCGGAAGACGCCGATGCGACCGTCACCGTCACGCTCAACGGTGGACAGGCCAAAACGGTCGAGGTCAAGCCGGAGAACTTCGACGTGGTGCAGATGCTCGTCTTCAACGATGTGCCATTGGGCCGCGAAAACCAGGTTGACATCACCCTGAGCGGCAAGGGCAACCTGATGTACCAGGTCGCGGGCAGCTACTACCTGCCGTGGGACAAACTGCCGATGTATCCAGAGCTGTTGGGCGCTGAAGACCTCGTCACCATAGATGTGACCTACGACCGCACCGAATTGGCGGTCAACGACACAGTCGGCGTGAACGTCGTCGTCACGCTCAACGAAGGCGTGGCGGACTCCGCGATTGTGGACCTGGGCCTGCCGCCGGGCTTCAGCGTGGAGACGGAAGACCTGGCGCGGCTGGTCGCGCGTTACCAGGACACGCCCGAAGACTACGGGTATGCCAAAATCGAGCGGTACGAGCTGACCGGGCGGCAGATTATCCTCTACGTGAGCGATCTCACCGCCGGGCAGCCGCTCGAGTTCGGCTATCGGCTGCGGGCCAAATTCCCGCTCAAGGCGCAGACACCCGCGAGCACGGCGTATGATTATTACAATCCCGCGACAGTTGGGGAGCAGTCACCGCAGGTGTTGACGGTAGACGGTAGACCGTAGACGGCAGACGGGGAAAGAGATTTGGTTTTGAAACACACTCTGGTTGTCGGGGGTGCATTTCAATTCAGGGGCAAAAGCCAGATAAACGCATAACCTAAGCCGCAGAGTTCGCAGAGAACGCAGAGGGATTTTTTAATCTCTGTGAACTCTGCGTGCTCTGCGGCACGATATAAGGAACGGTCGCCCCAATTCTGAAATGCACCCGTTGTCGGGGTGTGTTTCATTTTTTGCCTGGGATGTGCTACAATGAAGGTGGGTTGAAAATCGCACGTAATGTGCGAGATAGCGAGATCAGGAGCCTTGTACAGTAAGGGGGTGAGTTAGTATGAATACGGCGCCAAGTTTTAGTGCGGATTTTCACGCCAAACCGCTGGAAACGCTGATTCAAGAGTTACCGGTCGATTTGCGGCTAGAAGTGCGCAACTTCGTTGAATTCCTCTTGCTCAAACGGGCGCAAACTGTGAATAAGTCATCTTTGTACCAGGATCAGGCAATTTCTCGGTTGCGTGAGGAAGCGTCGCAGCATGTAGTCGCTGAATCGCCAATCGTGCAGAATGTGGAACACGGCGCTGATGCCTGGCATTTTTTGACAGATCATGCCGGTACGCTTACTGCTCCCGAAGATTGGGCCGCTGAACACGACCACTATCTGTACGGTATTGCCAAACAACGGGAGCGAGCCGATGTTCCCTGATGCACGCCTTTTTCTGGATACCGCTTTTGTGCAGGCGTCGCTGAATTCGCGTGACCGTTACCATGCCGCAGCGATTCGCTTGTTGCCCGTTGTACAGTCAGCGACTGAGGTCTGGACTACAGAAGCTGTATTGGTCGAAGTGGGTAACGCACTCAGTGTGTATGACCGGGCCGCAGCCGTTGATTTTATCGAGCATTGCTACCGGTCGCCTAATCTACACGTCATTACCGTTACAACCGGTTTATTCCGCGACGCTTTACAGCTCTACGCAACGCGCACGGACAAGCAATGGGGGCTGACCGACTGTATTTCTTTTGTCGTCATGCAGGAGCAAAAGTTGGTTCTTGCCTTGACGGCAGATCATCATTTCATCCAAGCTGGCTACCGCGCACTTTTGCTGGAATGAGTTGGGTATTTTTGAGGCGGATTATGGCCTATCCTCGGCAAAGTTCATCCGTCGGTACGAGAATGATGAATTGCCTGAGACTCGGACGCTGGCCGAATGGATCGGCGAAGTCAGAATGTTGGCGCGGTTGCAAGAAAAAGCCGAAACTCTGCAGGAGATTTGCGTTGCGGATTGAACGTTACTTCGCACAGGTGCAATCTGTCATCGAAGCCTGCCCTGTCGTGTAGACACGGATGCCGCGCATACGTTGGTGTTCCGTTATGACAACACTGGACCTCACCGCAAACTCAATCCACTTATCCGACCACAAACACGATAGTAGTGAAACGAATGTGATTGCTTCCTCCGCGCCTGATCTCACTGACGTTCTGCGTGAAATTCAGACATTGCTTGAATGGCCTGTCTGAAAACTCCACTGATTCTTGATTCGCTGATTCTTGATTCTTATGAGTACCCACCACCCCATAACCCAAATCCGCAACATCGGCATCATCGCCCACATCGATATGGGCAAGACGACGCTGACGGAGCGCGTGCTGTTCTACTCCGGGCGCACGTAAAAAGCGCTTACCCCAAACACGCCGCCATATCCGCCACCGTCGTGTTAGTACCTCCATAAGGTGATTTCTTTATTACGGTTGACTGGTTTTATGAAACCTGTCAGATATGATGACTTGATCATAGCCTATAGACTTACTGTTGACTACGACAAAAGTCGTGTTTTGACAAACCATTTTTATACGTGTATAATACGTATAAAAGTGTAAGGGGGTTAGGTTATGCAGCGGAAACTTACAATTACCATTGATGAGCGCGTCTATGAGGGTTTGTATCGCACAGTCGGGGCGCGCAAAATTAGCAGCTTCATCGAAGACCTGGTGCGCCCGCACGTCTTGTATCCCGACTTGGAGCGCGCTTACGCAGAAATGGCGCGGGATACCGTGCGCGAGGGGGAGGCGTTGGAATGGGCCGAGAATGTGTTGCAGGATGTCGCCGATGAAACGTGGTGAGGTATGGTGGGTGAACTTCGATCCGGCTGTGGGGGGCGAAATTCAGAAGCACCGCCCGGCGGTGATTGTGAGCAATGATGCAGCCAATATGTATCTGAATCGCGTGCAGGTGTTACCGCTTTCATCGGCGGTAGACAAGGTATATCCAAGTGAGGCCCGCGTGACGTTCAATGGCAAGCCCGGCAAAGCGATGGCGGATCAATTGACAACGGTGAGCAAAACGCGCTTGACTCGTTATGGCGGTCGATTGACCGCTGAGGAAATGCGCGACATAGAGCGCGCTATCCGCCTGCAGTTAGATTTGTTTTAAGCCGCGGAGCAAAATCATACGCCTACGGCGTGTAAATCTCCCACACGCTCCCCATTGAATTGAGCTTATAAATCTTTTGGTTGATGTCCTTCACCCAAATGGTAAGGTTGTGCATTCCGTAGCCCTGGTAGCTCTGCCGCCAGGTGTTGAAGCCGCTTTCGGGCGCGGTGGCCCAGCCCAGATGGTCACGCACTTCGGGATAGGTGCGCCAGACGAGGCCGAAGCCGCGAATCGGCTGGAGTAGCCCCGCAGGCGGCGTGAGGCTCGGATCTCTCTCCGGATCGCCTTCTTTGAAGTTGTCGGTGTAAGCCCGGTAGGACTGTCCGCCGTAGTTGTTGAAGAAGACATAGATCGTATTGCTCGGTTGCAGCCACAGCATAAAGCCGTGTTCAAAGGGTTGCTGCGCCGCCCAGCCGATTTCTGCCGGGTTCGGGCACTTCCCTGCCATGGCTACGGCCAATTCGGGTACCCAGACATTGGCGCATGCGATGGTAAGCGCGAGCGTCGCCTCTGTCGTACCAGCACTGTTGCGCACCTGGAGAACCACCGGGCCACCACTACGGGGAGCAATGGCCGCCGTTCCGCCGTCGGGATCAAGATTGCCGATACCTTCGGTTAGCCCGGCGCCCCCCATCCACATGAGATATGCCTCGCTCCCGCCCGTAGCTTTCCAGGTGACGTTGACCGTTTCGCCTTCGACGATGCTCGCGCGATCCGCCGTGAACGACTGGATCACGGGCGCACCGGCAGCCGGTTTGGGCGTCGGGGTGACGCATGTGGTACCGCAGCCGCCGGGGCATGCGTCGGGGCAATAGTAGACCTCGTTTGCAGCGCACGCGGGTGGTGTGCACATCACGAAGGGCGTGTTGGTGGGGCTGGATATCGGTTCGGGCGTCGATGTTGGTTCAGGCGTGAATGTGGGGGTGGGAAGTTCGGCAGTGGGGGTGACACACGTGGTCCCGCAGCCGCCGAGACACTCGCCGGGACAATAGTAGACTTCGTCACCCGTGCAGGCTGGCGGCGTACACATCACGTAGGGGGTCGTGGTAGGAGCAGTCGAGGCGCGCGGCGTCGGGCGCGGGAGATTGCAAGCCAGCAGCACGAGCAGCATCAAGAGAATGCCGAATACCTGTATCTTGCGCATTGTTGTTCCCCCTTTGAAAATCACATTTGGCTTACGCAAGCCGGCGGAATTTTACCGCAGAGTGCGCAGAGATCGCTGAAATCTCCTGGTATCTCGGGCGTTCTCAGCGGTCTCTGCGGTGAAAACAACCTGGTCGGGATGTTCCGTATCTTGTTGCCCAGTACAAAATTAGCGAAAAATCCGCGTGATTCGCGGTTAGCATGGGCTTCTCGACGCCGGCGTTTGTGTTAGCTGGCGCGCAGCAAGGCGATCACGTCGACAAGGGCACCCTGGTAAGTCGGCTGTGGATCGATCTCCTCTAATTTGGTTGCTGCGCTGTGGACGAGGAACGTTGAACAGCCCAGGCGTCCGGCAACCATGTCCATCGCTTCGTCACCGACCATCAACGCCTCCTGTGGCTTACAGCCGAGTTCGTCGAGGATCTCCTGGTAATATCCCAGGCTCGGTTTAGCGAAGTGTGAATTCTCATAGGTGGTGACTTTGTGATAGGGGAAGTCGTCCACCCCGGCCCAGGCCAACCTGTGCTGTGTGGCGATGGCGGGGAAGTGCGGGTTGGTGGCGATGACCACATCGAAGCCCTTGTCGAACGCCGTCTGCACGGCGAGACGCGCTTCCGGCTTGGCCGCGGTGTACCGCCGCAGCGTCGGGAAAACGCGCGTGTAGAAGTCCATAAAACGCGGTTCCATTTCCTCGCGTGGGTAGCCAACGAGCGGGTAGAAGACTTCGGCGAATACCTGCTCGTTGGTGCGGCTGCCGTCGTTTGCCGTCACCGCATCGGCGCCGCGCATGACGCAGGCGACGAGTTTGTCCGGCGGAATCCACGCCGCCAGATGTTTCGTCAACAGCGCAAAGTAATGCGGGATGAAATCATTCCGCATATCGTGTTCCAACAGGGTGCCGTCAAGATCGAAAAGAATGGCTTTGAAGGTCATGGCATATTCCTTATCCGCAGATTTAGCAGATTAAGCAGGTTTCAGGCTGGTTTTGCTTATTTTTATCTGCTAAATCTGCTTAATCCGCCGACCACAAAAAACGGGTCTAAAGCGTGTATAACTCGCCGTATTTGTTGCGCAGGTAGGCGATGTACGGTTCAACGCGCAGTGGGCCGCCGGTTACGCGCTCGATCAGTTCCGGCGCGGTGTACTTGCTGCCGAGGGTGTAGATGTTGTCCTTGAGCCAGCCGTGCAACGTGTCGAACTTCCCTTGCGCAATCTCTGCCGGAATCTCAGGGTGGGCCTCCAGCGCGCATTGGTAGAACTGCGCGCTGAGGATATTGCCAAGCGTGTATCCCTGGAACGCCCCACCGATCAGCCCGCCGTACCAGTGCACGTCCTGGAGCGCACCGTCACGGTCATCCGGCGGCGCGATACCCAGATCGGCCTTGAAACGTTCGCGCCATGCCTCCGGCAGGTCGCGCACGGCGAGGGTGCCTTCGAGCAACGCCAGCTCGAAATCGAAGCGCAGCATCACGTGCAGGTTGTACGTCACCTCGTCGGCGTCGGTGCGGATGAGCGAGGGCTGCACTTTGTTGATGGCACGGTAGAACGTGTCCAGCGGCACATCGCCCAACTGTGCCGGGAAGATGGCCTGAAGCTGCGGGTAGTAGTGCGTCCAAAAACCGCGACTGCGTCCGACGACGTTCTCCCACAAACGGGATTGGCTCTCGTGGACTCCCGATGACGTGCCGCCGGCGAGCGGCGTGGCCTCATAGGCCGGGTTGCATCCCTGCTCATACATCGCGTGCCCGGCCTCGTGCATGGCGCTGAACAATGCCTCGCTCAGGTCGTTTTCCTTGTAGCGGACGGTGATGCGCACGTCGCCGATGGAGAAGCCGGTGGTGAAGGGGTGGGGGCTGATGTCGTAGCGCCCCCGCTCGAAGTCGTAGCCGAACGCGCGGATGACCGGCTCGAAGAACGCCGCCTGTTGCGCCTGCGGGAACGTCCGGTGCAGGCACGAGTCGTCTGCGGGGGGCTGCGCCGCAATCGCCTGAACGATGGGGGTCAACTGCTCGCGCAATTCGGCGAACACGGCGCGCACCGTCGAAGCCTTCATCCCGTAATCCGAGAAATCGATCAGCGGGTCGGCGATGTGCTCATAGCCGGGGAAAAAATCGGCTAACTGACGGCTCATGTCAAGCGTCTTTTCCAGGTAAGGTTGTACCAAAGCGAAATCGTTCGCCGGGCGCGCTTGCGTCCACACAGTATAGGCTTCCGCAGTATGACTGAGAAACTGCCCCATAAACGCTGCCGGAACCTTGGTGCGGCGTTCGTACTGGATGCGCGTCACCCGGATCAGGCTGGCGTCATCATCATCATAGGGCAGGCTTTCTTCCAGCGGGCGTAATTCGTCCAGCAGACGTCCGATGGCGGGATCGGTGAGCTTCTCGTGCGCCAGCCGACCGAGGATCGCCGATTGCCGCGCGCGCGCCGCCGCGCCGCCGGGCGGCATGTACGTGCTCTGATCCCAGTTCAGCAGCGCGCCCGCCGCGCCGATATCGTTGGCTTCCTGTAAACGGTTTTTCAGTTCCTCAAGTTTGGGGTCCATAACCCGCTCCTTTTAAGATTTAACCACCAATCTTCACGAATTTTCGCTAATCTGATTTCTATTCGTGAAGATTGGTGTAGATTCGTGGTAAAAGTTTAGCGGCGGTAGCCGACGACGGCAATCTCGCCGGATTTGAGCGTGATGCGCTCCACGCAGACTTCGCTCGGCCACTGGCCGGGCAGTTCCTCGTCGATCCAGCGTTGCACCAGGCCCTTCAAGCCAATCGACCATTTGTTGATGCTGACCTTTTTGATGATGACAGTCGCGCGGCACCCCGAGGCCTCAAGCTCGACCAGTCCTTCGAGTTTGAGGGTGTTCTTGAGGTTGATCGGCAAGTCAAGATTGGCCTCTTCCAGTACGGAAGGATCGACTTCCACATAGATGGCGGCCTGGCCCGGCGTGAAGGTCAGGCTAAGGTTTTGGATGCCCTTGACATTGCCGAGGGCCTCCTGCGCGATGGCCGTCAGCGCCGTATCCGTCGCCGTGACGCGCACGCGCTCGCCGCTTCCCAGGTCTTGCAGCGCGCGGAGGTCATCCAACGTTTCGATGGGATACTGCGGAAGCTCCAGGTCTTCCGCCGGTTCCACAACCTCGACGGGTTCAGGCTCCACGACGCCCAACCATTGCAGGATTGGCCCGATGATCGGCCATTCGGGCAGCGGTGGCAGCGCCGTCGCGTTCGACGCGGCCTGCACCGGCATCGCCACGCTCAACAATAACAGACTCAAAACTAACGTCACTATGACTTTTCGGTGTTTCATTTTTATCTCCTTTTGTTTTGAAATTTTCGATTTGATATTTTCTCATCTGCACAGATTTTTATTCTTCCTCAATTCCCCACCAGTACATATCCGCCAGCTTTCGGTGTTCCTGGTGCAGCCGGACGTAGCTTTCGTGACGGTGTGCATCGACTTCGCCGGCGGCGACGGCTTGCAGCACGGCGCACCCCGGTTCGACGGTGTGGCTGCAATCCGAAAAGGCGCAGTTGGGCACGTGTGGCGCGATGTCGGGGAAGTAGGCGTCGATCTCCTCCGGGTCGAGGTCAAAGAGCGCCAGCGCGCGGATGCCCGGCGTATCGGCAACCCAACCGCCAACCGCCAGCGGCACCATCTCGGTAACGGTGGTCGTATGGCGTCCCTTGCCGGTGGCATGGCTCACGGCCTTCACCCGCTTGCCCAGACCCGGTTCCAGGGCGTTGAGCAGGCTCGTCTTGCCCACCCCGGAAGGCCCGATGAAGGCCGAGATTTTGTCTTTCAACCGTTCGCGCAACGTCGCTATGCCTTGCCCCGAAACGGCGCTGGTGTAGACAACGTCGTAGCCAATCCGTTCGTACACCCCGAATAGGGTGGCCGCTTTCTCCAGGCCGACCAGGTCCGTTTTGTTGGCGCAGATGAGCGCCGGAATGTCCTGGCGCTCCGCCCCCACCAGCAGCCGGTCCAACATCTTGAGATGCGGTTCGGGATTGGCACAGGCTATGACGAAAACCGCCTGATCCGGGTTGGCGATAATCACCTGCTCTTGCTCGCGGAGGTATCCTTGCCGGTCCCAGCGCCGCGTTCCCCGCCCGGAAGCGAGCGGTTTGAGCCGCGCCAGCGACCGTTCGCGCTCGTGCACCGACTCGATGACCACGCTGCCGTCATCGAGCGTTTGCCATTCCACCCGGTCGCCCACGGCGACGATGCTGCTTTCGCTGCGTTCCTTTTTCAGCCGTCCTCGCACGCGCGCGACGACCTGCTCGCCCGATTCGGTCAGTATGGTGTAGAACCCGCTCTGCGACTTGATGACCAGCCCTTCTTGGATAGGCCCTCCTTGCGTTAATCGTCGTGTCGTCGTATAGTTCATAGTCATTGTACTATACAGCGGGATTGGCGCAACTGTGACAAAACGTTATACTGGCGGTGGGGCGGAGCCGTCGAGATGATGAACCAAAACGATATTGTTATTCCCGATACCTGGCAAGCGTTGGACGTTGCCGGTTGGCGCAGCCCGATTTTGATCTTCGGCGCCAGCGACAGCGGCAAGAGCACCTTTGCGCATTACCTGTATGGGCGACTGGCGGCGCAGCACGACAAAGTCGCCTTCATCGATGCGGACATCGGGCAGAGCAGCTTCGGCTTGCCGGCGACAATTGTCGCGGCTGTCGGTCAGGGCCGAGGCGATTGTGGTTTTCCGCCCGCTGGAGCGCGCCGGGTGAGTTTTGTCGGGAGCAACACTCCCGCAGGAAACATCGCAGCCGTGTTACTCGGTCTGTACCGGATGAAGCGTTTTGCGCTGCGGGAGAAGGCAGACGCGGTGCTCGTGGACACATCCGGGCTGATTGACCCTTTACACGGTGGCGTCGATCTCAAGTGGGCGAAGGTGGAGCTTTTCCGTCCGTGTACCGTGGTGGCGTTGACGCGCGAGCGGGAACTCGAGCCGCTGCTCTCGCCGCTGCGCCATCTGCCGGATGTGAACCTGGTGGAGTTGCCCGTGTGCGACGCCGTCCGCCCGCGCACGACGGAAGCGCGCCGGGCCTATCGCGCTGCCTGCTACCGCGCCTATTTCGCCTCGGCGCAGCGCCTCCCGTTGGTGTATCGCCAACTGGCCGTCTTCCCCAACCTGGACTTCACGCCGGGCCGCCTGGCCGCACTGGAGGGGCGCGACGGCTTTGTGTTGGCGTTGGCGCTTGTAGAGAGCGCCAGCGATGTCGCCGTCTGGCTGCGCACGCCCTGGTCTGGACAGGGGCAGGTAATGGCGCTGCGACTCGGCAATCTGCGCATTGATATGGGAACCTATCAGGACACGCGCCTGTGAGCGTGGCGCTTTGTTGGATCGTCACCGCTTGCGCCGGGTCATCCGGCGTTTTTTTTTGTGAAAGGAAATGCGATGAAACCTGCGAAGTGGGTATGGCTGCTTCTCTTTGTCGTCACAGTGGGGTGCGCGCTCGGCGCGCCGGTTGAGGATAACACGCCGACGGCGACGCCGGTCAGCTTGTCGCCCGTAACGACGCCATCAGTGCGCTCGCCGGTGGCGACGCCCGCGGTTGTTTCGCCGCTCCCGACGCCAACTACCGCTGTGACGGCGACGGCGGTTCTGAGCAGAGAGAATGCTCTCTACCTACCGTTGATTGTCGGGCCGGAAGCAACGCCCATGCCGGCTCCTACCCCTGTCCCTCCCGCGACGCCCACCGAGATACCGCCGCCGGTTCCCAAGCCATCATTCGGCATCCAGATCGATCCCAACACCGACGATTTAGCGCGTGTGTTGCGTTGGGTGCAAGGTTTGGGCTTTGGCTGGATCAAAGTTCAGATGCAGTGGGCGATCCTTGAGCAGGAGCCGGAGCGCTATCGCTGGGTGGAATTGGACCGGCTGGTGCAGTTGAGCAATGATTTCGGATTCAAGCTGCTGTTGGGTGTGGTGGACGCACCCGGTTGGCTACGATCGGGCGTGGGCTACAACGGCCCGCCGCGCGAGCCTGCGGAGTTTGGGCGCTTTATGGGCGTGCTCGCGTCGCGCTACGCCGGGCGGGTGACGGCCTATGAATTGTGGAACGAACCGAACCTGTTGCGCGAGTGGTACGGCGAAACGCTCGATCCGGCGGCGTTTGTGGCGTTGACGGCAGCGGGCAGCCAGGCCGTGCGCCAGGCTGACCCGCAGGCGTTGATCATCAGCGCCGGATTGGGCGTCACCGGCATCGATGACGGAGTGACCGCCATCGATGACCGGCGCTTCCTGCGCGAGGCGCTCCGGGCCGGGCTGGCGCAGTGGGTGGACGGGATCGGCGTCCATCCCTATGGTTACGCCAATCCGCCGTGGGAGCACGCTGCTGACGCGGCACACGTCCGCCCAGCCTGGAACGAGCATCCGAGCTTCTTCTTTCTGGACACGTTGGAGGACTATCACGCCATTTTGGTCGAAGCCGGGGTGGATGCGCCGCTCTGGCCGACGGAGTTCGGCTGGCCCGCTGCCGACGGCATTCGCTCGACAAACCTGCCCCCTGGCTTTGACTACCCTTACGCCGCGTGGGTGACAGAGCAGGATCAATCAGAGTATCTGATAGCGGCGGCGCGCTTGATGCACGAACGTCCGTGGGTAGGGCCGTTTTTCGTCTGGAACCTGAACATGAGCGTGACGTGGGGAGCAGAACGCCCCGAAGCCCTGTTCAGCCTGCTGCGTGTTGGCGGGAACTATCGCCCGGCTTACCTGGCCTTGCGGCTGCACCAACCATAAGAAGTCGGCGCGGTGCTAAACCGCGCCGACTGTTTCACAACGCTCACCGTGCTGTGGCCGGCTTCTGACCGCGCCACCGGCCTTTTATATGGGGATGTGCGGTCCCTTGTTCAGTTGCGGCTCGGCGGGGGCTTGCTTGTCGCCTTTAGCGAGGCGAGCTGCCTGTTCGGGCCACGTGGCAAGCGCACGCGCCCGCAAGCCGCTCTCGCTCACGATGGTTTTGAGCTGTTCCGGTGTCAGTCGCGCCAACTGCTCGTAGATCACGATACCGGCGGCGTTCAGCACCTTCTGGGTCTTTTCGCCGATGCCGATGATGCGCGTGAGATCGTCCGGGCGAACCAGCACCCGTTCCTCGACCCGCTCTATCGCTTGGGCGCTCACCGTCTTGCCGGCACTTGGCGCAAAATCAAAAGCGCCGATCTGTGACGTGCGCCAGCGATAATCGCTGCTGAGCGCCATTTTGAAGTCCTCCAGGATGCCGGGCTTGTCGTTGATGGCCCATTGATCGCCGAACCAGCGATAGAGCAGGCCGCAGCGAATCTGCTGCGCATAGGGCGTCTTGTTCCAGCGGTCGATTTCCTTGTACACCTCGCGCACCCAACCTATGTTTTGGTTGATCCAGCCCTGATCGTGCTCACCGGCCGGCCGGTGGATGTGGTTCATCTCGGTGATGTAGACCGGCAGGTCGCGCCACTGCGCCGGGATGCGTTCCATGAACAGCCGGTAGATCTGGAAGTCGTAGTAGTGATCCCCCAACGGCCCCGTCCCGTTGCCGAACCGTTGTAGATGGGTGACGGCGGCGAGGTTCGGCCCGTGCGTGTAGGCGTGCAGAATGATGCCGTCGAGCGCCTGGATGTTCGCCAGCATCTTCTCGTAGTAATCCAGCGGTCGCCACTGGGCGTTGTTGGCTGCCTTCCACGGCATGTAGTTGTAAGGATCAATGGCGCCGGGACAGACGATGGCATTGGGCAGCACCGCCTTGATCTTGGTATAGGTTTTGTTGAACGCCTCCGCGTACATTTCCGGGGAGATGTGCTCGATGGGATGCTCAAAGCCACCGGGATGCTCACGCGGGTTGTTCTGCTCGTTGGCGATCTGGATGGTCCACGCGTAATCCTCAGCAGGGAGGTCGGTGCGCTTGAGGAACAGTTCCACCCACCGCGCCGCCGCGTCGGCGAAGCCGTTGTAGTATTTCGCTTCGGGCAGCGTGCCATTGGGTTCGTAGCCGTGGTTGAGCCGCACGATGACACCGTACCCCTGGGTGACCCATTCCCAGAAGAAGGCGCGGATGTCATTATTCGGCTGGAGGGCGCTCGCATTCCGACCGCACACCTGCGTGAAGAAAATCCACCCCTTCTTCCCCGCGTTCTGATACAGCCCGCGAATCGCGCCCTTCGTGTGCGGGTCATCCGCGATATCGACCGCATGGATGCCAAAGATGTGTGGCGAGACACCCCTGGGGCAATTAAGCTCCGTGGCCGGTTTGCGTTTGTCTTCCTGGGTGGGATAGCGAACATACCACGCGGCAACATACCCTTCGTAAAGGGCAGGTGTGCGCACCTTGATCCACTGATCCATTTTGCCGACTTTGCCGCCGGTGATGGCGGGGTCTTCCAGAGATTCCAGAACCGTTTTGTGCGGCACCCACCACACCTGTTGTGTGGTCGTGCTGGCGCCCGCGCGCACCTTGAGGCCAAATTCCGGGCTTTCGACGACCACGTAGCGGGTGGGCGTGCCCACCGGTGGTTGGGGAATTACGGGTTGCGTGCCGCCGGTTTGCAGTTTGACATACCACGCTGCACAATAGCCGGTCAACCCGGCGGGCGTCTGCACATTGAGCCACTGGTTCATCTGGCCGATCTTCTGCTTGACCACGGCCTCCTTTTCGAGCGCCTTGAGCACCGTCCCGTGCGGCAGCAGGGCCACTTGCGCAAAGCCCACCCCCGGTCCCTGGCGCAGCTTGAGCGGATCGTCGGGACTATCAACGACGACGAACACCACCGTCGCCGGTACGTCAATGGGGACAGGTGGCGGTAACTTGAGGTACCAGGCCGCCACGTAGCCAACCTTGCCGTTGGGCAGGCGTACCCAGAGCCATTGACCGGTCTTGCCTACCTTGTTGCGGGCCACGTCCGCGTCTTCCAGCGCGCCGAGGATGGCGTTGTGTTGCGCCTGATCGACGATGGGAGCGCCAACGTAGGGCGCCTGCCGCACGTTGAGAAAGCCGGTGTCAGGACTATTCACCTGCACGTCAATGGTTGTGTTGGCGGGCGGTTGGGGCGTCGTCCCACCACCGCCGGAGAACGGCTCCAGAAACGGTGTGGGATCGATGAGATCGTGGGGATAGTTCGTCTGCCCGGAGGCCGTGGCGCCCTGCTTTTTGAGGCTCAGGTGCAGGTGGGAGCCATCGGAATTGCCGGTGTTGTCCGCCAGACCGATCAGTTGCCTGGCTTTCACGAACTGCCCGCGGGTGACGACGGCCTGCGCCAGATGCGCGTAAATCGATTCGTAGCCGTCGTCGTGTTGAATGCGAATCTGATTGCCGTAGGGCTTGCCAACAGGGTCGATGCTGCCGTCCAGCCGCACATCACTCACGAACCCATCGGCGACGGCGTAGATTTCACTGCCGTGCGGGGCCATAAAGTCGATGCCTTCATGGCCGGGCAGGCCGAATTTGTTGTAGATTTGTGGATTGACGCCAAATTGTTGGGTAATCGTTCCATATTCTGTAGGCCAACGCATCCGAAATGCCATAGTTATCCTCCTTATCGCAAACTATCGAAAACCGAAAGGCGAAGGTCAAAAGATGTACTCTAAGTATATGCGACTTTGGCTGTGAAGTCAAAAAAATTGCCAAAGTCACCGTCTTTTGACAACGATCTCTCCGACCTCCGCGACGAGCATCCCCAGGAGGATGAGCGCGCCGCCGATCCACTCGCGGACTTCGAGGAGTTCTCCGGCGAAAGCAACGGCGAACAACGCCGCGAACACCGGCTCCAGGGCGAAAATCAGCGCCGTGTGCGTGGGGGTGGTGTGGCGCTGTCCCCACGTCTGCACGCCAAAGACGAACGCCGTCGCAATCAGGCCCATATACACGATGGCCGGCAGCGCCGCTGCGGGCGGCAGCAGCGCGTGGCGCTCGAACAGCAGCGCGGCTATGGTCGAGAGCGCCGCCGTGGTGAGCAGTTGTGTGGCGGTGAACGGCAGTACGTCGTAGTGTGGAGCAAAGCGCGCCGTGCTGGTGATGTGTGCTGCAAAGCCGATCGCACACAGCAGCACCCACAAGTCGCCGGGCGAGAGGGTCAGGCGTTGGTTCAAGTCCAACGTGAGCAAACCCAGGCCCACGGTGGCGATGAGCACACCGAAGGCTGCGGCGCGGGTAGGGGGCTTGCGCAGCAGGGTCGCCGCGAACAGCGGCACGAGCACCACGCTCAACCCGGTGATAAACGCGGCTTTGGCGGCCTCCGTGGTCTGCAAGCCGATGGTCTGTGGCACGTACCCCAGCGTGAGGAAAATGCCCGTGAATGCCCCGGCCCGCAGCGCGCGTGGTTGGATAGGAATCGGGCGCGCTGCGATGTTGCGCTGTAGCAGGAGCAGCATCGCCAACGTACCGCCCGCCACCCAAAAGCGTACCGCCACGAACACCAGCGGTCCCACCGTATCCAGCGCATTCTTGACGACGACGAACGTCGACCCCCAGATGGCCGTTACCAGCACCAGCGCGATATCCGCTTTCCATCGTTTCATAGTGACCTCTTCTCACGTTGAAGATGCCAGGGCCGGCCTTCGCTCACGGCCCGTTCCTGGTGATTACCCACATGTTGCACCATGCATGCGGGTTTATTCACCGCAGAGGTCGCAAAGCACGCAGAGAAAGCCTTTTTCATATCTCTCTGCGGCCTCAGCGTGCTCTGCGGTGAGATATGGGTAATCAAATCACCAGCCCATTCATCTTGACACGTATCTCCTTTGTGGTATGATTTGCCCGTTTGCAATCTGAACGACAAGCGTTTCTTGGTTGATCTCCCTGCCTCGTGTGCAACACGAGGCGTTTTTGTGCCAGGGAGTATAACACAGGTTATGGAATGAACGCAGCGGTCAGCGTTAGCACAAGCTGGCCGCTGTTGCTTGCATAGTAAGGTACAGGATGCAAGATGTAGGATGCAAGAAAGAGAGAAGGGAAACAATGGCAAGGAAAAAGGAAGCACCGCTGGAAAATGTCCGCATCATCGGCATCTTTGCCCACGTGGATGCGGGAAAGACAACGACGTCCGAGTCGATTTTGTACTACACCGGGCGGATTCACCGCGTTGGCCTGATCGACGATGGCGACACGCAGATGGACTTTATGCAGCAGGAACGCGAGCGCGGCATCACAATCATGTCCGCCGCAACCGCTTGCCACTGGCGCGATCACCGCATCAACCTGATCGACACGCCGGGCCACATTGACTTCACCGCCGAGGTAGTGCGCTCGATCCGCGTCATCGATGGTGCGGTGATGATCCTGTGTGGCGTCGGTGGGGTAGAGCCGCAGACCGAAGCCGTGTGGCTGCACGCCAACCGTGAGAAGCTGGCGCGCCTGATTTTCGTCAACAAGCTGGATCGCATCGGCTCGGATTTCTATCGCGTGCTTGACGAGGTTCACGAGCGGTTGACGCCCAACGCACAGCCGTTGCAACTGCCCATCGGCAGCGAAGGCGGGTTCCAGGGCATCGTTGATTTGCTCACCGAGCAGGCGTGGGCCTGGCACAATGGTGATGACGAACCGATCAGCGTCCCGATCCCCACGGACATGACGGCGCAGGTGGCACAGGCGCGCGAGCGTCTGCTGGACGCCATCTGCGAGACCGATGACGAATTGCTTGAGCAACGCCTTGAAGGGGCCGCGATCGACCTGGAGACCTTGCGCGCGGCGTTGCGGAAGGCCGTCATCGGCGGGGACATTGTGCCGGTGTTGTGTGGGACTTCGCGCAATCGCATCGCCGTGCAGCCGCTGCTCGACGCGATTGTCGATTACCTGCCCGCGCCGGTGGACATCCCGCCGGTGCTCGGGCACAATCCGGCCAACCCGGAGGAAATCCTGGAACGCCCGGACGCCTTCGACGTGCCCTTCTGCGCGTCGGTGTTCAAAATCGTCACCGACCCGCACGTGGGGCATCTGACCTGGGTGCGCGTTTTCTCCGGGCAGATGCAGGCCGGCGATTTGGTCTACAACCCACGCACGGGCGAGTCCGAGCGGGTGGGGCGTATCTACCGGATGCACGCCAAACACCGCGAGCAGGTGGACAGCATGGCCGCCAGCGATGTGGTGGCGCTGGTCGGCGTCAAGTCGGCGATGACCGGCGACACGCTCTGCGATCCGGCGCACCCGATTGTGCTGGAAGGTATGCATTTCCCCAAACCGGTGATCGCGGTGGCGCTGACGCCGTCATCCACCAAAGAGCGCGAGAAGCTACACGAAGCCGTGAATCGCCTGTGCACCGAGGACCCCACGCTGATCCAGAACTTTGACGCGGAGACGGGCGAACTGACGCTCTCCGGCATGGGCGAGCTGCACCTGGACGTCTCCGTGGACCGGCTGCGCACCGAATTCGGCATTGTGCCGCAGGTGAGTGCTCCGCAGGTCTCCTACCGCGAGACGGTGCAGCAGCGCGCCGAAGTCACGACGACGTACAAGAAGCAATCCGGCGGACACGGGCACTTCGCCGAGATCGTGCTCAGTATCGAGCCGTTGCAGGAGGGCGATGAAGCCGCTCAGAGCGGTGAGGCCGCTCAGAGCGGGGAAGCCGACGAAGATGGTGTGGCTTTCGTCCACGCTGCGCCGCCCGCCGAGTTGCCGCGCGAGTTCTGGCGTCCGGTGGAATTGGGCGTGCGCCGCGCGTTGGCGCAGGGCGTGATTGCCGGGTATCCCGTCACCGGCGTCAAGGTGACGCTGTTGGGCGGGCGCTACCACGAAGTAGACTCGGCGGCGATGGACTTTGAAGTCGCCGGTGCGATGGGCGCGCGGCAGGTGGTGCGCGCGGCAGCCCCGGCTTTGCTCGAACCGATCATGCGCATCGACATCAACTCGGCGGAGGAGTACGTGGGATCAATCGTGGCCGACATCGGGCGGCGGCGGGGCCTGGTCAACGCGATGCGCGTGCGTGGCCTGGTGCGCAACATCGATGGCGAAGTGCCGTTGGCCGAAGCGCGCGGCTACGCCACCGACCTGCGCAGCATGACGCAGGGGCGTGGCACGTTCACGCTTGAATTCAAGCGGTACGCGGTGGTGCCGGAGAGCATCGCGGCGGGGGTCATCAAGGAGCGGCAGGCGGCGGGGAAAGTGCCGATTCGATAGGGGCCAAACAACCAGTGGGGAATGGCGTTCCCCCTGAAGCATGTTGCGGGTTGGCGCGTGGGCGCTTTTTAGCGCCAGTTACCGAGGAATTCCAACTGCTCCCGCATATCCGTCGCGGACCTGGCGGCCAACAAAGTAAGCAGTCGTCGCAGCAGCACGCCGACCGGTAACTGGTCAGAGACAATGATGCCAGCATGAGAACGCCCGGCAGCCAGGAACTCTTTGTGCAGCCGGGCAAAATCGCGCACATTGAAAGTGAAGACCACGCGCCCCAAAGCAGCGGCATACTCCAGATGGTCGGCATCAAGAACCTGGATATGATTGGCTTCTCTGGCTGTCAGGACATCTACAGAGCGTGAGCGGAGCGCGCGGACAAGCGCGCGTCCCATGGAATCTTCATCCAGGTATAGGCGGATAGGATCAGCCACGCGACTCAGTCCCCCATTCGCGTAGCACAGCCTCTTCGGTGTTTGCCATAATATCTGCTTCAATCTCGTCGCGGTGCGAGTGGTAATAGGCCAGGGCTGCATGGACCGGCGCTAATTCCAGCTCCAATTCATCGGCTATCTCCTCCGGCGTTAGCCCTAATTTGTAATAGCCAACGATGGTGCGCACCGCAATCCCCGTTCCGGCGATAGTAGGCTGGCCGTCATGTAACCGGGGAATGGACACAATCGCCCCCGCGAAAGAAGCATCGAGCCACCGTTCGATCAACTCGACTGGCCTGGTATGCTGCTGGGCCGCCAACTTCGTCAATCGGGTGTAAACATTGCCCGGTAGTTGTAATGCAACATTTGCAGTATTCATCTCTCTGCTCCTCAAGGTTATGGTATGATTATAGCATAACTTCGACATTGCGCTTTCCCCTTTTCGTGCTATAATCTCCTTTCGGCGCAGTAAGCGCCCTGATACGTGCGTGGTCTTTTTAGGGCCTTGCCGGTACTGGCAGGCCCTTTTTTTCTGCAAGGAATGTGATTGAGGAGTATTATGTCGACAGAGTTTGAAGCGTTTGCCCTGCATCCGGCGTTGATGCAGGCGGTGGATGAATTGGGCTACGAAAGCCCGACCCCCATTCAGCAGCGGGCGATTCCGGCCTTGATGAGCGGGCGTGACGTGCTCGGCCAGGCGCAGACCGGTACCGGCAAGACGGCGGCCTTTGCGCTGCCGATGTTACACGGCTTGCAGACCGACGAAGCGCGCGGGCGCGTGCAGGGTCTTGTGGTGACGCCCACCCGTGAGCTGGCAATTCAAGTGGCGAAGGCCATTTACGAATACGGACAACATCGCGGCGTGCGCGTGCTGGCCGTCTACGGCGGACAGTCGTATAGTCACCAGATCAGCCGTTTGCAGCGCGGCGTCGATATTGTGATCGGCACGCCGGGCCGCATGCTCGATCTGATTCGCAAGAACGAGCTTGACCTGAGCGCGGTGCGCTATCTGGTGCTGGACGAGGCCGATGAGATGCTCAGCATGGGCTTCATCGAGGACATCGAAGCTATTTTGAGCGAAACCCCCCCGACACGGCAGACGGCGCTTTTCTCCGCCACCCTGCCCGAACCGATCCGGCGACTGGCCGACCGCTACATGTCCACGCCGGAAGCGATCACGATCAACCCCAAGCGTCTCACCGTCGCCGAGACGGAACAGCGCTATTACGTCGTCAACGAAGAAGACAAGCTCGCGGCGCTCACCCGCCTGTTGGAGACCGAAGAGATAACCAGCGCGCTAGTCTTCGTGCGCACCAAAGTCCGTGCGTCGGAATTGTCGGACGCACTGTTGGCGCGTGGCATCCAGGCCGAGGCGCTGCACGGCGATCTCAGCCAGCCGGCGCGGGAAGCCGTGATGAACCGCTTCCGCCGTGGTCAGCTCACCATGCTGGTGGCGACGGACGTAGCGGCGCGTGGGTTGGACATCGATGACGTGTCGCACGTGATCAATTACGACATGCCCTTCGACCCGGAAGTCTACGTTCACCGGATCGGACGCACCGGGCGGGCGGGCCGCAAAGGCGTGGCGCTGATGTTGGCGACGCCCCGCGAGCGACGGCGCTTGCAAGAGATTGAAGCGTTCACCATGCAGCCGATTGCACGTGCCAAACTGCCCACGCCTGCCGAAATCCTGGCGCGCCGTGACGCGCAGTTTTTGCTGAAGATGGGCGGGCAACTGGAGAATGTTTCCGGTAGTGAACACGCCCTGGTTGCCCAGATGGTCGCCGCGGGCTACAGCGTGGAAGATGTGGCGGCGGCGGCGATTCGCCTGGCGCGCGCGCAAGAGCAACAACGGCCTATCGAAGAGATTCACGAAATTCCCGTGCGTTCACAGCAGCATCGTGCGAAATTCGAGGAGCAGCCGGATCGCGGCCCCAAACGCCCGCCACGCCGCAAAGGCGAGCGCGAACCGGGCATGGTGCGGCTGTGGCTCAACGTCGGCGCGGCGCACGGCATCCGCCCGCGCGACATCGTCGGCGCGATTGCCGGCGAGACCGGCATCCCCGGACGGGCGATCGGCGCGATCGAGATTCAGCCGCAGCAGACGTTCGTGGATGTCGCGGAGCGGCACGCTACCCAGGTGCTCCACAAAATGAAGCACTGGAAGGTGCGCGGGCGCGTCGTGGTGCTCAAAGCATCGGACTAGATCAAACCTGACAGGTCTTCCGAGACCTGTCGTTTTTTTTATTCGAGAACCCGGTTGTGTGGCACAGCCGGGTTTTTTGACATCTATAGTGAGTTGTTTATACTGACTACGCGCTTTCTTACCACCAGATGTCAAAATGCTTGCGCCGGATTATGTGCCGCTGCAAGCGTTGAAATGAAGTGATTCTCGAAGAGGGCATATATGCGCATCGATTTGAATTGCGATATGGGCGAGAGCTTCGGGCGGTATACCCTTGGCGATGACGCGGCGATGCTGGACATCGTCACGTCGGCGAACGTCGCCTGTGGGTTGCACGCGGGCGATCCTATGGTGATGCAATCCACGGTGACGCTCGCGGCGCGGAAGGGTGTGGCGGTAGGCGCGCATCCAGGCTACCCGGATATGCAGGGCTTTGGGCGGCGGGCGATGGCGTTGACACCGGCAGAGATTGAAACGGCGGTGCTTTACCAGATTGGCGCGCTGGCGGGATTTGCGCGCGCGGCGGGTGTGCGGTTGGTCCACGTGAAGCCGCACGGCGCGCTGTACAACGTCGCCGCCCGCGATGAGGCCGTCGCCGAGGCGATTGTCCGCGCGGTGGCGGCGTTCGATCCGGCGTTGATCGTCGTCACGCTGCCGGATTCCGCGTTGCGGCACGCAGCACAGACGGCGGGCTTGCGTGTGGCTTGTGAAGGCTTCGCCGACCGCGCCTACCGTGAGGACGGCAGCCTCGTCCCACGCAGCGAACTGGGGGCGGTGATCCACGATCCGACCCAGGCGGCGGCGCGCGCGATTCGCATGGTCACGCGGGGTGAGGTGGAGGCGATCACGGGCAAGGTTGTCCCACTGCATATCGATACCCTCTGTATCCACGGCGACACGCCTGACGCGGTCGGCATCGCGGCGGTGTTACGTGCGGCGCTTGAGGCCGCAGGTGTGGTTGTCGCGCCACTTGGATGATTTTTCACCCCGAATGTCTACATTCGCTGAATCTTCACGAATTTTCACTAATTTGTACTGGGCAGAAGCATATTGGAATTTTGGTACACGGATGAACACGGAAAACACGGATTTCTTTCCCAAAAAATCCGTAGAATCCGTGAAATCCGTGTACGATTCTTCGATTCGTGATTGCAAGATCATCTTGACTACTACAGAATTTTCACTAATTGGATTTCTTATTCGTGGAGATTGGTGAAGATTCGTGGTTGATTTTTGGAGTTGATAGGCAATGCCCGTATATCCCCGCATTCTTCCGGTCGGCGAGGCGGCGTTCACCGTGGAGTTTGGCGACGCGGTGGATGAGGCGCTCAACCGGCAAGTTCACGCGCTTGATGCGGCGTTGCGCGCGTGTCCTGTGCCTGGTCTCGTCGAAACGGTGCCCACGTATCGCTCGCTGTTGGTGATGTACGATCCACAGGTGCGTGCTGCCGACGCAATGCGCACCGCTTTGACGGATGCGCTCAATGTGCTGGCGACGACGGAATTGCCCGCAGGCCGGTTGGTCGAAATCCCTGTGCGCTACGGCGGTGAAGCAGGCCCGGATTTAGCGGATGTAGCTACCCACTGCGGAATGACGGAAGCGGCGGTGATCGAATTGCACGCGCAGCCCGTCTACACCGTGGCGATGCTCGGTTTCGCGCCGGGATTCGCCTATCTGCTGGGGCTGCCGGAGGCGCTGGCGACGCCGCGCCTGGCGACGCCGCGCCTGCGCGTGCCGCCGGGCAGCGTGGGGATCGCCGGCGCGCAGACGGGCGTGTATGCGCTGGCAACGCCGGGCGGCTGGCGCATCGTGGGACGGACGGATCGCGTGTTGTTCGATCCAGGCCGTGCAGAGCCGTTTACCCTGCGCGCGGGAGACCGCGTGCGGTTTGTGCCGTTATGAGCAATTCGGCAGTGCTCGACGTGCTCGATCCTGGCCTGCTGACGACGGTGCAGGATGCCGGGCGAAGAGGGTGGGCGCGGTATGGCGTGCCGCCTTCTGGCCCGCTGGATGAGGCTGCGTTTGCTGCCGCGAATGAGCTGGTCGGCAATCCGTCCGATGCGGCGGCGCTCGAAATCACGTTCACCGGCCCGACGTTGCGGGTGGGACGCGAGTGCCTGATTGCAGTGTGCGGCGCGGACTTCGTGCTGTGGGTGGGGGCGTTGCCGGTGCCGACGTGGCACGCCCTCTACGTGCGGGCGGGTCAGATTGTCACGTTTGGGACGCGACGGAATGGGGCGCGGGCGTATCTCGCCGTTTCCGGCGGGATCGCGCTGCCGCCGTTTCTCGGATCGCAGGCGACGTATCTGCCGGGCGGGTTCGGCGGTCTGGACGGGCGGGCGTTACGCGCCGGAGACCGACTTCCACTGGGGCCTGCGGCCATCTGCAATCCGGCGCAGGCTGCCGGGCGCGTCTGGCCCGTGGAGCGCCGTCCGCCGTACACGCCGCAGCCGACGGTGCGCGTGGTGTTGGGGCCGCAGGACGATTATTTCACGCCTGAGGGTTTGGCGACGTTCCTCAACAGCGCCTATCAGCTCACGCCGGAGGCTGACCGCATGGGTGTGCGGTTGCAGGGGTCGCCCATCGCGCATCGTGGGCCGACGGGCATCGTGTCGGATGGGGTCGTGGCGGGCAGCATCCAGGTGCCGCCGGACGGTCAGCCGATTGTGATGCTGGCGGATCATCAGACGACGGGCGGTTATCCCAAAATCGCCACGGTGGTGCGCGCCGATCTGCCGTTGCTGGCGCAGTGTTTGCCCGGCGATCGGGTGTCCTTCGCGGCGGTGACGGTGGCGGAGGCGCAGCACGCATGCGAACCGTGGCGCAGAGTGGGAATAACCCCTTCGCCAGGGTAGCTAATCTCAGTCGATCGCAGATTGCTCTGAGGGGAACGCCAGATCGCCGTTCTGGCCTGGAGCTGGCGATCCAGACTAAGCGAAATTAGATCTACTAAATCTACCTGTAACCCGGTTGTAATTTTACATATCATGTTTTTCCCTTATCATGGAGGGTATGGGATAACATAACCTGAAGGGGGAAGCTGTGCCATTCTACGACATTAACGGGCAAAGTATTCACGTGGTTGAAGAGGGGGCACCGGGCCGTCAGGTGGCGTTGTTGATCCACGGGTGGTCCAGCTCGTGGTACGCGATGTCCCCATTGATTGGACTGTTGGCCCAGCGTTTTCGCGTCATCGCTGTGGACTTGCCGGGGTACGGGCAGTCGCCGCGTTTGCCGGAGCGCACGACGATCCCGCAGTACGCCGATTTGCTGGCGGAATTGATTGCGCGGGTGAGCAACGGCCCGGCGGTTCTCGTTGGTCACTCTATGGGAGGGATGACGAGCGTGACGCTGGCCTTGCGCCATCCGGTGTTGGTCGAACGTATGGTGCTGCTTGGTCCGACGATCACGGGGAAGCTGTCGCGTTACATCAACGCCGTTGTCTCGCCGATCACGCTGTTGGAACGTTTTGGCCTGGGCAGTTTCATTGTGTCCTTTGTGGAACGGGGCATCGTTGGTCTGAGCGATCGGATTATGCGCCCGGCCTCTTTCGCCGAACGGACCAGCATCACGCACGATGATTACGTGCGCCTGCGCGAGGATGCGCGCCGTCCGGGTCAGGGAAAGGTGCGTGCCGAGTGCTATTACGCGATGCGCGCGAACAATTTGAGTGGGCAGCTTGCCAAAGTCGAACCGCCTGCGCTCGTGATCTGGGGTGCAGAGGATAACACCGTACCGCTGCGAGATGCGGGTGTCATCGCCGATGAATGGCCTACCGCCGACTTGCGCATTCTGCCGAAAGCCGGTCACTGGCCCCAGTTCGAGGCCCCCCAGACCACACGTCGCCTGGTCGCGGCCTATCTTGGCTTGCCGCTATCCAGTGACAAAATCTATACCCCGGTCGATGATAACGCGCTCGTGCAGGTTCGTGACATCGCGCAGTTCCTGGCTCATTCCGATATTGCCAACAACCTGAACCTGGCGCAGCGGATCCGTCTGGCCGCCCAGGCCACGCCGCGCAGTTACGCGCCAGGCGAAACGATCGCCGCTACCAGCCAGTCCGGCAGTGAGCTGTATGTCGTCTACAGCGGCACGCTTGAGGTTTGGAGCGATCCCGACGGCCCTGGGGTGGGTGATCCCACTCACAAACAACTCGTCACCCATCTGCGCCCCGGCACGATGACGGGCGAGTACGCGATGTTCGACCAGGGTGTACGCAGCGCCGACCTGGTTGCCGGAAAGTCAGGCGCGACGGTGTTGGCTTTCGACCGCGAGCGACTGCTGGCCTTGTGCGAGGACGATGCGGTGCTCGGCACGCGGCTGCTCTGGAACATCGGCACGGCGATGACACAGCGGGTGCGGTTCATCATCTGGCAGTTGCAGCGGGCGAGCCGCAGGATGGAGGCAGCGAGGGAAGTGCCACCGGCCAGCCTCGATCAGCAACACAAACACCAGCCGATTTGATTTTTGATTTTGGATTCTAGATTTTGGATGGGGGGAGCGTGATTTGGTTTAGCCAGGCGCGGGTGGCTTTGGGGGAACGCAGGCGGATGACGGTGAGGTGAGGGACGCCCAACTTTTCCCCCAGGGCGCGCGCCAGCGTCGTCTTCCCCGCGCACGTCGTTCCAATGACGACGATGCGACGACCTATCATCCCCGGTTTGTTTTCCAGGACGGTCTCAAAGCATCAATCACGAATCTTCACGAATTTCCACGAATCGGATTTCCATTCCAGCCATGCTCGGACCGGATCGCCAGATCCGCGGTTCTTGCGCGGAATTTCCACGAATCGGATTTCCATTCGTGATGATTCGTGTAGATTCGTGGTCAATTGGCTTGCATCGCCAACGCGATAGCGCCGAGGACGCCGGCGCGATTGCCCAGGCCCGGCGGGACGATGTAGCTGTCGATGTCGTGCAGGATTTCGGGAACCTGGACATAACCGTTGAGCAAGGTTTGCACCTCGCGGCGGATCAGCGGGAACAGGTGCGCCTGCTGCATCACGCCGCCGCCGAGGATGATGCGCTGCGGGCAGAGCGTGACGACGAAATTGGCGCACGCCAGCCCGATGTAGTGCGCTTCCAATGCCCAGGCGGGATGATCGGGCGGGAGCGTTTCGGCGCGTTGGCCCCAACGCGCTTCGATGGCCGGTCCTTTTGCCAGCCCCTCGAAGCAGTCGTCGTGATAGGGACAGTTGCCGGGGAAAGGGTCCGCGTCAAAATCGTGCGGCAGGCGGATGTGGCCCATCTCCGTGTGCATCAGGCCGTGCAGCAGGCGACCTTCCACCATCGCCCCACCGCCGATGCCTGTGCCGACGGTGAGGTAGATAAAGGTGTCCAGCCCTTGCGCCGCGCCCCACGTGCCCTCGCCCAGCGCCGCCCCGTTCACATCCGTGTCGAAGCCGACGGGGACGCCGAGCGCCGCCTGCACCCGCCCGGCGAATGGGGTGTTGCCCCAGCCCGCTTTGGGCGTGGAGGTGATGTAGCCCCAGGTGGGCGAGCGTGGGTTTGGGTCCACCGGGCCGAACGCGGCGATGCCCACCGCATGCAGCGTCGCGCCCCTGGCTACCACGCTGCGAAAGAACTCGATGGCCTGGCCGATGGTCTCTTCCGGCGTTGTCGTCGGAAACCGGATTTCATCCACGATATGGTCGGGGCCGCTGCCCACCGCGCAGACAAACTTGGTCCCGCCTGCTTCGATGCCGCCGAATAGGTCCATGATGGATGTATGCTCCTTTTGCAAGATGGTTGTAAATGTGAGTTTAACATAGCGTGTGGGAAAAGCAACGAGTAGTACGGGTGAGGTTAGATTTTTTTCCACCTGTGCGGTTGAGTTGTGCGGCCTGCAAAGTTAGCCCAAACAGGTACAATTGTGCCATCACTTTACAGCGGAGGCACACGATGGCTAACAACTACCGGATCGAGATCCAGGTTGCGATTACGAAGTGCGATGACGAAGGAACGACCACCCCGACTCGGCAAGGAGATGAACGGTTCACCTACGTGCTGACCGAGGACCAAGCGGCGTGCATTGATACGTGCGAACAGGCTGTGCTCAATATCAACTTTGCGGCAGTTAGAGATGCGCTGGCAAAGGCAAAGCACTTCAGCGCATTATCATTGGCGCGGGCGCAGGCCGTCGCCCAATCATCGTCCGAAGTGCACGTCAAGCCATACCGGGTGGATGGAGAAGCCGGACGGATCACATTCGACGTCCACTACATTGAGCGGGATTATGAAGACCCTGCTCAGAGTGTCGCGGTGGCGATTGACGATGTGGGAGTGAAGCAGCAAAAGGCGCAACGGGAATGTGCGGTCGCCTCGGCACAACCCATCCCAGAGGCGCAGAAGCGCGCCCACCATACGGTGGCACGGATTGCGCGGGGGACTTCGACCTACATCCTCACCGGCTGTGGAATCGTGCCTGTGCTGCGACTGGTACTGGCGTTTCTGCTGCACAATTAACTCCTGCACCACAATCTGGTCTTCTTCGTGGATGGGCAACGCACCTTACACGCGGCAATCCTCCACACCTTCGCCTGATTCTTCGCGTTCGCGCTTCGCGCCGCTCCAGATCATCTTGGACTGGTATCACCTGATGGAAAAGTGCAAACTACAGTTGAGCCTGGCTATGAAAGGCCGTGTGCTGCGCAACCAGGTCTTGACTCGTTTGCGCCCACTGCTCTGGCACGGTTGCGTCGGCCAAGCCATGGCTATGCTGCGGGACATCCCCGCCGACCAGATCAAAGACCGGGACGCGCTAGACAAGTTGCGCGGTTACTTGGAGCGCAACCAATCGTCCATCCCGTGCTATGCCGTGCGGAAGCAATTGGGCTTGCGCAACTCCAGTCAAGCCGGCGAAAAGGCCAACGACCTGGTCGTCTCCACCCGCCAGAAGCACAACGGGATGAGTTGGCGCTCCCGTGGCTCGACTGCTCTGGCGTCCATCACGGCTTTGGTCAAGAACCGCGAGTACTCACGCTGGTTCAGCACCCAAACGCTGGCTTTCTCTTTTGCCGCGTGAGGTCGCGGAATCACCCAACCGCACAGGTGGAAAATAACCCGTGTTTTCTGTGTGATCCGTGTACCAGAATTGCAAGACGCTTTTAAACTATGTGGCGCTGCGCACAATGCGCAGCAAATCCGGGCCGTAGGTCTTTTGCCGCCACGGGCCGATGCCGGGGATGTCGCGCAGCTCTTCCATCGTGCGTGGCGGGTGATGCGCCAGTTCCCAGAGCACGGCATTGGGCAGGATGACGTCAGAATCGACGCCGCGGCGGACGGCGACGTCCTTGCGCCAGGCCTTGAGGGCGTTGTAGCGGTTGAGCACCTCCTGAGGGGGGCGCTCGTGGTTGCATGGTGAGGGCGGCATCGGCAGTGGTGGGCTGTACAGCGCCTTCAGAATGCCGTTGCCAAATCGCTGCGCCTGATACGCGGTCAAGCCGGCGGCGGTAAGTTCTTCACGGGTGCGTGGCTGTACCTTCGCCAACTGGATCAGGCGTTGGTTGGAGACGACCTTGACGGCGGGCCGATCCATTGCCTGTGCCTGCTTATCTCGCCAGAGATGCAGCCGGTAGAGCACTTGCTGTTCGCCGGGATGCAGATCGTGCACGCCCTTGATGCGCCAGAAGAACTCGTCGGGATTGGGGCTGGCGGAGGGGTGGATGGTCTGGCAGAGATAGGCAAAGGTCTCCTGTGCCTCTTCCCACCGCCCGGATGCGATCAATGCTTCTTTTTGGATTTCCCGCAGATCGAGCAGGTAGTAGCTGTCCATCCAGGCGTAGGTCAGCGCCCTCTCATCGAGGGGACGCTTGCCCCAGTTGTAACGTTGAAAGTGTTTGTCCATGTGGACGTTGAACGTGCTGTCCAGAATGTCGCCCAGCCCCACACGCGGCCAGCCCAGGATACGCGCAGCCCACATCGTATCGAAGAGGGTGTTGCACATGAACCCAAAATCGCGGCGCAGCATAATCAGGTCGTAGTCGGCGGCGTGGAACACCTTCTCGATCTCCGGCGCAGCAAAAACGGGCGCCAGCGGGCTGAGGTCATCCAGTGGGAGCGGATCGACCAGGTAGTTGGCCTCCGGCGTCGAAATCTGGATGAGGCAGACGTGCTCGTGATAGGCGTAGAGGCTGTTGGCTTCGGTATCGACGGCGATGCGCGGCTCGTGGGACAGGCGCGTTGCCAACTCGCGCAGCGCCTCTGGCGTGGCGATGAGTTCGGGTGGGGCGACCTTCGATGCCGCTCGCGGCTCCTTCCGTGCCATCATGGGGGTATTATCGCTGTTCGGGGGAGTTTGTCAAACGAAAGCGCAGGGCTTTATCATTCTCGTCACAGTTCCCTATTTTTGCTTCGCGCGGATCGCCAGATCCGCGTCTTATGCGCTTAAAACGGGGAATGGCGTTCCCCTCGGAGCAAGAAGAGTTTGTCAAACGAAAACGCAGGGCTTTATCATTCTCGTCACAGTTCCCTATTTTTGCTTCGAGCGGATCGCCAGATCCGCATCTTATGCGCTTAAAACGGGGAACTGGCGTTCCCCTTGGAGCAAGCATGATAAGACCCTGGAAAGCGCGGAGCGGCGGGTGTTTTTTCGACAGGATTAACAGGATTTTCAGGATAAGAAATCTTCTTCATCCTGTTAATCCTGTTAATCCTGTCCAAAGAGAAGTTAGGCCAGCGTGAACGACGCGACCGCGCGAATATCCCGCGAGGAGCTGCCGAACGACACGGTGAACGCGCCCGGCTCGGCCACCCACTGGCCGCGATAGGGATCGTAGAACGAGAGCGCGCGCTCGTCCAGGGTGAATTCAACGACGGCGCTTTGTCCCGGTTCCAGGTGCACTTTCTTGAAGCCTTTCAGCTCCTTTGGCGGGCGCACCAGCGATGAAACCGGGTCGCCGACGTACACCTGCACGACCTCCTGCCCCGCCACCGCCCCGGTGTTCGTCACGGTGACGGAGACGCGGACGGGGTCACCGGCCTTGACCGTTGCCGGGACCTGCGGGTCGCTGTAGGCGAACGTGGTGTACGACAGGCCGTGCCCGAAGGGGAACAGCGGCTCGATGTCCTTCTTGTCATAGTAGCGGTAGCCGACGAAGATACCCTCACCGTACAGGACTTCCATGCTGCCGGGGTAGTTGATGAAGGTCGGGTTGTCCTCGTAGCGCTTGGGGAACGTGGCCGGCAGCTTGCCGGAGGGGTTCACTGCACCGGTGAGGACGTTGGCGACCGCGTGGCCGCCTTCCTGTCCCATGTAGTAGGCCAGCACAATCGCCGCGACGTCGGCGGCCCACGGCATTTCGACGGGCGAGCCGACGTTGAGCACGACGACAGTGTTGGGGTTCACCGCCGCCACCGCCGCAATGAGCGTGTCCTGCTCGCCGGGCAGCTTCATGTGGGGACGGTCGCGCCCTTCGCTCTCGAAGCCCTTGGGCATCCCGCCGAAGATGATGGCAACGTCGGACTGCCGCGCCAGCGCGACGGCGCGTTCCAGCCGGTCGTCGGGGTCGGGGGCATAAGCGCCTTGCAGGTAGAGCGCGGTGGAGTCCACGTCCGGCAGTTTGACATATTCGACCTTGAGCGCGTAGGCGCGGTTGGCTTCCAGTGTCACGTAGGTCTGCGCCACGCTGCGAAGCCAGCCTTCTTCCGCGCCGGGGGTGGCCTCCAACACCAATGCGCCGTCCAGGTACAGGCGCGCGATGTTGGCGTTGCGCAGTTGCAGCGCGTAGCGCCCGCTGCTGGGGACGGTCAGCGTGCCGGTCCAGCGCGCCGAGAAGACTTTCCCGTCCACACCCGGCGGCAATGGGATGCGCCAGTCTTCGACGTTGGGTTCGATGCGCGAGGCGACCGGCGCGCCGGAGAGGTCGGCGTTGTTGAAGAATTCGCACAGCAGGCCCTCGCCTAGGTAATCCGGCTTGATCGCGGGCAGTTCGACGAAGTTGTCGCAGCCCTGTTCGTAGTGGATGGCGACCGCGTCGCCGAGGGCGGCCTTCAGCCCTTCCAGCGGGCTGACGCGATAGGGCGGCTCCAGGTATGAGCTGCCGCCGCCGCCGATGCGACATTCCGCCGCGTTCGGGCCGATCACGGCGATGGACTGCGCGCCTTTGAGCGGCAGAACGGCGCCCTCGTTCTTGAGCAGCGTGATGGAGGCTTCCGCCAGTTCGCGGGCGAGCGCCTGGTGTTCGGGGGTGTTGAGCGATCCGGCGGGCAGTGGGCCGTCCATTTTGCCGGATTTGACGATCATCCGCAGCATTCGCCGCGCCGCCTCGTTGACAGTCTCTTCGTTCACCTGCCAGGTGTTGACAGCCATTTCGAGCAGGCGGCCATAGTAGAGCGCCGGCCCGGGCATTTCCAGGTCCAGCCCGCCGGCGACGGATTCCACCGTCGTGTGGTTTGCGCCCCAGTCGGAGACGACGACACCCTCGAAGCCCCACTCGCCCTTGAGGATTTGGTTCAACAAGTAGTCATTTTCGCTGGCGTAGACGCCGTTGATGCGGTTGTAGGCGCACATCACCGTCCAGGGGTTGGCCTCTTTGACGACCATTTCGAATTGCGCCAGGTAGATTTCGCGTAGTGTGCGCTCGTCCACCACGGAACTGCCGCGATGGCGCTCGAATTCCTGGTTGTTACAGGCGAAGTGTTTGAGCGATGCGCCAACGCCCTTGCGCTGCAAGCCCTTCACCCACGCCACGCCGATGCGACCCGCCAGGTAGGGGTCTTCGGCGTAGCTCTCGAAGTTGCGCCCGGCGAGCGGGGTGCGCACGATGTTGACGCACGGGCCGAGCAGGATGTCGCAGCCCAGGGCGCGCGTCTCTTCGGCCAGCGCCTCGGCGACGCGCTCGATGAGGGCCGGGTCCCAGCTCGCGGCCATGGAGACGCCGGTGGGGAACGAGGTGGCGGCGGCGTGGATGCGCTTGCCGCCGGTGCGGTTGGCGCGCACGCCGTGCGGGCCGTCGGTCATCACCAGCGCGGGGATGCCCAGGCGCGGGATGGCGACTGTGTGCCAGTCGTCCTCACCGGAGAGGAGCGATACTTTCTCTCTAAGCGTCAGTTGGTTGAGCAGGGTTTCGACGCGCTGCTCGATGGTGCTATCGGTTGATTTTGTCATAGATGCCTCCCGAAACGGTATGATATGTGTGAAGTATACCGCAAATGGTGAGGGGATCAATGCTGATTGGGATAAATTGCCCGTGGGTCTACAATGAGCGGCGACGGTCGTATTTTACTCCCTTCCGAGGAACAAAATCCGCAATTTTGTAAAATTAAATTGCAAAATCGTATTTTGCGTATAGTTATCTTTGTCTCGACTCTAACTCAGATGAATTCGCCGTGATCAACCGCCCAACGCTATTCTACGGCTGGGCGCGCCGCAGCTCGCGCTTTCAGGTGCCTTTCAATGAACGGCAGCGGGAACGTTCGAATGGGCTGCTGAGTGTGGAGGCCGTGTCTGGCGACCTGTTCCTCCGCCTCGCGCCCGCGCGCTGGGCTTGGTGTCGTACTTCGGCGACTTGGCCCTCGACTTGAATCACATCTTCCGCCTCGGCGGCTTCACCACTTGTCGGATTTGATTCGTGGAAGGGAGTAATCGGATTGAGGGCAAAGCAATGAGCAAGATTTATGATGTAAAGAATCTGACCGTAGATCAAGAAGCGATTCGCTTTGAATTGTCTGGCGAAAGAATCGTCGTTCCCCTGAGTTTGGCCGGTTCTCTTGTGCTCCCAAAGGCAAAACCGGAGCATTTGCATATTTTCGAGCTTGATCCTGATGGCCTGGGCATTTACTGGCCGGTTTTGGATGAGGATTTATCCATCGCGGGACTTTTGCGTTCCGCCGGGCGAGAGGATCTCGTTGTCAAGAACATTCCTTCCCTGTATGTTGAATCATTGGATAGCTACGCGCGCCGAAAAACCTTTAGGCTACGCCTATAGCTCTGGGATGGTCAGGGATCGTGAATCCTAAATCGCTGCCCAGTTTCACATAAAAAAACAACACAAATCGCAGGGCCAATCTCGGCCTTGCGATTTGTCATTCGCAACTCGCAACTCTTAACTCATCACACCTCATCCGGGTGCAGCTTCTCCAGCCGCTCCGCGTAATCGGCGCGACCGGTGGCGCGCAACCGCTCCAGGTACGCCGGGAGTTGGTAGCGCGTGTGTGAAGGACCACCCTCGCGCAGCACCGTCATCAGCGGGTCGATGTTGGTTAGACTTTTGAGCATCATGGCGTGATGCCATTCCGCCAGCATCCCCATCGCCTTGTCCACCAGGTCAGGCCGCTCGGCGATCAGGTTGTGTTGCATATACGGATCGCGCGTCAGGTTGAACAGCATCACCGGATCGAGCGCCTTGTGCCCGTCGTGATACGTCCGCAGGCAGACCCATGCCTCGCCCTCGCAGTCGAAACGCACGGCGCGCTGTACCGACCACGCGCCCTGGCTGGTGATGAGGTACGGGCGGCCCTGTTCCACGCCTGCCTTGAACGCCTCCGTGTATGGAACGCCGTCCCAATTCGCCGGAACCGTCCCGCCCGCCAGCTCGATGAGCGTCGCTGCCCAGTCGAAGTGGTAGTGCAACGCATGGTCCACACGCCCGCCGTTCGTCAGGCCGGGCCAGCGGATGAGCAGCGGCACGCGGCAGACGGACGGGTCGGCAGTCTGGTGATCGCCCCACACGTTGAACTCGCCCTGGCTCTCGGAATGGTCCGAGCTGACGATGATGACGGTATCCTCGAAGATGCCTTTGGCCTTCAGGCTCTCCAACAGCTTGCCGATCCACAGATCGGCGTACCAGATGCCCATGTCGTAGCCGTCAATCCACTGCCGGACGGCGTCCATCGAATCAAGTTGCAGCGGCACGCGCGGGTACTGGCGCACCCAGGCCTCGTTCAAATCGTGCCCGGCCAACTCCTGCGCGCTATGCGGGCCGAAGCCGTCCCAGCACTTTTGGCGCAATTCCTCCGTCATCCACGCGGGCAGCGGGTCATCGGCGAAGCGGTTGCCGTATTCCAACGGCGTGCGATAGGGCGTGTGTGGGTCCCACACGTTGACGTGCAGGGACCAGTCGTCTCTGTCGCCGTTGCGCTCGATCCAGTCAATCGCCGTCGGGATCACCTCGTCGGCGCGTTCCATGCCGCCCTTGCCGGGATTGTACATCTCGCGGTAGCCCGCGTACCACTCCCATGCTGAATGTCGCTCCCCGAAGGGGCTGACCGTAACCGTGTACAGCCCGGCTTTGCGCAGCGCGCTCATCCACGACGTCGCGTCGTAGGAGTCGCGGAAGCCGCGTGGGCAGCCATCGTTGAACGGGTCGGCGGATGACCCCATGTGCCCGACGACGCCGGTGCGGAAGCCGAAACGCCCGCTCCACAGCGCCGTGCGTGAGGGCAGACACGGCGCATCGGTGACGAAGTTGTTCTCGAAGCGCACCGATTCCGCCGCCAGTCGGTCCAGATTGGGGCTGGTATCGCGGTGGTAGCCGTAGCAGCCCAGGTGATCGGCCCGTAACGTGTCAATGTCAATAAAGAGAACGCGCATCAAAACCTCCTTCTCTGAAAATAGTCTGATCGTCGTTAGTCGAATAGCCCTGCGCTCATTTTCATTAGGGTGTATTTCCCAGGGCTGGCGCGGTCAGAGACCAGCCAGAGCCCGCTGGGGCCGGTCTCCGACCGCGCCCTCCAACGAAATGAAATACACCCTTTTCATTATCAGCGTTGTCCCGCAGGTTCGGCGATGCTCCTTACGCATAGTCCTGTCGTCGTATTGGCGCTTACTGTAGTGAAGGCGGCCAACTTGTCAAGTGACGTAAATCGTTAGAATATAGTAAGGATTCCGTCAAGTAAGTGTTGCCGAAGTATGGTATCGTATAGTTGCGTTTCAAAAGAGACTTTCTCCTCCTTCTGAGTAAGCCGAGGGTGTCTGGGACCACCCTCGGCGATTTTTTTAAATAAAACACGGGGATGCATCGAGCATCCCCGTGTATTGTGTCGGGGCGTAGGGATTTGAACCCTAGACCTCACGGACCCGAACCGTGCGCGCTACCAAACTGCGCTACGCCCCGAACGCTCAGGATTATACCGCAGATCAGGCTTTTGACAAGCGGTCTGGTTGCGCCTTCCCGAAATCAGGCCAGGCGTCTCCGGGGGTTCTTGCCCTTTTTTTCGATGCTGTTATGATAGCCTCCATCTATGATTGGAGGTGGACGCGTGACCCTGTGGCAAGCGATTCTCTTGGGCATCCTGCAAGGCGCGACGGAGTTTTTGCCGGTGAGCAGTTCGGGACATCTGGTGATTGTGCCACACCTGTTGGGATGGCCCGATCCCGGCCTGGCATTGGATACGATTCTACACCTGGGAACGCTGGTGGCGATTCTGGTCTACTTTTGGCGCGATCTATGGCGCTTGTTGCTCGCGGCGCTGACGAGCCTGCGCCAGCGCCGATTGGATGACCCGGATGCGCGTCTGGCCTGGGCGCTGGTGGTGGCGACGATCCCCGGCGCCGTGCTGGGTGTGCTGTTGGAGGACTTTTTTGAGCAGCTTTTTGGTTTGCCGAAAGTCGCTGCCGGTTTTCTCCTGGGGACGGCGGCCCTGCTGCTGATTTCGGAGTATCTTGCCAGGCGCGAATTGCCCCTCACGGCGATGTCCTGGTGGCACGCCCTGTGGATCGGTTTGGCGCAGGCGCTGGCGATTGTTCCGGGGCTCAGCCGCTCCGGCTCGACGATTGCCGCCGGACTGTTGCTCGGCTATCGCCGCGAGGATGCAGCCCGTTTCAGCTTCTTGCTCGCCGTGCCGATTGTACTCGGCAGCGGCCTGTATCAAGTGTACAAGCTCCTGCGTGCTGGCCTGGGCGTGGTACAGCTCCAAACCTTCGGCGCGGGTTTTCTGGCGGCAGTCATCACCGGGTACCTGGCCATCGCCGGGCTGTTGATGTTGGTGCGGCGGCGCAGCCTGTGGCCGTTTGCCGTTTACTGCGCTGTGTTCGGCGCGTTAGTGTTGACCGGAGTGCTCGCGTGAGGCGTTGGGTCGTCTGGCTGGCGCTGACCGGCATATTGACAGCCTGCACTGGGCCTGCGCGTCTGGTCCCCACGCCGACGCCGCAACCGGCTCCCGTCACGCCTCAGATCGTCCAGATCGCGTGTCCGGAGAGTCTTGCCCCCCTGGTGATGGCGTTGGGAGCAGCTTATCAACACGAGGAACTGGCAGCGCAGATCGTGGTTGTCGAACGCGCCGACGAGTTGGCGCTGTATGCCCTCACGAACGGTGATGCCGATATCGCCGCGCTCACCTGGCTGCCGACGCCCGTACCGGAGAACACGTGGCGTGCCGTTTTTGCGCGGGATGGGCTGGCGGTGATTGTCAACACGGGTAACGGGCTTCCAGGTTTGACGCTGGAACAACTGCGGCAGCTTTTTGGCGGGCGCGTCGAGGATTGGGCGGGGTGGGGAGGCCTGCCGGGACCGCCCCAGATCATCAGCCGGGAAGAAGCCTCCGGCGATTTCGACTTCTTCCAGGCGCGTGTGATGCAAGACACCCGAGTCACCTTGACGGCCCTGTTGGCTCCCACCAGCCTGGCGGCGCGCGACTCGGTGGGGCAGGAGCCGTTGGCGGTGGGGTATCTATCGACGGCGTGGCTGAACGGGCAGGTGCGCGCGCTGGCGATTGAGGGCGTGCCGCCCGCGCCGGAGACAATCGCCGCCGGCCTCTATCCGCTCTCGCGTGAACTTTCTTGGGTGACGTTGGGCGAACCGCAGGGCATGGCGCGTGCCTTCATCGAATGGACGCTCACCCCGCCAGCCCAATCCATCGTCGCCGCGCAAAGCTTCGTCCCCATTCTGCAATAATCCACCCAAAATCTAAAATCCAAAATCCAAAATCCAAATCCAAAATCCAAAATCGTAAATCCAAAATCGAAAATCCTCTCACTCGTCCCCATTGTAGAACCGATACACCAACTGTCCGATCGTGGCAAACGTCGGCGCGCTCTCATCCCAGACCAGCCAGGCCGGTTGGTACAGGTAAACTGCCAGCACAAAATCGGCCTGCGGGCCGTAGACGAGGGCGACATTGGCGTGTGTGGCGCCGGCCCAGCCGTGTTTGTGCGCGATGCGCGTCCCCACCGGCATCCCCGCCGCCAACAGCGGATTGCTGGATTGCCGCATCAATCCTGTGAGGATGTCCTGACATTCCGCTGCCGTGATCTCCTGCGGATAGACGGCGCGCAGGAATCCGCCGTCCTGTACGCCATAATACAGCCCTTCTAACAGCAATCCCATTTCGATCGGCGTGGTTTGCATGGCCGGATCGGGATTTGTGTTGATTGCGCTACGTGGCGCTACCAGGTTAGCGATGTCCGGCGGGATGGTCGTCAATGGTACATCGAAGGGCACGGCGATGAAGGTATTGCGCAGGCCCAGTGCCCACAGCATATCGGTCACCCGCAGCGCGCCACTGTACGCGTCCCCGCTGCCGATCTGCGCCAGCAGCAGATTCGCAGTGGCATTGTCACCCTCGGCGAAGAGTGTGTTGAGCCGTTCCGTTGTTGCGGCGTCTGGCGCTGCATCGAGTGTGGCGTATAGCGCCACCGCGATCGGAATTTTCAGCGTGCCTGCCCCGGAAAAAGACACTTCGCAATTGTAACAGAATTCCTGCCCGCGCCGCAGGTTTTTCGCAAAGATGCCCGCTACGCCGGTAAAGTCGTCCAGCGCAGCATTGAGCGCCTCACGCAGGATGTCGATGGAGGTTTCCGGCGCGGGTTCGATCTCTACAACCAGATGCACCTCGCGCTCCTCTGGCGCAGCGGCGAGGATGGCTTTGATCAGCAGCGGCAGCGAGGCCTGGACATCCAGTTTGGTCCCGTCTTGTGGAGGGCGGAACGTGCCTGCTTCCGACAGCAGCACCGCTTTTTGCGGGGGATGATCGTATTTCTGTGCCGTCCGCGCCAGGAACGCATCCACCCGCTCGCGGGAATAATTCACCACGGCGGTAACCTCCTGCGCTTCTGGTTCGCGTTGCATCAACCGGTCCGTAAGATAGGTGATGAACCCTTGGAGGCCGCCGCGTGAGGCCAGAACGGCATCCAGGTTTTGGGTGGTTGTCTCCATATCGACCGACAATTCCACCATCTCCGGCAACAGCAGGGGAGTGAGTTTGCTGCCATAGTAGACGGTGATAGGGCGAGTATACGCCTGGTTAATAGCATCCAACGCTTGCTCGCGGGTCATTCCACCCATCGGCAGCCCATTGATGCTGAGGCCAGGTGGCAGCATCGTCTGGCTCGACTTCCAGGTGGTGTAAATCCACGCGCCCCCCAGGATGAGCACGGTCAGCAGGATAAACAGCAGCCATAAAATTCCGTAGTGCCTTTGTCTCAACGTAGCCTCATTTCGACTCCTGATGTTCTATCGGGGATAACGCAAGTATAATGGAGTTGGCAGGGACGTCAACTGCTCCTGTTTTCGACAATAAAGAGAACCGGACTATAATGGTTTGTATCACTGAAATAAAACATGCCAGATTGATATCCTCCACAAGGGTGGCGATAAAAAGGAGCACGGTATGGAGTCGATCGAAAATTTGTCTTTTGAAGCAGCGATGGCTGAGTTGGAGTCTGTTGTGGCAAAGTTGGAGGATGGGACGCTCGATCTGCAACAGACGGTGCTCCTCTACCAGCGGGGACGCGCGTTGGCGGCGCACTGTCAGAGCCTTTTGGACACGACCGAATTGCGGATCCAACAACTGGTCCCCGATGACACCGGCGGGCACACGTCCATTCCCTTTGCCGCCGGAACCGTCTAGCGCCGCCGCGACCCCTGAATACCCATTTGACGATTTGACTATCTGACGACTCACTTGCTCAAGGAGGCCCGGCCTATGGGATTTGAATTCTTGCTCTATCTCTTGACCGCGATACCCGGCACAGTGGTCTATCACCTGTTGGTGCTGCTGGGCCTGTTGCCGGCAGCGGGCATTGTGCTAACCGAATGGCGACACACGCACAACGTCGAATTGAAGCCCTATCTCACAGCGTTGGGCGGCGTGATGACGATCCACTTGTTGTCCGCGGCGCTGGCTCCTTTTCATGTGAATACAGAATCCGTCATTGCGATTGTCAGTGCGCCTTTTCTGTATGCCGGTGAGTTGCTGTCGATCTTGCTGCTGGTATGGGCCTTCGGATGGCGGATCTGGGAACGCCGTATGCGGGCTTTTCTGCTGGGGCTGTTGGTCGGCTGGGTAGTGCTGTTGGGGATTACCTCACTGCTCTGGTATACTGATGCTTTCAGAATGCCCCTGACCTACAGTACACACTCATGGCAGGTTCCTCTGTGGTATGCGCTTTCGGCCGTGGCGGCCTTTGGAGGAGCGGTGATTTTCTTCCGCACCAAAAGCCGGGGGGGTGAGGTGCGGGCCGCACTCATTTTGTTGTTGCTGGGCTTCGGTGCTGTTCTGGGATTGTTGGGAGCGCAGGTGCTCGGCCCGCTGCTGGTTGTTGGTGAGGGTCTGGGGCGGCTGTGTGCGCTGGTGGGGTATCCCCTTTTTGTTTTGTTGCTTTATCGCTCGGTGTTGCTGGACCTGGCTTCCTACCGGCAAGATTTGCACGATCTGAGTGCCGAAGCTTTGCGCCAGAGCCAGGAATTGCTGTTTCTCATCGAAGCGACACGCTCCATCGGCGAACAGCTCGACATGGGCGGCATGTTGGAGCGGGTGGTCGACAGCGTGGCGATGGCGTTGCGCGTCGATGCGGTCGCCATTTTGTTGACCGACGAACATGACCCTGACATCTTGCACCTGGTGGCGCTCTATCGCGTCCTCGGCGCGAAGACCGAAGTCCCGCAGGTGATCGCGTTGAAGGACTACCCGAACCTCAAGTTTGCGCTGCGCAAACAGCCGTTGCTCTTTGGGCCGGAAGAGGAGATTGTGCAGTTGCGCTCGCTCTTCGAACTACTCGGCGTTGCGGAACGTGGCCCACTGCTGATTCAACCGTTGACGCGCCAGGAGCAGGTGATGGGCGTCCTGGTTGCCTACAATGCCCCCTCGAAGCCCCAATTCACATCTGAGCAGGAGTTGCTGGCGACGACGATTGCCGTACAGATTGCCGGCGCGGTGGAGAACCATCGCCTGTATGGCGCGCTGGCGGCCAAGGCGCAGGAGTTGAGCCGCTTGCTCAAAGTGCGTGAAGCCGAACTGCGCCGCGAAGAAGCTATTCTGGAAAGCATGGCCGAGGGCATCCTCGTCTCCGACGCCGAAGGGCGCTTCATCCTCCTCAATCGGGCGGCCGAGCGGATTCTGGAGGTGCGGCGTGAGGATGTGCTCAACAAACCTGGGCGGGATGTCTTATCCTCGCCGACCTTGAAAAGCGAACTTGATCCGGAGGTGCTCCTGAGTTTGGACCAGCCTTTTGAAACCATATTTGCGCTGGGCGACCGGCATATTCGCGTCAGCGCCGCACCCGTGCTGTTGAACAACGTCGAGCGTCTAGGGGTCGTCGCCGTCCTGCAGGACATCACCCGCGAGTATTTAGCCGAACGCGCGAAACGCGAGTTTATCGATAGCATCTCGCACGAATTGCGTACCCCCCTTACTGCGATCAAAGGATACACCGAGCTGATGCTTTCCGGTATGGTGGGGGAGCTGCCATTGGCGTATCAACAATTCATGGGCGTCATCCGTGAGAATACCACTCGCATGGCTTCGCTGACCGATAACATCATCTCTGTGGCGGAGATTGAAAAAGGGCGCGTGGGTTTGCATTATCAGAAAGTGGATGTCCCTGCGCTGGCACAAGAAGTTGTTAACCGCTATCGTGAACGTATCGAGGATCGCTTGCTCACGGTGAACCTGGACATGCCCGATGATTTGCCGCTTGTGGAAGCGGACCCCAACCGGCTGCGGCTTATACTCGACAACCTGCTGAGCAACGCCATCAAATTCACTTATCCAGATGGACAGATTACCGTTGGCGCGCGGGCGATTTACGGCACGCTCGGTCAGCCGACCTATTACTCGATTTGGGTCTCCGACACCGGCATCGGTATCCCGCTGAATGAGCAGGCGCTGATCTGGCAGCGCTTCTACCGGGTTGACAACCCCCTGAGTTTGGAAGCCGGTGGCCTGGGTATTGGCTTGACCATCGTCAAGGCTCTGGTCGAAGCGCACGGCGGGCGGGTCTGGGTGGATAGCGCCCCTGAAATGGGGAGCACGTTTACCGTGCTGTTGCCGATTGCCCGCAGCCAGGGCTTCGAGGTGACCGCATGAGCGCGCGCGCGGCTTACGTGCGTTTGTTGCGCCAGGATGGAACGGCGCTGCCATTGCGGGCGCGGCGTTGCGACACGTTCCTCTGCCGCCTGCGTGGTTTCACCTTCCGGCGCTCGTTAGCCGACGACGAGGGGTTGCTGTTCGTCGAAAGCGTGGAAAGCCGTGTAGCCACGTCGATCCACATGTTCTTTGTTTTCTTCTCCATCGGTGTGGTGTGGATGGCGGCGGACGGCACGGTGGTGGATGTCAAGCTGGCCCGGCCGTTCCGTCCCTACTACGCGCCACGCGCGCCCGCCAGGTACTACCTGGAAGGGACGCCCGCGTTATTGTCGTGGGTGCAGATCGGAGAGCGGCTCACGATTGAGCCGGCGTGAGGTTATCTGCGCGATGATTCAACGTCTGTCTCGCTGCGTTGTGACGTTCTTCAGCGCGGTCTGTGGCGTGTTGCTGCTGTCGTTGCTTCTCCGGGCGAGCGGCCTGTCGTCGCAGATCGCGGCGGCGCAAGAAATGTCGCCCACCTATCTCGTCCAGCCCGGCGACACGCTCGCCTCCATTGCGGCGCGCTTCGGCGCCGACGTGCTGACCCTACAACGGCTCAACGACCTTCAGGATCCGCGTCGCATCTATCCCGGACAGACGCTGCTACTACCGGCGCTGCCGGGGGATAGGGCGCGCCCCTGGATACGCTATTCCGCAATGCTAGGCGATACGTTGGATGCGCTGGCGCAATCGGTGGGATTGACGTGGGAAGAGGCCGCGCGCAGCAACCGCCTGCTCAATCCCACCTTGCTGTGGGTGGGACAGGGGCTTTATCTGCCGGATGCCACACCCGCGCGCGTCATCACTGCTGCCTCCCCAGGCGACACCCGCCTGGCATTGGCGCTGCGTTACGATGTGCCTTACGGAGCGGCGTTGCGCTTGCACCCACAGCCGCTGTATGCCGGCGCGCTTTTCTTACGCCCAGGAGACGGCGCCACGCCACGCCTGCCTTATCCTGTCGCGTCGTTGGCGATGATGCCGCAGCCCGTCACACGGGGGCAGACGGCCGTGCTGGCTCTCGAAACTGCCATACCCGCTACATGCACGGTCACCTTCCTGGAGGTGACCGAATCGTGCTACGCGCAGCATGATAGCCGCCTGTACGCCTTTATCGGTGTGCCGGCGCTGTTGGCTCCTGGCGCTTATGATGTGACCGTCCATGTTCAGGCGCAAGATAGAGGGGTGGATGTGACGTTACCCCTTGTTGTCGCGCCGGGCCGCTACGATTACGAGCGCCTCGACTTGCCCGCGGACCGGCAATCGCTGCTCGATCCGGCGCTTTCACAGCAAGAGCGGATCAAAGTTGCTGCGCTGCGCAAATTGCGTTCGCCGGAGCGGTTTTGGGAGTTCCCCTTCCGGTATCCTGTGCAGGGCGCCGTCACGTCCTACTATGGCTCGCGGCGGTCGTATGGCTACGGCTTTGGCAGTTACCACGAGGGCACCGACTTCCGCGTCGAAAGGGGCGATCCGGTGTATGCGCCGGCTTCTGGCGTCGTGGTTCTGGCGGAACCGCTGGTTGTGCGCGGCAGAGCGATCCTGATCGACCACGGATGGGGCATCGTCACCGGCTACTGGCATCTCTCGCGCATCGACGTGACCGTGGGGCAATCCGTGGCGCAGGGCGAGATCATCGGTGCGGTCGGCAACACCGGCCTTTCCACCGGCCCGCACCTGCACTGGGAATTGTGGGTCAACGGCGTGTCGGTCAGTCCCCTGCAATGGGTGTATGGCCTCACAGAAGCTGGGCTGTCAACGGATTAAACGGATGGAACGGATTTTTTTTTCTTCCTTCTGGTAAGAATGGCTTTGCCGTAACCTGGGACGTGGGGTTGTCAACGGATTAAACGGATTGAACGGATTTTTTTAAGCGGCTCACTAATGATGCTCAGAGGGGATCGCCAGATCCCCGGCTATGTGCGGGAGTCGGGGATCTGGCGATCCCCTTGAAGCTGTAAACGAGGGAGGGTGTCATTGGTGCAATTGGCTGATTATCGCCGTGCGGGGTGGGACATTCGCTATTTTGCGCGTGTGGACTCGACGAACACTGTCCTACTGGAGGCGGGGCGCCAGGGCGCGGCTGAAGGGCTGGTGTACGTCGCCGATGAGCAGACGGCAGGCCGGGGGCGTCTGGATCGCCGTTGGATCGCCCCGCCGGGAACGTGTCTGCTGCTTTCGCTGCTCTTTCACCCGCCGGAGCCGTTCACTTATCACGCGCCGCGCCTCACGATGCTCTGCGGGATGGCGATGGCCGATGCGGTGGAGACGACGTCCGGCGTCGCCGTACAGCTCAAGTGGCCCAATGACCTCATCATCAACGCGCCGGGGGCGTGGCGCAAAGTTGCCGGCATGTTGAGCGAAATCGGCTTCGGCGCAGATAACCGGCCTTTCCTGGTCGTCGGCATTGGCCTGAACGTGAACGTACCGTCTGAACTGTTGCCTGACCTGGCCCCCAACGCAACGAGCTTGCTTTCCGAGGGTGGGCAGCAGGTCGAGCGGGCGGCCCTGTTGGATGCTTTCCTGAGCCGCGTAGAAGCCTACCAGGCCATGCTACGCGCTGGAGGCGATGTGCTGCCCTTATGGCGAGAGCGTCTGGCGTGGATGGGCCACCCCGTCCAGGTTCACACACCCACCGCTAGTGCGATCGGCATCGCCGAGGACGTGGATGAGACCGGCGCGCTGTGGCTACGTCTACCCGACGGCAGCCGCCAGGCCTTCTCCGTCGGTGACGTGAGCTTGCGGGTTTGATTTCTACATGAGTAGGTTATAATCGAGGACGTTGATAAGTGAATTGCGTCAAGCGTTATCTGTCTGCTAACGAATCAACCGTCCGCTGGCTGCGCTGTTAAAGACCAGTTGACTGACGACTATCCGACTACTGTTGAGGAGTACATCATGCGTTATGTGGTGATTTCTGATATCCATGGCAATTTCCCCGCGCTCCAGATGGTACTGGTAGATGCGCAACCCTTCGATGCTGTTCTTTGTCTTGGCGATGTCGTAGGCTACGGGCCGAATCCCAACGAATGTGTGGAGCGCTTGCAGGATTTTCCCTTCACGTGCATTGTCGGCAATCATGACTGGGGAGCGATTGGCCGGGCGGATCTGCTTATCTTCAATAACGATGCCCGCCAGGCGCTCTATTGGACACAGCAGGAGTTATCTGCGGAAAACCGTAGTTTCCTTTCGGACTTACCGGTGACGGTGGAAATGGACAGCTTTTTGCTGGCCCATGGCAGCCCCCGCGAGCCGATTTGGGAATATCTGGTGGATGCGCGTTCGGCCAGGGACAATTTTGCACAATTCAATTTCCAGGTGGCATTGGTCGGCCACACCCACTTACCGTTGGCGCTCGAATGGGCAGAGGAGCACAAGCAGGCGCGGATTCTCCTGCCGGATTGGGGAACGCCACTATCGTTGAGCGGGCGACGGCTGATCCTCAATCCAGGCAGCGTGGGGCAGCCCCGCGACGGCGACCCGCGCGCCAGTTATGCCATCCTCGACGCCGACCAGATGACGTGGGAATTTCGCCGCATCCCCTACGCCGTAGAGATCACGCAGGAGCGTATGCGTGCCCGCGGCCTGCCGCAGCGCCTGATTGACCGTTTGCAGTTAGGTCGGTAGGTTGGACATTTCACCTGACCGAATTGGAACTTCAGCGCGTGTGTCAACGTCTTAAATGCATATTGGCATTGAGGAGGTGCGCTATGAAATACAAAATGATGCTTTTATGCCTTGCTTTAATGTTAGTTATTTCTGGTTGCGCGATGAAATCCGCACGTGAGTCTGCGCCATCGTCCGCGCCAATAATATCGGAAGAAAGCCAGAAGTATGATGCGACCACCGGCGGTGCTGCGCATAATCTTTCCTCAGCGGATAACTCTGCGTGGGCCGGTGAGACGCAGACCAAGATGATTGTCTACACTGCCGAACTCTCTCTGGTGGTCAAGGATTCCGACGTCGCCCAGCAAGACATCACCAGGATGGTTGAGGGAGTTGGCGGCTACGTCAGCAACTCCAGCAGCTACACCTACAGCGGCGGCCTGCGGCGCATCACCCTCACCTTGCGCGTGCCTGCCGACAAGTTCAACGACATGATGCAGGCGTTACGCGATATGGCGATGGAAGTCACGCAGGAGACTATCGGCTCGCAGGACGTGACCCAGGAGTACGTCGATCTGGAATCCCGCCTGCGCGCGCTGGAAGCCAAGGCCGACCGTCTGGAAGAGCTGATGGATCAGGCCGAGGACACCGAAGCCGTTCTCGCCGTCTACGAGCAGTTGAGCCAGACGCAGATCGAGATCGAGCAAACCAAAGGCCGCATGCAATACCTGGAGCGCTCCGCCGCGATGGCGACGATCACCGTCTCCCTCACACCCGACGCCCTCTCTCAGCCGATTGAGGTTGCCGGCTGGCGGCCGGCGGGCATTGTCAAGTCGGCTTTTGAGGCGCTGATCAAAGTCTTCCAATTCTTGATCGGTGCGCTGATCTGGATCGTTATCTTGGTTATCCCGGTGTTGCTCTTCATCGGCGGGGTGCTCTATCTGTTTGGCAGAGGATTACGCCTTGTCTTTGGCGGTCGCAAACGCACGCCCAAGACACCGCCCACTCCGCCCGCCGCATCTTAATCCGTTAAAATCCGTTCAATCCGTTGACACTCAATGAGCAAACCGGTAGGACGCACTTTTGTCTTAATCCGTTAAAATCCGTTCAATCCGTTGACACTCAATGAGCAAACCGGTACTGCACGGAATCCGTTAAAATCCGTTCAATCCGTTGACCTTCAAACAACCGCGGCAGATGTTTATCAGGACATCTGCCGCGTTGTCGTGTTTGTCCTTACCCCACCTGATAATTCGGCGGTTCTTTCGTGATGATGACGTCGTGCGGGTGGCTTTCGATCAGCCCGGCGTTGGTGATGCGGGTGAACTGCGCCTTCTCCCGCAATTCTTCCAGGCTGGCTGCGCCCGCATACCCTAAGCCGGCGCGCAAGCCGCCGACCAGTTGGTAGATGTAGTCGTGCAGCGGCCCCTTGTAAGGCACACGCCCTTCGACGCCTTCCGGCACAAGCTTGCCGCTGCCGCCCTGACCCGTACCGTAGCGGTCGCGCCCGTAGCCGCGCATCGCGCCCAGGCTGCCCATCCCGCGATACTCCTTGAAGCGCCGCCCGTCGTAATAGACCACTTCGCCTGGCGCTTCGTCCAGCCCGGCGAGCATACTGCCGAGCATCACCACGTGCGCCCCCGCCGCCAACGCTTTGACGATGTCGCCGCTGTACTTGATGCCGCCATCCGCGATGATGGACACGCCGTAAGGTTTCGCCGCCGTCGCGCACTCGTGGATGGCGCTGAGCTGCGGCATCCCCGCTCCCGCGATAATGCGCGTGGTGCAGATCGATCCCGCCCCTACGCCCACCTTGATCGCGCTGGCGCCCGCCTTGATGAGCATCTCCGTCCCTTCCGCCGTCACCACGTTCCCGGCGATGATCGGCAGGTCGGGCCAGCGATGGCGGATGCGCTCGATGGCGCGGATCACGCCTGCCGAATGGCCGTGCGCCGTGTCGATCACGACGACATCCAACCCCATCGGCACCATCAGGCCTAGCCGCTCCTCCAAATCCGCCCCCACGCCCACCGCCGCTCCCACAACCAGGCGACCGCGCGCATCCTTGGCCGCGTTCGGGAAGTCCTGCGCCTTTTGGATGTCCTTGACCGTGATCAGTCCCTTGAGGACGCCGTCCTCGTCGACCAACGGCAGCTTTTCGATGCGATGTTTGTGCAGGATATGCTTGGCCTCGTCCAACGTGATACCGATGGGGGCGGTGATGATGTCCTCCGCCGTCATAAATGCCGTCACCGGTTGGTCGAAGTCCTTCTCATCCACAAAGCGGAAGTCGCGGTTGGTGATGATGCCGACCAGATGGTTATTCTCATCCATAATCGGCACGCCACTGATGTGGTACGTGGACATAATCTCCTCGGCATCGCCCAGCAGCGCCGTCGTCGGTAGGGTGATCGGATCGACGATCATCCCGGACTGTGACCGTTTGACCTTGGCGACCTCCGCGGCTTGTTCCTCCGGCGAAAGGTTGCGATGGATAATGCCCATGCCGCCCTCCCGCGCCAGTGCAATCGCCAGTGGCGCTTCGGTGACGGTGTCCATCGCCGCCGAAAGGATGGGGATATTCAACGTGAGCGTTGGCGTCAGCGCCGCACTGACGTCGGTTTCGTTGGGCAAAACCTCGGTATACCCGGGCACGATGAGCACATCATCGAACGTCAACGATTCGAATTTCTTGAAAATGGTATCATTCATCACACACACCTCCTTGCTTGTGCTGGCTGTCTGGCGGCCGAGGAACCTGCTTGCAGGCTTGGGCCGGACGAGTATAAATTTGATCCATGATACCAGAAGCACGATGAAGTGCAACTGCTATTGACTTGGCTTACATAGACTTTGACGTACAATGCACAAATAACGTCAGTGACAAGGGCTGACCATCACTTACACGGGAAGGAACTCACATGGACTCAATTCTTGGACACATCGTCTACACCGGAACGGACGTGCTTGAAAACGTCTACGTCAACATAGATGGCGCTACCATCGCCAGCCTCACGCCTGAACCGGCGGGGACGCCGGCGGGTGAATACGCCGTCATCACGCCGGCCTTTATCGACGCGCACAGCCACATCGGGATGATCCGCGCGGGTGAGCCTTCGGCGGAGTCGGAGGCGAACGAGCGTATGGATGCGATGCTCGCCCACGCCGACGCGCTGGATTCTGTGCAGATGGACGATAGCGGCTTCACAGACTCGCTCGAATCGGGCGTGCTGTACTCGTGCGTGGTGCCCGGCAGCGGCAATATCATCGGGGGGAACTCTGCCATCATCCGCAACTACGGCAAGAATACCAACGACGCGCTCATCCGCCGCGCGGGCATCAAAGCCGCCTTTGGCTACAACCCGATGTCCACGCGCGAGTGGAAGGGGACGCGGCCCTTCACCCGGATGGGCGCGCTCGCCATCCTACGCGCCAAGCTGCACGACGTGCGCCAGAAAATGGCGAAGGAGAAGGCGAAAGAAGATGCCGACGTCACCTACACCGCCGAGGAAACCATCCTCAAGTCGCTGCTCACAGGCGCGGACCGGCTGCGCGTCCACGTCCACAAGAGCGACGACATCGCGGCATTGCTGCGCTTTGTGGATGAGTTCGGGCTGCGCGTCACCATCGAGCACACCTGCGACGTGCACGAGGTGGAAATCTACCGCGAACTCAAGGCGCGGGGCATCCCCGTCATCTACGGGCCGATGGACACGTTGGCCTACAAGGTGGAGCTGAAGCACGAGAACTGGCGCAACATCAAGTACTTGATCGAGTCCGGTGTGGAGTTTGGCCTGATGACCGATCATCCGGTGATCCTGCAGAAGATGCTGCTCTTCGAGTTGCGCTGGTTCCTGCGGATGGGCTTCAGCAGGCAGCGGGCGCTGGAGATCATCACCCGCAAAAACGCGGAAATCCTCGGCATTGCCGACATCCTCGGCACGCTCGAACCGGGCAAGTGGGCGTCGTTCGTTGGCTGGAACGGCGATCCCTTCTCCCTGGAGAGCTACCCGCTCGCCGCTTATGGGGAAGGAAAGCTTGTCTACCAGGAAGCGTGAATGCGAATCATGAATCATGAATCATGAATCATGATTCTTACGGGACCGTCTTTGCACACGAGCCACCCGGTTGGGATGTTCGCCGCCTGCCGGGTGGTTGCGTCTAGCTCGCAACTCCCGCAGATGCCTAATCCGCAGCGGAGATGCGCTTCCCACGAGAACTGGTGCGGCAGACTGTGTGCCTGGCACAAGCGCGCCAACGCGGTCAGCATCGGCGCCGGCCCGCAAGCGTAGACGCAATCCGGGCGACGTGCGGCAATCGCCGCCTCAACCGCTCGTGTGACCAATCCCTGCTCGCCCAGCGTGCCGTCTTCTGTTGTAATCAGGAGTTTGTCAACGGATTGAACGGATGAAACGGATTTTTTCTCTCTTAATCCGTTAAAATCCGTTGAGTCCGTGCTGCTGCGGGTTGTGAGCACCACGGTGTCGGATTTCTTCTCTTCTCTTAATCCGTTAAAATCCGTTGAATCCGTGCTGGTGCGGGTTGTGAGTGCCACGGTGTCGGATTTCTTCTCTTCTCTTAATCCGTTAAAATCCGTTGAATCCGTTGACATAAACGCCTCCGCCAGCAGTACATCCTCCGCCGTCCGCGCGCCGATGCACACCTCCACGCTATGCCCGGCAGCGAGCGCCGTTCGCGCCAGGAACAGCAGCGGCGCGACGCCATAGCCGCCGCCTACCAGCAGGTGATGCGCTCCGTGCAGCACGAACCCTTGTCCGAGCGGGCCGCGTACCCACACGCGCTCGCCCACGCGCAGCCGGTGCAGCGCCTCACTGAACGGCCCCACTGCGACGACCATCAGCGCCAGCGGAGCATTGCCCGCGATGCTGAACGGCTTCTCGCCCACGTCTGGCAGCCACGCCATCACGTACTGGCCTGGCTGTGCACCGGGCAGCGACCTATCGAAGATGAACGTCTTGGTGCGATAATTTTCCGTGCGGATTTCGGTAATCGTAAAAGTCTGGTGCATAACACCTCGTCAGAATGAACCACGAATCTCCCCGAATTTTCACGAATATGTAGTGGTCAAAGACATATTGCACCGCAGAGAGCGCAAAGCTCGCAGAGATTTATAGAATTTCTCCGCGCTCTCAGCGAACTCTGCGGTAAAAAAAGCCGTCCGGCAAGTTCAAACTCTCGTTGACCAGTACAGAATTTTCACGAATAAAAGAAAATTAGTGGAGATTCGTGAAGATTCGTGGTAGAAAATTAAAGTGCAACACCACGCATTGCGTTCAGCGTCTGGTAGCCTTCCTGCGCCATAAACGCCGCCAACTCCGCCGCGATGTTGCCTAACACTGCGACGCCGCGCGTCCATACCGCCGACCCGACGCCGACGGCGGTTGCGCCAGCCATCAGCATCTCCGCCGCATCGCGCCCCGTGGTGACGCCTCCCGTCCCGATGATGGGCACCCGAACACTGCGCGCGATCTCGTAGACGCAGCGCAGGGCGATCGGCTTGAGCGCCGGCCCGGAGATACCCCCGACGCGATTGGAGAGTACCGGCCGACCGGCCTCGGCGTCAATCACCATCCCCGGCATCGTGTTGATGGCGGTGATGGCATCGGCCCCGGCTTCGACGGCGGCGGCGGCGATCCGCCCGATGTTTGGCACGTTCGGCGCGAGCTTGACGCTGATGGGGATGTCGCCCACTGCGCGTTTCACCATCTCCGTGACTGCCGCCGCGCTTTCGCACGAAGCTGCGAACGGCGTCCCGAACTCGTCGGCGACGTTAGGGCACGAGATGTTGACCTCGATGAGGTGCGGGCGCGCTGCCGCGATGACCCGTGCCACATCGCCGAACTCCGCCACCGTCCCGGCGAAGATGCTGGCGATGAGCGGCACGCCGAGCGGTTCCAGCCGTGCGCGGGCCTCCACCAGCATCCGCGCTTCCTCTTCCGCGCCGGGATTGCTCAGCCCGATGGCATTGAGCAACCCGTGGCCCCACTCCACGGCGACCGGGTTGGGATGACCGGCGCGCGGAGCCGGCCCGCAGCTCTTCGCCGTGACCGCCCCCGCGCCTGCCCGCGCCACGCGCTCCAGCACGTCGGCGCTCGTGCCGAGGATGCCGGAGGCAAGCACGATGGGATTTCGCAGTTTGAGATTGAGAAACTCACATGTCAAATCGGGCATAGTTTTCCCTTTTGAATGCGGGCGTGGAATTATCCGATCCCACGCCCGCATAGCGCATTATTTGGCCTTACGCGCCAGTACTGTCTCGGCATACACCGTCATCGCCGCGCACATGAAGTCGGCCAGGCCAGGGCGATAGCGGTCGTAGAAGGCGCGGAATTCCGGGTGCTGGGCGTAGCCCTGCCCCAGGCCGCTGTAGAGCGCCGCGTCCGCCGGATAGAAGTTCTCGATCCAGGCGTGATGCCGGGCGATGAGCGCCTGCACTTCCGGAGAGTCCGGCGCGGTGTCCGCCAAAGCCGCGAGTGCGCGCGTGACGGCGTCGCCTTCGGCTTTGACGGCTTCCCATTGCTGTTTGGTCAGCTTGCGGAGACGCTCTTGCGAGAGCTTCACTATGGCTGGATCGTACATCTCGGCAGCCTCGCGGTCGTAGCGTTCTCGCTGTTCCGGGGTAAAACCGGCATAAAGGTCTTCATCGGTCAGTGTCATATCGTCCTCCGTTAAACTCGATAGTGTTTTGTCCAGCGTGTGCAGGAGGCGTGTCAGCCGGGTGATTTGTTGCTCCAGTTGGGTCCGGTGTTGTCGCAGGGCGCGCACCTGATCGAACCCCGGATCGTCCAGGATACGGCGAATGTCATCCAACGGCACATCCAGCTCCTTGAAGAACAAGATCTGTTGCAAACGCAGCAAGTCCTGCCGTTCGTACAACCGGTAGCCCGCCGCGCTGCGGGATGACGGCTTGAGCAGCCCGATGTGGTCGTAATGGTGCAGCGTGCGCACGCTCACCCCGGCCATTTTTGCCAGTTGATTCACCGTATAGGCTTTCACGTTTTCCTCCTTGACGAAGTCCAGTATACACTATCACGTAACGTCAGGGTCAAGTAGGAAATTAGTCCTATGAACGTAAAACGTACTGCGTGAAACGTAAGCAAACTTTTCGTTTCACGTTTTACGCTTCACGTTTTACGCTTCACGTTTTACGTTTTACGCATCAATTTGCATCCACATTCGCATGTTGAACATGGTAAAGCCTTCGTGGGCAAAGAAAGCTTGCGCTTTCTCGTTGAAGAACCACGTGTCCATGGCGACGGTTGTGATGCCTTGCTCTCTGGCGAGGTCACGCACGGCCTGGATGAGCGCCGCGCCGCAGCCCCGCCCCTGGTACGCCGGTTTGACGGAGATTTGATTGATGTAGACGAAGTTCCACGGGTGCATGTAGGCGCTGTCAGGCCGTCGGGTAACGTGCGCAAAAATGTACCCCACATCCTCACCGTTAATGTTGGCGATGAAAAAGTAGTTGTCGGGCTGGTTCATTTGTTCGGTGACGTAGGGCACGGCAAACCCCGGATCCGAGATGTGCTTGAAGATATGCGGCAGCGCCTCTGCGTGGATGTTCTGCACGTCCATGTTGAGCGCCGAGATGCTTTCGACATCGGATAAAGTGGCTAAACGGATTTCCATATAGCTTATCTCCCCAGCGAATCATGAATCTTGAATCATGATTCATGATTCGTGATTCACGCCGCCAGATAACGTTTCACTTCCTCGTACATTGTATCGGAGATGCATTTTTCATCTCGCAGCGTGTCGAGAATCTGGCTGATGGTGAGCACGGCGTGCAGGCGCAACCCCTTTTCTGCTAACGTTGCGCCGCCGCCCTGTTCTCGATCCACGAGCACAACGACATCTTGCACCTTGAGTCCTGCCTCCTGCATCGTCTGAATCGCGGTGACAATACTTCCGCCGGTCGTGATGACGTCCTCAATGGCGACGGCGGTTTGCCCCGGCTCGAACGCGCCTTCGATGGCCTGCCCCGTGCCGTGCGCCTTGACCTCCTTGCGCGGGTACAGCATCGGACGTCCCAGGTGTAACGCGACGGCGGCGGCGGCCGGCAGCGCCGCGTAGGGCACAGCAGCGATGAGATCGAAAGTCAGGCCGTTCACCACCGCGACGTAAGCCGCGACAACGCGCCGGAACACCGCCGGGAACGAAATCACGCGCCGCAAGTCCACGTAAATCGGCGACGTCTTCCCCGAGGCCAGCGTGAACTCGCCAAACTTGACGCAGCCGGCCTCGAATAAACTGAGGATCAAGGTGTCAACGGATTTTTTCTCTGTAATCCGTTTGAATCCGTTCAATCCGTTGACAACCTGACTGCGTTGTTGGTTAATGGTGTCTCGTAGTTGTTTCGCCGCCGCGCGTGGATTCTCCGCGTAGAGAATGGCGCGCGAAACCGGGACGATGACGCCGCTGCCCTGCGTATCCAATCCGGCGCCGAGCGCGGCCTCCAAATCGCCGCCCTGCGCGCCGACGCCGGGCGCAAGAATCCAGCGATCCGGCGCCAACCCACGCACGGTTGCCAGCGCTTCGGGCTGCGTCGCGCCGACGACGAAGCCGAGTTGCGTTGCGTTGCCCCAGGCCTGCGCCTGCATGGCGATGCGCTCGAACAGCGGCGGCGCGCCGTGCTGTTGCACCTCCGCCGCCGACGGGTTGGAGGTGAAGCACAGCGCGAAAACGGCCTTGCCCGGATACGCGAGGAACGGCGCGATGCTGTCTTTCCCCAGGTATGGGCTGACGGTGACGGCGTCGGCGTCCAGCACCTCGAAGACGGCGCGGGCGTAGGCTTTGGCCGTGCTGCCGATGTCACCACGCTTGGCGTCGAGCAGCGCCGGCACGCCCGCAGCGTGGCACGCAGCGATGACGTCGCGCAGTGCGTCCCAACCCGCAGCACCATATTGCTCGAAGAAGGCACTGTTGGGCTTGTAGCAGCACACCAGGTCGGCGGTCTGCGCGATGATGTCCAAACAGAACGCCTTCACCCGTTCCACCGTCGGCGCACCGGGCAGGAAATCCGCCGGAACCTTCTCTACCTCCGGGTCCAGCCCCACACACAACAAAGACTTATTCCGCTCCATCGCTTCGTTCAATTGGCTCACAAAACTAGCTCGCATTGCATCCTCCCATTTCGTGAAACGTAAAACGTAATGCGCAAAGGGAATTACGTTTTACGTTTCACGTTTTACGCTTCACGTTTTACGCCTTCCCCAACACCGCCGCCAGCAGCGCCATCCGCACGTACATCCCGTTCTTCACCTGGCGGAAGTAAGCAGCGCGCGGGTCGTCGTCCACGCGATAGTGGATTTCGCCGACGCGCGGCAGCGGGTGCATCACGATCATATTCTTTTTGGCGCGCGCCATCAACTCGGTGGTGATTTCGTAGCAGTCTTTGACCTCTTCGTATTGCTTGGGATCACTGAAGCGTTCTTTTTGGATGCGGGTGACGTAGAGCACATCCGCGTTCTCGATCACGTCGGCGACGTCATGGGTTTCGCGCACTTTGACGCCGTGATCGATTAACTCGTTCATCAGCGCCATCGGCAGACGCAGGATATCCGGTGAGACGAAGCGCAGGCTGACATCGTCGTACTGCATCAGCAGCCGGGTGAGCGAGTGGACGGTGCGCCCGTAACGCAGGTCGCCGACCATCGCCACCTTCAATCCGTCAATGCGGCCTAATTCCTGGCGGATGGTGAACAGGTCGAGCAGCGCCTGGGTGGGATGCTCGCCCGCGCCGTCGCCCGCGTTGATGACCGGGATGGAAGCGTAATCCGCCGCCAGCTTGGCCGAGCCGATTTCCGGATGGCGCAGCACGATGACGTCGGAGTACTGTTCGAGCGTGCGAATCGTGTCCGGCAGGCTTTCCCCCTTGCTGACACTGCTAAACTGCACGCCCTGGGTGATCGGGATAACGCTGCCGCCCAGTCGTTCCATTGCCGCAATGAACGAAGCGCTGGTGCGCGTGCTCGGTTCGTAGAAGAGACAGGCCAGCACGTAGCCCTTGAGCAGGTCGCAGCCCCCCACGCGCTCAACCAGCTCTTGCATCTCCCGCGAACGGGTGAAGATGTACGACAGCTTGTCACGATCGAATTGATCCACCGACAGAATGTCGTGACCGGTCAGGCTGTTGCCGTTGTTCTCTTTTAACGTCATCTGATCATAATTGAATAATCTGGGCAATGTTTGAAGCTGTTCCATCGCATTCTCCTTTCTTGGCTATAAAATGGTTTCTCACAAAAAAGAACCCGCTCAATAGCGGGTTCTTTTGGGTGGATGAACAAATGCGCCTTTGTCAAAGATCAGCGCGCCGTGTACTTTGACACGTTCTACTTTTCCCCGGACGGCCATGCCAGAAAAAGGACTCCACCCACATTTGGTCTGGAGTCCCTCATCGGATAAGGTATACGCCGCGTCGGGCGCGACCTCGATCCACGTCTCCGGTTGCTCCGGCAAGCCGAAGATTCGCCGCGGATTGGATGCCATCAACTCAACCAGTCGTTCCAGCGTCAGCCGCCCATCGGCGACGGCGGTGAGCATGAGCGGCAGCGCGGTCTCCAGTCCGGGGATGCCGGGCGGCGCGTCGGGGCCGAGCTTTTCATCGCGCGTGTGCGGCGCATGGTCGGTAGCGATACAGTCAATCGTGTTGAAAATGCGGGCCCAGAGTGCATCGACATTCGCTTGTGTTGTCAGGCGCGGGCGCATATCGCCGAATGGGCCGAGGCGCGCGGCGTCAGCTTCGGTGAGGAATAAGTGATGTGGTGTGACTTCGCACGTGATTGGCAAACCGCGACCTTTCGCTGCGGCGATCAGCGTGATCTCGTCCGCACGGCTGACGTGGCAGAAATGCACCCGCTGTCGAAACGCCGCTGCTAAACCGATGCCCATCGCAATGCTGCGACCTTCGGCGTGCATGGCAATCGGTTTGCCAGGCGGCCACGTTTGGAAGCAGCGCAGCAGGGTCGCCAGGTTGTCGATCCGCAGCGGGCCGTAAGTCTGGTCGGCGTAAATCTTGAGGCCGACGGTCTCCTGCGCCAGCGCGGGCAGCTCGTCCAGGTGATCGGGCGATGCGCCGGCATAGAAATGCACGTCGCACCAGGCTGCCGCGCGCGCTTGTTGTTGGACTGTGCGGAGCGTCTCGCGGGTTACGAGGGGTGGGGTGGTGTTGGGCATTGCCAAAACGGTGGTGAATCCGCCGGCGATAGCAGCGGCGGTGCCGGTAGAAAAATCTTCCTTGTGCTCACCGCCGGGAACGCGGAGGTGAACATGCACATCGGCCAGGCCGGGAAGTCGCGTCAATCTACTGTGTGGCATTGCTTTATAACCCGTCGAATGATACCAGAGTTTGGGATTTTAGCAAGAGGAAAAATATGTTACAATAAGGGTGAACCGAGTGCAGGAGGTGCGTCATGACGGTGTTGAGTCAAACGATAGGGATGCCGATTGCGACGGCGGTGCAGCAGTTGCGCCGTTCGCCGCAATTGCCCCGTTACGTGCAGGAATTCGAATCGTTATTAGCTGCCGAGCGCGCGCGCCGCGAGCGCTTTTACGCCGAAATGGCCGAGGATCAGAAAGTGGAATTCATCAATGGGGAGGTTTTTATGCACTCGCCGGCGCGTCTGCGTCATACCATTGTTAGTCAAAATGCTTTTGTTCTGTTGAGTCTATACGTTTCACATCATCGTTTGGGGCATGTCGGCCACGAAAAGTTACTTGTCACGTTGACGCGCAACGATTACGAGCCAGACGTGGTGTATTTTGGTCCGGCGAAAGCGCAAACGTTATTGCCTGACCAGATGAAGTTCCCCGCGCCGGACCTGGTGGTAGAGGTTTTGTCGCCTTCGACCGTCGAGAACGACCGGGGCATCAAGTTCGTGGATTATGCGGCGCACGGCGTCGCCGAATACTGGATTGTGGACCCGGATGCGGAAGTGGTTGAGCAGTATGTGCTTCAGGATGAACGCTACGAATTGCGGATGAAAAGTCAGACCGGCATCTTGCAAAGCGCGGTTGTGCCGGGATTCGCCGTTTCGGTGCGCGCCCTGTTTGATGAGACGGAGAAACTTGCGGCGGTGCAGACGCTGATGGCCGATGGGTAATCGGCATCCATGCGGCGCGGCACAAGCCAGACTGGGAAATAAAAAAGTGCGGGGTCATCTGACTCCGCACTTTTGCTAAACGTCGCTTTGGCTGGCAGTTACTTCTTCGCCAGACGCTCGATCAATGCCTGCAAGTCCGCAGCCGCCTCATCAACCGTCTTCTCTCCATAAGCAACGGCTTGACCGATCAGCCGCAGCTCATTCACGAATTCCTGGTCGTTTGGCAGGTTCGGCCCCTGGGGGATGGTGCGGTCGGCAACCACGTTGTAGATGCGGTACACCTCGGCATCTGTTTTGGTGGCCCCGGCGGCGATTTTTGCCCGCACAACCGGCGAACAAGGCACACCCCGATTGGTTTGGAGCACTGCGCCCGCCGCGGGGCTGGTCACGAAGAAGTTGATGAACAGTGCTGCTGCTTCCTTATTCTTGCTGCCGTTGTAGATGCCCAAATACTGGCTCATCTGGATGACGTAAGAATCTTCACCGCCCACTGGGAGCGTCGTCGCGCCGAGCTTGTCGGTCATGGCCGCTTGATAAGCCGCCAACTGGTTGCTCCAAATCAGGCCGATGGCTGCCTTGCCCGCCACGAGCGCCGAGTTGTCTGTCCCGGTCTCGCCGTAGGTCGCGGTGGTGTCCGCGTCGGGGATTAGCCCCTCGGCGCGCATATCGGCCCACATTTGCAGCCATTTCTTGGCGGACTCAACCGTTGCGTAGGATTTACCGCCGTCGTCGAGTGTCCAGATGGGGGTGCCTTGCTGGGTGTAGAAGTAGCTCATGTAGTTCGCCGTGTTGGTGCTGTTGTCCACAAAAGGCCACACGCCTTCGGGCAGCTTCGCTTTCAGTTCCCGACCATAAGCGATCATCTCATCCCAGGTCATGTTGTCCTTGGGGAGCGCGACGCCCGCCGCCTCGATCATCGTCTTGTTGTAGGCGAGGATGAGCGTGTTCGTGCCGAGGCTCACGACCCAGAGCTTGTTGTCGCGCGTTGCCGGGATGAGCGCGGTCTGGTCGAACCGCTCGGGGGTGTCAATCAGAAGCTGCTTGCCGAGGTAGTCATTGAGCGGTTCAAGGTACTTGATGTAATCCGGGTAGTTGCCGCCGAACTGGATGATGTCGGGGGCGTTGTTGCCGGCCAGTTGGGTGTCGATGATCTGGAAGTGGTCAGCCGTGCCACCGTTAGGCTCGCCGATGACTTTGATTTCGGGATATGCATCCTGGAACAACTGGATAACCTGGAGCGTTCGGGCGGCGCGGTCATCGTTGCCCCACCACCCAAAGCGAATTTCCGCCGGGCCGCCGGTGTATTCCGGGAGTCCATCGGCGCGGACCGGCACTTCGACTGTGACTTCTTTCACCACTTCCTTCTCGACTTCGACGGTCTTGACGACTTCCACTGTCTTGACAACTTCAACTTCCTTCTCCACAACCTGGGTCTCGATAACGACCTGGGGGGTCGGGGTAGTGCATGCTGCGAACAGCGCCACGAGCAGCGCTACGAGTGTGATGGCACGAAATCGTTTCATCTTAGAATCCTCCTATCTCTGTATGGTTTCAGTTTTTGTTTGGGTTCAGTGGACAAATTCGAAAAACGCCATTGATCATCATCTCATATACAAGCCCTCCTGTGATTGTATTAACCCTTTAAGCCTGTGGTCGTGATCCCCTGGACAAAGTACTTTTGCAGGGAGAAAAACAGGATAAAGGCGGGAATCATGGATAGTGTAGACATCGCCAGCGCGCCACCCCAGTTGGAGACTGCGCCGGCGTCGCCGATGAATGTGCGCAGCGCCCGTGAAACGCTGAACGTCTCCGGCTTGGTGAGGTACAACAGGTGGTTGAAAAAGTCGTCCCACGTCCACAGGAATGTGAACAGTGCGGTGGTCACCAGTGCGGGGCTGGCAAGCGGGACGATGATCCGCAGGAAAACCCCGAGGGGGGAGCACCCGTCAATCGTCGCCGCCTCGTCAAGCTCTTTCGGCAAACTGCGGATGAACTGCACCAACAAGAACACGAAGAACGCATCCGTCGCCAGGAATTTCGGCACGAGGATTGGGAGGTACGTCCCCACCCATCCGAAGGTGTTGAACATGATATAGCGCGGTACGAGCGTGACATGCCCTGGGAGCATCAGGGTGGTCATCATCACAGCAAACCACAAGCCTCTGCCCACGAATTTAAGCCGCGCGAACGCATACGCCGCCATGGTGCAGGAGATCAGGTTGCCGATGATCGCCACCGCACACATAAAGAGCGAGTTAAGGAAGAACCTCCCAAAGGTCGTCCCCGCATAGCCTTTCCAGCCGGTGACATAGTTCTCAAGGGTCACGGCTTTCGGGATCAGCCCCGGATCGCTGAAGATCATCGCGTTGGGTTTGAACGAGCTGACGATCATCCAGAGTACGGGATAGACCATCACGATCCCCAGGGCGATGATGAAGAGATGGGTCAAAGTGTGGCGTACAACGATGTTGGTTTTCACGTTATTCCCCCGTTCCATAGGACACCCACAAGTTCGATGTTCTCAAGACAATCGCCGTGAGCACGCCGATCACGAGCAGGAGCACCCATGCCATGGCGGAGGCATACCCCAGCTCACGGTAGGCCCACCCTTGAATGTACAGGTGGAGGGTATAGAACAGGGTGGAGTTGAGTACACCGCCCCTGCCACCGCCGATGATGTAAGCCTGGGTAAACGCCTGGAACGCGCCGATCATCTGCATCACCAGATTGAACAGAATAACCGGCGAGAGTAGGGGGATGGTGATGGAGAAAAACTGCCGGACCTTGTTCGCGCCATCCACGGCTGCCGCCTCGTAATACTCCTGCGGGATTTGCTTTAGTCCTGCGAGGAAGATGATCATGGACGAGCCAAACTGCCATACCGTCAGCAGGACGAGCGTCCAAAGCGCGTACTTGGGGTTGGTAATCCAGCCGGGGAGATTGGTGAAGCCCAACATTCCCAGGAACAGATTGACCAGGCCGTCTTTCTCGAACAACTTCCGCCACAAGACCGCGATGGCTACCGAGCCGCCGAGGAGGGTGGGGATATAGTACACGGCGCGGTAGAACCCCACGCCGCGCAGTTTCTGGTTCATCAACATTGCCACGGCGAGGGCGAAGGTCAGCTTGAGCGGCACAGACACGAACACATACGTGAACGTCACAGACAGCGACTTCAAGTAGTATGGGTCTGCCCGCATCACCTCGCCCGTGGATGCGGTGAACTCGGACAGCCCGAAGAGCGGCCCGAACATTTTCAGATAGTTGCCAAAGCCGATAAATTGCGTCGCATCGGGCTTGGTGAAGTTGTAGTTGGTGAAACCGAGCCACAGCGAGTAAGCCATCGGGTACAGCGTGAGCACGAGGAAGCCCACGAGCCACGGCGCGAGAAACATATAGCCGGCGGCGTTGCGCTTGAGAAATTTGAGGATACCGGACGCCTTGCGCATAGAGAAACTTGCCTCCTGATGACCTGGCTATAGCCGTCCCCTCGTCAAAACGGGGCCGGGCCTGTTGACTCACGGACAATAAACCGGGCCTGGACTTCGATTTTTTGCTGGGGCCGGTCTGGATCCTGGATGCGGGTCAGCAGCATCTTAACCGCTTCTCGTCCTACTCTTACCATGTCTTTCGAGCTGGTTGTCAATCTCGGCGCCAGATAACTGGCCAGCGGAATATCATCATAGCCGACCAGTGACAGGTCGGCGGGAATACGCAATCCCAGATCGGTGGCGGCCCGCAAAGCGCCGATGGCCAGCAGGTCGTTAATCGCCAGCAGGGCTGTCGGGCGCGCCGGAAGCCTGAGAAGCTGCATGGCAGCCTGATACCCATCCTCAATGCTTGTGCCGCACGTGACGATCAGCGCCGGGTCAACCGGCAGGCCGGCTGCTCGCAGGCCATCCTGGTAAGGCAGCAAGCGATCCAACCCCCCCGCCGAACCAACCGGCAGATCGACAGTTTCACGGTCTTCCCACGGTGACCGCACTCCGTAAATTAAGCCAATCCGCCGGTGTTGTAACGACAATAAATGCTTCATGGCCTCCCGTGTCGCTGTTTCATAATTGGACACGACACAATCGATATCGGGGTGCTCGCCGATCTTTGCGATAGGGAATCGTCGCTTGAGAAGCTGGGCGAGTATCTTTTGCGCTTCTTCCGATTGGAAAACATAGGCGCTCATCAGAATTAGCCCATCGGTGCGCCGTGACATCTCTTTGAAGATGTCTTTTCCATGATCGGCATCCAGGTCGGCGCTGGAGAGCAGCAGGTGGTAGCCTGCCGCGCGCAGTTCCTGTTCCACCCCATCCGCAGTTTGCCAGAAATGCGGGTTGTGGATATCGGGGAGAATGAGGCCGATGGTCTGCGAGTGGCCCAAGCGCAAGGCTTGGGCGCGTGCATCCGGTTCATAGCCAAGCTGCTCGATGGCTTCCAGAACGCGCTGGCGAGTTTCGTCGGAGATGGGCACCCGGCCATCGGCAAGCCCATTGACCACATACGAAACGGTTGCGGTTGAGACTCCTGCCAACCGGGCTACGTCAATTTGGGTTGGTCGCTTCATAGCTCTATCACCTCTCGGCCCCCTTGTGTGTTTGGACTTTGAAAAGAGGAAAATTTTCAGATTTGACTTATACATATAAGCTTATATGTATAACCTTATTTGTATAAGCTTATACGTTTAAGTTACTATCTAATATAGCATATCTTTGTTGCGGTGTCAAGAGGGAAATGGGGAGACGTTACGTTTTTGCGTTAGCAGGTTGCACTCAGGCTCGCGTCTCTCCGGCGATGGCTTCACGGATGCGCTGTGCCAGCGCCAACGCGCGTTCCGGCGCATCGCCGACGTAGTCGCGCGCGTCCAGGCAGGCGCGAATGGTCGCGGCATCAAGATGGCGCAGCAAGCGCGCATCCTCTGCCAGGAGTGCGGCCAGCGGGTTGGGGTGCCCTTTTTCGACTGCATTCCACGCTTGCATCGCCACATCGCGCAGGATTTCGTGCATCGCCTGGCGATCCGCCCCGGCTTTGACCAGGCGCATCAGCAGGGGTTCGATACCGGCGAACGGCCCGTAGGTATCCAGGTTGCGTGCGATGGTGGTGTCGTTGATGCGCAGGTCGCGCACCAGCCGTGTGACCGTCCCCAAAAGCTCATCCGTGATGAGAAACGCTTCCGGCAGAATGATGCGCCGGTTGGCCGAATCGTCGAGCGTGCGTTCCAGCAGGGAGTGCGCCGCGTCGTCCCAGGCCACGCGGGGCAACTGCGCCAGATGCCGCGCCAGGCTGTTCACGTTCTCCGCGCGGATGGGATTGCGTTTGAACGGCATTGCCGACGAGCCGACCTGCTGTTTCCCAAACGGTTCGGCCCACTCGCCGATGGCCGGATTTTGCAGGATGCGTAAGTCGAAGGCGAAGCGGTAGAGCGTGCTGCCCATGCCGGAGAGTGCCGTCAGCACGGCCCAATCCTGGCGACGTGGGTAGGTCTGGTTGGCGACGGGCCACGCGGGCAAACCCAGTTCTGCCATCACCTCGGCCTCGAATGTGACGGGATCGGTTTGCCCTTCCAGAAGTAGTTTGTACGATGCTGACGTGCCCACCGCGCCCTTGAAACCTTTGCCACGCCATTCGGCCCGCACGCGCGCCAAATCGGCGCGGTCGCTGAGCAGGTCTTGCGCGTAGGCGGCGAGCCGGTAGCCCACCGTCGTCGGCTCGGCGGGTTGGATGTGCGTGAAGCCCATGCACGGCTGGGCGGCCCGGCGCTCGATCTGTTCGGCGAAGTCCAGCAGCAAGCCGTCCAGCTTGGGCAGCAGCAGGTCAAGGGCGTCGCGGACTTGCAGCGCGGTGGCGTTGTCGCGCACGTCCATCGAGGTGGCGCCCAGGTGGATGATGCCACCGCCCACCGGGCATTGCTCGGCAAAGGCGCGGATTTCGGCCATGACATCGTGGCGGATGCTGGCCTCGATTTCCAGCGAGCGGGCGAAGTCCACGGCCTCGGCGTGCGCTTCCAGGTCGGCGACCTGTTCTGCTGTCACCAACCCATAGCGACTTTGTACGCGCGCCATCGCCACCCAGATGCGGCGGTACAGGCGGCGAGCGTACAACTCGCTCCACAACTCGCGCATCTCCGGCGAGCCGTAGCGCCAGGTGAAGGGGGAAACGTAAGGATCAATAAGTGACATTGTGAATCTCCCGGATCATTTTGGAGTGATAATTGCGCATAGACAATATAGCGACAAAACCACATAGAGCAAGTGAAAGGGGAGCAGCCATGAGCCGGTCACCAGGATGATCATTTGAATCAAGGAATCCGGGAATATGAAAAGTAAGGTCAGGTCGTAGGCACCACGCACAGGAAAAAAAGCCATTGTTGTCAGCAATTTAGCTTTTTCTCTGGGCCATGCCAACAATGACAGCATCAAAAGTCCACCCCAGGGGAGCAACACGGGGATGATATATTGATATCCCTGGGTCATCGATAACCACTGCTGCGGCCACAAAGGGAAAAGCACCAAAGACAATACCAGGATTGCTCCGGCTATGACGATGCCACGTACATTAGGACGGTTGATGGCAAGGGGTAGGGCTATTTGAGGTTTAATCAGAACCATTACAGGCGTTAAGATGGGGAGATACCAGGTCGCCATAATCAGAGGGCTCCATTGTGCCCATTCGAGCGCGTGCGCAAATGGTTTTGCCAAAAACATTAGGAGCCGCCAGGTTTGCCCGGTTCTATGGATTACAATGAACGTTAGCAGGGCGTATGATAAAGCAATGAATAAGGTGCCGGCCAGGCGATTGTTGAACAGGGTAAAAGGGATGGCCCAGAAGCCAGCGACGATTGGGTAGGGTACGTCTGTAAATCCTGTGTAGGGGGGCAGGCCATTGAGTATGTTTCGGGCTAGTAAGAGTGCGCCTCCAAAATCCCCGGCGCTCATATAACCCCTGAAATTGAATCGATACCTTGCCATAAATGTGACAGAAAAGATAATGAGCGATGCGACAACTGCTTTCTTGTCTCGATTGCTAGTCATAGAGTTAACCTTGTCGATTAGTCTTGGTGGATTTGGGATCAGTTGTCGAAATAACAGCTGCTGGTGGTTTACCCACAGATTGAACTTGTGGCTAGTGGTGTTTTGCCACGGAAAGACTTTGGAGCAGATGAAGTCTATATGGATGAAGATGGCAACATCCACGAACTTTGCCAAAGCCTGTAGATGCTATTAATGAAAAAGGTAATTATATGTTTTGCAGGATTTCGCCGGCCTTTTTAGCATCCTCCTCGCTGTCCAGCGCGATGTAGAAGATGAAGCGCGTGCCGATCACTGCCCCGGAGAAGCTGTGCAGGTTGATGCCTGCCTCAGCGAGCTTTTCGGTGAGGAGGGCGGCGATGCCGGGGGCGTTCTCGCCTTCGACGCGCACCGAGTGAAGCGATTTGGTGACGTTGAACCCCAAGAGCGAAGCTGCTTCAATCTCCCGATCGCCCCGCAACGGGGTGACGAAGACCACACCCGTGCCGGGTTTCTCCGGCGCGCGCCGGGCTATGCAGAAATCGAGGTCCGCGCCGGCTTCGCTCAACCCGGCGAGCACGCGAGCCAGTGCACCTGGTTCATCAGGGATGCCGGCCGCCCACACGTTGACATGTTCAACGATCAGTTCCATGGCGTACCTCCTTTGCTTGTATGGGGCGTCCAAACGCGCCCCCGGTTTAGGTGAGTGGTTACATACTCATTATAGCATGACTTTGCTCAAAACAGAGCCCTTTCCAGGAAAACGGAAAACGACGTTGAGTTTTTTTTGTACTGTAACGCAGTTGGAGTATAATAGCGTTACCGTGAACTCATCTCAGAATGTCGTGAAACCAACGCCGCAGATTGGCAAGTTTGTGCGAGACTATGGCCCTCTTTTGGGGCTGTGGGTGTTTTTGCGTCTGTCCACATCGATGTGGGCCGCGGCGTTTTCTGTATTGCGCCCGCTGACCGATATCGAGCGTTTGACGCCGCTATGGCCGCCTGCATCTCCATTGAATGTGTGGCTCCAGCGGGTGCTGTTGGCGCCCTGGCAACGCTGGGATGTGGCGTGGTATTTACGGATTCTCGTAGAAGGCTATCGAGCGGGAAATGGCACCGATGCTTTTCACCCACTTTATCCCTGGTTGGCTTATCCGTTAACCCGTTTGGGGATCGAGCCGCTCTTGGCGTTGATGATCGTGAGCAACCTGGCGACTTTGGCGTTCTTGCTTCTCTTTGTGCGGATGGTAGAATCGGATGCCGGGCTAGCTCAGGCGCAAACAGCTTCTCAGTTGCTGTTGTTTTTCCCGCTGACTTTTATTCTATTTGCACCATACAATGAGGGCTTATTTCTGTTGCTATCGGCGTTGACCTTGTTGTGCGCGCGGCAACGTAAGTGGTGGTGGGCGGGGACGACCGGATCGCTGGCGGTGTTAACGCGCCAACAGGGAATTCTGCTTGTATTCCCATTTATCTGGGAATTATGGGAAGCGCACAAAGGCGATGTGCGTCACTTGCTGCGTAATTGGCGTTGTTGGTTAGCGGTGGGACTGATCCCGATGGGATTGGTGCTTTGGGCATTGTATCGGGCGCTGGTGATAGGGGGGGCACAGCTAGATTTTACTTCACCTTATGCGTTGGTATCTTCGATGCTGGTCTCCACCAGTGCGGATCAAGTGGGCGGCGCCTACTTTCTCATCTGGCCCTGGCAGGCGGTTTATCTGGCACTTATGCGACTCTGGGCTGCGCCAGATGTGGATTTAATCGTGAATTTGACGCTTGCTATTCTCTTTCTCATTGCCATGTTGATCGCCTGGCCGCGTCTGCCGGCTTCCTATCGCGTGTATACGCTTGTGACGGTGTTGATCAGTCTTAGCTATCATACCGGAATGGCGCACCCGTATCAAGGTTTGCCGCGACATCTGTTTTTGGCTTTCCCGGTTTTTATGGGAGCTGGACAGAGCGCATGGTTTTCACGGCGGCGTCTGTTATGGGCCGTAAGTGGCTTTGCCGGGAGCTGCTTTCTGATATTGCTCTATACCCTGGAGACTTGGGTGCCTTAAATCAATTGGGTGTTTGCTGTTGCGGTGATGTGTTCCATTGCGGTCTATGTGCTGCCACACACAGGCAAAGCGACATCTTCGAATGGGTGATGATATGGATGATTTACCTGAGATAATTGTGAGTGAAGCGCGTCCCGTAGATGACAAGACGCAGGGTTTACAAGTACTTGTTGTGATTCCCGCCTATAATGAGCAGGGAAAAGTGGGAACGGTGGTCAAAAAAGTTCTGGCCCAGGGTATGAAATCTGTCCTGGTAGTGAACGATTGTTCCAACGATCAGACTGCCGTAGAAGCGCGTACTGCAGGGGCGTTAGTTATCAGCCATGAACAGAATCTTGGCGTTGGCGCGGCCATCCGAACCGGCATTGATTATGCCCTGGCGCACGGTTTTGCGGTGGTGGCAATCCTCTCTGGCGACGATCAGCATGATCCCACAGAACTACCCGGTCTATTGCAGCCCATTCTGGTTGCGGATTATGACTTTGTTCAGGGGTCACGGCGCTTTCACGGATTACACGCCCCTAACATTGGCTGGTTTCGTCGCTTCTTTACCTGGGTTTATGCAGCTACATTTCGACTGTTGACAGGCTTCCCCTGTTCGGATGCAACCAATGGCGGGCGGGCTTTTCGTACAAGCATCTTCGCAGATGGCAGGATTAACTTGTGGCAACCGTGGTTGAACTCTTACGAGTTAGAGCCTTACCTGCTCTACAAGGTCGTGCGGGAGGGGTATAGGGTGACTGAGGCGCCCATGAAAGTGATTTACCATACAAGCGGCACAACGAAGATGAAGCCGGTACGTGACTGGTGGCGGATTTTCCGCCCTATGGTTTATCTTGCTCTGGGATTAAAAAACTAAGTTCAGGAGGAAGGTGGTGGCATCCGATTTCAAGGGACAACGTGTGTTGGTGACGGGTGGGGCGGGTTTCGTCGGCTCGAATCTGGTGCGCCGTTTGGTAGCTGAAGATGCCGAAGTCACGATTCTGGACGATTTTTTTACCGGGCGTCTCGAAAACCTGCGCGGCATCGATCCGCAGGCTTACCGATTGGTGCGGGGTAGTGTCACGGATAGTGAGTTGGTGCGGCAGTTAGTTTCAGAAGCAGAGTTCGTCTTTCACCTGGCGGCGCGAAATATCATTGCCTCTACACGGAATCCATACGAGGATTTCAAGACCAACATTGGCGGCACTCTCAATGTGCTTTTGGCGGCGCGTGAGTGTCGCCCGCAGCGGGTGCTTTATACTTCCTCAGTTTCGGTTTATGGCAATCCCCGTTATTTGCCGATCAACGAGGACGACCGTATCAGTTTGTTGACGCCGTATGCCGTCAGCAAATACAGCGGTGAAGGCTATTGTCAGGCTTTTTATGAGAGTTACGGTGTCCCTGTGGTGGTCGTGCGTTATTCGAATGTTTATGGGCCCTGGCAGGATCCTCAAAACCCCTATTGTGGCGTTGTGGCGAAATTCATGCAGCGGGCGCAGGCAGGGATGCCGCTGGAGATTCATGGAGATGGGCAGCAGACCCGCGATTTCACCTTTGTAGAAGATGTGGTTGAGGCAACCATACAGGCGGCGCTCTCCCCTAAGTCTGAGGGGGAAGTCTTCAATATCGGCACCGGCGTAGAGACCAGCGTGGAAACTTTGGCACATTTGGTGTCAGACTTGTATGGTTTGGAGGTGTCGCCTTTGCATATTGACCGACGTGACATCGACAATATTCGACGTCGGGTCGTCAACATCGAGAAGATCCGGCGGACATTGCGGTGGACGCCAAATGTAACGTTGGCGGAGGGATTGTATAGAACCCAACGTTGGAACGAAGAATATACGTCGGGAGAGATTTTGCCCTGAATCTATATGGCGGATGTGGGGGATGAAGCCGCGTACCTCTATCAAATGGCCGAACCTCGACCTCCTCTGGCCCTGGGTGGTCTGGAGCGCATTTGGTTTCTACGTCGCGCTTGTCCCTCTGCCGCCCAATGATTTCTGGTGGCACCTCAAGGTCGGCGAGCTGATCCATCAGACCGGTCACATTCCTACCACCAATCTATTCGCCTGGAGTTTGCCGGCAGAGACGCCGTTTTTTTACGGAGCGTGGCTCGGCGAATGGCTGCTCTATGGGTTGTACCGCTTAGGTGGCCTGGCCATGGTGATGGCAGCACGTAACGGGATAGTCCTTGGCGCTTACGCAGTTGTGGCGGCCGAGGCGCGACGGCGCAGCGGATCGTGGCGGAGTGCTGCCCTGCCGTTGGCGTTGGCTTGTTTTATGTCCATGAACAACCTGATCCTGCGTCCGCAAATGTGGTCGTGGGTCCCGTTTGCGCTGTATCTGGTGTTGTTGAGCCGCTACGTCGATGGCAAGTTGCGCCCTGCGTGGCTGTTGGCATGTCCCGCATTGATGATTTTCTGGGTCAACGTGCATGGCGCGTTTATCCTGGGATTGGTGCTGCTGGGCGCGTTTACCGTGGGTGAGGGACTGCGGCGCGCGGTCAACCAGACTGGGGCGCGTTCCTGGCGGGAGGTGGGCTGGTTGGCCGGCGTCTCCGGCTTGACGGCGGTATCGACATTAGTGAATCCGCGCGGTGTGGGGATTGTGGGCTATGTGATCGGCTTGATGACCGATCCGCCTAGCCAGACCTTGATTATGGAATGGCAGTCGCCCACGCCGGTTGGCTTTGCTAACAGCGTCTTCTACATCAGCATTGTGGTTTTGCTGCTCGTCTTGGCCTATTCGCGCTATCGTCTCACGCCGACGGAGGCATTGCTCGTCGTGGGCTTTCTGTGGTTGGCCTGGAGTGGGCAAAGATACGTCGTCTGGTTTGGAATGGTGACTATGCCGGTATTGGCGCGCGCGCTCAAGGATTTGCCTGTGCGCTGGCCGACCTTTGTTGCGCGCCGCAACGCATTCAACCTGGCGTTGCTGCTTCTCTTGTTGCTGCCACTGACGCTGGCGCAGCCGTGGTGGGTTGAGGCGTTGCCGTTGCCGGAGACCTATTGGGCGCAGGTGTGGCGGGACATTCCCGATGGACCGCTGCTGAGTACGGCGACGCCGGTGGGCGCAACCGCGTATCTTAAGGCGCACCCCGGTGGGCGGCTGTTCAACGAGATGGGCTATGGCAGTTACCTCATCTGGGCTGCGCCGGAACAGCCGGTATTCATTGATCCGCGTGTTGAACTTTATCCCTACGAACAGTGGTTAGATTACGCGCGCATCGGGCAAGGGGTGCGTTCGCTGGAACTATTGGCGCAGTATGGCGTGGATCGCGTGTTGCTGGATAGCGAATTGCAAGCGGAGTTACTTCGTGTCTTGGAGCGCGCCGAGGGTTGGCGCTGTGAGTACGCCGATGACCGCGCACAGATTTGGGTAAAACTTTCCCTGTGATTTGATAAATGCCCCAGAGAGGATTTGAACCTCCACGCCCGAAGGCACAGGCCCTCAACCTGCTGCGTATGCCAGTTCCGCCACTGGGGCATTACTGGCTAGATTATACGCCAAGTAAGCCAGTTGTCAAACTTGATTTGTCAAGATTGCCAGGGGGACTACAATACGGCTATGCGGACGTTGCGAGTTCCCATTTATCCGAGCCAGGACATCATTTTCCCTGGGCAGCTCTACCCTATCTTTGCCGACATGCCGTGGGGCGATTGGCTGTTGCGGGTATGCCGTGAACAGCGTCAGCCGTTGGGGGTGGTGTGGATGCCGGATGCGACGTATGGCGCAGTGGCGAACGTGGGCACGTTGGCTTATCTGCTCGACGATATACCGGGTCAGGGGCGTGATGTCGCCAATGCCCTTGTCGTCGGCCAGTATCGGTTTCAAATGCTGCAAATTCATCAGGATCAACGCTACCTGGAAGCAACGGTGCAATTATGGCCGTGGATCGAGGAACCGCATCCCGGTTGGATGTTGGTGGAGCAGGTTGGTCATTATCTGCGGCGGTACGTGGAGGCGCTGGCGAGTATCTGGCCGGCGGCGTTGTTGCCCGAAGTTTTGTTGCCGGGCGTCTCGACGTTAGGGGTGCTCGGGGCGGCGCTGCTCCCATTGGCTGCGGCGGAGAAGCAACGGCTGCTGGAGACGCCGACGGCCCGCGGACTGCTTACTGCCGTGTTGAACTACATGCGGGTATATGTTCCTCTGGCTGAACGTCTGGCGATAATGTCCCCGCAGCCGATGCTGCACGAGCGGGTCTCGCTCAACTAGTTTTCGAAAGAACGTGTGATGGCTAGAGCGCCCCGCTGGTACGACATCATCACCATCAACATCTTCTATCTGGGCCTGGCCGTGATCACGCAGACCTTCGTGCCGCTGGTGTTGCCGCTGCTGGTCCAACAATTCGTGGGAGAGACGCGGCAAGGCGCCTATTTTGGGCGGATGCGTCTCTGGGCTTTGATGGTCGCTTTGTTGGCCCAGGCCTTGATGGGCATGCTCTCCGATCGCTCTCCGTTGCGTTGGGGACGCCGGCGGCCTTTTATCTTGGGCGGCGCGTTGATGGATTTGCTCGTCCTTACGGCCATCGGCTTTACCGCCCAGATGCACGGCATGGCGGGTTACTGCGTCCTCTTTGTGTTGTATGTCCTGTTGCAGTTCTTCTCCAATACCGCGCACAGCGCTCAACAAGGGTTCATCCCCGACCTGGTTCCCGAAGATCAGCGCGGGCGTTTCTCCGGCGTCAAAGCGCTGTTCGAAGTGCCCGTGCCGGTGGTGTTGGTCTCTTTCACCATTGCGCGGTTGATCGGGGCGGGAAACATGTGGGGTGGGCTGCTGGTGTTGATGGCGGTGATCGGCCTGACGACGTTGCTGGCGATGTTGGTCCCGGAATCGCCGTTGCGGGTGCCACCGCCGCCATTGGACTGGCAGCCTTTCCTGCGGCTTCTGCTGATGACGGGCTTCTTCACGGCGGTGATCCTGCTGATGGGGGAGCTGATTGTCTGGGGTGGGCGCTGGCTGGTGGGGGTCGAGTCGGTCTTGGTCCTGGTCGTGGTCATGGGGCTGATGGGCTTTGCGGCGATGAGTGTGGCTGTGGTGGTGGGCGTGGGCGGAAGCGTGCGACTCTCCATCGGGGCCGAAAAGACGCGCGCGCTGTCGGCCTTCGTCTGGTGGGTGATCAGCCGGCTGGCCTTCCTGGTGAGTGTGACCAATCTGGGCGGCTTCGTGCTCTATTTCCTCCAGGGACGGCTGGGTTTCACCCGTGAGTCGGCAGCCGGACCGGCCAGCCAGATGATGATGCTCGTCGGCATTTGCATCTTGCTTTCCGCGCTGCCTGCCGGCTGGTTGGTGGACAGGGTCGGGCGCAAAAAGGTCGTGACCTGGAGCGGTCTCTTAGCTGCCATGGGGACGGCGATCATCCTGGTGGCTACCAACCTGCGGCTGGTCTTTGTCGGCGCCAGCATAATCGGGATTGCTACCGGCGCTTTTTATACGGCGAGTTGGGCTTTGGGGACCAGCCTCGTGCCGCAGGATGAGGCCGGCCGGTATCTGGGGATTTCCAATCTGGCGGGTGCCGGAGCCGGGGCGGTGGGGGCTTACATCGGCGGGCCGGTGGCCGATTTCTTCACGCGTCATGCGGTGGAAGTCCCCGGTCTGGGCTATGGGGTGATTTTCGCCATCTATGGGTTGTTGTTTTTGCTGTCGGCGCTGTTGCTGGTTAAAGTGCAAGAACCTGCCACACACAAACCGGGAGCCTAGCAGGCTCCCGGTTCGAGTCCTTTGTTTGTCCTTAACGGATCGCTTTCTCGGTTTGCTTGTCGAAGAGGTGCATGCGGCTCATATCGAAAACCGCGGCTTTGGTGGCGCCGATTGTGGCTTTGGTGCGTGGATCGAAGCGCCCGATAAATTCGGCGTGCGGTAGGGTGAAGTAGGCGAGCACTTCGTTGCCCATCAACTCGGTCACGTCGATGCGCCCTTCGACCATTGCCGGTACGATGCCGGGCGGTGGATAATCGGGATCATGGACGTGTTCTGGCCGAATCCCAAAGATGACGGCCTTACCCAAATGCGGCTGGTAGATGCGGCGATACTCCTCCGGGATGGCAACCCGAAAATCACGGCAGTCCGCATACATCACACCGTTTACCTCAATCAGGGTGGCATCGAAGAAGTTCATCGCAGGACTGCCGATGAATCCGGCGACGAAAATGTTGCCGGGCTGGTCGTAGAGATGTTGGGGCGTGTCGATCTGCTGCAAGATGCCATCCTTCAGCACGGCAATGCGCGATCCCATCGTCATAGCCTCGGTTTGATCGTGGGTCACGTAGATGAAGGTTGTTCCCAGGCGCATGTGCAGCTTGGAGATTTCACCGCGCGCTTGCACCCGCAGCTTGGCATCCAGGTTAGAGAGCGGCTCATCCATCAGGAAGACGTTGGGTTCGCGGACGATGGCGCGGCCTACGGCGACGCGCTGTCGTTCTCCACCGGAAAGCTGTTTGGGCTTGCGGTCGAGCAAGTGTTCGATGTTCAGAATGTTGGCGGCCTCCTTGACCCGGCGGTCGATTTCCTGCTTGGGCGTTTTGCGCAACTTGAGGCCGAACGCCATGTTGTCATAGACCGTCATGTGAGGGTAGAGGGCGTAAGACTGAAACACCATAGCGATGTCGCGATCTTTAGGCGGCACGTCGTTGACCAGGCGGTCGCCGATGTAGATTTCGCCCTCGGTGATTTCTTCCAGCCCCGCTAACATGCGCAAGCTCGTGCTTTTGCCACAGCCAGAAGGGCCAACGAAGACTAGAAATTCTTTGTCGTTCACCTCGATGTTGAGATCCGATACCGCGACCACGTTGCCGAAGCGTTTGGTAACATGCTTGTAGGTTACGCTTGCCATAAGAAGACTCCTTTTATCAATGGTTATGGGTTGCTGATTGCAGATTCAAAGTTAAAAAGATTGTTCAATCTGTTATTGATTTTTGTCTGGGCCCTGACTTTCAAGTCAAGATAATACGCACGCCGAGTTCGCTCAAATCCCACAACGGCGGGGTGGGCGCTTCATGACCTGAGATCAACACATCGACTTCACTGGCGGGCGCGATGAAGATAGCGCCTGCGCGTCCGACACGCTCCGGCGCGACCAGGGCCACCGTCTGCGATGAGATGCCCAGCAGCACGCGCGTCGTATGAGCGCAATCCCGGTTATCGTGCGTCAGACCCCGTTCGGCGTCCAGTCCCCCTGCCTCGAAAATCACCAGGTCGGCGCGCACGCGTCGCAGCGCCTCATCTTCTCCGTAGAGTCCGTAATCTGGCGCAGCTTGCCCCCCGATGAGGTGCAGTGTGTGCATAATCGGCTGTGCCAGCCGGGCCTGTTGTGCGATGTCCCATGCGATGTCCAGGGCATTGGTAATGATCGTCAGGTGGGTGTGCTTGTTCAGAAAAGGCGTCACGGCGCGGGTTAGGGCACCTGTCCCCAAGAAAACGACGCTGTGATCCGGGATAAAACGCGCCGCGGCTTCGGCAATGCGTCGTTCGATTTGCTGCTGGGTGGCTGGCCGAAGGGAGGGGAGCCCTTCCGCCATCTGTCCAGCGCGCAGCATTGCGCCACCATGAACCCGGTGCAATTGCCCGGCCCTTTCTAACTCGGCCAGATCCCTGCGGATGGTGACCGCATCTACTTGGAAAGTGCGCGCCAGGTCGGCAACATAGACGCTGCCGGTCGTATAAAGCTGCTGCATAATCCGACTATGGCGTTCGCTTCTGAGCATTGTCCCCGTCCAACCGCTTTACTATAGCACGATCTGCACGTTCTGTCAACGAAATTGTGCCAAAACGTGCATTATCGTGCAAAATTGCGCCTTTGTGAACATTCAGGGATTGTGATTCGTAATGTGTTGGAGACTCTTTGCGCTCCTGGGCCAAATGCTTATGACGGTGCATATCCCAAAACTCAGTTTGAGTAACCAGTACAAGAGATGAAGTTGATTGACGATAAAGAGCTTTGATTGCAAATGCACAAAAAATAGCACACATACTAAAAGGGTCCAGAAAGTCCCTCTTAATTTTGTTGGGGCGTTTAGAAAGACAATGGCTATCAGTGGCATGGCGAGAAGATCTTCGTATGTATATAGATGTGGGGAGAACAAGAGGTAACTCTCTAGCATAACGATACACCAAACCCATTTCGTATGATCGGCCCATTCAGGGCTTGTTTTAACTGAAAATCGTATCGTGTGGTAGACCCCTATTGCAAAAACTGTAACGATACTGCCGATAAAAACAAAGGTGGATACGGCCGTAGCGGCGTTAGCACCGATGTATCTGTAAAATGTTCCGCGAAAGTTGCTCATGATATCCAAAATAATCGTATCTGAGAAAAAGCCCGGCAATTGTGTCGTTGAGTGTTTGCCGATAGTGCGCAGGTATTCGAGAGGCCATAACCAGCCTAAACGGGGCGTCAGTATAAGACAAATGCAGCCGGTCAGCGCTATTACCCAGAGGGTTTCTTTTTGACGAGAAAAAAGCAATAGAATGAGCACGCCGAATAACAAAAATTGCGGTTTTATACCCAACAAAACGCCATATAGGATTAACCATCCGTCAATTGATGGTTGAGAAGAAGGTAGACTTTGCAGCCGCCGTAGCAGCAGAATAAGTATTGCACTCATGAAAACACTGGTTTGCCCTGCCCCGATATTATCGACTGTTACAGAAGAGAAAAAACTGGACAAGAACACAATCACGAGGATGTAGCTGGCTGTTTTCACTCTTTGGTTAACAAACGCATACAGATTGAGCAGCGCCAATCCTAGTGCTGCATAGGAAACTCCAAGCCAAATTGCATAGGCCCAGGCGGTGCTACTGAGTCCAATCACGGCCAATGGAAACCATATAAGCAGGGCTGGCGGAATAATGTGTAAAAGCATCGCCGGCGGATAATCGCCGCCAAACAATCGGGTGAAAATGGCTTGAGTAGTTTCAGGATCATAAAGCCGCGTTTCTGTGCCAAACCAAAATTCTTTCACATTTTCCAAATAATAGACAAAGTCTGTCAGTTTGGCATAGTCAGCGTGTACGATGATTTGTGCTCGTTGCTCGGACAACAGATTATAGAAGATGAGAGAGAGGCCAAATGCTAAAACAATGAATGCGAGAATACCTGCAAGATTTTTCGCTGGCAGCTTTGACAGAAGTTTATCGTTGTCCATTTTTAGCACTCCCCCTGAAAAATAGTACCTCAGTCTCCTTCCGGTTCAGCGGCAGGTGTGGGCAGCGGCGTGATCGGCAGGCCGTAATAGCCTTCGATGACCTGCCGGAACATCGGCGCGGCGACGGTGGAGCCTTCTCCAGCGTTTTCGACCAGCACGGCCATTGCGATCTGTGGATCGTCTGCCGGAAAATAGCCCGCAAACCAGGAATGGGGCAGGGCCTCTTTGTCTGGCTGCTCGGCAGTGCCGGTTTTCCCCGCAACCGGAATGTTCAATCCCCGGAAGCGGTGCGTCGCTGTGCCCACGGAGGCAGTCGTGACGCCGTGCAGGGCCTCCTGGATGATCTGGAGATTTGCCTCGGAAATGGGGAGCCGGCCGGTGGCTTGCGGTTGCGTGATGGGTTCAATGCCCCCTGTGCTATCCACGACACGGTCGACCAGGTAAGGGCGGTAGAGGGTGCCGCCGTTTGCCACCGCTGCCATCATGCGTGCGACTTGCAAGGGGGTGACCAGCAGGTACCCCTGACCGATTGCCAGGTTTACCGTATCACCGGTTCCCCAGCCTTCGCCGTAAGTAGCCTGTTTCCATTCGGGATCGGGGATCAGTCCAGGCGCGTCTGAAAATTCCTGCAAACCCGTTTTAGCGCCAAAGCCGAAAGCTCGTCCGTAGGTGGATAACGTATCGGGTGAAATGCCGTTCAGGATTTTGCCGACTTCGTAGAAGGTCACGTTACACGAAGCCGACAGTGCATCTTTGAGCGTAATAGTGCCGTGACCGGTTTCCAACCAGCAGACTTTGCGGTTCATTTCACCCAGGCCGTCCCAGTATCCGGGACAAAAGAAGCTGCTCTGCGCGGTTAACCCGCCGGCCTCCAATCCCGCAGCGAGGGTCACGATCTTGAAGACAGAACCGGAGGGATATACACCCTGGATGGCGCGGTTGAGCAGGGGGAGATTGGGATCGTTGAGGACCACCTGGCGCGACCATGTATCGGTCAGGCGAATGAAGATGTTGTTGTCGAAATGCGGGCCGCTGGTCAGCGCCAGAATCGCGCCGGTGTGGACATCCAGAGCCACAATGGCGCCCCGCCGATCTCCCAGGGCTTGCTCGGCGCTGTGTTGGAGTTCACGGTCGATGGTGGTGTAGATGGCGCGCCCACGCTCCGGCCGGCGCTCGACGAGGCTTTTGATGTGGGTGCCGTCGGCGCTCACAATCGAAAGCCGCCCGCCGTTCCTCCCGGCCAGGATCGATTCCCCCCAGGCTTCCAGGCCCGCAATGCCGACCAGTTCGTCACCGCGATAGCCTCGCTGCCGGTATACACTGTAACTTTCTTCCGGGATGGGCGAAATCCACCCGATGATGTGGGCAGCAACGCCATCGAGGGGGTAGAGCCGGCCTGGCCGTTCGCGGCGTTGGATGCCGGGCAGGCTCAGCAGGTTGTCGTAGGTCAGACTGGCGTCACCGGAGATGTCCTGGATGGGAATGAACCAGTGCGCCGGTTGTCCGGCATAGGCAGCCTGGATTTTATCCACGCTCAGGCCCAGCACTTGTGATAGCGCGTTGAGCACCGCCGTCTCATCTTGGATTTCCTGCGGGATCACGCCCACGGTGACGATCGTGCTAGGGACGGCCAGCCCCGCGCCGTTGCGGTCGTAGATGTTGGCACGTGGCGGAATCTGGTATTCGACGGCGAAGGTGTTGCCGCCCACCAAATCGGGCCAGATCGTATCGCGGTGCCAGTCGATACTCCACTGCGCGTTTTCTTTGACCAGGCTGAGCTGATTGGCGGCCTGCAAATCGCCGAACAGCCCGGTATGCCAGACTTCCGTAAAAGCAATCCAGGCTTTGTCTCCGTCGATACTCAAGGTTTGCGGGGTAAGCGTGAGGCTGATGGTCGTGGTGAGGTCCAGGGCGCTGCGATAGGCACGCTCGAAATCGGCTTGAGCCAGTCCTGCCCGCAGCGATGGCAGGAGGAACGTATACATTTCTGCGTAGTTGCCCATTTCCCAGGCGCTCAGGAAGCTACGTCCCACGGACTCCGGTGTGGCGACATCCAGGGTGGGCGAGGGGGTTGGCGCGGGCGTAAAGGCCGCCGTGGTGGTCGTTGGCGCGTCCGATGGGGACGCGGAAGGCGTGTTGCCGCATCCGGCTATCAGCGCAATCAGTAACAGCCACAGGATATGTTTTCTCATAAACTAATCCCTATATCCGGTCTTGGGCAGTGGTAGTCGAAATGCATGCGGCAGAGGGCTGGAATATCGACCGTCAGCGCCAGCCCCCATGTTTCCAACAACGCCGCGATGGCGCACAATGGAAACCCGACTACATTGGCATAACAACGGTCGACAAAGGCAACCGGTCGAAAGACGTTGTTCTGAATGGCGTATGCTCCGGCTTTATCCATAGGATCGCGGCTGCGCACATACGCTTCGATTTCAACCTCCGTATACGCACGCATCTGCACCGTGCTGGTGACGCAGCGCATGCCCAGACGGCGTGTTTGCGGATGGAACAGTGCCACACCGGTATGGACAGCGTGAGAACGCGCGCGCAACTGGTGCAACATCGTGCGTGCCTCTACCGGATCGGCGGGTTTCCCCAGCGCAATACCGTCCAGGTCGACGACGGTATCTGCCCCCAGTATCCAAACGTCCTTATTCGGCGGCTCCGCTGCGTGGACTTTGGCGCTGGCGAGTCGAGCGGCCGTTGTGAATGGCTGTTCCCCGTCGTGCGGGGTTTCATCCACCTCCGCTTGGGTCAGCCCGGCAGGCACTCCAAGCCAGGCCAACATTTCGCGGCGACGCGGTGATTGTGAAGTTAACAATAGTCGGGTAAATTGCATAGTCTCCTCTGGCCGGTTGGGAATCCTGATGGCTTTTGCTCTTGTGGTGTCGATTATAGCTGTTTTGTGCAGATGGTAAAGAGTATTACAAAGCTTTATCATTCTCGTCATAGTTCCCTGTTTTTGTGTCGGGCGGATCGCCAGGGCTGTGTCTGATGCACTTACGATGAGGAACTGGCGTTTTCCCCTGAGGCTTGAATATCCAATGTAGGAAAATCGTTATAAACAGTACTAAATTCCTATTGTAGTTTGTGGGCAAATCGAGTAATATATAGACAGGTTAAAAAAATAAAACTTTAATAACTTTAAATCTTAATAGGAGGTGCTGAAATGTTGTATTTGCCACGTGAGGAAGGTCAGGGTTTGGTTGAGTACGCGCTGATTCTGGTGCTGATTGCCATCGTCGTGATTGCGATTTTGATCCTCTTGGGGAGCCAGATTCAACAGGTCTTCTCTCAGATTACCAGCGGACTCACTCGTTAGTACGAATGACCAAAAAGAAAAAGCCCCGCACACCAGCGCGGGGCTTTTTTGGTGCATAGTTTAGTGTCTTAGGTGGCCCCCTGGCGTTTGTCTTGCCTTGACGGCACCAACCAGGTATAGGTCAGGTAAAGAACGGCTGCCCACACCGGCACGCCGATCTGCACGGCAAAGGGCAGGCGCAAGATCTCTAGTTGTGCGTAGGTTAACGGCCCACTGAACAAGAACGCCAGCCATATCAGCACAAAGACCCGTCGCCATGCCAGGCGTAGTTCTGGGCGATATTCCCATAGCAACAACGCCGGGACAAGCAGCAAGCTCATTTCGTATATGTTGGCATGGGGACTAATCCAGATAAGAAGGCCCATCGTGCCGGCGTAGAGCAGCGGTTTCTCTTCCCGGTAGCATCGACAAAAGCGCACGAAAGCTACCACCCCAATTCCGACGAGAATCCACCGCAATATATTCGCTACCCCAGGCAGCCCTGGCAATAACAGCAGCCAAAATTCGTGAAAGGTCTGTGTGTGCCAGATTTGCCGCCCGGCCAATTCAGGCAACTCAGGCAAAACCGTAAGCGCGAAATCGATGTAAGCGTGGCTGGCAGTGGGCAGCGTTACAAAGCACAGCAGAACCAACGCGCTGCCACCTACGCCCAGTCCTAGCAGGGCGCGCCAGTCTTTGCGCCAACGCAGCAGCCAGAGCAAGCCTAATCCGAGCAAAAGTTGGGGTTTGTAGGCTAGCAGGCTGGCTGCCATACCCGCCCAGAAGGGGCGCTCTTGCCGCCACAGATGATAGGTCAAGGCAAACAGGAACAGGCTTAATAGCGAATTCTGCCCGAACGCGATTGTGGCAAAGATGGGGAACCAGGTCAGACTCCACATAAAAACCCGACGCGGCGAGGTGCCGGGCGTGAGTAGAAATTTCAGACTCATCCACAATCCAAATAATCCCATGATGCTCCACAGCGCAAAGCTCAGGCCGTATGGCAGCAACGCGAAAGGCCAAAAGAGCCAGGCCATAAAAGGCGGTAAGATGAAGCCGAAAAAGTCTTGCAGCTCTTGGCCGATGATATGCGCCTCTACGATGGCCTGGTATTCCAGATCATAAAGGCGGGCCCTGTCACCGGCGCGCACGATGTAGCCGGCTGTGTAATATTGCAAGAAATCTGTGCCGACTACCTGTCCGGCAAGGTCCATATAGCCAGGTCCCGCGAGCAGGCTGACTAACCATGCAGTCCACAGGACGCCGGCCAGCAATTTGGCATAGGCTAACCGCCGGGGGATTAGCAATGGCGTCATCCAGCGTATCAGTTTGTGATTGGTCAATGTATCTGATGGCATAGCTTTACCTTGATGTGAATGTTGTGTAACCTGTTCGTTTGCTACGTTCTGCGGATTAAACAGATTCAGTAGATCCAAAAATGCTCCAAGGGGATCGTCAGATCCCCGGTCTGGTCTGGATCTGGCGATCCAGACCAAGCAAAATTGCATCTACTGAGATTTGTCTGCGGTGATTGCTGCGCGTTTGAAGGGCGCCGGTTTGATCCACCAGGCCAATGCGCCTATCAATCCACCGGCGACGTAGAAGGTGGTGAAGATCAGCAGCGAAAAACTCACCGCCACTTCCTCGGAAATGCCTGTCTGTCCCAGGTAAGCGATGATAGCCGCCTCGCGTGTCCCCAATCCGGAAATCGAAATCGGCAATAAGGTGACTAAACTGCCGAGCGCCACGGCGAAACTGATTGTCCCGAACCCGGCCTGTACATCCAACGCCAGCGCGAGCAGGTAACACTGGCTAAAGAAGATGCCGTAGGCGACGAGGGTGAGCCATCCGGCAATCAACGCTTCACGCAAGGGTAACTGGTGGATGCCGGTATGGATTTCCCACAACCAACTTGATGGATTGAAAATTTTTTCGCCCAGACGTCCCAATTTTACACCGATTTTGCAAAACCACGCGAACGTGGTCGGGCTGACAAACAGGACGAAAGGAACGACCAGCAGCAGCGCCAGCCCCCCCAGGCTCAAAATTTCCAGGCCGCCGGGTGCTAACGCCAACAGCGCTGCCCCCCCGACGATAAACAGCGCGTACAAATCGAACAGCCGATCCAACAACACACTCGATAGACCCTGCGCCAGCGAGAGGTGACAATCGCGGCTGACGTGGAACGCCTTGACGAACTCCCCGACTCGTCCCGGCGTTAACAAGCCGACGAAGATGCTTCCCAAATAGGATAGTGCTGCCTGTATGAAAGGGTAGCGGATGTGCTGCGCACGCAAGAGGCGCTGCCAGCGATAGGCTTTCAACCCGAGCTGCGGCAGATTGAGCGCGACCGCTGCGGTCAGCCAATCGAAACGGACGGCGCGCCATATTTGCCACACTTCCGCCAGATTGACCTGGGAGAGCAAAAAGAGCAACAAAGCGACGCCGATTAAGCGCAGCCAGTGGCGGCGCATGTGGGCTTTCATCGTTTGCGGCCCACCACCAGTTGATTCGCCATTATCAGGTTGAGACCCAATGGCCCGAAAATCCGCTCGATGACTTTCTCCGCCGGGAAGCCAATCGGCGAGAACATAAACTTGCGCGCTTCGACTACTTCAAAGTCACACGCCGTCACGCGCGCGACCAGTTCTTTCAGTGTAAAGGTCTGACTGTGCCCGGCATCTTTCAGAATCCCTAATTTTTCAGCGACGTGATCCATCAGCGGATTAGGTGTGGTCAACACCAATAGCCCGCCAGTCCGTAACACACGCCAGCACTCACGCAGCAATACGTCCGCGTCGGGCACATGTTCGATGATGGCTGTGGCGATAACAGCATCGGCGAGGTTGTCGCGCACCGGCAGCGCCAGCGCGTTCCCTTGTGCTTTCTGTATCCCTTCGAGCGTGACCGCGCGCAAGAGCGGGAAGCTGTAATCAATGCCCAGGAACGCCAGGGGGCCAAAGCGTTTGCGTAAATCGGCCATCATTAGCCCGTCTGCCGTGCCGACGTCCACTACTACGCGTAAGTCGCCCAGGGTATGACATCGTAATGCGCGCTCTACTTCGTCGGTGCGCCGGCGTAAGCGATAGACTAATTGTCGTTTGCGTTGACGGCCCTCGAAATAGTCAATGTCGTAGACGCCAAATGGCAGACTCTTGCGCTTTGGCTCACCCAGCGAGGTAACTGTGTCTCCCACGACTACGGTGGTAAATACGCCCTGGCCTTGTTGGTTCAGCGCCGTGAGGGTTTCTGTTTCTACCTGGCGACCGGCGACATCCAGCTCTTGCGCTTGAAAATAGCGGCTTTGGGGCACGTAGCGCACAAAAAATTCATCCCCAATGGCCAGGGCCTGAAAATGCCCCTTTTTGCCCACGGCCAAGGTGTCTTGTAAAGTGATCTGTTCGCCTGTTATCTGCATTGTGCGGCAGAAATGCGCCGGTACTGTGCGTTGCCCCAAGATCAACGTTTTGCGGATTTGCCCCTTTAAGATGTGTGAAAAGGCGGGGATCCATCCTAGAGCCACTAACGCGCTGCGAAACAGGATGTTTTTCAGCGGTGTAAAAAGCTTATTGGAAGGCACGGCGTGTAGATACCCTTCTACCGTCCAGCCGTCATCTTCTGTCCGACACCTGTAATTTGGATCCACCCACTGTGATGAGACTACACGGCCATCTTGCAGCCGGCCAATGATGCCGCCGTCGTTGAGGAGCAGGCGACCGGTTTCCCGGTCGAAGACTTTGACAACGCCGCCCTTTGCCAGATTAGCGATCACATAATGGCGTGGACGATTGGCGACATAGATACGCGCTTGTGGGAAAAAACAGGTGAACGGTTCGCGTTCGTAAGGCACAGGCGGCAGTGACGCGGCGCGCCCGCCATAGTCCAGATAGGCTTGCAAAAATTCGGGTATCCGGTAGACCACGTAGCGGTCGGAGATGATGGCCGGCGGCACCAATTTCCCCTCCTTTAGCGCGACCAGCATTTTCTCTGCGATGGCGCCGGCCAACGGTATTTCCGAGGCGAGGATTTCAAAGCCGTGGGGGTAGAAATGCAATGTGTTGCGGCTCCCTAAACTGCCGGCGTAAAACCCGTTTGGATAAACGAAGTAGGCCGCAAATTCAACGGCTTGACGTAAGACCTGCAGAATTTCCGGGCTACGATTGTCCTGGTAAATTTTCCCCAAAAAAGAAATGGTCGCGGAGAGATAGCCTGGATCGACGCCGTCATACTCCCGCGACCAACCTTCATCTGCATTGTGGTACGTCAGGAATTTCTGCCAGGCGCGTGCGTAACCCGCCTTCAACTCTTCGTCGTGCAGCAGGCGGTAGGCTTTCCATAAGGTCAGGGTTGCCATCGCGTGATGGTTTGCCAGATGATCCTCTTCCGCTTCGCCGCCCGCAATAAACCGGGCAGCGCGACGAATGGCGTTCAGGATCGTTTCGGATGCCTGGGGGGGGATTTCGTCCTTGAGAAGATTGAACGTCTCGATGCTGGCGAAGGTGGTGAAAGCCGATGGCCCCACCCAGCCGCGCTCATTAGGATAGAATTCATCGAAGGCCCCGTCTTTGTGTTGGATGCGAGTCCAATACAGTAGACCGGCGATGGCCCAGTCGCGGATTTTGGGTTGTGCGTAATAGAAATTCCCTGGGAAAGCGTGCCGGTAAACGAGCGCCAATGCGTGAACCGCGAATTGACGCACGGCATCTGGAAAATCGGAGGTCTTATCTAACCAGTAATCACGATGGAAACAGCCGTAGGTTGGGGAAAAGGCATTGCGATCCTGGTTGCTCAGTAAACGCGGCAACTGGTCGAGAGCGAGTTGGGCATAAATCTCAGGAGAAGTGGACATTATTCTTCCTCGCGGTAATAATTGGGCAAACGCCGGACTATGAGTTCACCTAACATCCCCACCACCGCTATTTGAATGGCCGCCATCACAATCACCACGGTACTCACATCCGCGAGTTCTTTCAACACGGCCCAACTGAAGATGCCCCATAGCAATCCAATCAGCAGCACTATACCGCTCAACGGCAGGAAGATCTTGAGCGGGGCGAAGTAAAGCGCCATGCGCAGGATTAGGTTGATAAAATTCAGCGTGTCGCGTACCGGCTTGATCTTTGATTTCCCTGTCCGTGCCATATAGTTGATGGGCATATAGGCAACGAAATAGCCGTTGGTCAGCAGTCCCAGGGTGATTGTGGTCGTGAAGGAGAAACCGTTGGGCAACATATCGAAAAAACGTAATGCGACTGCCCGCTTGAACACCCGTAATCCAGAGTTGATGTCGGGGATTTTCTGCCCGGCGATCACGTTGGCGAGTGTGCCGATGGCCCATTTTGCCGGGCGCCGTACCCAGGGGATCGCCACTTCCGCGCCCGTCCGCGCGCCAACAACCATATCGTACCCTTCCGCGTACAACTTTGTGACCAATTCCGGGATGCGGGAGTTGGGATAAGTGCCGTCGGCGTCGGTGATGCAAATGGTCGCGTAGTGTGCTTGACGAATGGCCGTTTTTAGCGCCGCGCCATAGCCCAGGTTGCGTTTATGCGTGAGTAGGCGCACATTCGGATAGCGCCGGACGGCGGCAGCGGTATTGTCTTGCGAGCCATCATCCACGACGATAATTTCGTAAACGAATGACGTGCGTGCCAATATGTCTTGGACTTCTTCTAAAACCGGACCGATCCCCAATTCTTCATTGTATGCCGGAATGATGACAGATACTTCAATTGGCATGGTGTCCTGAACCTGTGTTTTCAGCATCACGCTCCTTTATCACTCCTCATGGCGGGCCTATTCACATTGTCAGTGCTAATTTTGTTTTTGTCAAATGACGAGGTTCACTTTCAATCTGTGCGGATCAAAATCACGCTGGTTGAGTCACGATACACTTCCTGCCACTGTCCTGATTTATGGGTCGCTGCGACCAACCCGGCTTGCTCCTGTGGACTGAGCATCAACGTGCGGATACTATACGCCTGGCTTGTCTGGAGGTTCATTATAGTTTACTTTTTCGTTCTGTCACGCACGGGCGGAGGCGCATAGGGTATGACAAATGGGGGGAGAAATATAGTACTTTTTTCCTATTGCTAGAATTTGGTAAGAATGTATAATAAAGTTAGCATTTGGTAAGGAGACCCGCCCTCCGAGCCAGAGTGCAGTTGGTTACCCTCCTTTCGCAGAAACACGCCCCTGACTCAGGGGCGTGTTTCTGTTTGGTTAGAATACCGTCTTTGCTCAGGGGGCGGTTTCTCGCAACAGCAATCGCGCCGCTACACCGCCCGAAAGTGTCACCATCGGCACGCCGCCGCCGGGATGCGTCGTTCCACCGGCAAAGTACAGCCCGTGCACGTCGGGGCAGCGATTGTGGGGCCGCCGCAGCGCGTTGAGTGGGTTGTTCGACGACAGCCCGTAGAGTGCGCCGCGCCACGCGCCGGTTTGCGCGCGCAGGTCTTCCGGGGTGCGCCAGCGCTCGCTGCGGATGCGCCCGCGCACGTCGTAGCCGTGCGCCGCGAGCTGCGCCAGCAGCGCGTCGCGGTAGGACTGGCCCTGCGTTGCCCAATCGAAACCCGGCCCCAGCGGCGGCGCATTGACCATCACGAACCAGTTTTCGCAGCCGGGCGGCGCGTGTTGCGGATCGACTTTGGAGGTTGCGGTGACGTAGATCGTCGCTGGCTGGGGTGGGATGCCGCGCACGAAAAGGTCGTCGAACTCGCGGCGATAGTCCGGCGAGAAGAAGATGTTGTGTTGCGCCAACGCCGGGTACTTCCCCTCGATCCCCAATAGCAGGACGAAGCCGGAGCCGGAGGGCGCGAGGTGGGTCAAACGTTTACGCCGCGCCGGGGCTACGTCCGGCGGCAACAGGTCGTGATACACGGTGGTCACGTCCACGTTGGCGACGACGGCCTGCGCGGACAGGCGTTCGCCGCTCGTCAACGTCACGCCGCGCACCGCGCCGTTCTGGACTTCGATGTGCGTCACCTGGCTTTCTGTGCGGATTTCGACGCCCAGTTCCTCGGCCAGCCGCCGGTACGCCCGCGCGATCTGGTAGATGCCGCCCTGCGGATACCACACGCCCTGGTTCAGCTCCACGTGGGCGATGACGTTGAGTACGGCGGAAGCCCGATACGGGCTGGCCCCCACGTAGGTGGCGAAGCGTCCGAGCAGGCAGCGCAGGTGGGGCGAGCGGACGTAATGCGCGTGCGCCTGGGCCATCGTGCGCCAGGCATCCACGCGGAGGATGTCGCGCAGCGGCACGCGCAGGAAATCGCACAGGGTGGGGGGCTCGCCATAGATGAAGAGTTCGCCGGTGATGCGGTGGAGTTCCGCCGCGTGCGCCAAAAATGCCAGGTAGCCTTCCACATCGTACGGATTCAGCGCGGCGACCTGTTCGAGCATCCGGGGTAGGCTCTGCGCCGCGTCAATGACTGTGCCGTCGGGGTAGAAGTAGCGGGTGAGCGGATCGACCGGCAGCAGCGTGAGGTAATCCTCCAGTTGCCGTCCCGCCATTGCGAAGAGTGCCTCCAGCGCCGGGCGCAAGGTAATGATGGATGGCCCTGTGTCCCAGGTGAAGCCATCGGCCTGCCACAGCCCCATCTTGCCGCCGACCTCGGCGTTCTGTTCCAGCACCGTCACCGGGCGACCGGCTGCTGCCAGGTGGATGGCGGCACTCAGCCCGCCGATGCCCGCGCCAATGACCACGATACGTTCGTTTTGCATCGCTCTATCCTTTCCACATACGGCCTTTCCACCGGACCCCGCCATAGCGAAGACGCCACACGATCGCCTGCGTTGCAATGATCGCCATCAGGATGACGGATACGGGCAGCAACAGCGCATCGCCGACCCGTTGGCGGCTGAAAGCTGCCGTCAATGCGCGGACGCCGACGCCTAACCCGATGAGGCACAAGGGCTGCCACGGCCATCCGTCCGGCCCGCCGAGCCAGCCTGCCAGCAGCCACACCCACGGCGCGAGAAACAGCAACCAGTGGAAGGCCCACGAGAGCAAGAGCAACGGGAGGCTGTTGCCGTGCCCGGCGAGGATGTTCTTCGCAAAGCCGTCGCGCACAGCGGCCCAACCGCGGTACATACGGCAGCGGATCAGACCGGCGCCATCGGCGAGCCGCAGCCGTAGTTTGCGGCGCTTGATCGCTTTGGCGAAGGCCATATCGTCGATGATGCTGGCGCGAATCGCAGCGTGCCCACCGACCGCCATATAAGCAGCGCGGCGGAAGGCCAGGCATTGTCCCGTCGCTGCCGCGAAGACGGGCCAGGGGATGTGATGCACTGCCAGCACCGGCAGATAGCCGACGATAACGAAGGCCAACAGCGCGACCACCAGCCGTTCGCCCCAGGTGACGGTGATTTGGGTGGGCCAGACGGTGTGCAAGTCGCTGCGGCGTCTGTGCATTTCGCCCATCAGATGCGAAAGTGCGCCTGGCTCCCAGATCACGTCGGCGTCGGTGAAGACAAGGATGTCGCCGCGAGCGGCGTTCGCCAGTTGGTGGCAGGCCCAGCTTTTGCCCATCCACCCCTCGGGGAGCGGCGCGCCTTCCAGGATGCGCAGGCGTGGATCGCCACGGGCGGTCTGACGGGCGATGTCGGCAGTCCCGTCGCTGGAGTGGTCGTCGAGCAGCAGCAGTTCGTAGCGAGGATAATCCTGCGCCAGTAGCTTGCGGATCGTTTCGCCGATGATGGCAGCCTCGTCGCGCGCCGGCATCAGCACCGAGACGAGCGGGGTCTCTATTGGCAACGGCGCGGTATGCAAGCGGGGGAAGGTCAGCACGTTCAGCACGGTGATGACGGCGATCACCACGAGCATCAAGGTTGTGAAGAGCGTCAATGCTGTGAAGATCATACCGCTCATTTCCGCCTGAGCCACACGCGCAGGTGCGGGCGCTGCCGGAGGGTGTCGCCGTAGCGCCATAGCACCAGCGCCGCGTTGAGCGCCCAGATGACCAGTAGCGCCGGTTCGCGCCGGAACAGCGCCAGGTATACGCCCATCCCGCCCAGTCCCAACGCCACGGCCCAGCCGGGATTGTCGCCGATGAGGTAGCCCGCGCTCATGCCCAGGGCACCGATCACCGTGGCGATGCCGTAAGTAAGGCCGATCCAGATGCCGCCGGTCGTGGCGACGCCTTTGCCGCCCTTCCCCCGCAGGAATGGTGAGAAGATGTGCCCGCACACGGGGGCCAGCGCGATGGGGACGATTTCCCAGCCGCGTTTGGCAAGTGTGATGTAGGCCAGGCCGACCGGTAGCGCGCCTTTGACCATGTCCAGGAGCATGGCGATGGCGGCCCACGCTTTGCTGCCGGAGCGCAACACGTTGGTGGCGCCGGGGTTGCCATCACCCACCGCGCGGATGTCGGTATGCAACGCCCAGCGACCGATGAGCAGCGAGAACGGCAGCGCGCCGAGCGTAAACCCAACTGCTGTCCAGATTACTGCCTCAACCATGCCCACACCACCCATACGCCCATCCCAACCGCGCCGACGAGGGCCGGGCCGCGGAGTTTCCAGAAGAAGAATTGCCCAAATGCCTGCAGGAACCAGGTGATGCCGTAGACGAGAAACAGTGGTCTGCTTGGAAGCAGGCCAGGCGCAGCCAGCGCTGTCATCACCGCCGAGGCCAGTAGCCAGCCGGCGTAGTTCACCCAAGGGATGCTGAAGTAGCTGCCCGGTTGATCCCACTCCCAAAAGCCCCAGGCGACCATTTGCGGGTCGAGGAACAGGTCCCAGGCGGTGAAGGCCAACGCTGCTACGATGACGAAGGCCAGGCCAGGCCGACCGGTAATTTCTTCGGCAACTGCCCAGGCCGGCGGGAGCATCATTAGCCAGGCGAGGGGGATAAGCAGCGGCACGCCGCCGAGCTGCGGTTGCAGGCGCTCCGTGTAGTGGTAGCGGCCAAAGGGTAGCCCGGTGTGCGAGCCGACGAATTCGACCGCCCACCCCAATCCGGCAATGATTGACGCCACGCGCACGGTCGCCCAAAGGCCCCAGGCAGTGTAAAGCACGGCTATCACCGTACTGGCCTGGAGCAGCACACCGAGGATGATCCCCGCGCGTTCGGCCCGTGCGCCCCAACGCCACTTGAGAATGGGGACGGAGACCATCTCCAACACCCAGACAAGCAGCAGGAGCCGGGGAACAAGCGGCAAGGCCATGAAAGTATCCACGATCCAGGTAAGCATAGCGACTTTTCGGTCCAAAGCGTCATGAAATCAGCGTCGATGGGTGAAGATTCGCGGTAGCAATCTGCAATCCCGACTATCAGGACTTACCGGCCAGTGTCTCAAGATCCCCCGCCACTTCCAGGCCGGCGTTGCGCCCGCGCCCTTCGAAGATGGTGTGATCCCCGCGCCGGGTCGCCAGCCGCACTTTGATTTCGGCAGTGAGCGCCTCCGGGACGCGCACGCCCATATCCACCTTGCTCGGTCCACGCAGGTCGACAGCCGCCCCGCGATAGGCGTTGATCATCAGGTAGTACAGACGGTCGGTGATGAGCCACGCGACGACGTCGTCGCTGATGTGCAGGTAATCGGTCTTTGCGCCGGTATAGGTGGCGAAGCGGTACAGGATCTCGTTGTGCCACAGCCCCACGATGAAGCCGCGGAAGGCCCGGCCTATCCAGGGAATCATCGCAATAGAGCCAGTCAGCGATGTACCGGGTGCGTCGAAGTGATTGGTCTGCATCCACACCCAACCGGAGGGAAACGATTGTCCCCAATCTTTTTCGATGTAACCGCGCCCGCCGGTAAAATCTACCGTCTGGCCGTTGATGGTGAATTCGCCTCCCAGCGCGTGATCCAGACTCAGGACGCCGTGGTAACATTCCATCAGCGGAATCCAGGCGTACCAGCCCATAATCCCCGGTGAGAACACTGTCACGGGCCAGGGACGTGGATCATGGAAGGTGATTGCGCCTTGCAACGTCAGGTCGGGGTGACGGACGTCCAACTGCATTTCCGTAGTGGTGAAGACGTTGGGGCCGACATGCACCTCGAAGCGATCCTCGGCGGCCCAGAAGTCAGAGAGGGGATAGGGGATGTAGGTCATCTTGCCGTTGACGCCATCGAAGACCTGGATGAAAGCATGCGGCCCCTCGCTGCCCGCGGTGAGGAAGACCGCCGGGATGATAGCGTAGCGGTGCGCCTCGGTGCGGTCGACCAGCTTGAAGTACCAGCCTTCGAAGTAGGGCGAACGGCGTCCGCGGCCCTGATACCAGGCAGGGTTGAGGATTGTCTGCATCGTCTTTGTCCTTTCGATGACGTCGGTTAACACGGAGACACAGAGAACACAAACATGCTATGTCTCGGTGTCTATCGAGAGATACTATCCGACTACAAGACTAACGACTACGCGACTATTCTTGCAGGAGCAGGGCGTGTAGTAGATCGAAGAGGAACAGGAAGCCACCCTGGACGATGATGCCCCATCCGACACCGCGCAAGAAACGGTTGTGTTTGCCCCGGATGACCGCCAGCGCCGTCCCACCGGCAACGTAGCTCACGTCGAGGCCAAAGTTGATCCACAGGATGCGCCGCAGGGTGGTGCGTTCGTGCCTCTGGCGTTCCGGCGTGTGGGCGTCGGGCGCGTCGGCCTTGGTCAGCGCGCCGCGCAGCCCAAAGGCGGCGATCAGAGCGTCGATTGCGCCCCAACCCACACACTGCGAGCCGAAGCCGCGCCAGAATCGGTCACCGAAGAGCAGGAACGCACTCCCGCCTGCCACGCTTGCAGCACTCCAGGACAGCAGCTTCTCGGCAAGCTGCATTTGAAATTGCCAGATGTCGGTTTTTGTTTCCATCATGCTTATGCGACAAGCAGACGCCGGCAGCCGTCGCAGTAGGCTTCTTCGCCGTTCTTGATTTTGCGCTGGATGGGCTTGAGCACTTCCACGCCGCACATACTGCAGATATCGCCGTTCAGACGGGCGACAGGGATGCCACCCGTGCGGCTGGTGAGGTAACGGTAGGAATCCATGATCGCCGGCGGAATCCGTTCCTGGACGCGCGCGGCCTCTTCTTGGAGCGTCTGCGCTCGTGTTTGTAGCACGGCGCGTTCAGCGGCAAGGTTTTGTTCTAAGGTTGTACGCTTGGTGGTCAAGTGTTTCAGGGAGGCGCTGGCCTGGGTGTCGGCCGCCTCGGCCTCTTCACGGGCAACCATGGCTTCGAGCAGGTCATCTTCGAGCTTGGCAACCCATTTGCGGAGGGATTGGGACTTGGCCTGCAAGTCTTCCAGTTGCCGGGGATTGGTGACGCTGCCGCTGTACAGTCTTTGCTCAGTCTGTTGAAGCTCGGTCTGTGTGCGCTGCAACTCGAACTCTATATCTTTTTGTGCTTTGCGGGCGGTGGCGGCGGCCCTGGCAGCCTGTTCGGCGTTGCGCTGAGCCTCCGTAAGGGCGTCCGTATCGTGGAGGACGGCCGCGATTTCGGCCAGTCGCTGGTTCAGCCGTTGTAGTTCTAGATCGATATCCTGAAAGCGTAACAGCGCATCCGTCCAGGGCATACCGCACCTCCGTTATAAGTCCTGAGTTGAAAGTCCAAAGTCGAAAGTCAAGAAAGGACTTGGGTGTGTTTCATTTCAGTGAGGGGGCGGTCGGAGACCGGCTCCGGCGTGCTTTGACCGGTCTCTGACCGCGCCAGCCCTGGATTTTCAACGCATTTGAAACACACCTAAAGGACTTTGCGACCTGGTAGCGAGAATTATTAAACCGCTTTATTCATTCTGCGCGGCAGCCACAGATGGCGCACCAGCAGGAATGCCGCCCCGGTGATCAAGAAGATGAGGGCGAACAACTGCGCGGCGGCGATTTTGCCGACCATCCAGGCGTCGGGACGCAGCATCTCGGTGAAGAAGCGGATGACGGCATAGCCCATCAGATAGCTGACCAGCAGATCGCCTTCCTGCAATTTGTGACTGAAGCGCACTGCAATCCACAGAAGCAGCAGGCACAGCGCCAACGCCAACAGCGATTCGTAGAGGAAGGTGGGGTGGAAAAGGGTGGTCTCCGGGTAGGTGGACAGATCGTTGTAGGGCGGGATGCGGTACATCAGCGGCACGCGCAATCCCCATGGCAGGGTGGTAGGCGGGCCGTACAATTCGATGTTGACGAAATTGCCCCACCGTCCGATGGATTGCCCGATGGCCATACCCGGCGCAGCGAAGTCGAGCCATTGGAGCGGGCGCAATTTCTTTCGCCAGGAAAAGATGAGCACACCGAGTGCCCCGCCGATAATTGCGCCATAGATGCCCAGGCCGCCGTTCCAGATGTACAACGCCTCCAGCGGGTTCTGCTTGTAGTAATCCCAACCGAGCAATCCGCCGCTGGGGCGTGAGAAGACGTGGTAGAGACGCGCGCCGATGATCGCCAGGACGACGACCAGGATCAGCATATCCCAGACCGTTTCCGGGTCTTTGCCGGCTTTTTTGGCCAGGTAGGCGGCGACGTTGGCCCCCAGGATGATGCCGGTGACGATCAGTACACCGTACCAGTGGACGGAGAGCACATCGCCAATTTTGAACAAGATTGGACCAAAGGGTGGTGTCATGGTATGACCTCCAGTGATGGAATAGTTGTGTTGTATTTCCGGTGGAGGACGCGACGCACGTCCTCGAAATACTCGTTCAGGTAGGGATACGCGGCTGCGACAATGCCAAATCCGAAGAGCGCACCGGTGAGCGTGCGCATCAGCGGCGTGGTTTCAAAGGGGATGCTGATCAGGCCAGGGAAGAAGAGCCAGGCCGCGTATGAAATCCATTGGATGCCGCCGTCGAGCATCATCGGCAAGATGCCAAAGGCGAAGTAGCCCCACATCGGCCAGGGTTGGATTGTCTTGCGGCGCCGCAGCACGCCATAGCCCAGTCCGGCCAGGAGCATAAACCCGTAGATAGCGACATCCCGTTGGCAAATGGCGACCTTGTAGCCAGTGTGGGCATCGCCAACGAAACTGCGCAGGGTGTTCATTTCGGCGACGTGTAACGGCGCGGTGAGGGGATAAGCAAGTTGCGGCCCGAAGAGAAACCACGACCGGAAAGGATATTGGTGGCACAGGGGCCGGTAGATTGCATAGATTACATCCGCCGCCTCAGTCAACCCGAATTTGAGCAACACCGGCGGCAACAGCGCCCCACCGAGGAAGAGACCTACCAGCCCATTAAACACCGCCAGCCAGTGACGCGCCAGCCAGAAGACGCCCCGGTTTAACCTGGCGGCCCACTTTTGCCGCGCGGGAATGTTTTGCGCACCTCGTTCCTGGAGACGGCGCTGCGCCTCGTTCAGGATGGCCTCTGCATTGGGCGCATGGTCGTTCATATCCCCGAATTCCATCCGATGCCTCTCAATTCAAGCCAGACGCCGATGGTGCTGAAGCCATCCGCGATCAACACGATGCCCACCAGGACCAGGATGGCGCCGGCGATCTTTTGGATGGTGGGCAGATAATGCGCCACCCGTTGCAGAAGTTCACCGAGCCGGTCAATCAGGAAGCCGGCCAGGATGAAGGGCAATCCAATGCCGGCAGAATAGGCTACCAGTAGTACCACGCCCCGTCCCACGGTGGCCTGGTCGGCGCTGAGGATGAGGATGGCCGAGAGCGCCGGCCCCACGCAGGGTGTCCATCCGGCAGCGAACACCATGCCGACCAACGCCGATGAGACAAAGCCCCATTCGCGTTTGCCACGCCATTGGAGGCGGGCTTCGTTTTGCAGAAAGGGCACGTGCAGCAGTTCCATTAACGCCAGTCCGAAGAAGATAATGAGTAGCCCGCCCAGGTAGCGGAACCAATCGCCGCGCAGCACCATACCGAGCGATCCGGCCGCCGTCCCTAGCACGATGAAGACGAGGCTGAAGCCGCCGACGAAGGCCACGGCGTGCGCGGCAACGAAGAAGCGCTCACTCAGCGTGGGGGCGTCAGCCTTGGTGACTGCGTATCCACTGAGATACCCAAGATAAGCGGGCACCAGGGGCAGCACGCAAGGGGCCAGGAATGATGCCAATCCCGCAATGAAGGCTACGCCGATACTGACGTTCACAGTCTCCCCTCTCAGGCAATTTGCGCCATTATACCACTACCCTACCGAGAGAACAAACGAGGAAGTACGCAGCGGTTAACTGGCAGCCTTCAACGTTGACTGTCATTCATACGAAAAGAGGGATTTTAGCGGACGGTGCGTCCCCAAAATCCCTCTGTGGAGCTTAGCAAAAGCTCAATCTCGGTAGATCCAAAAATGCTCGAAGGGGATTGTCAGATCCCCGTTCTGGTCTGGCTCTGGCGATCCAGAGATCCAAAAATGCTCGAAGGGGATCGTCAGATCCCCGTTCTGGTCTGGCTCTGGCGATCCAGAGCTTAGCAAAATCTGCTCAATCTGCTCAATCTGCTGACCCGACTTTGCACTCGTGTGCTATACGCGCTAATGCTCGTAGCGCAGCACGGGATTGCGCGCTGCGCGGACTTCGTCCAGCCGGCGGACGGGGGCATTCTGTGGCGCAGCGTGGAGCAGGTCCGGCGTTTCGTGCGCCTCTTGCGCGATTTTGAGCAGGATGTCGGCGTAGTTGTCGAGCGATTGCCGGCTCTCGGTCTCCGTCGGCTCGATCATCAACGCCTCCGGCACGATGAGGGGGAAGTAGTTGGTGGGCGGATGCACGCCGTAATCGATGAGGCGCTTGGCGATGTCGAGCGCATGCACGCCGGGCGCGTCCTTGAAGCGGCCTTCGACGACGAATTCGTGCTTGCAGATGCGGTCGTAGGGCAGGGGATAGACGCCCTTGATCCGGCTGAGCAGGTAGTTGGCGTTGAGGACCGCGTGTTCCGCGGAGCGACGCAGGCCCTCACTTCCCAGCATGCGGATGTAGGTGTAGGCGCGCACCATCATTCCGAAGTGCCCCCAGAACGCTTTGACGCGCCCGATGGACTTGGGCGGATAGTGGAAGATGAAATAAGGATCATCATCTTCGTCCAGGTTGGGGTCAAGGATCACAATCGGCCCTGGCAGATAATCGACCAGATGCGGGGCCACGCCAACCGCGCCACACCCCGGTCCGCCACCGCCGTGCGGCGTGCTGAAGGTCTTGTGCAAGTTGAAGTGCATCACGTCGATGCCGGCGTCGCCGGGTCGCATGATGCCGGTGAGGGCGTTCATGTTCGCACCGTCGCCGTACACCAGTCCCCCGCACCCATGAACGATATCGATCACGTCTTCCATGTGCTCTTCAAACAGGCCAAGCGTGTTGGGATTGGTGAACATCAGCCCGGCCACCCGTTCGCATACCTGGGAGCGCAGGGCGTCCAGATCGACGTTGCCGCGCGCATCGGAGGGGATTTCCACCACGCGCAGGCCGCTCATACTTGTCGAGGCGGGGTTGGTCCCGTGGGCCGAATCGGGCACGAGGATGGTGTCGCGCTGGGTCTCGCCGCGGTCCAGGTGGTACTTGCGCATGATGAGCACGCCCGTCAATTCACCGTGCGCGCCCGCGGCAGGTTGCAGCGTCACCCCGGCAAAGCCGCCGATGGCCTTGATGTATTCCTGCAGCGTGTAGATCACGTACAGCGCACCCTGGACGTCGTCCGGGTGCTGCAGCGGGTGAATGCCGGTAAAGCCGGGCAGCCGCGCGGTCACTTCGTTGATCTTGGGGTTGAATTTCATGGTGCAAGAACCGAGCGGGTACATGCCCTTGTCGATGGCGTAATTCAACTGTGAAAGCCGTAGATAGTGGCGCACCACGTCGATCTCGCTGACTTCGGGGAGCGGCAGGTCTTCACGCAACCAGCCCTGCGGGAGCGCGCTCTCCGGTACATCCAACTGCGGGGGCTTGACGCCTTCCCGGCCAGGGGATGAAAGTTCGTAAATCAAGGGTTCGGTCATTGTTCGCTCCTCTCTCCTGCTCAGTCGCCGAAGGCGCTCAGCGCCTCCGCGAGCAGGTCGATCTCGTGGCGCGAGTTCATCTCGGTCACCGCGACCAGCATGTGATTCGCCATTGCCGGGTAGTCCTGCGCCAGGTCGTAGCCGCCGATGATTTCGACCGCTTCAATCTCCTCGAGGAGGAAGCGGTTGATCTCCTCAACCGGCGCGGGGCAGTGGACGACGAACTCATTGAAGAAGGGTTTGCGCCGGACAACGGAAAAGCCTTCCACGGCGTCGATGGCGTCGGCAGCATAGTGCGCTTTATGGTAGTTCAGTTCGGCGACTTTGCGCAGCCCGTGCTTGCCCAGCGCCGCCATATAGACGGTAGCCGCCAGGGCCATCAAGCCCTGGTTGCTGCAAATGTTTGAAGTGGCTTTGTCGCGGCGGATGTGTTGCTCGCGGGTGGTGAGTGTCATCACGTAGCCATCCTTGCCTTCGATGTCCACCGTCTTGCCGACCAATCGCCCGGCCATCTGGCGCGCGAACTGCGCGCGGGTGGCGTAGAAGCCCAGGTACGGCCCGCCGAAGTTCAGTCCCAGCCCCAGCGGTTGGCCCTCACCCACGACGATGTCCGCGCCGTAATCGCCCGGCGGTTTGAGCAGGCCCAGGCTGATGGGGTTGGTGATGACGACAAACTGCGCATCTTTGCCGCGCGCATGGATGGCGTCGGCAAGGCCAGAGAGATCGTGCAATTGTCCCAGGAAGTCGGGCGTTTGCAGAATCAGGCAGGCCGTTTGTTCATCGACCAGTTCGACCAGATGTGCGATTTCGATGGTGGGATCATCGCCCCCCACGATCTCCAACCCCATGCCTTGCGTGTAGGTGTGGATGACCTGGCGGTACTGCGGGTGGACGGTGGGAGCGAGCACGATTTTATTGCGTTTCTTGCGGAAGACGTTGTACGCCTGGATGACGGCCTCGGCGGCTGCCGTCGCGCCGTCGTAGTGGCTGGCATTAGCGATGTCCATGCCGGTGAGATCGCAGATCATGCTCTCGTATTCGAAGATGGCTTGCAGCGTGCCCTGGCTCACTTCGGCCTGGTAGGGCGTGTAGGCGGTGTAGAATTCGCCCCGGCTGATGACGTAATCGACGACGCTGGGCACCCAATGGCGATACGCGCCGGCCCCCAGGAAGGTCGGCGTGGTATTGGCGTTCAGGTTCAGCCCGGCCAGAAATTGCAGCTCTTGCAGTGTTTCCATCTCCGAGAGCGGTTCTGGCAGGTCCAACTGCGGATAGCGAAACTTCTCCGGGATGTCCGCAAAGAGCGCAGCGATGTCTGCGACGCCAATCGTTGCCAACATCGCGCGTCGTTCTGCATCGGTATGCGGTATATAGACCATAGGTAAAACTCCTTAAATAACGGCTCAACGGATTTTACGGATGAAACGGACAGGCATGCCGTTCAACTCCGATCAATCCGTTGAGAGAGGGGCGGGCCGGTTCATGGGCGGCCTGGCTGGGTTAAGCGGTTCCCCTGCTAGGCAGCTTCTTCCTCTTCAATGACTTTCTGGTAAGCGTCGGCATCGAGCAGCTCGTTCCATTCTCCTGGATTGGTAGGGGTGATACGGAGCATCCATCCCTCGCCGAAGGCATCCTGGTTGATCAGTTCTGGTGTCTCCTCCAGGGCTGTGTTGACTGCCACGACTTTGCCGCTCATGGGGAGATAGACATCGGCAGCAGCTTTGACGGATTCAACGACGCCGAATTGGTCGCCTTTACTCAGCGTGTCGCCAACCTCCGGCAATTCCACGTAGACAATATCCGAGAGTGTACTCTGCGCGTAATCTGTGATGCCGACTATGATCTCGTCGCCCTCTTTGCGTGCCCATTCGTGGGTTTCCAGAAAACGAACGTCTGTGTCAAGCTTCATAATTGTAGCCTCCATTTCTTTGTAATGATGATAATGCATCCTGGCAAAGATTTTACCCGATTTCGATGTGAAGAGCAATGATGGATAGCGCGATTATTGTGTCGCAGCGTCACATTCGGACCTTTGCAAGATGGCTGAGTGATTAGGCGGTTCTTATTTTGCCTCTTCCTGGTGTGCCACAATCGCTAATAACTGTGCCAGGGGAGAGGGTTCGGGTAAAGCCTGGAAATCGGAGGTGTAGGGAACAAAGACATCTGGCCGCCGCAGCAGACCAAAGCTTGAGTCTACAGGTCTGGCATTGGTGACGTCATTGAAAATGAGCAGCGATGCCCGGCGCGTTTCCTCGTCTTTGGCTAAAGCATTCAACGCTACATTGGCGAGGGTGCGCGAGGTATTCTCTGCCGAGGTCACCACGCCGACCCAATCGCAATGGGATTGGATCTGCCACGATAGCGGCAACGTGCCCCGCCCTAAATCCATAATGACGAGATAGCCTTCCTCGTTCAAGATGCGGAGGAGCCGTTCCACGGCCTCCATACGGATACCACTCAGATCCGTAATACTGGCCGGCCCAGGGATAAACCAGAAGCCATGAGCGCTTTGCAGGCTGAAACTCTGGATCAACAGCAAATTGATGTCCGCCGCATTACGGGATAGCAACTCCGCGATATGGCGTGCTCCTTCGAACCCGCTCCAGAGGCCAATGCTGCCGACGGGGAAAGCCATGTCAAGTAGAATCGTCGGCGTATTGAGCCCGGCAGCAGCGCGGCGCGCCAGGTTGAGCGCCAGAGTGCTCACGCCGACACCGCCGCGCAGGGAGAACAACCCTATCGAAGTGCCGGGTTGCCGGCGGCGCATTTCCAACTTCAGCCGTTCGACACGATCCAGGGCCGCCTTGATGCGCGCTCCCAATTCCTGATATTCGACTTTCCCCTTGTTGATGAAGTCGTCACCGCCGATCGTATAGCCTTTGATCCGGTCATCTGGCGCATCCAATGCACTGAGAAAGAGGATGGGTACGGTGCGGAAGTGGGGGTCCGAGCGCAGTTGCTTGCACACCTCATAGCCATCCACATCCGGCATCATAATGTCGAGCAAGATCAGATCGGGTTTTTGCTGCCGTGCCAGGCGGATGCCATCTGCTCCGGTGGGGGCTTCAATGATATCATAGTCCCAACTGCGCAGCATGATCGAATACATCAGGCGCGCATCGTCATCATCTTCTATGACCAGAATACGAATTTTAGGCATCGGCCGTACCCTCCTTTACTTAGCGATAGGGATTGTAAAACTGAACGTACTGCCCTTCTGATATTCACTCTCAACCATCACTTGCCCGCCATGCATCTCCACGATGCTGCGCGTGATCACCAGCCCCAAGCCGGTACCCTGGACACTGCGCACGGCGGCGCTGCTGGCGCGGAAATATTTGGTGAACAGCCGGCTCAATTCGTCCGGCTTCATCCCGATGCCGGTGTCTTGCACGCTCCACCGCACGTAATCCTGGCCTTTGTCGCTCCACAGGTCGGCACTGATGATGATAAGCCCGCGTTCCGGCGTGTATTTGTTCGCATTGCTGACCAGATTGGTGAGCACTTGAATCAGGCGCCCGCGGTCGCCGAGGACGGCGGGCAGGTTGGGCGGCAGGACGACCTGCAACGTCTGGCGCTTGGCGGCGATTTCCTGCTCGAAAGCCTGCACCGCTTCACTGACGATTTCTTCCGGTAGAACATGGCCCATATCCAGCCGCAACCGCCCCGATTCGATGCGCGACACGTCCAGTAAGTCCTGGACCAGCCGATCCATCCGGCCTACATTGTTGCGGATGATGTGCAGGAACTGTTGCTGTTGTTCGTTGAGGGAGCCGCCGATGCCTTGCATCAACAGATCGATGTAACCCTTCATCGACGTCATCGGCTGCTTGAGTTCGTGGGAGACGAAGGAAATGAAGTCAGTTTTCGCATCGTTGGCTTGCTGGACCTTCTGGAACAGGCGCGCGTTTTCGATGGCGATGGCGGCATGGTCCGCCAGACGCCCGATGAAGGCCACGCTGCTTTCGCTGAACGTGTCGTCCTGGTCGGATTCCAGGGAGATGACGCCGATCACGCCTGGACCGCCCCGGTCGCGTTCCTCGCGTTTGATGGGGACGGTGAGCTGGGTGCGCATCCCCGGCGTCAAGGCGCGGTAGTGGGGATTGTGCGCCAGGTCTGTGGTCAATGTGGTTTCCCCACTGCGCACCGTCTGCCCGATCAACCCATCCTCCAGCGGCCAGAGCATGTCTTTTTCGTAGCGCGCGAAGATGTCCTCCGGGTAGCCGCGATGCGCCAGGAAGCGCAAGCCCTGCGTGCCATCCTCGGTTTCTTGCAAGGCCGCGATCAAACCGATGGTTGCGCCGGTCGTGCGGATGGCCCATTCGAGCGTCTGCCCCATGACGGCGCTGTAATCCAGCGTCGCGTTGAGCTGGCGATCGATTTGTTGGAGTGTCGTCAGTTCCTCCACGCGCGCTTGCAACGCCTGGTCTGTCATGGTGAACAACTGCGCATTCTCGATGGCGATGGCGGCCTGCGCGCCGAAGGCCAGTAGCAGTTCGGTGTCTTCCTGGTTGAACGGGCGCGAATCCTTGCGGTTGATCACTTCCAACACGCCGATGGTGCGCCCGCGCGCATTGAGCGGCACGGCAATGATTGACTGTGTGCTGAACTCGGCCCGCCGGTCGAAGCTGCTGTCCCACCGCCCGTCTTTGTGCGTGTCCTGAGTGATGACGGGCCGGTTCTCGGCGAAGGCAGCGCCGGCAATCCCCTTGCCTGCCGGGACGCGCATCCCCACCAGCTTGGCCCCGGCCGGCCCGCTGGAGATGCGGAAGATCAGATCGCCACTCTCGTCATCGAGTAAGAGCAACGATCCGGCCTCCGAATTCAACAGGTCGGCGGCGTTGCGCACGACCAGGTCGAGCACTTCGTCCAGGTCGAGGCTGGAGGCCAACAGGTTGCCGATCTCGTTCAGGGTGGCGAGCTGACGCGCACGCGTTTCCAGCCGTTCATAGAGGGAGTGGCGCTCGATGATGGCTGCTGTGTACGCGGCGACGGTGACGAAGAAGTTCTCGTCCTCCTCGGTGAAGACGGTGTTCGGATCGAACGTCGATGCTACCATGACCCCCAGACTTTTATCCCCCGCCGTTAATGGCGCGCCCATCCAGGCGCGCCCAGGTCGCGGGCCGCCGGGTGTCAGCCCGCGCTTTTGACATTCGGTCGTGTAGTCTGTGGTGCGGATGGTCATGCCGCTGGTCAGGACCACACCGGATAGGCTCTCGCGCGTGGTCCAGGTATCCGTGGGATAGAGGCGTTCGTCCTCTTCGACATAGAACGTGAAGGCGAGTTTATCTTCATCCGGGTCCTTGAGCGCGATGTAGAAGTTGGGCATGGCGATGACGCGCTTGAGTTGGGTGTAGATCAACTCCATGATGTCATCGAGTTCCGTGGTGAAGTTGAGCGCCTGCGCGATCCAGTAGAGGGAACGCAATTCATCCGCGCGCTTGGGCTGGGTTTCGGCCACAGCCGTGCGTTCCAACCCTGCCGCTGCCGGTCGGGCGAGGTGTTGGAGCAAACTTTGCTCCACACCGTTGTACATCTCGGTGCCGGTGCGGGGGGCCGGGTGGGTGGGGGCGCCCAAACCAATCCACCCTTGTCTGCCTAGCGGAATGAGCATCACGATGCCGCGTTCGAGCATTTGTGCCTGGGTGGGTAATGCCGTGTCCGGTATTTGTGTCGCGGGAAGCGGAATGAGGGTGTCAACCGACTGCGCGGTGGTCAGCCATTGAATGAACGGATCATCTGTGCGAAAGACGAGATCGGTTCCCAGCACTTGATAGTGGTGGGCCTGTTGGAGCAGGGCAATCTCGATAGTTTGGGGGTGGAAAAGCGCCTCGATTTCCTCGCGCAGGGCTGCTGTAATCTCCTGGCGGGTATTGCTGTTTACGGTAACGCGCGTGATGTGTTCCAGAGCTTGCGGGGCCTTTTGGAGCAGCGGCTGCTTTTCGATGCGCCGGGTTTCGAGATACCGGTAGCCCCATCTTCCCGCCAGGATGATCAGACTAAGCAGAATGGCCGCGACGACGAGACTGAGGGGTTGGGCCGTGGAGAGGCTCCCTCCAAACAGAAGGGCGAGCACCCACAATCCAGTGAAGACGCCCAAGACCAACAAAGGGATCAGCGTATATCCCCACAGGCGTGACCTTTGCCGGATGGTCTCTTTCAGCACCTCGATGATAGACGCCGACGCGGTTGAGCGCATGCTCATATCATTCTCTCCGTTGCCCCATGTACACTCGTGATAGCTCTATTGTAGCATGGGGGAAGATAGTTGCAACTGTCTTTTTGCTGGCAAGAACGTTGCGGTTTGGGGACAACGAATCCCTTATCCAGAAAGGGACTCAGTAATCCAAAAATGCTCCAAGGGGATCGTCAGATCCCCGTCCTGGTCTGGATCGCCAGATCCAGACCAGGCAAAATTGTATCTACTGGAACTTGCGCCTTGCGGTATTAGTTGGACGGCGGGAGCGCAAAAGTTGCCAGGCTGCCGCCGGGGGGCCCCAGGGGCGTGAGCCGGAAACGTTCGTAGACGGCGACGGTCACTTTAGCCGGGCGTTCTTCAACGGTGTAGGGGTGCGGATCGAGCAGTGCGCCGTCACGCACGATCCACTTGAGCGTCGGCAGCGCGCCGAGGCCGGGCTGGATGTCGTGCATCCCTAGCCAGTCACCGTCTACACCGAACAGGCGCACACTGACGGCGTAATCGTTGACGATAGGCCGCGCTACACGCCAGCGCAGGTCGAGCACCAGCGTCTCGCCGCGCTGTACCGCATCGCTGCCGGTGAGCACCATCTCGTCGCCAAAGGGGAGGTAGCGCTCGCCGGGTGATGGTTTCGGCAGCACCAGACCCAGCCAGCGCGCCGGGCTGCCATCGGCGCGGGTGAAGGTCAGTTGCGGTGATGTGTCCGCCGGGACGGGCAGCCGCACCGTCTGGCACGCGCCTGCACCGAGGGGGTGAACCAGGGCGCTTTGCTCACCGGCCTGCACGACCAGCGCCTGCCCCGGTCCGCACCAGTGCAGATAGGCCGTTGCGCCGGTCGCGTCTGTATCGTAATCAACGCCGCGCAGCCACGGCCCGCCGTTCACGATCACGCCAGGCCAGAAGCGGCTTACCGGCAGGGTGGGGAAGTCGCATGCAGACGTTAATTCCGGTAAGGAGACGTTCCCCAAGTCCTGAAACGCGCCATCCACAACCGTATACGCGCCGAGCGTCGGATAGACCACGCCCGTACAGCGATCCACGGGCAGGTGCAGCACGAGCTGTGTGAAGCGCACTTCACCCACGGCGGTGTCGCTGCCCAAGAATTGGTCGCTCTGCGCCAGCAAAGCGCCGTTCGCGTCCCAGAGGCGAGCGGTGAACGACGGCGGGTTGGCGTGGGATTCACCTGCCTGCCAGGCGAGGTGCAATTCCACATTGCGCCCCGGCTTGACCTCTCCGACGAGGCGATAGCCCAACACCTGTACTGCGCCCAGGTCGGCATCCAGCGGGATGAAGTTCGCGCCGTCCGGCAGCGCGGTGAGCGGTCTCCGGTAGAAGCGGAACCCGCCGCCCACCGGCGTGGATGTCCAACCGTCCCAGGTATAATGGTGTGTGGTGAAGAGCGGGCGCTCCCCGGCGGCTGTGGCCCGCGTGCGCCACACGTCCTCATACGCCTGTCCTGCGACCGGATAAACGTAAGCCACTTCGACCTGCGGATTGCGCCCCTCGACCTGTTGCAGCACCCACAACGGCGTCGCCCAATGCCAGTCGGCGAGGATCAGCGCGTCTGGCCCCGCCGTTTCCGGCGCTGCGGCCTCCAATAGCGGTGCAGTTCTATCCCGAATGGAGGTGTCGGCAGCGAGAACCGCAAAATCAGGTACGAGTACAACGAGGCGGAGGAGCAGCAGGAGAAGGAGTAAGAAGTAAGGAGTAATGAGTAAGGAGTGAGAAGTAAGGAGTAGGGAGTGATTCGTGATTCGTTGATTCGTTGATTCGTTGATTCGCCATTTGCCATTCGCCATTCCGCTCACGCCCAGCCCAAACACGAGCACCATCGGCACGTAGGCCGGCATCAGGTACTCGATGGTCTGTGGCGCGCGGTAGGTGATGGTGACGAAGGTGTGCAGCGCCCACGCGAGCAGAAACGCTGCCGCCAGTTTGCCGTCGCGCCGCAGCAGCCACAGCCAGCTCACGCCGATGGCGACCAGAAAGACCGGCGGGAATTGCAGCCGGAAGAGGGTGGGGAGCAGCGGCAATCGCAGGGCCAGGTCCGCGGCAGTGGCGAAGGCAAACATATCGCCTTCAAAGCCGCGCGCCAGCACGTGCTGCCAGAAGCCCGACCAGGTTGCCAGGTTGTCCGGCGCGAGCGGGACGTTGGGCATGCTGCCGCGCAAGGGCAGGTACAGTTGCGGGATCAACCACGCCAGCGCGCCGACGAGCGCCGCTTTCCACCAGCGGCGCGGCCGGATGAACAGGCGTGGATCGATCAGCAGCAGGTAGAGCGCCCATCCCACAGCAACGAAGATGAGCGAAGGATGGTGCCCCACGCCCAGTCCCAACGCTAACGCCAGTTCGATCAGCGGCGGGACTTTGCCGGTGTGCGCCCCGCTTTGTGTCGTGCGATAGCGCGCCAGCGCCAGAAATCCCCACGCCGCGAAGAGCATCGTCGGCATACGAATGTTGGCAATCGTCGCCTGCGCCCAGAATGTGGATGCGCTGCCGAACAGGAGCGCCGCCGCCACTCCCCCGGCTTCTGCTGCGCGCGAGGTGTATCCCCAGGCCGTGGCCCAGGTCCGCACAGCCGCCGCGACGAGCACGAGCGTTGTCGCTGCCAGCGCCGCGCTGAACAGGTTGACGCGGAACACTACCGCGCCGATGGGAACCAGCCGCATCCACAGCGCGCTGGCGACGGTGTAGAGCGGATAGCCCGGTGGGTGCGCGATGCCCCAGGTCGCCGCCGTGAGTTGGAATTCGCCGCTGTCGGCGGGGAGTACGTCGCGGGCGGTGGTGGCGGCGTAGAGCATAAAGAAGGTGAGCCACAAGAGGGGGAGACGGCGCGCCAGCAGACTGGCGACGACGGTAGACGGTAGACGGGAGGGGGGACGAGGGCTGGCATGGGAAAATCGCGCGCCGGGTTGGGGCGCGCGATTTTGGGGTGCCATGGGGCGGTGGTCGGCCAAACTTACTCTGCCATTAGCTTCATCGCCCGCTCGGCGATGGCGGCGGGGGTGAAGCCGAATTCTTCCTTGAGGCGCTGGTAGGGCGCGGAGGCGCCGAAACGGTCGAGACCGACGACGGCGCCGTAGCTGCCCACGTAGCGCTCCCATCCCAGGGTGACGCCGGCTTCAATCGCCAGACGCCGGGTGACTTCGGGCGGCAGAACGGTGTGTTTGTAGAACAACGGTTGTTGCTCGAAAAGTTCCCACGAGGGCATGCTCACCACACGCGCGCCGATGTTGCGCGCTTGCAGCAACTTTTGCGCGGCCAGCGCGTCGGCGACTTCAGAACCGGAAGCGATAAGGATGAGGTCCACGCGGTTCAGCGGCGATTCACTGAGGATGTATGCGCCGCGCGCCACGCCCTGCATGGCCTGGTCGGCGGCCTCTTCGAGGGTGGGGAGATTCTGCCGGGTCAGCGCGAGCACCACGGGGCCGTTTTTGTGTTCGAGCGCCACTTTCCACGCGGCGGCGGTCTCGTTGGCATCCGCCGGGCGGATCACCGTCAGGCCGGGGATGAGGCGCAGCGCCATCACGTGCTCCACCGGCTCGTGGGTGGGGCCATCCTCGCCCACGTAGAACGAGTCGTGCGTAAAGACGTAGATCACGGGCAGTTTCATGAGCGCGGCGAGGCGCACGGCCGGGCGCGCGTAGTCGGAGAAGACCATAAACGTGCCGCCGTAAACTTGGAGTCCGCCGTAGAGCGCCATCCCGTTGAGCAGGCTGCCCATCGCATGCTCGCGCACGCCGAAGTGGAAGTTGCGCCCCAGCGGATTTTCCTTCGAGAAGTCGCCAAAGCCTTTGAGATACGTGTTATTCGACGGTTCCAAATCCGCCGAACCGCCGAGTAACTCCGGCAGGGCCGGCGCAATGGCGTTGAGCACTTTGCCGGAAGCAGCGCGGGTGGCTATGGTGCTGCCGTCGGGGCGGAAGTGCGGTATAGCCTTTTCCCAACCCGCTGGAGGTTCGCCCTTGAGAACGCGCTGCCACTCGGCTGCCTCCTGCGGGTATGCTGCTTCATAGCCGCTGAGCAGGTCGCGCCATTTAGCCTCGGCACGCTCGCCCTGGGGGACGGCAAGCCGGTAGTGCGCGATGACGTCGTTAGGGACGAAGAACGGCTCCTGCGAAGGCCAGCCCAGGGCATCTTTCGTCAGACGGACTTCCTCATCGCCGAGCGGCGCGCCATGCGCTTTGGCGCTGCCCTGCATGTTCGGGCTGCCGTAGGCGATGGTGGTCTTGCAGGCGATGAGGTGCGGCTGGCCCTTGACCGCTTTGGCCGCGCGAATGGCCGCATCGATGGCGTCGATGTCGTGCCCATCGACGGCCTGCACGTGCCAGTTGTAGGCGCGGAAGCGCGCCTTCACATCCTCGGTGAAAGCGAGCTGGGTAGAGCCTTCGATGGTGATGCCGTTGTCATCGTAGAAGTAGATCAGGCTATCCAGCCCCAGGTGTCCGGCGAGGGAAGCGGCCTCGTGGGAGATGCCTTCCATCATATCACCATCGGAGACAATGGCGTAGATGTAGTGATCCAAGAGCGCGTAATCGGGACGGTTGAAGCGCGCCGCCAGGTGTTTTTGCGCGATCGCCATGCCGACACCGTTGGCAAACCCCTGTCCCAGCGGGCCGGTGGTTGTCTCGACGCCCAGGTCGAGGTCGAATTCGGGATGGCCTGGCGTTTTGCTTTCCCACTGGCGGAACTGCTTGAGGTCCTCTAGCGATATGGGATAGCCGGTGAGATGCAGCAGGCCGTAGAGCAGCATCGAACCGTGCCCGGCGGAAAGGATGAAGCGGTCGCGGTTGGGCCAGCGCGGGTTGCGTGGGTTGTGCTTGAGGTGGCGCGTCCACAGCACGTAGGCCACGTCGGCCATGCCCATCGGCATGCCGGGGTGCCCGGATTTGGCTTTCTGGATGCCGTCCATCGCCAAAACCCGCAGGGCGTTGATACAGTTTTGGTCCAAGGTCGTTTTTGGCATTGAAAATCCCTCCTGATTGTTTTATGTTTTTATCAGCAGATTTAGCGGATTTAGCCGATGACGTTCTACGAACGGAAGAATCTGCTTGATCTGCTAAATCTGCTGACAAAGTAACGTTTTGTTCCGCACGCCATCTCCATAATGAGTTCGGTGGGGAAGGTCAACGTTATTCCGGCTGTAGCAGCCTCCGCCCCATCCTCCTCAAACCCGGCAGCGCGCATCCAGTCTATCACGGTTTCCCACGATGGAAAGCGCGCCAGACCGGTATTGTACGTTGACGCCAGGGTATCGTTGACGTGTTTATTGGTCATCGACAAACTTCATTGTAACGCGAATTGCCGATTTACTGTAGCGCGAATTGCCAATTCGCGCTACGAGTTTGCCGTTTCGATATGCGCCAGAGCGCGCAGGGCCACGGTGACGCGGCGCGGCGGCTCGGTGAGTAAGCCCAGGTCTTCCCAATACTGCCCCAGCCGCGCAAGGACACTACGCGAGATGCGGCCATTGAAGGCCGCGTGCAGCTTGCTGAGTTTGAAATAGCCGTTCAACTCCTCGATGGCGTAGACGACCAGCTCGCGTTCCAGCGCGTTCAGCTCCGGGAACGCCGCCGGCGGGTGCACCTGGGGATCGATGACGGCTGCCGAAAGCATCTCCATCCAGAGGATCGCGTCGTTGATCAGCCGCCCCATCTGGAAGTAGAGGCGGTTCGACCACTCCGCCTCGCCATCCAGGTCGTGGATGAACGGCGGGGAATCGACCAGCGTGCCGTAAGCCGCAAAGGGGAAATCGGCGGCGCTGAACATGCCCACCGTTGGCGTGACGGCTTCTGCGCGCAGCACATCCCAGCGTTGCTCGGTCACGGTGAAGTCCAACTCGAACGTGACGAGAACGCCGCCGGCCAGTCGCCAGTACCAGCGCGCGCCGATGCGTCCCTGGTAGCCCGGGACGCGCGCGGCAATGCTATCAATGATTTGATCCGCCAGCCGCAAGGTTTGATAGGAAGGGTAGAATCGCGCCATACGTTCCTCTGTAGTCTTCAGTCGTTAGTCAGGTAGTCGTTAGTCGGGTAGTCGAATGGTCGTTAGTCGGATGGTTGTTTTTCGGCTGCATACTCAGCAATATCTCGTGGACACAGTGTTCTTCTTCCGCGCGGGTCGTGATCTCGCCATCGAGCCGCGCCGCACGGAGCGTCTCGAAGATCTGACGGTACAGTGGGCTGGGCGGCAGGCCCAGTGCCTTCAGGTCTTTGCCGGTTATCTCGCACTGCACATGGCGCCACTCGCGGGCATACTGTTCCAGTTTAGCTCTGATGGTCGAATCGTCGCTTGCCAGCCAGCCGAGCGGCAGCAGCTCTTCCGCCAGTGGTTCGAGCAACGTCACGATCTGGCTGGGGCGTTCCACTGTTTCCAATTTTGCCAGAGTCTCTTTCAGAGTCGGTAGAGCGCGCAATCCACTGCTGATACGGCGCGGAATCAACAAACGCTTGATTAAATGCTCAACTGCGCCGGGCGAGAGTCTGTAGAAAAATAATCCCCAGTAGTAGAAGTCAATGGGCATGCTCTCCCGCCCGTCTGTTGCGATGTTCCACAGCGCCAGGTTCTCCGGCTGGCGCAAGCGGGCGAATCGTTCGTGCAGCCACGCATCGCTGACGAGTTCCGGATGGATGTGGGCCAGCGCGCCGAACGCCTGGAGCCGGTCAAGTGCGGCTTCTGGTCGCGCTTCGCGGAAGATCAAGTCGAGTTCGTGGCGGATGCGCCCCCCTGTGATACGGTCGAGCATCGGCAGCGCGTTGGCGATCAGGCTCTCGCTTTGCAAATCGAGATGAAAACCCAGGCGCGCCTCGAAGCGCGCGGCGCGCAGGATGCGGGTGGGATCGTCGATGAAGCTGAGGCTGTGCAGCACGCGAATCACCCCGGCTTCAAGATCGGCCTTGCCGCCGTAGAAATCCAGCAACTCCCCCCAGCGTTGAGGATCGAGGCGAATGGCGAGGGTGTTGATGGTAAAATCGCGCCGGTGCAAGTCCTGCTTGATCGAGCTGCGCTCCACCAGCGGTAGCGCCGTTGGATGTTCGTAGAATTCCGTCCGCGCCGTCACCAGGTCGATGAAGTCGGGCAAATGCTGGGATTTTGGATTTTGGATTTTGGATTTTGGGTTTGGGAATGGTGAGCTTTCCTCTGGGGCTGCCATTTGCCATTCGCCGTTCGCCATCTGCCATTTCTCCCACAATTTTGTGGGTAGCGTCCATTTCACCGTCCCAAAGCGGCTATGGGTGTGGATTTCGCCGCCGAATTTGTCCACCAGCACTTTACCGAGCGTGATCGCGTGGCCTTCAACGACGATGTCCAGGTCCACGAGCGGGTGTCCGAGCAGGAGATCGCGCACGATGCCGCCGACAAAATAGACGTTGTAGCCTTGCTGGGCAGCCAGTTCGCCGATTTGGCGGATCAGCGCGAGTAGCGGCGCGGGGAAGTAGTGTTCCATACGGCGGATGATGTCCTGCTGCACGGCGTTGGTCTCCGAGAGCGGCAGCCGGATCAGGTCGGTGCGCGTCACCACGCCGATGAGTTCCCCCTTTTCGACGACGGGAATCTGGCCCCAGCCGGTCTGGATCATCAGCGCGCGCACCCGTTCTACCGAATCTTCCGGCGAGACGCTCACTGCGCCGTGCTGCATGACGCGCTCCACGGGCTGGTATTCCCATTGGTGTTGCCTGGCGCGATCCACGGCATTGCGCGTCACCAGCCCCAGGATGTTGCCTTCCGGGTCGACGACAGGAAAACCCTCGTGACCGGTGCGCAGCATGTGCTGATAGACAGCGTGAATGGGTTCGCTGGCGCGCACGGTGCGGACGCCGAGCGACATCACATTGCGTACTTTGACGCGCGGGCGCACGAAATCAGGGAGCAGGTCGCGCAGTTCGGTGAAGACGTCGACGGCGTGGCGGTGGCGGATCAGCGCGGCAGCCGCGCGGTCGTGCCCGCCGCCGCCGAAATGCGCAGCGACCTCGGCCACGTTGATGTCATCCGTGCTGCTGCGGGCGACAAACTGCGTGTTGTTGCCGATTCCGACGAGCACGAACAGCGCCGAAGGGTCAAACAGGTCGCGTAGTTTGTGCGCCAGCGTCGAAATTTCCTCATCGGTGTTGGGGGGCGATTCCGCCCAGCTCAAGACGACCGGATGCCCGTCAATCACCAACGTTTCAGCGTGCTCCTTGAGCGCATCGTAGATCGTTTGTTGCATGGCGGTGAGGGGGTGTTCGAGGAAATCGGCGACGACTTCCAGACTCGCCCCTTGTTCTACCAGCCAGGCTGCGGCGCGCAGGTCGCGGGATGAGGTGGCGGCGTAGGTGAGGCTGCCGGTATCCTCGTAGATGCCGGCAAGCATCAGTGTGGCTTCAACGCGGGAGATGGGCGTCAGCCGTGCGGAGAGCGCCTCGACGAGCAGGGTGGTGGTCGCGCCCAACGTCTCGCCCTGGAAACGCCAACCGACCGGCAGAACATCGGGTGGCGCGTGGTGATCGATCACCAGCACATCGTTGATGTCCTTGCTCATACCGCGCACGTAAGTGAGGCTTTGCGTATCCACCAGGATCACGCGGCGGACGTGTTGCCCACGGGGGAGGGTGTCTGGATCGACGAACGGCAGTCCCGTGCCGTAGAGCGCGAGAAACGATTGCACGTTGCCGTTGACACGGCGCGGCAGCACCGGACGCGCGTTCGGGTACAACTTGTGTGCCCCCAGCAGACTGGCAATTGCGTCGAAGTCCGCATTTTCGTGGGTTAGAATGATGTGCATACCCTGATTATAACATGAAACGGGAGACGTGAGGTGTGATGCGAGAGCGTACAGTTCGGCTGTTGACGGCGTCACGGGAAGATGTATAATTGTTGTGTAGCCTCGTACCACAAGAAAGGAGCCTCATGATGTATCGCACGCAAATTCTACTTAGACCGGAGCAGCATAGAATCTTGAGCGAGATTGCGGCTCAGGAGAAGCGCAGCTTGTCGGAGATTATTCGTGAGATGATCGATAAGCAAGTCGCCGCGCGCCAGCAAAGGGCGTTGGCTGCCGCCGCGCAGGCTTTGTTGGTCGATTATCAGACAGATGCGGAGTTGACGGCGTTCCAGGCGCTCGACGGGGATGATTTCGATGCGTAAGGGTGAAATCTGGCTGATCAACCTCGATCCGACGGTTGGCGCGGAGATTCGTAAAACGCGCCCGGCGGTCATTGTCAGTGAGGATGCGATTGGCGTTTTGCCCTTGCGCGTGATTGTGCCGTTGACGGATTGGAAAGACCGTTATGGGATAGCGCCGTGGCTGGTCCAGGTTTTGCCCGACGCGCAAAACGGATTGTCCAAACCTTCTGCAGCGGATGCTTTCCAGATTCGGTCGGTGTCGCAAGAACGTTTTGTACAATGCCTGGGTGTGCTCAACCACGATCAACTCCGAAAGATCTTGCGTGCAGTCCAAATCGTGATTGGTGCGGTTTGATGGATTGTCTGATATAATAAGACTTTAGTGTGAATCCCATTCTGTGAGTAAAGGCGGCTTGGCGACGATGAATCGATATAAAGTGATCGTAAACCCCATTTCTGGCCGTGGCAACGGCGAACAATCTATCCCGCTGATCAAAGACCTGTTGGAACAGCATGGCCTCTCTTACGACCTGGTACGCACCGAGCGCCCGGGCCACGCGATTGAACTGGCGCGGCAGGCTGCGCTGGACGGCTACGACGTCGTCGTCGCGGCGGGCGGCGATGGGACGGCGAATGAGGTGCTGAATGGGCTGATGCAGGCCAAACAGGCCGGCGTCGAAGCGGCAATGGGCGTCCTGTGTGTGGGACGCGGCAATGACTTCGCCTTTGGTGCGGGCGTGCCGCACACATTAGCAGCCGGCTGTGATGCGTTGGCTGCGGATCACCGTCGTCTTATCGATGTGGGATGGGTGGAGGGCGGCCTGGTCCCGCAGGGCCGCTACTTTGGCAACGGCGTAGGCATCGGCTTCGATGCGGTGGTGGGCTTCGAGGCGCTGAAGCTGAAGCGGCTTAGCGGCTTCCCTTCGTACATTGTCGCGGCGCTCAAGACCGTCTTCCTTTATTACCGCGCACCGCTATTACGGATCGAATATGGCGCTTTTACGGCGACACAGCCTTCTCTGATGGTCTCGGTGATGAACGGGCGGCGTATGGGTGGCGGCTTTATGATGGCGCCAAATGCCAGCCCCGCCGACGGGCTCTTCGACCTATGCCTGGCGGCGCATGTCAGCCGCGCGGCCATCTTCCCGTTGATCCTCCGCTTTATGAAGGGCACGCAGGCCACGCACAGCGCCATCACCACCGGGCGCGCGAGCCATGTCACCGTGAGGGCGGTGGAGGGCGTGCTGCCCGCTCACGCCGACGGTGAAACCATCAGCGTCGAGTCGCGCGAGTTGACGATGGGGGTCTTGCCGCGCCAGCTCGCCGTGGTCAGCGTGGAGGCGGCGTGATGTTGATGCAGTGGGTGGTCAACACAACACTCAAGGGTCTGACCGGTGTGTTATGCCGGGTGGACGACGCGCAACTGGCGCGTGTTCCACAGCATGGCCCGTTGATTGTGGTCGCCAATCACATCAACTTTCTGGATGCACCGGTGCTTTTCTCGCGCGTGCATCCGCGCCGGGTGACAGGGTTTGTGAAATCTGAAACCTGGCAGAATCCGGCGTTGGCCTTTCTCTTCGATACGTGGCGAACGATTCCGCTGGAGCGCGGCGAGGCCGACGTGCGGGCGTTCCGTGCAGGATTGGCGGCCCTGCGAGACGGCGCCATCCTGGCGGTGGCCCCTGAGGGTACCCGCAGTGGACACGGGCGTTTGCAGCCGGGCCGCCCCGGGGTGGTGCTGCTGGCGCTGCACAGCGGCGCGCCGATTTTGCCCCTGGTGTACTACGGCGGGGAGCGTTTTCACGATAACGTCCGCCGCCTGCGCCGCACCGATTTTCGCATCGTCGTTGGGCAGCCGTTCTACCTGGATGCGCGCGGAAGCAAGGTGACGCAGGCGGTGCGCCAGGCTATGGTGGACGAGATGATGTACCAGATCGCGGCCTTGCTCCCGCCGGATTATCGCGGCGTCTACGCCGACCTGGACTCGGCTACCGAATACTACCTGCGCTTCCCTGAGGGTAGTGCGAGCAATCTTCCCAGTCAACGGATTGAAGGTCAACGGATTGAAGGTCAACGGATTGAAGGTCAACGGATTGAAGGTCAACGGATTGAAGGTCAACGGATTGAACGGATTTCAACGGATTCTTAATTCGCCATTCGCCATTCGCCATTCGCCATTCGCCATTTGCCATTTGCAAGGAGAGAGATGATGCCACTGAAACTCTATGATACATATACCCGCTCGGTGCGGGAGTTCGAGCCGCTGCACCCGCCGGAGGTGGGGATGTACACCTGCGGGCCGACGGTCTACGATTACGCGCACATCGGCAACCTGCGCACGTACATCTTCGAGGATGTATTGCGCCGCGTGTTGACCTTCAACGGCTACACCGTCAAGCACGTGATGAACATCACCGACGTCGGTCACCTGACCTCCGACGCGGACACCGGTGAGGACCGCATGGAGAAAGGCTCCCGGCGTACCGGTATGTCGGCGTGGGAGATCGCCGAGATGTACACCCGCGAGTTCCAGGCCGACATGGAGCGCCTCAACATCCAGCAACCGACGATCTGGTGCCGGGCGACCGACCATATTGCCGAGCAGATCGAGACCATTCGGTGTATCGAGGCCAAGGGGTACACCTATCGCACATCGGACGGCATCTACTTTGACACGTCGAAACTGCCGGATTACGGCTATCTGGGTCGCCTGGACATTGAAGGGTTGCAATCCGGCGCGCGCGTGGAGCGGGGTGAGAAGCGCAACATCACCGACTTCGCGTTGTGGAAGTTCAGTCCGCCCGACCAGAAACGCCAGATGGAATGGGACAGCCCGTGGGGGGTGGGGTTCCCCGGCTGGCACATCGAATGTTCGGCGATGTCCGCCAAGTATCTGGGGCCGTTCTTCGACATCCACTGCGGCGGCGAGGATCACATCACTGTGCATCATTCCAACGAGATCGCGCAGACGCAGGCGTGTTACGGCACGCGCCTGGCGAACTTCTGGCTGCACGGTTACTTCCTGCAGATCGACCAGGCACGCATGGGCAAGTCGGTGGGCAATTTCCTGCGCGTGCAGACGTTGATTGACGAAGGGTACGATCCGCTGGCGTACCGCTTTATGTGTCTGGGCGCGCACTATCGCGCGCGGCTGAACTTCACCTGGGAAGGGCTGGAGGGGGCGCAGACGGCGCTGAATCGGCTGCGCGCGGCGATGTATGCCTGGGGCGAACCGGGCGCGGTGGACGAAGATTACATCGACAAATTCACCGCGCACGTCAACGACGACTTGAACATGCCGCGCGTGTTGGCGCTGGTATGGGACCTGGTTAAGAGCGATTTGCCCGATGCGACGAAAAAGGCGACGTTGCTGTTCTTCGATCAGGTGATGGGTTTGCGCCTTGCAGAGTGGAAGCCGGTTGAGGCGGCGATCCCCGAAGCGATTATGGCGCTGGTCGAACAGCGTGCGCTCGCCCGCAAGGAGAAGCGCTGGCAAGACGCCGATGCTTTGCGCGCCCAAGTGACCGCGGCCGGCTACGAGATCGAAGATACGCCGCAAGGTCCGCGCGTGCGCAAACGCGCCTAGCGGCGCAACTTGCACATAGGCATTGCGTACAAATATGTTGTCGGGTTCATACTAAAAACGAGAACCCGCAACTTTTAACCTGAAACTTGTAACCATTTTTAGGAGGGTAATGCAATGAAGAGTCACGAGATTGATTACCAGATTTACGGCGACGACCTGCAATTTGTCGAAATCGAACTGGACCGCGGCGAAACCGTAATCGCCGAGGCCGGGGCGATGGTCTACATGGAAAGCGGTATCACTTTCGAGTCGAAGATGGGCGACGGCTCCAAGCCTAGCTCCGGTTTCTTTGACAAGGTGCTGGACGTGGGCAAGCGCGTCATCACGGGCGAGTCGCTCTTTATGACGCACTTCACCAGTACCTACGAGGGCAAGCGCCACATCGCCTTTGGCGCGCCGTATCCCGGCAAGATTATCCCGATTGACCTGGATGAGGTCCACGGCGAGTTGATCTGTCAGAAGGACTCGTTCCTCTGCGCGGCGTTGGGCACCGAGGTCAGCATCGCCTTCAACAAAAAGATCGGGGCGGGCTTGTTCGGCGGCGAGGGCTTCATCCTGCAACGGCTGCGCGGCGATGGGATGGTCTTCATCCACGCGGGCGGTACGATTGTGGAGAAACGCCTGGAAAACGACAAAATCCTGATTGACACCGGCTGCATCGTCGCCTTCGAGAGCCAGATCAACTACAACATCGAGCGTGCGGGCAACCTCAAATCTATGATCTTTGGCGGCGAGGGCCTCTTCCTGGCGACGTTGCAGGGGACGGGGCGCGTGTGGATTCAATCGCTGCCGTTCTCGCGCCTGGCCGACCGAATTTTGCAATCCGCGCCGCAAGCTGGCGGCAGGTCGACGGATGAAGGCTCGGTCATGCGCGGGCTGACCAAACTGATGGGCAGTTAAAGCCGCTGCGGCGAAATGTTTGGCGCTTTTGGTGTGGAAAACCGCCGGAGTCACTTCGATTTCGGCGGTTTTGTATAGCATGAAGTTGTCTGGCAAGGTTGCGAATTTTCTCGAATAAAATATAATATCGTTTTGTTTATTCTGGCGTTCTCAGGCAGGATAACGTTGTAGCGCGAGTTGTCAACTCGCGGCGCAGGGCGAATTGCCAATTCGCCCTACAAGGCAGGCGTTGTCAACTCGCGGCACAGGGCGAATTGCCAATTCGCCCTACAAAGCTAACGATCATAGGAGAGTGTGATGCGTATCAAACATTACATCATGTTACTGCTGTTCGTGTTGAGTTCGTTGCTGGTGGGCTGCGCTACACCGGCGCCCGCTGCGCCGAAGGTAGCGCCACAGGCAACCGCGCCGGCGGCAGCGCAATTCACCCCGTTGCCGGCCAATCTGACGCCGAAAATGGTGGAAGAACTGCGGGCGAACGGTGAGATTGTCATCATTGACGTGCGCGAGCCGGAAGAGTATGCCGTGGGTCGCATCCCCGGCGCGACGTTGATCCCCTTGGGCGAACTGGCAAAACGCACGGGCGAAATCCCCACGGATAAGCCGGTGGTGATGGTGTGTCGCAGTGGCAATCGCAGCGCCCAGGCCGTGCAAATCCTGCAAAAAGCGGGCTTCACGAACATCCACAATATGACCGGTGGCATGATCGAGTGGACCGCCGCCGGTTACGTGCCCGAAGCGGATCGGTAGGTGTACCGGATGCAGATTCGCGCAGGTTTCCGCTGATTTTCTAAAATGATCTGCGTGAATCAGCCAAAATCTGCGTCCTAATTACACCGTGAATCGGTGAAAACCTGGACTCTAACCCTATCCGGCATTATTCACCATGACGCCATTATAGTCGGCGAGTTGTTGCATAATAAACGCCCGTGACGCCTGCAACGTCTCGACGCTTTCGACGCCGGCCAGTTCGATGATGAGTGGCCCCTTATAGCCGACGGTGTCCAATGCGCGCAGGATGCCAGGCCAGTCGAGGATACCTGTGCCGAGCGGCAGGTGACGCGGCCCGGCGGGATCGTAGTCGGCGAGATGCACCGTCACCAGGCGACTGTTCATCGCAAGAATCAGGGCAGTGGGATCGGTAGATGTTTCGCCAGCCTGGAAGCTATCGAAGGTGAAGCTCACCGGAATGTGATGCTCTTCGAGGGTGCGGATTTGTTCCGGCGTGCGCAGGTAGCACCAGCTCACGTTTTCGAGGCACAGCGTTACTCCTACGGCGCCGGCCTGTTCGGCGGCCCAGGTTGCACTTTCCAGGAAACGCCCCACAAACGCCGGATTTTTGAAGCCAAAGCGGATGCCGTGCCAGGTGAGCGCCCGCGCTTCTAACCGGTTGGCGATCTCCAGGGTTTGCAGGAAACGCTCGCGGGCTTCCGCCAACATGCGCGGGTAAGGCGACCACAGCTCGAAGAAGTCGTTGTGCAGGTGCAGGGAATGGACGCGCATCCCGACGGCGCGGCGGCGTTCATCCAACGTCTTCCCAAAGGCCGGCGTGTATTCCTCCCGTGTTTGCAGAAAGACTTCTGCCACCGGGAAACCGAGTTCACCGGCGATGGTGAGGGCATCCTCCGTCAGATGCGTCGGGTACAGTGCTGCGGTCGAGACACCAATTTCGGGTTGGTACATTGAGCCTCCGTCGCAAATCAACCACGAATTTACACGAATCTACACGAATTTTTTTACCGCAGAGTTCGCTGAGAGCGCGGAGAAATTCTATAAATCTCTGCGAGCTTTGCGCTCTCTGCAGTGCAATATGTCTTTGACCACTACACATTCGTGAAAATTCGTGCAGATTCGTGGTGAAAGCTGATAGAAAACCCCTCGAGCGTTAGTTTGAGGGGTTTTTGCTTTGTGTATTGTAACTGTGATACGGTGAGCGTCAATTGTATTGAAGGCGCGCGGCTCAAAAAATGCATGCGTCAGTTGACGGATTATCGTGCTGCGTTACCATGGAGGTATGGGCAACGTTGCGACGCGCTTACTTTCGTTGATTATGCTCTTACAATCGCACGCCACATGGAAAGCGGCTGACCTCGCCGAGGAGTTAGGTGTTTCTGAGCGGACGGTTCATCGCTACATGGGGATGTTGGAAGAGCTGGGGATTCCGCTCTATTCCGAGCGGGGGCCGTATGGCGGTTTTGCGTTGGTGCGCGGCTACAAGTTGCCGCCGTTGATCTTCACGGCGGAGGAAGCCACTGTGCTGTACATGGGCGCGAACCTCGTCGGCGAAGTGTGGGGCCAGACGTACAAGGACGCAGTCACGGCGGTCACGGCCAAACTGGACAACGTGTTGCCCGACGACTTGCGCCACGAAGTGGCGAGTGCGCGGCAAAGCCTCGTGATCTGCGGCCTGGCGGCGCGGGATTATCGCCCCTGGGAACCGATCATCCACACGCTCCGCGAGTGCATCATGCGCCGGTGTTGCGTGCAGCTGGTGTACCAGAGCTTTGCCCTTGAAGAGACCTGCCGAGACATTGAGCCTTACGCATTGACGTTCTACGGTGGATTGTGGTATGTGGTGGGCTTCTGCCGCCTGCGCCAGGCCATGCGCACGTTTCGCGTGGATCGCATCCAACGCATAACGCCGTTGAAAATCCCCTTCACGATTCCGCGTGATTTTTCGGCGCGGGACTATATCACCCAGGCGCTGCGTTTTGAGCAGCATTACACTGTTGTTGTGCAGATTGCCGCTGCTGTGGCCCCCCACATCCGCGAGCGGTACGGCCACTGGATGCAGTTGACCGAGTGTGAGAATGGATCGATCATAGCGCAGTTTGACGCATCCACGCTGGACTGGGCGACCGGATGGGTGCTCAGCTATGGCGAAGCGGTGCGGGTGCTCGAACCGCCAGAGCTGATCGAGCACGTGCGCACAGCAGCCGAGGCGATTCTCCAGCAATACGCATAGCTATTTGCCACCCTGGCGAAAGTTTAGTCGCCCCCGGTTCGGACACCTTTGCTGGGGTTAACGTTTCAACACTTCAACGTTCAAGCGGCTTCTCAGATATGGGATGGTGAAGGTGAGGAACGCCACCGCCAGCGGCCCGCACCCATCTGCAAGACGCAGGTCGCTGCACATCAGACTGCCGAAGCGCTCCTGCACCGCCTGACTGAAGGCGCTGGTGACCGGCCGTAGCACTGAGCGGTGCAGCCCGTGTTGCCCGCCCCACACGCCGACGAACATCAGCGCGCCGGAGACTAACCCACACAGGTGATCCACGCCGCCCGCACCCGGCATACATTGGGCTGCGTCAATGACCGGTTGGGCTACCGGCGTTTCGAAGACCTCGGTAAGTACCCGCAGGACAGTCATCGCGCAGTTGTTTTCTCCGGTCACAAAGTATGCGGCAACGCGCTGTTCTATCAGTGTTTCCATCGTGCTGTTGACTTTCATCGCTGCTCCCCCGTAAGTGATGGTTGGGTATACTGTCCCCCAGTGTACGTCATCCCGGCGCAGAGGCAAGTCGTGTGTCTGCGCACTTGCAAAACTTTGAAGTTAGGCGTAGGATAGAGATATCATACCGCGCAAAATATCTATTTCGTCATTCTCCCGGTTCGATTGCGAAAGGATGGCGCCTATGGGGAAGTCTCGCATTCTGGTGATAGGAGAGGCATATTCGAAGGTTAGCGATGTCGCCGAGATGTTGCGAGCTGCCGATGATCTGACGGTAGATACGGCAATGTTGACGGAGGCTTCCCAGGTGATCGCCGAAGCTCCGCTGCACTTGATCGTGATTGATGTCGCGCCGGGTGGGGCGTTCGCCAGTCTACAAGTCGCCGAAAAACTGCGTGCGGGGTTCGATGGCCCGGTGATTCATCTGGTTGGTGTCGACGACGCGCTGCCTATACAGCGGGCGACGATTGCTGCATCTGCAGGGTACTTGCTTAAGCCTCTTGACGCACGCGATTTGCGAGGCGCTGTCGAGGTGGCGCTCTACAGGCATAGCATTGAGAAGCGGTTGGCCGAGCGTGAGGCAAGCTATCGGGGTTTGTTCGAAGACGCGCCATTTTCTGTGTGGGAAGAAGATCTCAGCGCGGTTAAAGTCTATCTGGATGCGTTGCGTGCGAGCGGTGTGGATGATTTGGGTCGCTATTTGCACGATAACCCGGCGGTTGTGCGGCATTGCGCCTCCCTTGTCAAGGTCTTGAACGTCAACCAGGCTGCCGTGGAGTTGTTTAGGGCTACGGACAAAACTCTATTGCTGCAAGGGATAGACCAATTGTTTATCGAGCAATCCCTGGCCTCCTTTGCCGATGAATTGATGGCTTTTACACGCTGGCAGAAACGCTTCGAGAGCGAGATCATCAGTCGCCGGTTCGATGGCGAATTGATAGACCTGTTCTTTCAAGCCATCCTCGTCTCCGGTTATGAAGAAACGTGGGGTAAGGTATTCGTTACAGCGACCGACATTACGGCCCGCAAGCGCGCTGAAGCGGAGTTGGTGAAAGGACGGCAGTTATTGCGGACCGTGATCGATAATCTGCCCGATGCCATCTACACGAAAGACTTGCAGGGGCGCAAGACGCTGGCGAACCGTGCGGATCAAATCAACATGGGCGTTGCCTCGGAAGAGGAGGCTCTGGGCAAAACCGATTTCGATGTTTTTCCGCCTGAAGTGGCGGCGCTATCCACTGCCAATGACGAGTATGTGTTCAGCACGGGGCAGCCGCTGCTTAACCACGAGGAACTGCTGTGCAACCGTGAGGGGCGCTGTGTGTGGCTGCTCAGCTCGAAATTGCCCCTCAGAGATGCATCGGGCCAGGTGATTGGCCTGGTTGGTATTGGCCGTGACATCACTGAGCACAAGCGCGCCGAATCTGCGCTGCGCGAGAGCGAGGCGCGGTATCGGGGATTGGTGGATGCTACAACGGATGCGATTTACGGTCATTACGTAACCGAAGATGGAAAGCCCGGCGCGCTTTTTGAGGTGAATGACGTGGCCTGTCGTATGTTGGGCTATACGCGCGAGGAGTTGTTGCGCATGCACGTTTCCGATGTCGATGCGCCTGAGTCCAGTACGGATCTCACGGCGGTCATGCGTGAGCTGGCAGAGGGCAAGGAAGTGTTATTTTCACAGACACACGTTGCCCGCGATGGGCGGCGCATCCCGGTGGAAGTCCATGCGCGTATGACCACTTACCAGGGCAAGCCGGCGATTTTTTCTACCGTGCGCGACATTACAGAACGATTGCGTGTTGAAGAGGAGCGCCGGCAGGCAGATGCGGCCCTCAAGCGCAGCGCCGCGACATTGCGCAGCATTTTCCGGGCGGCTTCGATCGGTATTGGATTGCTCTCTAATCGCGTGATATTGCAGGTCAACGACCGTATCTGTGAGATGACGGGATACACGCCGGAGGAGTTAATCGGTCAGAGCGCCCGCATATTGTATCCAACCGATGAGGACTTCGAGTACGTGGGACGCGAGAAGTATCGTCAAATCCGCGAATATGGCACCGGTACGGTAGAAACGCGCTGGCAACGCAAAGATGGGCAGATTATCGATGTGTGGCTTAGCTCGACGCCCCTTGATCCTGCCGACCTCACCGCCGGGGTCACGTTCACGGCTTTGGATATCACCGAGCGTAAACGGGCCGAAGCAGAGCGTGAACGTCTATTGCAACAAGTGCAGGAACAGACCCGCCAGATGCAGCAGATCATTGACACCGTTCCCGAAGGGGTGCTGGTGTTGGATCATGAATTACGGCTGTTGTTGTGCAATCCATCAGCGTTGACTTATCTGCCGGTATTGACGGAGACCCCCACATGGGAAACCGGTCAGGCGTTGTTGACGCTGGGCGGACATCCGATTGCCGAATTGCTTAGCCCGCCGCCGCGTGGCTTATGGCATGAGATTGGTAAAGAACGGCGTCATTTCCAGATTACCGCCCACGCTATTGAAACTGGGGCGATGACTGGAGGCTGGATGTTGGTCATCCGCGATGTCACCGAAGAATACGCCATCCGCGAAACGATTCAACGGCAGGACCGCCTGGCGACGGTGGGCCAGCTTGCCGCCGGTATTGCGCACGACTTCAACAACATACTGGCGGGTATCGTCCTTTACAGCCAGATGTCACTGCGCACGCCGGACCTGCCGCCGCAATTACAGGAGCGCCTCGTCATCATTGCCAATCAGGCGCACCGGGCTGCCGATCTCATCAACCAGATTTTGGACTTCAGCCGCAGTGCGGTGCTGGATCGCATGCCGTTGGACCTGGTTCCCTTGCTCAAAGAACAGGTCAAACTGTGGGAGCGCACCCTGCCGGAGAACATTCGCGTCAACTTTACGTATGGCGCGGACAACTACACGATTGACGCCGATCCTACGCGCATGCAGCAAGTATTCATGAATCTGGTGGTGAATGCGCGCGATGCCATGCCGGAGGGGGGAACACTGAGCATCGAACTCACGCGTCTGCACGTTACCAAACCGAAGTATGCTCCCCTGCCTGATATGCCTGCGGGAGAGTGGGTGCAGGTGGCGATCTCCGATACCGGAACAGGTATTCCTGAGGAAATTCTTCCTTATATCTATGATCCTTTTTTCACGACCAAGCCGGCCGGCAAAGGCACCGGCCTGGGGCTATCGCAGGTGTATGGGATTGTCTCCAGCCATGACGGATTTATCGACGTGCATACCGAGCTGAACGTCGGGACGACCTTTTTCCTTTACTTCCCCGCTTTGGCGCTGCCAGAAGCACCTGCTGCTGCCGAATTCAGTGATCTGCCCCTGGGCCACGGAGAGACGATCCTGGTGGTAGAAGACAACGCGGCTACCCGCGCAGCCATCGTCGCCAGCCTGGAACTCCTGAACTATCACGTTTTGGAAGCCGAGAACGGCAAGGTGGCTTTGCGCGTGTTCGCCGAACGACGCCAGGATATCGCCCTGGTACTGACTGATATGGTGATGGCCGAAATGGGCGGCAAGGCACTGGCGCAGGCCCTGCACGCGCAAGACCCGACCTTGCGCGTGGTGTTGATGACCGGCCATCCGTTGACCGAGGAACGTGAGATGCTATGTGAGGCTGGCGTCGTGGCGTGGATCCAAAAGCCACCGGAGCTTGGCTATCTGGCGGAGACGCTGGCTAATGCGTGCGCGGGCAGGGTGGACTCCGATTGCAGCCAGGGTAAGTGATCCAGATCGACGTTCCCTCCCGAAAGGATAATGCCGATCCGTTGGTCGCGGCATAAAGCGGGATGTTCGAACAGCGCAGCGACCGGCACTGCTGCCGACGGCTCGATGATGATCTTCATACGTTCCCAAATCAGCCGCATCGCGGCGACAATCCCCGCTTCACTGACGGTGACAATGTCACTGACCAGCTCGCAGATGAGAGGGAAAGTCAGGTCGCCGAGAAACGTGCGTAACCCATCGGCTATGGTGTAGGCATTGGTGGGTGGATAGATGCGCCCATCGCGCAAGGAACGGGCTGCATCGTCTACCGTCGCGGGTTCTGCACCGATGACACGTGTGCGTGGTGACAGTGCTTTTACCGACAGGGCCGTTCCGGCCAGCAATCCCCCACCGCCGACCGGCGCCATCACCATATCCAGAGCGGGGACTTCTTCCAGCAGCTCTACCGCTGCTGTCCCCTGTCCGGCAATCACCTGGAAATGGTTGGAGGGGTGAACAAAAATTGCTCCTGTTTCTGCGAGCACAGTCTTGATGGCTTGCTCTCTGTCGAGTGGATTGGACCCCGCCCAGACGATCTCGGCGCCGTAGCCTTTGACCGCCGCCACCTTCACGGCTGGCGCATCTTCCGGCATCACTACGATGGCGCGTATGCCGCGCAGCCCCGCCGCAAAGGCGATGGCCTGGGCGTGATTCCCCGAGGAGTGCGTTGCCACCCCGCGCCGCGCTTCATTCTCCGGCAGCGCGAAGACGGCGTTACATGCCCCGCGTGCTTTGAAAGCGCCAACGCGCTGAAAATTTTCGGCTTTCAGGAACAGCTTCGCCCCCACCATGCTGTTTAGCGTCCTGGAGGTCAAAACCGGCGTGCGATGGATATAGGGTTGGATGCGCCCGGCAGCCTCGATCACGTCATCAAATATCGGCAGCGTTCTCATCATTTTCCTTTGCATCCCGATTGACATCCGCCCGACCTCCTCATTGAGCTTGAGAAAGTATATCGTATCCTCAGGACTCGGCAATCAATGGGGAGCTTCTCATTCTTGCTTAGTCTGAAATGCTCCTACATCATTTTGGCTATTGACATGTTGTAATTAGAGCGGTATACTGAAGTTGTCAAACCTGCTTCATGGGTTGTCATCTCAAAACTCATTTACATCACGTTAAGGAGGGATTAATATGGAAGAGCAACTGACTGTGTCTATGCCGCGTATCGGCGATCCGGCTCCGGCGTTCAAGGCCGTGACGACCCAAGGGGACATTGACTTCCCGGCGCAATACGCCGGCCATTGGGTCATTCTGTTCAGCCATCCCGCCGACTTTACGCCTGTCTGCACCTCGGAGTTCATCACATTCGCCACGTTGGAGCAGAAATTTGCCGAGGTGAACTGCAAATTGGTCGGCTTGTCGGTGGATGGACTCTACAGCCATATCGCCTGGCTGCGTACGATCAAGGAGAAGATCGAATACAAGGGCATGAAAAATGTCGAGGTGCGTTTCCCACTGATTGAAGACATCACGATGGAAGTCGCCAAGAAGTACGGCATGATTCAGCCCGGCGAAAGTTCCACCAAGGCGGTGCGGGCAGTCTTCGTGATCGATCCCAAGGGGATTATCCGCACGATCATCTACTACCCGCTCAGCCTGGGGCGGAACTTCGACGAGTTGTACCGGGTGGTGGTGGCGCTGCAAACTGCCGACGCCTTCAACGTTGCCACGCCGGCCGATTGGCGTCCGGGCGACGATGTGATTATCTCGCCGGCGGGATCGTGCGGAGTGGCGCAGGCGCGTATGGAAGGCAAAGAGGATATGGTCTGCGCCGATTGGTTCTTCTGCACCAGGAAGATCAGCGCGGAGCAGGTGTGGAACGCGGTTTTGAAGAAGTAACATAACCCTATCACAACAATCGCCGTCAGCCCGAAAGCTGGCGGCGATTGTTGTTAGTGATTCTGGCCTTTATGGCATCCCAGGCTTCTCGCAGCGCGTCCGCAACCGGTCCCGGCGTCATTGTGACCGGTTCGCCGCGCACCATCGCCTCTGTCACCACCGGATCGTAGGGCAAGCGTCCCACCAACGGGATGGCATTGGCGGCGCAATAGGCGGCGATAGCCTCTGCCTGCACGGGACTGAGATCGGCTTTGTTGAGCAAGACGGCTGCCGGTATGTTGAAGTGTGTTGTCAATCTCAGGGCGCGCTCCAGGTCATGCGCCCCGGAGACCGTCGGCTCGGTGACAATGAGGGCCAAATCCGCCCCCGAAAGCGCGGCGATGACCGGGCAGCCGATGCCCGGCGGCCCGTCCACCAACAGCAGGTCGGCCTCGTCATCGAAGCCGCGCAGCCGCGCCATCTGCTTGACCAGCGTGACGAGCTTGCCGGAGTTTTCCTGCCCGGCGAACAGGTGCGCGTGGTAGAGCGGGCCGTAGCGCGTCGCGGCGACAAACCACTGCCCGGCGCGCTGGGGCTGCATCGCAATGGCGCCGGTGGGACACTCGTAAACGCACGCAGCGCAGCCCTCACAGGCGAGGGGGTCAACCCTGTAAGTGCCGCCCGCCCACACCGCGTCGAAGCGGCAGACCTCGGTGCAGCGCCCGCAGGCGACGCAAACCGCCGGATCAACCACGGCGATTCTGCCGCCGGTAAAATCGTGAGTTTCGGCGGCGACGGGTGCGAGCACCAGGCCCAGGTTGGCCGCGTCCACGTCCGCATCCGCCAGGACGACGCGGTAATCCTGCGCTGCCAGATGCGCCAGCGCCGCCGTCACCGTCGTCTTGCCCGTCCCGCCCTTGCCGCTGAGAATGACCAGTTGTTTCATCAGTACACGTCCAATTTTTGCATATTCTCGACGGTGACTGTCAGGCCCCGCTGCGTGAACTTCTGCTCCCAGATTTCGACTGGCGTGCAACTCATCACCACTGTGGTGCTTTTGACGATCATCAGCCGCTGTCCAACCGTGACATGGTAGGCATCCAGCAGGTCCGGTGTGAGCTGTATTTTTCCCGCCGAGAACCCGGTCAGAGCATACGCCTTATCATTGAACCAGGCCACTGTATTGACGGTGCTGAGTTGGGCCATAAATCGCGCAAAGACGGACTGCGCTGCCGTCTGCTCGCGCGAAACGGCAAAGCCGCCCTCTCTGCGATGCGTGGTGATCAGCAGCACGCGATCCCCATTGACCAGACCATAATGCGCGATGGCTTTAGGCGGCAGCGCCACCCACCCGCCTTCACGGATGAGACTGAGGCCGTAGACTTCTTTTGTGCCGGGCATTCCCGGATGCAGGCTGGGCATACTCGTTAATCTCTTTCTGCCAGGCTGATGACGAAGACTTGCCCCACGCCACTTTCCAGATAATCCGCGCCAAACGCCCCCGCGAAGGCGCGCCGCGCGGCGTCGCCGGTGCAGTGGCTCGGCGCGATGCGGCGCACGCCAAGCGTGCGGCGCACGCCAAGCGCCTGCAAGTCGGCCATCACCGTGTTGATTTGCCCGGCGTTCGCGTCGCGCAGATGAAAGCCGCCGAGCGCCATATACACGTTGCCGCCCACTTCCGCCTGCGCCTGGCGCACCATCTCGACGATGCCGGGGTGCGCGCAGCCGGTGATGACGACCAGCCCGCGCGGCGTTTCCAACGCCAACGCCTGCTCGCGGATCTGGCCGCCGAGTTCGCCGGTGGCGTGCGCCCCCACGATGATCTCTTGGGGGCCGCTCACTTCTACCGGCGTCGCGCCGGCCTGCCGGACGGTGTCTTTGATGCCCGCCGGGAACGATTGCGGCAAGTACACGGTGACAGCCGGGTTTTCGGCTAAAAACGCCGCCAGCCCACCGGTATGGTCGCCGTGCGCGTGCGAGAGCACGACGGTGCGTACCGCCTGCGGGTCCAGCCCCAGCGTGCGCATGTTGCGCAGCAGGATGTCGCCCTTGCCGCCGGTATCGAAGAGCAGCGGCTGCTCCAAACCCTCCACCAGGCAGGCGAAGCCCCAATCGGTCTGCAAACGCGCGTCGTGGGCCACGTTGTCGTACAACACAGTAATTGTGAGCATTGTTCCGGTTTCCATTCGTTGTGGTTCAGGCGTCATTGTAAACGTCGTGTCCGGCGTCGCCGTGGGTGTCGCAGCGGTGATAGTCGGCGGTGGCGTCAGCGTTGCGGTGGACGGGAGCGCGCGCGTCGCGGTCGCCGTGGGTGATGCCGGTGGCGTCAACGTAGGCGCAGTCGTTACCAGAGGCGTTGCCGGAACCACACGCGGCGCACAACCCGCCAGCCACAGGATCAACACACTGCACAGCAATCTTGTCCGCATCGACATTTCCTGATCATGAATCATGATTCATGATTCTGAGTTCGTCCCACAGGGCGATGAACCGCTCCCGGTATGCGGGGCGAATGTCGATCAGCGATGCGCCGTTGGCGATGCCCTCTGCAATGGCGCGTTCCAGCGGGATGCGCAGCAGAATGGGCAGGTTTTCGGCGGCGCAATAGGCGGCGATGCCAGCATCGCCTACGCCAGCGTCGCCCACACCGTCACGGTTGACGACGACGGCGACGGGCAAGCCGAGTTCGTCGCGGGCCACCTGCACCGCCACGCGCAGGTCGTGCAGGCCGAAGGGTGTCGGTTCGGTGACGAGCAGCACGGCGTCGGCCCCCCGCATCGTCTCGACGACGGGGCACGAGGCGCCGGGCGGCGCGTCGAGGATGACGGGGCGGTCGCCGACGTCTGGCGGAATCGCCCACTGCTTGAGTTGGCGGATCACCGGCACGGCCATGGCCTCGCCCACATTCAGCGTCCCCTGGAAGAATTCCACCGCGCCTGCCCCGGCAATTCCCTTTTCCAGCGTCCCCATCACGTTCAACGTCTCGTGGATTGCACCTTCCGGGCACCGGCGCGAGCAACTGCCGCAGCCGTGGCATAGTTCGGGGAAGACGAGCACCTGCTTGCCGATGACGGTAATCGCGTGATATTCGCACACCTCGGCGCAGCGTCCGCAGGCCGTACAGCGCGCCATATCCACGGCGGGGATCAGCAAGCCTACGTCGCGCCGGGCTGTCATCTCAGGTCGCAAGAACAGCGCGGCGTTGGGTTCTTCGACGTCGCAGTCGAGGAAAAGCGGGGAGGCGGCAGCCGAGGCCAGGCTCAGTGCCAGGCTCACGGCCACCGTCGTCTTGCCGGTGCCGCCCTTGCCACTGGCAATGGCAAGCTTCACAGGGGAATTACTCCCGAATCATCCGCGTGCCACACTTCGGGCACTGCTTTTCGGTGCACGGTTGTCCGGCGACGTGCGGCTCACGATGCCCACACGCCGGGCAAACACACTCACCACCCGGCCCGGCCGCTGAGCCGCCCATACGTCCCGGACCACGCCCTTGCCCACGCCCTCCACCTGCGGCGCGTCCCGCACTGCCGCCACGTCCGAATCCGCGTCCCATACCATCACCTCCTTATAGAAATGTCAACGGATTCAACGGATGAAACGGATTGAGAGGAAAAAGAATCCGTTAAAATCCGTTCAATCCGTTGACAGATTTTTACCGCAATCCAAAATCTATCCGTGCCCGTGCTCGACGCTTTCGTGACACGGCGCTGCGCCTTGCAGCTCGCCGCCCAGGTAGCGGGCCAACGATTCGTGCACGGTTCCTGCCGCGCCGGTCGCCGGTTCGATACCGTACTGCTGGAAGAAGGCCACGGCGCGCCCGCCCATCCCGCCGGCGAGCATCACCTGCGCGCCCAGGCTGTGGATGAAGGCGGGGACTTGGCCCGGCTCGTGGTTAGGGTAGTACGGATTGACAACTGTTTCAACCGCGCGTATGTCCTGTCCCTCGGTCTCGACCAGAGCGAAATACGGGCAGCGCCCAAAGTGCGGGCTGATTTGAGCATCCAGGCCATTCGCATCCAATACCGCAACTGCAATTTTCGTCATTGAAGTCTCCTTGTTGTTAGTCGGATAGTCGTTAGTCAGGTAGTCGTTAGTCAGGTAGTCGGATAGTCGTTAGTCGGACCGTGGGCAACGCCAAAATCCGAAATCCAAAATCCAAAATCCAAAATCCAAAATCTAAAATCCAAAATCAACTTCGTCCATGGTGGCGTCGTCCACCGCCGAGGCCAATGTGGTCATCGTCGAGGGTTTCCAGAAGCGGCAATTGCCCGGCGTTGTAGGCGGCGAGGACCTCGCGGACGGTTGCGCCTTCCATGCGGTAGGCGGGAATGTCGGCTGCCCGGATGACGCGGAAGGCGTTCGGCCCCAGGCTGGGTGCGATCACGGCCCCCACGCCGTACTGTAAGACGGTCTGCGCTGCCTGGACACCTGCACCGCCGGGCGCATCCAGCGCCGGATTCGGCAGCGCCTCGAACGCTAACGTTTCAGGGTCAACCAGGATGAAGTATTGACTTCGCCCAAAGATCGGGCTGGTGGGCGCGTCTAAATTCGCGCCGTTGGCAGGGATAACCACTCGCATCGTAGCCTCCGTAAGTGTGGATGTGGATTTAGCCGCAGTCTCATCTTCCGGTGCGAGTTCCTCATGCAGCGCCAGAAGATATTCAATGACCTGCTTTGTTCCCTGGAGTTGTGCGATGCAGCAGCGTAACACCTGGCGGCCGGTGGAGGTGAGCGCGTAGACGCGGCGCGGCGGTCCTTGCGTTGTCTCCTCGTCCATCGTGGACGTGACCCATCCCCGGTCTTCCATTTCCCGCAGCGCGCGATAGATCACGGTGGGGGCCAGAAAATCCAGGCCAAACTCGGCCATGCGGCTCAACAGGGTGTAGCCGTGCGCCGGGGCTTGTTCCAGCAAGAGCAGCAGCGCCGGATCGAGGAATTGTCCCATCCGGTGGCTACATCCTCGGCTGCCACATTGAAATCGTCCGCGCATACGCATCGTGCATCTCCAGTCTTAGTATATCATCTATTGTCAATTTGTCAATAGATTAGACAAGAGGGGCAGGGCTTTATCATTCTCGTCACAGTTCCCTATTTTTGCTTCGAGCGGATCGCCAGAGCCGCGTCTTATGCGCTTAAAACGGGGAACAGGCGTTCCCCTCGGAGCAAGAATGATAAGGCTTCGAGCGGATCGCCAGAGCCGCGTCTTGTGAGCGTAAAACGGGGAACTGGCGTTCCCCTCGGAGCAAGAATGATAAGGCTTCGAGCGGATCGCCAGAGCCGCGTCTTATGCGCTTGAAACGGGGAACTGGCGTTCCCCTCGGCGCAAGACTGGTAAGACCTTGTAAGAGGGGGACATTTCAGAATGGAGGCGACTTTTCTTAGATTGCACCGCAGAGCACGCAGCGTCCGCAGAGTTACCGGAAATTTTTCCGCGCTCTCAGCGAACTCTGCGGTTAAATCAGGCGTTTATCTGGCTTTTGCCCCCGAATTGAAATGCACCTGGTAAGAGTATTCGGCGGGCTTCTTCTGCCAACGCGCGATGCGGCGCGACGTTTTCCAGAAACTGGCGGCGCAAGTCAGCATCGCTGATGCGGTTTGCGCACGCTTGCAGATGCGCGTAGCCTTGCCTGAGCAGCTCATCTGCGCGCGGGTCGTCCAGCGCATGCAGGACACGGTATGCCGTCAGGTAAATCTGTGTTGGATCGCGCGCGCCTTGCAACGTGCGGCGCGCTTGGGCGGTATCCCCGGCGAGGCAGGGCAGCAATGCTTCGATGCAGCCACGCGCCTGCGCCAGGTCACCTTCACACAGCCATGCCTGAGCCAAACCGGCAAGTGGTTCGGCAATCAGATGCTCCTGCTGCAGCGCGCGGCGCAGCGCCAGCGATTCCGTGTAGGCCGCGACTGCGTCGGCGTAATCCTCCATGCCTAGCGCAGCGTGTCCCAGAAAGAGCAGGGCGAGTGCCTGGATGTTGGCGTCGTTGAGACCCCGTGCCAGGTCGAGGGCCTGCCGGCTGTGTTCGCGGGCGGCGGCGTAGTCGCCTTCGCGGTAAGCCAGCCGCGCCAGATTCACCTGGTCTTCGCAGCGTCCCGGCGGATCATCCACCTCCTCGCTCAGACGGCACGCCGCTTCGTAGTGCTGGCGGGCTTCTGCCAACTGCCCAAAGTGCCAGGCGATCTCGCCGAGGGTGCTGTGCGCGATGCGCGCGCCGATGCGGTCGCCGATCATAAGCTTCAGTTGCAGGGCGGATTCGCTGTACGTGCGCGCCTGGGCATAATCCCGCTGATCGACGAGCACGATGCTGATGTTGTTCAAGGTGGCGCTTTCGCCGCGTTTGTAATTGAGCGCCCGATAGCGCGGCAGGGCCTGTTCGTAGGCGCGCATCGCTTCGTCGTAGTGTCCCAGGGAGAGATGCACGTTGCCCAGATTTCGCAGACTGTCGGCCTCAGTGTCCGGCAGATTAGCTTGCCGTGCCAGCGCTAATGCCTGTTCGAACAGTGGCATGGCGGCGTGATAATGGCCTTGCCGCCATTCCGCCCGTCCCCAACACAGATAAGCTCGCGCCTCTGCCTCCGGCTTCTGATACGTTTGCGCCAGTTCGACGCAGCGCTGCACGGTTTCCACCGCGCCGGTGTAGTTGCCCACCTGCTCCGCATATCTGGCCTGGCGCAGCACTACATCCACTTTCTGTTCGCCCTGCGCCACGAAAAAGAGCAATTGCAGATCGTGGCGTTGGGCTTCGCGGTTTCCTTGCAAGTCATAGACCATCTCGCGGGTGCTGAGAATTTCGTATTGGGTGGCTTTATCGCGCGAAGGTGTCAACTCCATCGCGCGAGTCAAAAAGCGCAGCGCCTCATCGTTGGCGTATTCGTCTGCCGCCCGCCGGCCGGCCAGGAGCGCGTAGTGGCGTTCTTTGTCGGGGATTTCCGCTTCTCCGTAATGGTAGGCTAAATCGGCGTAGAACGGCGGCAGGTTATCGGCGTGCAGCGCCTCAATAGCCTCGGCCGCCCGCGCGTGCAGTTCCCGCAACCGGGTGCGTAACTGCATCGAGTACACGGTATCGCGGATCAAAATGTGTTTGAACAGATAGGTTGTCATTCCAAAATCCCGGTTTATGCGCGATCACACCCGCGACCAGATTTGTTCCTGTTCGGCAGCGCGCACTTCGGCGGAGATGTCGGCGGCGAGCATGTGCGCCAGAATGTGATCGTCGAACTCGCGGCCTAGCACGGCGGCGGCCTTGACCACGTCTTTGACGTTTTGCGCCAGCCGGTCGACGCGCGCGATCAGCAGCGCATTGATCGTGGTGGGCACTTCCACGGGCAAGCCGTGTTTGAGTCGCCACGCACCGTGCGGCGCGCGTTCCAGCAGATCGTTTTCGCGGAAGTAGTAGAGGAACTGCTGGACGAAGAAGGGATTGGCCTGGGTGCGTTCTTGCAACAACGCGAGCAGGCTCTCATCGCTCTCCCCGTCCAGGATGGTCTCGGTCAATTGCTGCAATTCTTGAGGGAAGAGCGGCTTGAGGTCGAGTGTCAGTGTGGGGGTGCCTGCGGGCAGCGGCAAGACGGGGGGAGTGCCGTCGTCCATGTAGCGTGACGTGATCATAATGAGGAAGGGGTAACGGCTGACGTTGCGGCACAGCGTCGCCAGGACATCCTGAGACGCTTTATCGAGCCATTGCAGGTCTTCCAGCAGCAATACGACGGGTTTGAGGAACGTTTCGGCCAGCACCAGTGCCTTGATCGCCAACAGAGTGTTTCGATAGCGCAGTTCTCCTTCCAACGATTCGTAGAGTGAGCCGGGCCAATGCAGGCCCACCAGCGCCCCCAGCACCGATTGCACGCGGCGCAATTCCGCTATCTGGAGCGCGATCGCCTCGCTGGTGCGTGGATCGGATTCGGTGGCGCGGCGCGCTTGGAGCGCGGCGAGCAACGCCCGGTGCCGCGCCTCGAACCGTTGTTTGTTTTGCTCGCTCGAAGCGTCCGGCGCCTGGTCGTAATACCGTTTGAGGAAGTAGGTGAACGGGTTGAACGCCTGGCGCAGGATTTGATCGACTTGAGCGGTAAACCAGGTCACGGCGTTGCGCCGGCGCAGCGTCTGTTCCACTTCGTAGGCCAGATGCGACTTGCCCAGTCCGGCCTCACCGGTGATGGTGACCACGCCGCCAAATTGCCCGGAGAACAGCGGTTGCACTGCCTCGAGTAGACGCGCTAACTCGATTTGTCGTCCGATCAACGGGTGTTCGAAGAAAGCCGGTCGCTCGGTCTTGCGTCCGACGAGCTGGTAGGTCGGCTGTGGCTGCGTAAAGCCTTTGTAGGGACGTTCGCCCAGATAAGTCGTTTTGATTGTTCGGCAATTTGCCGCTGGCGCCGAGAGGTAGATTTCCCCCCACGCTGCCGCCGTGGTGAGCCGCGACGCGAGGTTGACCACGCTGCCAATCGCCGTATATTCGCACCGCTCGACGCTGCCCATAATCCCCGCGTAGACGGTGCCATAGCTTACCCCCGCGCGCCACCGGATCGAGCGCAGTTCTGAGGTAGCCGTCTGTTCCTGCAGCGCGGTGAGGAAGTCGGTGGCGCGCTCCAGATCGTTTTCGTGAGCAATCGGCGCGCCGAAGAGGATGAGGATCATCGGGCCTTTGTCGCTGGCGTCGAGTTTGTTGAAATAGCCGCCGTGGTTCGTCACCGTGTTGAGGATCGTGGTCACGAAGGGATCGATCAGCGCATCAACCTCCGGCGTGGGATCGAAAGAGATGAAGATGTTGACCACCTGGCGGAATTCACCGCGCCAGGTTCCGGCGCTCCCACTGCTCGTGACGAGATCGACCACCGCGTCCAACACGAACGGTTTGAGGGCATCACGCGAGAGCGCAGGCAGGGCGACTCCTGGCAGCGGCTGTGAGGGGGACGGCAATGAGGACAGTACGATCAGCTCTTCGCGCGGTTCGCCGGTGACTGCGGTGGCAATGGCGGACCCTATCAGTTTATCCGCGACCACCTCACCCGCACCGGCCCGGCTTTCCGCGTAAGTGCATCCGGCGATTGCTGCCCCGTCGAAGTAATACGTATAGTGGTTGTTTGTCCCCAGGATGCGCCACTGTACCGGTCCATCCGAAAGCCCGATCCGCGCGCTGAAACTGAAATCGCCATAGGGGGTGGAGATCGTCCCCTGCTGCCGGAGGAACGCAAGAATTTGCGCGGCGGTTTCGAGGGCGGTGCGGCGCGCACGGGCGGGATCGTCCCCGTGCGGAAAGAACGCCAGGAAGGCGTCCCCCACGAAGGCCGCAATCCACCCCTGGCGCGCGTAGACCTCGCCGACCAGCGGATTGAACACGCGGTTGAGCGCATCGGTGAGTGCTTCGGCCCCATCTTTGCCGTGCTGCATCAGTGTCTCCGTCAGCCGTGTAAAGCCGGTGACGTCGATGAAGATCGTTGCCGCGGCAAAGCTGCCGGCGCGGTCTCCCCGGCTGAAATGTTCGTGGATGAAGTGTGGGATCAGATTGTGCATACGGACTCCGCTATTGGCTAACAAACAGGATACCGGCAGCAGGTTCTCTTATCCTTCTCGCTCCAGAAGGACCGTCAGTCCCCCGTTTCAGGCTGTGACGAACCATAAGATGCGGCTCTGGCGATCCGCTTGAAGCAAAAAACAGGTATGATGCCCAGAATGATAAAGTCCTGTGCCGGCGGTACTCCGTTTTGCATGGCGGCTCTATTGTTATACTGTAAAAGTGGGATGAGGCAACTCCATCTGTGAATCATTTAACTAAATTTTAACGATTTCTTAAAACGCACTTAACTGTGCCGTGGCATACTGTGCGTTGAGTAACAATGACAATCACGGGAGTTGAAATTGAATCATCGTACTCATTTGCGCGCCGGATTTCTTCGTCCGGGCACGTTGCGTGATAAGTTGCGTGTGTCCATCGTTGGCCTGATGCTTATCTCGCTGCTGGGCAGTATATTCACGTTTGCCGTCAGTTCGATGTGGACGCAAAACCAACTTTTGCGTCGTCAAGCCGAGGCCAGCAGCCAACAGCTTGCCCAGGCGTTGCAAGCCCGTGTGCATGAGTTGGAAACGGCAGCGCATTTGCTGGCTAACGATCCAGAAGTTATGCACGCCCTGACTGCGGGGGATGAAAGCACGCTGGAAGTCCTTAATCGGCGTGCCGTGGTGATCCGAGACCGTTTCGATCTGGGATTGGTGCAGATTTATAATGCAGGCGGCCTGGCGCGTACCAATTTGTTGTTGGCCGACTTGTACCGCGAGACTACCCTGCTCGACTATGTGCCGATGGACACGACGGCGGCGCGCGTTGTCGCCAACCATGGGCTGCTGCTACGAAGCGATGGGGTGGGGAATGGATCAGGCACCGTGATTGTGGGGCTTGATCTCAAAAGTGAAATCATTCGTTTGCTGGCGCGCCACCGTCTATCGGCGGAGATGGGGCTACGCTTTGAGAGTGTGGCACAGCCCGGCGCGCCGGTTTACGTCATGCAGATCGCTACCAGCGAAAACTTTCCTTTTAATGCGCCGCCTGGGCGTAGCGCCGGCATCTACAAACACCAGTCGACGCTGTTGTTGGGCGAGACGCCGGTGGACTTGCTGCTCATTCACTCGACGGCTGATCTGCAACACGTCGCCTCTACCGGCATGATTGTGATACTCGTCACTACGGCGATAACGACGGTCTTGCTGATGGTGTTGAGTACGACGGTACTGCATGGCCTTGTGCAACCGATTCAACAAATCGCCAGCACGGCTACCGCCGTCGCTAAAGGCGACCTCACGCAGCGGATCATCATTCCCCACCGCCGCTCGTGGCTCAATATCGGGCAGGATGACGAAATCGCGCTCTTGACAGAAGCTTTCAACGCGATGGTGAGCGACCTGGAGGATTTATACGCGCATCTGGAAACGCGCGTGGCGGCGCGCACGCACGAGCTATCTGTGGCGGCAGAGCTGGCGCGCAACATCTCGGCGAGCACGGATGTCTTCCGCATCATGCAGATGGCGACGCAATTGCTGCGTCAGAAGCTGGAGTTCCTGCGCGTGGGCTTCTTTGTGGTTGATGAGTCCATGCAACATGCGACTTTGCGCGAAATCAGCGGCGAGATCGGCGAATGTGATAAGGGCTATGTTGTCCCGCTCAGCAATGATCGTTTTATCGGCGCAGCGGCGCTGATGCATACCGCTTGTCTGGTCACCGATGTGGCGCACGAGCAACGTTTGTTCCACGAGTGGCTGCCGCAAGCGCAGGCGGGGCTTGCCGTGCCGATGCTGTACGGACAACAGGTGCTGGGGGTACTGGAAATTCAAAGTCTACGCCCCGAGGCTTTCTCGCCCGAAATGATCAGGCTACTGAATACACTTGCCGATCAGATCGCGATGGGGATGCATAACGCGCAACGTTACGCCGAGGAACAGAAACGCCGGCGTGTCGCCGAGTTACTCGAACTGACCGGCCGGGTGTTAGCGGGTAGTCTCGACATCGAATCGTTGCCTGGACGTGCGATGGCTTCGCTCAGTTCTGTAGTCAAACATGAGCGCAGCGCGCTGTGGATTCAGGAGGACGATCAACTGAAACCCCTCGCGCAATATGGTTTCAGCGATCAGTATCCCTTGCCGGCAAAAACTTTGAGCACGCAGGGTGACCTCTACCAACATGTGTGCGCGCAACGCCAACCGTTGGTCATTGCCGATGTCACGACAGAAACGCAATGGCAGCAGCGCCCCTGGTTGCGCGGTGATCGAGCCTGGATCGGCGCTCCCATCATCGCACGCGGTCAGGTGATCGGCTTGCTCGGTCTGGGACGCAGTACGCCCGGTAGCTTCGAGGCTGACGACGCCACATGGGTGCAATCCTTCGCTGCGCAACTTGGTTTGGCACTGGAAAATGCCAACCTCTACACGCAACTCGTCCGGCAAAACGACCGCTTGACCAGGGCGCAAAAACGCCGCGCGTCTGGCAGCGGCTGCGACAAACCGGAAACGGTGCGTGAATTGCAGGTTGGCGCGCAACTTTGAGCGAATCATCGAGGGAGTCAGCTATGGTCAGGAAAATTCTCGTATTGACGCTTAGCCTGTTGTGTTTGTTTGTTGTTTCCGGTTGTCGCGGTGGTCAGACGAATACGCCGACGCCCACGCCGGTGTCCGGACGGATCACGTTTGCCGGTAGCACGACCGTACAACCGTTGGCGGCTGAAATCGGACGCGCTTTCAACGCGCACTATCCAGAGGTGACGTTGGACATCGCCGCGGGTGGCAGCACGGTGGGCATCAATGCCGTTCATGACGGTACGGTCGATATCGGCATGGCCTCGCGTGCGCTCAAAGCCGAAGAATCTGCCGGGATCACCGTACACCAAATCGCTGTGGATGTGCTGGCTGTCGTCGTCCATGCCAGCAATCCGGTGGAGGGCCTCAGCACGGCGCAGCTTCAGGACATTTACCTGGGGAATATTACCAATTGGCAAGCCGTGGGCGGCCCCGACGCGCCGATCATCGTTGTTATCCGTGAAAAGACTTCCGGCACGCGCGGCGCTTTCGATGAGATTGTGTTGAACAAGGCCGAACCCGTTGCTCCGCGCATCCAGGTGGCGATTACGGCCGGCGATATGGCGGCTTTGGTTGCCAGCGAACCGGCTGCGATTGGCTACGTGGGCTTTGGCAACCTCGACGCCGGCATAAAGCCACTGCAGATCGATGGCATCAGTCCTACCGAAGAAAACGTACATCAAGGCAATTATCGCCTCACCCGCCCGCTGTTATTGCTGACAGGCCCTTTGACGCAGCCTATCGCTCAGACGTACATTGATTTTGCGCTTAGCCCGGCCGGTCAAAAAATTGTCGCCGATCACGGTTGGATGCCGGTGAAATAGGATTTGCCTTGCGCTTAGCGTTCGTAAAGGTATCACTTTCCAAAAGCTGTGGCCGGCCTTTGACCACGCCACCCAAGAAAGAAACACACCCCTTAGATTTTGAGACTTCTCCTGTATAATGTGAATATGTTCTATAACCACAAGTTGTACGGAGAAGGTCTATGTTGCGCGCCCCATTGCTGCTCCGGCGCATAGTGCGCTGTTGCTGTGCTTTGCTTGGGGTGACATTCGCTGTGATGCGCGTTTTGCCCATCGCCGCGGATGTTTCTGCGCCTCTGCCTCAGTTGCTGGCGGTGAGCCGGTTCGGGCTGACCGTGCGCTGGATATCGCCCCCTGTCGATTGGAAAGGCGCGCATTCGGTGTCTTTTCCGGGCTGGCAGGTTGACGAGGCGTCAGGCTTGCCCTACGCGACGGCGCTGGTCGTCCTGCCGCCCACCGGCGCGGTGACGTTGACCGTTCGCACGTTCGACGTGACCACGCGCACACTCCACGCCCCGTTGACGCTGGCAACGCCGGCGTCGGATGCTGCGCTGCCAGACCCGCTATGGGAACTGCCTGCCTTGCCCCCTGCCGGCGTCACGCTGACCGAGATGGGGCGTCTGGCCGGCGTGCGGCTGGCGCAACTGACCTTCGTCCCCTTCGACTACGACCCCGCTACATGGCGTTTGACTCAGTTCCATGCGGTGGAGGCGACTCTGCGCTTCGCCGAGCCGCTGCGCGCCACCGGGCCTGTCGCGCCGCTGCAGGGGGCGCTGCGCCCGCTGGTGCTCAATCCGCGTGTGCTGGAGGGGTATCCTCAGCCAATGCAGATGGCTGCCGTTGATGCCATCGCCGCACCCGCGGTGGCTGTTCCCACGGCACAGTTCCGCGTGGCGACGCGCGGCGTGTATGCTCTAACGTGGCAGACGTTGCAGGCAGCCGGCGTTGTCACCGCGACGGCGGACCCGGCCCGCGTGGCCTTGTATCGCCCGTCGACCGGCGCGGAAGTGGCCTTGCATTGGGATGCCGCCGCGCAGCACTTCCTCTTCTACGCTGATCCACAGCCCACCCGCTGGGCCGTGGACGAAGTCTACCGCGCCACTTACGGCGACGCGCCCGGTCTGCGGATGGCGAGCTACGCCGCCGCAGCCACGCCGCTGCCCGCCGGTACGCCCTGGGCCGAGGTCGTCATCGAAGAACAACGTGCTTACGATTCGCTTTATCCTTCCCCGCGCGATGGCGACCACTGGTACTGGCGCTGCCTCGAACGGCCTGCGTCGGCGGCCTGCGCGACGGCTGCCGATTTCACGTTGCATGTGGACACGCCCTTGAGCGCCGGCCCACCTGCGACGCTGACTGTGTGGTTGCACGGCTACACCAATCCGGCCGGCGATCCCAACCATCGCATCGCCGCCAATATCAACGGGACCGCTATCGGCGAGGTGACCTGGACCGGGCGGGTGGGTCAGGTTGCGCAGTTTACCGTGCCGATCACCGCTTTGCTCGCCGGAGACAATACCGTGCAGCTCGCGCTCCCCGGCATCGATGGCGTTGCCATCGAAGGGACGTGGGTGGATGCGCTGGCGCTGCGCTATCCCCTGACGGCGACGGCGGCTGCCAGCATCCACTTCACTGGCGAAGCGGAACCCCGGCAGTACACGCTCGGCGGCTTGCCTGCCGGCGCGTTCGTCTTCGACGTAACCGCCCCCGACGCGCCCATCCGACTCCCCGCAGGATTCCCGCTGGTGGACGACCGCCCCGGCCCGCGCGCGTACTTTGCCGCACGGCCTGATGCGGTGCGACCGCTCACGGACTGGACGCCACTGTCGTCGTTGACGGAACCGGCCGGCGCGGATTATCTGGCGCTGGCTCCCGCGTCGCTGCTCCCGGCGCTGGCGCCGCTGCTGGCGTTTCACGAGGCGCGCGGCCTGACCACGTTCGCCGTCTCCACGGAGGCGCTCTACGACCGCTACGGCGACGGGCGAATGGACCCCGAGGCCCTGCGAGCGTTCGTCGCCCACGCCTACGCCGCATGGACGCCGCGCCCGCGCTATCTGCTGCTGGTGGGCGATGGGACGTGGGACCCGCTCGACTACCTGGGAACCGGCTCGCCCACGCTGCTGCCGCCCTACCTGGTCTACGCCGACCCGTGGCTCGGTGAGATTCCCGCCGACAATCGTTACGTCGCCGTGGATGGCGACGACCTGCTGCCCGACCTGGCGGTAGGGCGACTGCCGGTCAACACCCCTGCCGAATTGACGGCCATCATCGACAAAATCATCGTTTACACGACGACGCCGTTTCCCGGCGACTGGAACACGCGCCACCTCTTCGTTGCCGATGACGCCGATCCCGCCGGCAATTTCCCCGCCGAGGCCGAGCAGGTGACGGCGTCCGTTCCCATTACGCACACCGTCGCACGTCTCTACTGTACTGACAATCCAGCCGATCCCTTTGCCTGCGCCAATCTGCCGGACGTGCGCGCGGCGCTGCTACAAAGTTGGAATCAGGGCGCGCTCGTCGTCAATTGGGTGGGGCACAGCGCCTTCCAACAGTGGGAACACGGACGGCTTTTTCACACGGATGACCTGCCCGGACTGGCGCGTGCAGTGCGTTACCCACTCGTTCTCTCGATGAGCTGCTTCACCGGACACTTCACGCATCCCGACCCATATATGACGTCAATGGACGAGGCGCTATTGCGCTTGCCGCAGGCAGGGGCAGTGGCGACGTTCGGCAACGCCGGGTTGGGGTTGGGCAATGCGCAGACGCCGTTGCACCATGCTTTTTATTTGAGCGCGTTTGGCGTTTCTCCCGCGCCACCGGGCGTCGCGGCGAGCGTTGCTAAAGCTGCGGTGGTTGGCGTCGGGTCGTTGCCTGGCGGTCGCCACCTCGTGGATGGTTTCCACTTCCTCGGCGATCCGGCGCTGCCATTGCAGTGGCAGGGGCTGTCGTGGGCTGCGCAGCTCTATTTGCCTTTGGTAGCGCGTGGGTATTGAGGGGCAGTCACACGTCCTTACAGAATACTTACAAAACACTTACAAAACACTAATGTTTGTGGAAGGTTTTTTTGTTAAACTGAAGGTGTTTTAATGGGACTATGCACCTTTGCCTTACAAAAGCAAATGAAGATTAATGGGGTGGCAAAGATTATACTTTTCCTATACCAAAAGTATAGCGACAGCACTCTACATTTGTGATATCATCAGAATGTCACTTGCTTCAGAAAGGTTTTGCATACATTGAGTGGCAGTTTACTTGTTGCTCTCAGGCTTTATGAGGGAGAAGGGAATCCATGAACTCGATTTTTCATTCCAAAACGATCTTGACTATGGCGTCTTTGTTATTTTTGTTAAGCCTTTTGGGCCTGACGCAAGCCCTGCCGGTTAATGCCGGCATCACGCCAACGCCCACTCTAACGCCCACACTAACGCCCACACTCACGCCCACCGATACCCCGACGCCCTCGCCAACGCCCACCAGTTCGCCTACGCCGACGGCGACGCCGGTCATCCCTACACCGCCATCGGCAACGCCCACCGGCGTCCCGGCTACCCAGGAACCCGGTCCACAGCCTTCCCCTACGCCTGATTTGCCCACGTTGACGCCCACGCCTGTGCCGTTTCTGCCGGAATCTGGCATGGCAGTGTCGGCGCCGCTCTGGTGGGGATTCGGAGGGCTGCTGATTGTAGCGTTTAGTGGGCTGATTTTGCGTCGCCGGCGCTCGTGAAGGAGTAGACGAGATATGGGTAACAAGGCCAGACGTTGGCTGACGGCGTTGTTGACCGTGGCGGCGGCGGTGCTGCTGGGGGGCCTGGGATTGTGGGCGCTCACGCGGCCCGCGCGCCCGTTGCCGTCCGAGGCGACCCCGGCTGTCGCCACCCCTGTCCCGAAGGCGCCACTCGGCGCGGTGGAACCTGTCGCAGCGTCGGATGTTGTCGCCTGGATCGACGGCGCTCCACTGCCCCTGGCGGCGTTGACCCAGCGTCAGGCCATCGACCGGGCGCTTAACGCGCTGTTGGACATCCCGGCCACGGATGAGGCGACCGCGCTTGACCGGTTGGTCAACGAAGCGTTGTTGTTGCGCGCTGCCGAAGCCGCCGGATTCCGTATCACCGCAGAGACGGTAACGGCGGAGCGGGAGGCATTGTTGGCGGCTTATGGCAAGTCCACGGCAGACCTGGAAGCGGCGCTGCAAGCGGAGGGGTTTCCGTTGGCGGCCTTCGACGCTTATCTGAGCAATTTGATCGTCGCGCGCGACTTCAGCGCGGCGCAGGCCCAGGCGCGCGGGATCACCGTCGAAGCCTTTATTCTAGAGTTGCGAGCAGCGCACGACGTGCGCTTCCACACCGCCGACGTCGCCGCGTTGCCGGAGTCGCCGGCGGATATGGCAACGCCTGCTGTTACCGCGGCGCCGGCAGCCACCGCCACGCCGGAAGCGACACCCACGGCGCTCCCGCCCACATCCACGCCTACAGAAATCCCGCCTACGCCGACCGACGATGCGCCGCGTGGAACCGGGGTGGGGCAGCGCGCGCCGGCTTTTGCCCTGCCACTGCTCGGCAGCGAGCCTCTCACCACGCTTGCCCTCGATATGCTGCGCGGAAAACCGGTGGTCTTGAGCTTCTGGGTGACGTGGTGTGGTCATTGCCGGGCGCAGACGCCGCTGCTGGTGGACGCGCATGCGCGATATGGCGCGGAGGTGCAGTTCGTCGGTGTCAACGTGCAAGAGATAGCGGATGTGGTACAGCCTTATGTGACGGGACAGGGCATTCTGTATCCTGTCGTAATGGATGCCGAGGGCCGCACGGCGCAGCAATACCAGGTGTCTGGCTTTCCGACAACGTATTTTCTCGATGCCGAGGGGCGCGTCGTGGCCCGGCACGTGGGGGAGTTGAATGCGCCAGCCTTGGAGCAGTATCTGGACTTGTTGCATTGAGCAAGGCCACTTTGTTTGAATTTTATATATGTTGAACGCGGCTATACCGTTGCATTGGAGGGAGGGATGATGAAAGTACTCAGTTTTTTGACGGCGATTTCGCTCTTATTGAGTTTTCTGACGCCGGTTATCTCGGCGACGGCGGCGCCCTTGCCGGCGACCGCCGCTGCGCCGGTCGCGGCGGATTTGCTACCGGCGTGGATGTCCCACTCGTCCGCGAGTCAACCGACGGCTTCCTCTCCAACTGCTGTGTTGCCGGCCTGGTTGCAGCAACCGCTGGCCGCCGATGTCAAGGTCGTCAACCCGGCTGCGACATTCCCAACCTGGTTCGCGGCGACAACCCCACAATCGCCACGCCTGGCGCCGGCTAACGCGCCGCTGCGCATCGTTGCTTCGGACGCCAATCTGCGCGTCTATGGACCGAGCGAAGCGAATGTTTGCGACACCGTGACCTATACCGTGGTTATCACTAACGATGCTACCCTTGCCAACAATGTGGTGATTACCAGCGCCATGCCTTCACCTTACAGCCCCAGTCCACAAACCTGCTCCTTTGCGACGATCGAGGCCGGTGGCGTGCGCAGTTGTACCTTTGCTTTCGCCGGGGGGTGTGCGGCGGTCTCCGGGCAGAACGTCGTCACGCTGACCCAGACCGGCGGCCCCACCATCGTCCGCTACACCGACCTGGTGGTTAATCCCGGTGCGATCACCGTGCGCAAGGAGCCGGCGGTGCAGACGGCTTACATCGAGGATGTGGTGAGTTGGACAGTGTACATTGAGAATACCGGCTATGGCGATGTCTCCAATGTCGTCATCACCGATGTGTTGGGTAGCGGCCTAAGCTATGTGAGTGGCTTGACGAGCGCCTACATTCCAACGATGAGTGTGGGGCAGGTCATTACCTTCCCCGTTTCTGCTCAGATCATGGCGTGTGCTAATTTAGACAACGTGGTCACGGCGAGCTGGGGCTGCGACGGCGAGAGTTGTTTGCTGCCCCAAACCGCTACCGGCGCGGTGGACTTGCAAATGCGCAATCCTGATCTGGACTTCACTTTGCCGAGCTTCGATGTGCCTTTCTGCGCGGGACAGCAAGTCTTTACTGTACCCATCACGAACATTGGGGATGGTACCGCTTACTCAACCACATTGACAGTTGATCTCTCGCCTTTGACTGTTGTTGTGAACCCACCTGTCACCTACACCGGCGGCGCTTTCCATCTGCCGCCCATTGCACCCGGCGAGACCTTTAACCTGGTTTTTACATTGACACTTCCGGCTGACGTGTGTACGTTGCCCAACGGGGGCAGTTTCAATTTCGATATTACGTACACTGACATCTGCAACAACCCTTACTTCGAGTTGCCCCAAAACGCTTCCTGGCAGTTGATCAATGTCCCCGGCGATATTGGCTTGAGCAAGACCATGCCCGCGGAGGTTTATCGCGGCGAGACGGTAACGGCGACGATTGCCGTGGATGTAAACGGCATTAGCGGTACCGTTATCGTTACCGATACTGTTCCTCCAGGTTGGACGGTGATTGATGCAGCTGGTGGAGCCATCTTTACTGTCGGCAGCACTACCTACATCACCTGGGAAGTTGGCATTTCGACCACCTTTGACATCGTCCTGCTGACCCCCAGTGACACCATTACCGGCTGTGCAGCTTGTGGAACCCAGATGACGAATGTGGTTGCCGCTTGGGGAACGGACTGCCAGGACTGTGTGCGCACGGCCAGTGCCTCGGCCAGCACATACATCCAATGTGACGATGGCATCACGTCCAACAAACAGGTTTCTGCTCCCCTGGTTTCCTGTTCTGAGGATACGTTTACGTATACCAATACCTACATTTTTGGAAATTCCTTCACCGTCACGCCGACCTGGGGCGGTTTGATTTTTACCGAAACTTTGGAGTATCAGACCTACGTGACCGGCACGGCAGCGATTTGGATCTCCTACGGCCCGCTCTCCTGTGCGGCGACTTTTTCCGAGAGCATGGCTGGCGCTCAGCTAATCATCACCAACATTAGCCCGACCTGCGCCGTCGACTTGCCCGGCGCGACGCTCCAGATCGTCTACCAGACACGGGTGGGCGAACCCGCGGCCTGTTCCGACTTTTCCTGGTACGATTGGTCCTACCTGAACCTCGGCGTGACGGGCAACGACGCCTGCGCCTACGACGGCGTGCTCCAGGAGGGCGTCTTCGTGGAGACGCGCGCGCCGCAGATGCAGCTCACGATGAGCGGCTTGCCGCCGGTCGTTTCGTCCTGTGGTGCGTACACGGTCACACTGACCGCCGAGCGCACCACGCCCGACATCGCGGCTTATGATGCCGTTATCGATCTGGTGACGGATACGTTTGCCGTGCTTACCGTCTTGGGGTTCGACGGCGCGCGGCCCGTCCTGACCGAGACGAACGCCGGCGGCTACCATTGGTATTACGCTGACGCTTTCACCACGGCGCTTACCGCAACGGTGCGTCTGCACGTCCAACTGCGTTGTGGCAACGCGGCGCCCTTCGCGGCTACCTTGCACTATGATAACCTTTGCGCCGATAATGAGGTCTATCGGGAACGGTGTGCCGTGGGCGGCAACCTGGGCAACCCGTTAGTCGCGCCTTGTTCCCCGATCTTGACCAAATTCCCGGAGGTCATCTACGCTACCGACGACATCGTGGTCTGGTCGCTGACCGTCTACAATGCGGGCGCGGGACCGGCGTACAACGTTACGCTGACCGACACACTGGGCAGTGGCCTGCGCTATGTCGATTCAACCATCACCTCCACGCAAGGCTCAGCCGCCGGGGTGACGCCCATCACCTCAGCGCGTTACGTCACCTGGACGCTACCTGTGATTCAACCCAAAGAGCGGGTCACGCTGCGTTATTACGCCGAGATTATCGGCTGTGATGACCTTACCAACGTTTTCGGGGGTGAGCAGGGCTGCCAGGGCGAGGCTTGTATGCAGGGGTGTTCTGCGCCCTCTCGCGTGGAGCTGCCGCCCACGGTGTTGCTTAACACCAACCAGTTTGTCAGCCCCATTGATACGTGTTATACCCGTACCATCACCGTTACCGTGCGCAACGCCGGCCTGCTCAGCGTCTACTCCGCGACCGTGCAACAAATCTTGCCGCCGGGCCTGTACTACGTTCCCGGCACAACTGAGGTTAGCACCGATACAATCCATTGGCAACCCGGACCGGATCCCGCAATCACCGGCAGTCAATTGAGTTGGGGCCCAAGTGGCGCGCCTCTTAATGTCTGGTTGGCGCGGGTGCGTCCTAATGAGACGGTTTACATCCGCTATGACACCACGGCTTCGTGTCCCTTTGCCGGAGGGCAAATGCAGGTGCAAACGGCCTACATTGATCCCTGCGGTGTGTCACACCTGACACAGGCTTCGTCTTACTTGATGCAGTCGCGCACCCCCGACCTCACTTTTACGAAGGCAGGGCAGCACGTCACCCGCACGCATCCTGTGGATTTGGTTTATGCCGAACCTGGGGAGACGGTGGTGTGGACGATCACCGTGGCTAACGCGGGCGGCGCTTCTCCGGCGACCAATGTTGTGGTGACGGATACCTTGCCTTATAATGCCGGTTTCGTGACGGCGACGACGGTTTATCCCTTGGACGCGCCGCCGTTGGGGGCGCTGGGGGCCACATTGACCTGGACTGTTGGCATCGTCAATCCTGGACAGACGGTGGTGCTCACCGTGACCAGCGTTATCAGCGATCCGGAGGGGTGCGATCCGCTGGACACACGCAATGCGGCGCGGCTTACCTGGGGCTGTGCTGACGGTTGTCGCTTTGATGAAAACGACGCCGCCGACCTGCGCACCGTCCCGGTCTTTGACGCGCCCGGTCTGGCAACCGATATCGCACCGAACACGCTCAATCAGTGTGGCGGCGTGCTGACCGCCACGCTGGTCAACAACGGCCCACCGGCCTATAACGTTGTGCTCACCGACACGTTGCCGGGTGGATTTGTTTACAGCGACACTGTTTATGCCAGCTCCCTCCCTGCCGGTGTGACCGATTTGGGTGGTCGGGTGGTCTATACGTGGAGTGAGCTGCCTACCGGCGTAACCACCCTCGCCTTCCGTGTGCGGAATGCCGAAAGCGTGGGTGATGTCTGCGCGCTCCCATCGGGCGACAACATCATCGAGGTGCTGTATGACGACGACGCTGCCTCCTGCCTGACCACCGGGCCGTATGTGGTAAGCGCCACGCAAGCGATCAATATCGTCTCTCCTATGCTGACGATTGATAAGTCACCGCCTAGCCAGACGGTGGATGTGGGCGAGATGGTGACGTGGACGCTCACGGTGCAAAACACCGGCAGTGGGGTGGCCTATAACGTCGTCGTGACCGATATTGTGGGTACGAACTACATCGCGGTGGTGGCCGGAAACGGCTCCGACGGGAGTGTGCCCACCTCGACCCCGATAGCCGCCGGGACACTCATCACGTGGTACCCCAATAACATCCCGGCAGGTGGAATCTGGACGGTGACTGTAACGGCGGTCCTCACCGATACCGGCGCGAATATCAACCGCGCCTGGGTACTCGGCGGCTGCGATACGGGCTGTGTGACCAGCAGTGCTGACGATGATGCCCATACCACGCTATTGGAACAATTCAGCAAGTTGCCGGAGATCCAGACTGCCACGATTGGCAGCCTGGTGGTCTTCCGCCTGGTGGCGAACCTCTCGGACTGGGATGCGCTCTATGGGAATTTAACACTGACCGATACCCTACCCGCCGGCTTGGGCTACGTTGCCGCTGTGTTGACGTACACCCACGATATAGACCGCAGTAGCGGCGGTGAGTTTGGCCCCTTTGTGGTTGCGCCGACTAACGCACCGACGCCTTACAATACCGGCAACGTAGTCTGGAACCTGGGTGCCCTCTCCGGCACGCTACAGATCAATGGCGTCATCACCGCCGTCGTCCGTGATATTCCCGCTAACTACAACGGCGTGCGGTTGACCAATCTCTTTCGTATGACCTATACCGATGAGGGCGTTTTCTACACATACGCGGACTCCGCCGACGTGGACGTGCTGGAACCGTTGTTGCACATCGGCAAGCGCTATGTCACGCCGCAGGGGTGTGCAGCGACGCTGTTTGCAGACAATTTCAACCGTACGACGACGATTGCACCCTGGGCTGGCGGCACGGCTGGTTCGTGGGCGCTGTCGAACGGTATGATTCGCAATGCTACGAATACGACAAACCGGCGCGTCTATGCGGGTAATGCCGCCTGGACTGATTATAGCTATTCGGTCATGCTCATGTCTACCGATACAAGCGGCGATATAGGTTTGCTCTTCAGGGTTCAATCGGATGGCAATTACTATCGTTTCAGGTGGACAAATAACAGTGGCACAGGCAATTATCGGTTGGAACGCAACAGTACGCTGTTGGGTGTAACAGCGGGTAGCGCGTATGTTGCCAACCGTTGGTATCATGTTGAAATTCGGGCGGTTGGCAACCGTCTGCAAGTGTACATTGATGGAACATTGGTTTTGGATCGCACCGATGGGACTTATCGCCGAGGGTATATTGGACTCTATGCTAATAACCAGAACGCAGTTTACTTCGACGATGTCCTCGTCACCCGTTTGGACAATATGGCTTGCACCGTCGGCGCTAACGACCTTGTCACCTACACTTTGACCATTTCGAACCAGGCGCGATTTCCCGGTTACGATCTGGTCATCACCGACGTGATCCCCGCTGGGACGAGCTTCGTCACGTCCACCTTTGCCAGCAGCGATCCTATGGCCAGCGTCATCTATACCCCCGCCGTAGGCGCGACCGGTGTGCTTACCTGGGCAGTGGATCAACTCAATCCCACGACGCCCTTCGATCCCCTGGTTCACACCGCCATCACGCTGACGGTGGTGCTGCGTGTGGCCGATGGCATCACGGCCAACATCATCCTCGCCAACCAGGCGTTCCTGGTCTACGACGGGCAAGAAGGCGCTGGCCCGCTAGGCGTCGAGCGCGACTATAGCGGCGGCAGCCATTCGACGGCGATCCGCACGATAAACGGCGGCATCGTCAAACTGGTACAGTTCGATCCGCCGCCGACGGCTACCCTGGGCACGCTGGTGACGTACACACTCATTGTCCCGGCCACGCCCATCAGCGCGACGCTGTACGACGTGGTGGTGACGGACACTCTGGATAGCCGCCTCTACATCGAAGACGTTATCTTCAGCGGCGGGACGGGCGGCGCGGCGGATTGGGCCGGGCAACTGGTGACGGGAACGTTCGGCAGCATCCCGCACGGGGAGCAAGCCTACATCACCGTGACGGCGCGCATCTCGCACGAGTGGCCGAGCGCGGCGGGCGACGCCAACGCGGGCGACATCATCAACAACAGCGCGCAGATGAGCCACGCTACCGCGCCGATCACAACAAGCAACCAGGTCAGCACGACGGTGGGTGAGCCGGATGTGGCGATTGTCAAAGATGTCGCATCCTCAACCGGCAGCCTGACCGGGTTGGACGGGGCGGCATTCTTGACCTACACGCTGCGCCTGGAGAACACCGGCAGCAGCCCGGCGCACTCGCTTTACATCACCGACTACGTGCCGAGCGGCATTAGCGTGACGGCGCAGTATGGCGGCGACGCGCGCAGTGGGCCGGTGCTCGGCGCGGGCATCCTCACCTGGACGGTGGGGACATTGAGCAATGCCGCGCCGGACAACGTGCTGATGCTGACCTACACGGCGCGCATCACGCCAGCGTTGAGCAACATCACGCTGGAAAACACCGTGGACCTGCTCTACCACTCGCTGACCGACACCATCCCCGGCGTGCGGCCCTACACCGACACCGACCAGGCCGACATCGAGACCGCGCTGCCGAGCCTGTCGAAAGCGACCGACCCCATCACCCTGCGCGTGGGCGACCTGGTGACGTACACACTGGTCTTCACCATCCCGGCGGGGACGGTGGGCATGGGCAATAACTCGTACTTGTACGACGTGTTGCCGCCGGGCGTGCGCTACATCACCGGCACGTCGGTATTGACGTGGACGCCTTCTGCCGTCGCGCCGATCACGTTTACCGATCACTTTACCGGCGTGGATGGGGCTTCGGAGACCATCACCTGGGCCTTTGGCAACCCCATCACCAGCACACAGGACGAACCGACGGTCATCACGTTGACGTTCCATGCGCAGGCGGTAGGCATCGATATGAACGGCGCCGAGGTCTGGTCGCCGTATGGGATTGTCCATCCTATCATTAACACCGTCGAACTGTGGCAGCGCGGCGACTTCATCGACGACGATGACGCGACCAACGCGGTCGTTCAACCGGTCTTGACCATCACCAAAGACAGCACGCCGCCTTCGGGTAGCGCCGTGGGCGCGGGGGCGTTGATCACTTACACGCTCACCATTGTCAATGCGGGGCATGGCCCGGCTTATGACATCATCGTCACCGATGCTCTGCCGGCCGGCATCGATTACGTAGATACGATCTCTATGCCGAATCCGAGCACGGCGGTTATCACGCCGTTGATCGTCGGACAGCAGATTACCTACACCATCAGCGAACTGGCCGCCGGGCCGGGCGCGACCATGTGGATCACCGTCGTCGCGCGCGTGACGGACACCATCGCGGCAAACCTCACGCTGACCAACACGGCGGCGCTCCCTTACTACGACTCGCAACCCGGCGACGGCCCCGGTCCCTACCCACCGGACGAGCGCGAGTACACCGACGGCGAGGACAGCGTAGTGCATTACACCATCGACGCACACATCATCAAGGTCGTTTTCCCGGCCACTGTGACCATCGGCAGCCTCATCACCTACACCATCCGCCTGCCGGAACCGCCCATCAGCGCGACGCTGTACGATGTGGTGGTGGCGGATCAGCTTTCGCCGTGGCTAGAACTGGTGGCGCTCGTCGCGCCCGGCAGCGCCTCCACGACTTCGACAACCGACGCCTTCACCGTCACCTACGCAACTATCCCCGCGTTCACACAGCGGCTCATCACCGTGACGGCGGTCCTTATTGATGTTGGAGGCACTCCTGTTTCTGGGGACTTTATCACTAACGTCGTGACGTTGGAGCACAGCACCGGTGTCACAACGAGCAACGAAGTGACCGTGACCGTGGCCGAACCGTACGTTACGCTGGCGAAGCACGTCGAAACCCCGCGTGACCCGCTCGGTGCGGGCGACCTTGTCACGTACACGCTGACCCTCTCCAACACCGGCAACTGGCCGGCCTACGATTTGGTTGTTACCGACAGCCTGCCGGTGGGCCTGGATTTCGTCAGCGACCTGGGCGCGACCGTCACCGACCCTGTTACAGCCACCACGGGCGGCGCGTATCCCGTCTACACCGCCACGCAGTTGAACGTAGGCGGATACTGGTACATCACCTTCACTGCAAGGGTGCGCGATGACATCACAGCAGGCGTCACTCTGACCAACGCCGCCTGGGGCGTCTACGACGGCCAGCCCGGCGAGAATGACGACGAACGCGAGTACGACATCCCCACGGATACCGTGCCGGTGGACGTGGGCAATCCGGCGCTCGATCTGGTCAAATCGGCTGCGCCTGACCCGGCGGAAGCGGGTGGTTGGCTCACCTATACGCTCACTGTTGCCAATACCGGCATCGTCTCGGCGACGGGGGTGGTTGTGACTGACGCCATCCCGTTGCACACGGCTTACCTCGCCTGTGGCCCGGCGCCTTGTGGTGAATCCGGCGGCGTCGTCTCCTGGACCCTGGGCGTGCTGGACATTGGCGTCCCGCGCATACTGACAATGCTCGTACAGGTAGATTCCCCGTTGTTCGACGGAACGGTACTCACGAATACCGCCTGGCTCACGTCCACCGAGGGCCTCACGGATACCGATACCATCACGACGCCCGTCGAGAGCGCCCACACGCTTTCCATTACCAAGACGGCGGAACCGGCAGTCGTGCGAGCGGGCGACCTGTTGACCTACACGCTGGCGTGGGCGGTGAGCGGCAACGAACCGGCGCTGGGCGTGACGATTTCCGATACCGTCCCGGCGCACACAGCCTTCGACAGTTGCAGCGGCGGCCTGACGTGCGGTGAATTCGGCGGCCTCGTCACCTGGGATTTGGGCAACCAGTACCCGCCGGCCTCCGGCGTGGTGACGCTGGTGGTGCAAGTAGACGTGCCGCTGCTCACCGGCACGGTGCTGTCCAATGCGGCGCTGATCACTGACACGCAGGGCCTCACGGACACAGGTACCGTCGATACGCCGGTCGAGAGCGCGCACACGCTGGCGCTTACCAAGACGGCGGAACCGGCAGTCGTGCAAGCGGGCGACCTGCTGACGTACACGCTTGAATGGGCGGTCAGCGGCAACGAACCCGCGCTGGGTGTGACAATTTCCGATACCGTCCCGGCGCACACAGCCTTCGACAGTTGCAGCGGCGGCCTGACGTGCGGTGAATTCGGCGGCCTCGTCACCTGGGATTTGGGCGACCAGAACCCGCCCGCCTCCGGCGTGGTGACGCTGGTGGTACAAGTAGACACGCCACTGCTTACCGGCACGGTGCTGTTCAACGCGGCGCTGATTACCGACACGCAAGGGATCACCGATACGGGCACCGTCGATACGCCGGTGGAGAGCGCGCACACGCTGGCGCTTACCAAGACGGCGGAACCGGCGGTGGTGCAAGCGGGCGCCCTGCTGACGTACACGCTTGAATGGTTGGTCAGTGGCAACGAACCCGCGCTGGGCGTGACAATTTCCGATACCGTCCCGGCCAACACAGCCTTCGACAGTTGTAGCGGCGGCATGACGTGCGGTGAATCCGGCGGCTTGGTGACGTGGGATTTGGGCGACCAGAACCCGCCCGCTTCCGGCGTGGTAACGCTGGTCGTGCAGGTGGACACGCCGTTGCTCACCGGCACGGTGCTTTCCAACGCGGCGCTCATCACCGACACGCAGGGCTTCACGGATACGGACACCGTCGATACGCCCGTCGAGAGCGCGCACACGCTGGCGCTTACCAAGACGGCGGAACCGTCAGTCGTGCAAGCGGGCGACCTGCTCACCTACACGCTGGCGTGGTCGGTAGAGGGCAACGAACCGGCGATCGGTGTGACGATCTCCGATACCGTCCCGGCCAACACAGCCTTCGACAGTTGTGACGGCGGCCTGACGTGCGTTGAGTCCGGCGGCCTCGTCACCTGGGGTCTAGGCGACCAGAACCCGCCCGCTTCCGGCGTGGTGACGCTGGTGGTGCGCGTGGATAGCAACGCGCCGGCCGGGACGCTGCTGTACAATGCGGCGTCGATCACGGACACGCAGGGCCTCACCGATACTGACGAGATCACGACGCCGGTGAACACAAGCGTCGAAATCTGGGTAGTCAAGACTGGCAGCGCCTCCCCGGTGACGCCGGGCGAAGCGATGACCTACAGCCTGACGGTGACGAACGACGGGCCGTCGGACGCGGAAAACGTCGTCGTGACGGACACACTGCCGGCGGAAGTGACCTTCGTGGCGGCGACGCCCGCGCAGACGAGCGGCCCGAACCCGCTGGTGTGGAACCTCGGCACGTTGACGCCGGGCGAGAGCCGGACGATCCTTATCACCGTGACGGTGAACGCGGACGTGACGGCGGGCTTCACCAACACCGTCCTCATCACCACGACCACGCCGGGCGACAATCCGGGCAACAACGAAGACGCCTATCCGGTGGACGTGCTGCCCGATGTGGAGATCCGGGTAGCGAAGACCGGTAGCGCGTCGCCGGTGACGCCGGGCGAAGCGATGACCTACAGCCTGACGGTGACGAACGACGGGCCGTCGGACGCGGAAAACGTCGTCGTGACGGACACACTGCCGGCGGAAGTGACCTTCGTGGCGGCGA
>Ga0101944_10000283_pt1 | contig 158437 bp, 138 predicted proteins | sample DewCreD2012metaG_FD_75245 | JGI IMG/M metagenome (GOLD analysis project Ga0101944, IMG submission 75245) | Hot spring sediment bacterial and archeal communities from British Columbia, Canada, to study Microbial Dark Matter (Phase II) - Dewar... ...
GCGCACCGGCGTGCGCGGTAAGTCGACTACCCGAATATTCTGGGCGCGCATAACGGCTAATGCTTCGCGAAGCTGGGCAATCTCCAGTCGGTACAAACCTGGGTGGGCAAAGACCTGAGCAGGGGTCATGTCCAAGATGGCAGAGGTAGCGTTCGAGATCAGGTTTGTAAGTAATTTGGACCACTTCATGTCCGCTGGGCGCTGAAAGAGGCGGGCATTCAACCCTGCCTGATTGAATGCAACAACGAGGCGCTTTGAAATTGGCTGTTCACCAGCGATGCCGATGCCGCGCAGACGCTCCACCTGGATAGCGCCTGGGCCAGCGCGCCCGATGGCGGTGGTGACGGTTCCGTAGATCACTTTGTCTGCCCCGAGGACGGAGGCCAGCAGGGGTTCGTTATCTACCCCATTTTGGAAAGAGAGGATGGGGGGCAGGTCGGCGGCATAGGGGCGCAGGCTTTCGGCGAGGGCCTGGGTGTCGTAGGCCTTGACGGCGAGGATGGCGGCATCGTAGGGGCCGCGTTCGAGGGCGGCGGCGATGGAATCAACGACTTCGGGCCGGGCGACGCGGCGCGTCTCACCCTGAAAAGTAATTGCCAGGCCGGTCTGGCGCACCTCTGCGGCGACGCCGGGGCGCTCCACAAAGACAACGCGCTGCCCGGCCAGCGCCAGACTGCCGCCGATGTAAGTTCCAATGGCGCCGACGCCAAAACAGAGGAAGCGGAGGGAGGGGAGAGGAGAGGCGGGCATAAGGGGGTCGTAGGCTTGGTGGGTAGATCAGGGCTGGCTTGCCCAGTGGCGGGCTCCGCGCAGGAAATCGCGGCCAGGCATGGGCTTTTTACCAGGGGGTTGGACTTCATCCAGAACCAGGCAGTCAGAAGCCGCGCCAACGGCGGGCAGGTCGTGGAGGATATAGCGGGCGCCAGGGGTTGGCGAGAGGCACGGCTCTACATGGGCGCGGTGAACTTTGAGGAAGCCTTCTTGCCAGGGGAGGTAAGCGCCCGGCCAGGGGGAGAAGGCGCGCACGCGGCGTTCCAGGGCGGTGGCGGGCTGTGAAAAATCGAGCAGGCCCTCTTCTTTTTGCAGCATGGGGGCATAGGTGGCCTGGGTTTCATCCTGGGGGCGGGGTTGGATCTCACCGGAGAGGTAGCCGGGCAGGGTGCGGATGAGCAGTTCGGCCCCGGCCTGGGCCAGCCGGGCGGAAAGCGTTCCGGCGGTGTCGTCCGGCAAAATCTCCACCACTTGCTGGGCGAGAATGGGGCCGGTGTCGATGCCGGGGTCCATCAGCATAATCGTTGCGCCGGAGACGGGGTCACCGTGCAGGATAGCGGCCTGAATGGGGGCGGCCCCGCGCCAGCGCGGCAGGAGCGAGGCGTGGACGTTAATACAGCCGTAGCGCGGCAGTGCCAGCACGCTTTTGCGCAGGATCTGACCAAAGGCGGCCACGACGATCAGGTCGGGGGCCCAGGCGCGCAGTTTTTCCTGGGCGGCGGGTTCCTTGAGGCGCTCAGGCTGGATGGTTTCGATGCCCAACTGTTCTGCCAGGAGCTTAACGGGGGGCGGCGTCAGCGCGCGCCCGCGTCCGGCGGGCCGGTCGGGCTGGGTGACAACCCCTACCACCCGGTAATGCTGAGCGAGCAGGCGCAGGGTGGGCAGGGCAAAATCGGGTGATCCCATAAAGACAACGTTGAGGCTCATCGGGGTAATTGTAACACAGCCGTAAAACCATCCCAATGAGAAGAATTATGAGATTTGTCAATTTTGCTCTCTTGGATTGTGTTGATCTTTTTAAAAAAATCATTACAATGATTATTTGTATACCTTATCTCACTTTTCCCCTTGGAGGCGTTATGAACCAACCGTTCGGGAACATCGAATCTACCAGTGATGACCGTCTTTGGACAATGTTGGGTTACATTCTCACGCCCATTGTCCCCATCATTATCCTGCTGATGCCCGATAAGAAAGACCGGCCTTTTATCAAGGCGCACAACGGACAGGCACTCGTGCTAGGGGTTGTGGAGTGGGTAATTAACTTCCTGCTCAGCTTTGTGGTGATCGGCTGTGTAACCTCTGTGCTGACGCTGATTCTCAACATCTGGCTTGGCATTCGCGCCAACCGCGGCGAGGTATTTGAACTGCCGGTGATCACGAATTTTGTGCGCCAGCAGGGCTGGTAGGCGGCCGCTGAGCTGAAGGGGTTGGGTGGGGGTTTTTCTGCCTGTTGAAGGCCTCCCTCTCAACGGATCGAACGACTCACGCCCAGTGACTGTAGTATTGTAAATTGTGTGTACATTGCGGGGCACAGCCCGCAATGTACACACAATTCAGTAAACGACCTCTAGGACGCTGTGATGAACTGTCTGGTATAACAGGGCCGGGGTGATTATTGCCTGGCCCTGTTTGTGCGCCTGAATCTTGCCACGCGCGTTTATTTTCGATTACAATCAAAAGGATGTTTCAGGCAGAGATTCGTTTGAAAATTGCGCAGGAACTGGCGCGAGGAGAAGAAGCGCGCCGGCAGGGTCTGGAAGGGCGAGCGCGGGTGTGCGCGCGGCGCGCCGCGGGGCTGGCCGCGCGAGCCTATCTGGAAGGGCGCGGGCTGGCGGCTGATGATCCCAGCAGTATGGACCTGCTGGAGCGGCTGGCGGGGCTTCCTGAACTCTCGGAGGGGGCACAGCGGGCGGTTGAACTGCTGCGGATGCGCGTGAATGAGGCGTATGAACTGCCGGTGGAGGCCGATTTGCTGGCGGAGGCGCGCGGGCTGGTCGCTGAACTGGAAGGGGGGAGCGGCATGGGCGCCGGGTGAGTTTTTTCGGGGAGGGAACGCATGGCAAACGCCCATAGCAACGGGATCATTGTGGTTTATGGAACCAACTGGTGCTACGACTCGAAACGGGCCAGAACGCTGTTGGACCAGAATCACATCCCCTATGAATTTATTGATATTGACGTGGATATGGAAGGCCGGAAGTTTGTCGAGGAGACCAACCGGGGGTGCCGAAGCGTGCCAACGATTGTCTTCCCGGATGGCAGTATCCTGGTAGAGCCCTCAAACCAGGTATTGAGCGAGAAGTTGGGATTGTCTTAACGCCTGTGGAATGGCATGGAGTTGGTGTACCCTGCGCGCGGCGGCGCGTGGGGTACACCAACGTTTTTAAGATGCAATCATCGAGCGGATGCGGCGCATCCACCAAACCAGGAAGACGCCGGTCAGGAGCGAGAGGGCTACCAGTAACATACTCAGGGCGGTGGCATGGTGTTCCACCGTCATACCGGGGGCGGTCGTCAGCCGGGTGTGCAGGTGACTGACAAATTCGGGGTTGGGATGGACCGGCCGCAGGGAAGAACGCAACTGCAATTCCAGGTTTTCTACCAGGGCCGGGTCCACTGTACGAGAAGCGGCAGACATAACTATTCATCCTCCTCAACAGGGTAAGCGACAATCCCAATTGCGCCGGGGCCGAGGTTTGCGGCAACCGGGATCGAAAGGTCGTTGATGAAGGCTTCTTTGATGTTCATTACAGCATGGGCGGCGGCCATCATCTGCTCGGCCATGGAGGGGTCGGCGGCGTGGATGACGGCCAGGTTGGCGGGACGGCCGGCGAGGCGCTCGCGCACGATTTCGAGGATGTGATCGAGGGCTTTCTGGCGGGTGCGCACGCGCCCGGCCATTTCGAGCATTCCATCGCGCAGGGCGACGATGGGTTTGACCTGTAAGGCCATGGAGAGCAGGTTTTGAGCGAAGCTCACCCGGCCGCTAAGGTGAGCGAATTGAAGCGAGTCGATGGTGAAGATGACCTGGAATTTATCGCGCAGGGCTTCGAGGCGGCGGACGATTTCGGACATTTCAAGGCCGGCGCGCTCCATTCGGCGGGCTTCGCGGGCCAGAAAGCCCTGCATGGCAGAACCGCCGCACGAATCGAACACTGTGATTTTAAAATCGTTCGCCAGTTCGCGGGCGGCCGCCTGCACGGTGGCAACCGTGCCGGAGAGCTTGCCGGAAACGTGAATGGATAGAATGTGATCGGCGGGGTGGGCGATCTTGCGGTAAAAATCGGCGACCTGGCCGATGGAGGGCAGAGACGATTTGGGGATGATACGCTTTTCGCGCACCAGGCGGTAAAAATCGGCGTGGGTAAAATCTGGCCCCTGGGTGAAGGTCTCGTTGCCAAAACTCACCCGCAGGGGGAGGAGATGGAGATTAAATTCTTTCTCCCAATTTTTGGCGAGGTCGGCGGCCCCATCAAGGACGATTTGCAACATGGTTATTCCTGACTTTCCTGTTCCATCTTATTAATCTCGTCGCGCAGCGCCAGGAGAGTGCGGTGATAGAGGCTTTTGATAGCGCCTTCGCTGCGCATCATAATCACGGCGACTTCTGCGTTGGATAATCCTTCCACGAATTTCAGGATGAGGAGCTGCTGGCGGTCGGGGGGCAGGCGGCGAATGGCGCGCAGCATGGCCTCCATTTCCTGATGATCCTCTACGCGGGCTTCTGGCTGTTGGGCGCGGTGAGGGAAATGGACATAATCTTCCAGCGGGACTTCCCTCCGACGGCTGTTGTCGCGGTGCCAGTTGGCGACGAGGTTATGGGCAATGCGGTAGAGCCAGGCGGAAAAAGGAATGCCGCGGTTATTATAGTGCTGGATATGGTGCAGTGCCCGGTAGAAGACCCGCGAAGTGAGGTCTTCGGCTTCGTGGGGGTGACCGGTGCGGTAGTAGATGTAATTATAAATGCGATGGACGTACCGCTCATACAGGAACGTAAAAGCATCCGTGTCACCTTGAGCGGCTTTGACGATGGCTTCTTCTTCGCTGATCTCAGGCGGCTGCTTCTGCACTTCAGAGATATTAACACCATCGGGGGGTGTAGGTTTCGACAAGCTCGGACTCCATGCGAAAATCACAGGGTGGTAAATCGAATGACATGCCGGCGGCCGGCTGTGCTATTGGCACGCCATTGAATATACCAGCCATGCAGGGCAATGATAACATAGCAGTACAAAATCACCCAGACTATGCCGTTTGGGCAGTGGGTCACCGCGTGTCTTGAACCCGCAGTTGATTTTCACGTGTGACACTTAAATATGTGAAAGGAGGATTGAATGGAAACGTAGAATATTACTTTAGCTGTATCCAAGAAGATTGTGGCAAAATTTAAAGAAATTGCCTTGCGCCAGCAGGAATTAGAATTTGCGGCCTCATTCGGATGGACATCATCCGTCATCCACCTTTCTCTACATACTTCTTCTGCCACTCGTAGAGCTTGTTGAGCGCCTCAATGGGCGAGAGGGAATTGACATCCAGGCTCTTTAGTTCGTCCAGCAGGGGGTTGGTCTCTGGGAAAAGCTGGATCTGCTGGGCGGACAGGGGGTTGATCTTGACGGCCTTGCCGGAAGAGGCTTCGAGCTGTTTGAGGATTTCGTTGGCGCGCTGGATGACCGGGCGGGGCAGGCCGGCCAACTGCCCTACGTGGATGCCGTAGGAGCGGTCGGCGCCGCCGGGGATAATCTTGTGCAGGAAGACCACTTTGCCATCCGCTTCACTGACGGCCACGTTGTAATTGCGCACGCCAGGGAGCAGGTCGGCCAGTTGGGTCAGCTCGTGGTAGTGGGTGGCAAAGAGGGTGTGGGCGCGCAGTCGGGGGTGGTTGTGGATGTATTCGATGATGGCCCAGGCGATGGAGACGCCATCGTAAGTGGAAGTTCCGCGCCCGATTTCATCGAGGATCAGCAGGCTGCGCTCGGTGGCATGGTTGAGGATATTGGCGGCTTCGATCATCTCCACCATAAAGGTGGACTGCCCGGCGTGGATCTCATCTTGAGCGCCAATGCGGGTAAAGATGCGGTCTACCATGCCGATACGGGCCGAGGCCGCGGGAACGAAGCTGCCCATCTGAGCCATGAGGGTGATCAGGGCCACCTGGCGCAAGAAGGTGCTTTTGCCGCTCATGTTGGGGCCGGTGATGATGCGGATGATCTCGCCTTTATCGAAAACTGCATCGTTGGGGACGAAGCGCCCGCCTTCGGCCTGGGCGGCGCTTAACATGCGCTCTACCACCGGATGGCGGCCTTCGCGGATCTCTAACACGCGCTCGGCGGTGACTTCGGGGCGGACGTAATTGCCCAGCGCGGCGGCTTCGGCCAACGAGATGAGGGCATCGAGCGCGCCGATGGCGCGGGCGGTGCTGAGCAACTGCTTACTGGACTGAGCCAGGCGCTGGCACAGCTCACGGAAGATGCGCCCTTCGATCTCGCGGATGCGGTCTTCGGCGTTCAGCACCAGGGTTTCGTATTCTTTCATCTCCGGCGTGATAAAACGCTCGGCGTTGACCAGGGTCTGCTTGCGGATGTACTCTTTGGGGGCCTGCTCGCTGTTGGAGCGGGTCAGTTCGATGTAGTAGCCGAAGACCTTGTTATAGCCAACCTTGAGCGATTTAATGCCGGTGCGCTCACGTTCCACGCTCTCCAGGTTGGCGATCCAGTCGCGGGCGTTTTGCGAGGCGGCAATGACGTTGTCTAGCTCGCTGGAAAAGCCAGCGCGGATGACGCCGGAATTGGCAAGGGTGGCGGGCGGGTCTTCGGCGATGGCGGCTTCGAGCAGTTCCAGTTCGGCCTGGCAGAGATGCAAGCTGCGCAGTACGCCTTCGAGGGCATCTTCCAGGCCGATCAGCAGGCTGTGCAGATGAGGGAGGGCGCGAAGCGTGGCGCGGATGGCAACGAGATCACGCGGGGTGGCGTTGCCGGAAAGGACGCGGTTGGTCAGGCGTTCCAGGTCGTTGAGGGGGCGCAGGGCGGCGCGCAGTTCAGCGCGCAGCAGGCCGTTTTCTAACAGACAGGCGACAGCGTCCTGCCGGTTTTTGATGCGGTTGAGATTGAGAAGCGGCTTGGAGACCCACTGGAAGATCAAGCGCTTGCCCATGGGGGTGACGGTATGATCTAAAACGCCCAAGAGAGAGCCTTTGGTTTCGCCCTGGCGGATGGTTTCGGTCAGTTCAAGGTTACGGCGGGTGGCGGCGTCGATCACCATGAACTCGCTGAGCGAGTAGGTGGAAATGCCGGTGAGGAGCTTGAGGGCGCTGGGCTGGGTTTCTTGCAGGTACTGCAAGATGGCTCCGGCCGCGCGGATGGCCTGGGGCATGCCGCGCAGGCCAAAGCCATCGAGCGTGCGCACCTGAAAGTGCGCGAGGATGGCTTCCTGACAGCGGGCGGCCTCGAAGCGCCAGCCGGTCCAGCGCGTGAGTTGGCCGGGGAGGTTTTCTGGCAGGGTGACGTTATCGGGCGCGAGCAGTTCGGCGGGGTTCAGGCGCATGAGTTCGGAGCGCAGGGCGGCGGGGATGTCTTCGCCCGTCAGTTCGGTGGCCGCAAACTCGCCGGTGGTAATATCTACATAGGCGATGCCGGCGGCGCGCTCTGAGAAGGCGATGCCGGCCAGGTAATTGTTGCGGTCGCCCTTCAGCAGTCCGGGTTCGATGACCGTCCCTGGGGTGACGACGCGCACCACCTCGCGCGGGAAGAGGCCCTTAATGGGCTGGTCACCGACCTGCTCGCAGATGGCGACGTGGTAGCCCTTCTCGATGAGGCGGGCCAGGTAGTTCTCTACGGCATGGTAGGGGATGCCGGCCATCGGCACGCGCACGCCTTTGGCGACGTTGCGCCCGGTGAGCACCAGGTCCAGCTCGCGCGCGGTGGTCTCGGCATCCTCGTCGAAGGTTTCGTAGAAGTCCCCCAGGCGGAAGAAGAGGATGGTATTGGGGTATTGGCGCTTGATGTCAAGATACTGCTGGCGAATGGGGGTAACATCTTCTGTCATGGGGTTCTGTTCTACCGGTGGTTGATCGTATTCAATACGCCCATTCTATTCACTGCTCCAGGTTTGTGCAAGGGATAAAGGGGGGTGATTTTTAGGAATTATGTTCTATTGATGAAGATTGAAAAACTGGCGTCAAAAATCATTTGCGTTTTTAAACGGCTTGAATATATAATGAAACCACTATATTCTTTCAGGAAGGAGTGAACAACGATGGCTGGCGTTACATATGAACATGTAACCAAGAAGTTCGGTGATTTCACCGCGCTCAATGATCTGGATATCAAGATTGAGGATAAAGAATTTCTGGTATTGGTTGGACCTTCTGGGTGCGGGAAAACCACCGCGCTTCGTTGTCTGGCCGGTCTGGAAGAGATAACGCTAGGACGGATTTTAATTGGCGATCATGTGGTCAACGATGTTCCTCCGAAAGACCGCGATATTGCCATGGTTTTCCAGTCTTACGCGCTCTATCCGCACATGACCGTGTTCGACAACATGGCCTTCGGCCTGAAGCTTCGTAAAGTGCCGAAGGATGAGATTCGCCGCCGGGTGGAAGAAGCCGCCCAAATTTTGGGGATTGAAGGGCTGCTCAAGCGCAAACCGCGCGAGCTCTCCGGCGGTCAGCGCCAGCGCGTAGCCGTCGGCCGCGCCATTGTGCGCGAACCGAAGGTGTTCCTCTTTGACGAGCCGCTCTCGAACCTGGATGCGAAACTGCGCGTGCAAACCCGCGCGGAGATCAGCCGCCTGCACCAGCGCCTGCAAACCACCTTCATTTACGTGACTCACGACCAGGTAGAAGCCATGACGATGGCGTCGCGCATCGCGGTGATGAACAAAGGCGTTTTGCAGCAGTTAGATACCCCACAGCACCTGTACGACTTCCCCGCCAACCTGTTCGTGGCCGGCTTTATCGGCTCGCCGGCGATGAACTTCTTCCCGGCGAAGCTGCGCAAAGACGGCGGCGCTCTGTTTGTTGATGCCGGTGAGTTCGCCGTCAAGATTCCGGAGGGGCGCACGGCGACCTATATGCCGTACGTAGATCGCGAAGTGGTGTTCGGTATCCGCCCAGAAGACATCCACAACCCCGAATTTGCGCCGCCCGGCATCCACTCGGAATTGGTGGAGGCCAAAGTGGATGTAACCGAGTTGATGGGCAATGAAATCTTCCTGTACCTGCTGAGCGGCAGGAACAACTTTGTGGCCCGCGTTGATCCGCGCACCCGCTTCCAGATTGGCGATCAGGTGCAGGTAGCCTTCAATATGGATAACTTCCACCTGTTTGACCCCGCCGCCGACCGCGAGAACCCGCCTGCGATCCGGTAGCCCTAAAAGTCCCACAATGGAGTAAAATCGGTAGCGCAAGATTCGCTCTTGCGCTACTTTTTTGGGACGCAGGAATAATTACCAACCCCCTTTGATGAGGATAGGAACCATGACATTCAAAAACATTACTTCCTTGCTCACCCCGGCCAACACCAAGATCGTGATGTTGATTATGGATGGGCTGGGCGGTCTGCCGATGGAAGCGGGCGGTAAGACCGAACTGGAATCTGCCCATACGCCCAATATGGACCGACTGGCGGCGGAAGGCACGCTTGGGCAAACGCTGCCGATTGATTACGGCGTCACCCCAGGATCGGGGCCGGCGCACCTGTCGCTGTTTGGCTACGACCCGGTAGAGACTGAAGTGGGGCGCGGCGTGCTGGAGGCGCTGGGGGTGGGCATGTACGTGCGGCGCGGTGACGTGGCGGCGCGCGGCAACTTCTGCACAATTGACGCGCAGGGCAACATCTCTGACCGGCGGGCCGGGCGCATTTCCACTGAAGAGGCCGCACCGTTGGTGGAAAAGCTCAAAGCCATTCAACTGCCCGGTGTAACGGTTGAGGTGAAGCACGTTAAGGAATACCGCTTTGCCCTGGTGATGCGCGGCGAGGGGCTGCTGCCCGACCTGGACGAAACCGATCCCCAGCGCACCGGCGTGCCGCCGCTGCCGGTAGTAGCGCGCACCGCGGAGGCCGAAAAGACCGCCCGGCTCTTCAACCAGTGGATCGAAGAGGCCAAAAAGATCCTCAAAGATGAGAAGAAGGCTAACTGCCTAACCCTGCGCGGCTTCGCTACCGACCCGCGCCTGGCGTATTTTAAGGAACGCTACAACCTGCGCGCGGCGTGCGTGGCGGTGTACCCTATGTATAAGGGCGTGGCGTCGCTGGTGGGCATGGATATCATTGATTTTGAGGGTGAAAAGCCGGAAGATGAGTTTGCGGCGGTGGAGCGGGTCTGGAACGACTATGACTTCTTCTTCATCCACATTAAAAAGACGGATAGCTACGGCGAAGACGGCGATTTTGCCCATAAAGTGGGGATTATCGAAGGCGTTGACCGGGCGCTGCCCAACCTGTTGAAGCTCAAACCCGATGTGCTGATTATCACGGGCGATCACTCGACGCCCTGCAAGCTGAAGTCGCACTCGTGGCATCCGGTCCCATTCTTGCTGTGGGCGCCGGCCTCGGCCCGGCCCGATGACCAGACCGAGTTTGGCGAGCGGGCCTGCGCGCGCGGCGGCTTTGGAACCATGAAGGCGCTGGAGGCCATGCACCTGGCCCTGGCGCACGCCGGGCGGCTGACCAAGTTCGGCGCGTAAAACGGCGTATTCACGTCACGTACACCGGCGCGGCTTGCTGATGGCATCCGCGCCGGTTTGGGTTAACTCTGCGGCGGCGGGGAACCTTTGGCCTTGTCGGGCGTTATAATCTTAGATTATGGAGATCAGTCACCAGGGGATTTGCGAAGCGCGCTGGCTGGGCGTGGTAGAGTATGACGCCGCGTGGCAGTTGCAAGAGCGCCTGGCCGATGAGATTGCGGCTGGCCGCCGTCCGCCAACGCTGATGCTGTTGGAACATCCGCACGTGTATACGCTGGGGCGGCGCGGACAGGATGAAAATGTGCTGTGGGATGAAAGCACGCGCCGCGCAAAGGGCGTGGAACTGCGCCGGGTGGATCGGGGGGGAGACGTGACCTATCACGGGCCGGGGCAGTTGGTGGGCTACCCGCTGATGCCGCTGGCCCAGCCGGGCTGGTCTGGCGGGCGTTTGCCGCAGGCCGACTATGTGGGGTACGTGCGCCGCCTGGAGGAGATGCTCATCGGGGCGCTGGCGCGTCTGGGCGTGGCCGCTGCACAGCGCCCAGGGCTGACCGGCGTGTGGGTGCTGGCCGACGTGATGGGCCGCTGCCGCCGCTGTAACCCGGCCGCCCGGCCAGAGCCGGGCAAGATTGCTTCGATTGGCGTGAAGGTGGATGCGCGCGGGGTGTCGCGGCATGGGTTTGCGCTCAACGTGGCTACCGAAGACGAATATTGGGCTGGAATTATCCCCTGCGGGCTGGGGCGGGTGACGATGGTCAACCTGGCCGACCTGCAAGACCCGCCGCCCCCTATGGCGATCGTGCGCGAGGCGGTGATTACAGCTTTTGCGGAGGTATTTGGGGTGCGCGTCGCGCGGCTGGAAGGGATTTAAGGAGCCTGGGGAAAATTGACATCCAGAATCAAAAAGACTACACTTTATTTGGGATTTCATAATCAAGGAGGAAGCCATGCAGTCCACCTACCGGCTGGTGATGCGCTCGGGGCCATCTGTGGGGAAGGTCTATCCGCTGGATCGCGCGGAAGCATTTATCGGGCGAGATTTAAATAACGACATTGTGATTAACGACCCTGAGATCTCGCGCCGCCATGCGCGCCTGTACGCTCAGGGGAACGGCTATGTGCTGGAAGACCTGGGTTCGACCAACGGCACGTTTGTAAACGGCCAGCGGCTGTTGGGGCCATATGTACTGCGCCCGGGGGATATGATCACCTTTGGCGAGCGGTTGAACATGGTGTTTGAGGCGGCGGAAGTAGACCAGGACGCCACGATGGTCAGCCCGTCGGCGCGCGCCTACCCGGCCCCGCCAGAGCCAGAGAGCTTTGCGCCAGCACAGCCGCGCAGTGCCGAACCGGCTTACCGCGCGCCAGAACCGGCCTACCGCGCTCCAGAGCGCGCTTACCCGCCTCCTCCGGCGCAGCAGCCCGTTCCCTCGTACGCGGGACAGGCGCCCGTTTCTTATCCGCCGGGGCCAGAAGTTCCCCCGGCTCGGCGCAGCCCCACGTTCATCATCGTGGCAATTATCATTCTGGTGCTGATGTGCCTGTGCGTGGCAGGGTTCCTGTTCTGGGCTCCCAAAGAGTTTTGGTGCCTGTTCCCGATTTGGCCGGCGGGAGCTTGCCCGTAGAATTGGATGTTGGCATGGAGCAGCAACCGGCTTCGACTGAGAATCAGGAAAACCTGCCCAGCTCGGAGCGGGCCGGCGGCGCCGATGTGTACCCGGCGCCGGTTTCGCCGCGTTGGTCTGCGACCACCAAGCTGACGATCGGGCTGACGCTGGCCGCGATTGGGGTATTCCTGGTCTTCCGCTTTTTAAATATCCTGGGCCCGCTGCTGTTGGCCTTTATTTTGGCTTACCTGTTTTACCCGCTGGCCGAAGCCCCGCGGCGCTATTTGCACATTCCCTGGCGGCTGAGCGTGACGCTGCTGTACCTGATCGTCCTGGTGCTGCTGTTGGGGCTGATGGCAGCCGGAGGCGTGGCGATCTTTGAGCAGGTGCAAAGCCTGATCTCTTTCCTGGATAGGGCTATTGCCAATTTGCCCCAAATGATTGAGAACCTGGTGGCCACGCCGCTGCGGTTGGGGCCGTTTATTTTGCAGCTCAACGCGCTGGATGTGGATGTCACCACACTGACGGGGCAGATTTCGGGCGTGGTGCAGCCGCTGTTGGCGACGGCCGGCTCGCTGGTTGGTACATTCGCATCCAGCGCGGCGGTGGTGATCGGGTGGACGTTTTTCATCCTGCTGATCTCGTATTTCATCCTGGCGGAGAGCGGTGGGGTTCCCAACCTGCTTTTAGGGCTGGACCTGCCCGGTCATACGCATGACTTGCAGCGCCTGAGCAGTGAGTTGGGCCGCATCTGGAACGCTTTCTTGCGCGGGCAACTGACGATTGTGCTGATCACGATCCTGGTGTATATTTTTGTCCTGGGGACGTTGGGGGTCAAGTTCTTCTTTGGGCTGGCTCTGCTGGCCGGGCTGGCCCGCTTTATCCCTTACGTTGGCCCTGCCATTGCCTGGACCACCTACGGGCTGGTGGCCTTCTTCCAGGGCAGTACCATTTTTGGGATTTCTCCGCTGGCTTACGTGGGCGTGGTAGTGGGTACGGCCTGGGTGCTGGACATGATTATGGATAATGTGGTTGCCCCGCGCGTGATGGCCGACGCTCTGAAAGTCCACCCGGCCACGGTGATGGTCTCTGCCTTAATCGGCGCGAACCTGCTGGGGGTGATCGGGGTGGTGCTGGCGGCGCCGGTGCTGGCGACGGTGCAGTTATTCTTGAACTACATTGTGCGTAAACTGCTCGATCAGGACCCCTGGGCCGGAATGCAAACGATCACCCCGCCGGACACGCTGGAAGCGATTGTGCCGGAAATGCAGAAGCGCGCCGGGTTCTTAATGGAACGGTTCGCGCGCCTGCGGCACACGCGCGGCAAGTGAACTCATTGGATTAGAAGAAGAAAAGGAATTGAAAATGGCTGGAAACATGGAACCCAAAACGCAAACGATTGCGGAAACCGAAAATTACCTGGCGTGGCGCGTGGAAGAGCCTGATGGCGAAATCACATACCACTTACAGTTGAACAACGTCACCCTGCACTTCTTCCAAGAGGAGTGGGATGAATTTCTTGAACTGGTAAAGTCCCTGGGGAAAAGTACGCGTTAATTTTAAAGCAATCGGCTGTACCGGCCCAGCCGCCGGTGCAGCCGATTATCGCTTGTTGCGTTGATTCCGTTTAATTGGCCAGCCCGGTAGAGGGGACAGAGGGGGGCAGGGGCGCGTTCCGGGGTTCAGAATTGGGCGACTCATCTTTGATTAAACTGGTTTCAGCCATTTCTGCGGAGATTAATTGAACTAATTCTTCCAGGCTGGTAAAGGTAAGGGCTTTACCAGAGGAAATGACCTTGATCTGCCCCACAAAAGAGGCAGATTCTGAACTGCGGGTATCTGCCGTGCTTAGCTCTTCTGGACCGCTGGATAGGACGGTTAACATAAACGTTTGGCGCTTGCGCATATGATTTACCCCTCTCGTAAATGATAGCCGCTCTGACTGACAATTAACCGACAGGATCGTCAGCGTTTTGCCAGAGTTTGGGCCAGTTTTTGCAAATCCTGACGAGGAGCAAGGTTCAGGTCGGCTTTGAGTGTTTTTTCGAGGTTGCGGTAGAGATGCAGGGCGTGGGGTATATCCTGTAAGCTGGCGTAAGCCTGCATGGAAAGCAGCACGGCATCTTCGCTCCAGGCGTCCATCTTAAGGACCTGGCGGCAGTAGTTGATGACCTGAAAATACTCTTCCTGGAGATAATAGGCGCGGGCCAGGGCCAGCAGAGCGCGCTGGTAGAGTTCGCGCAGTACTTCGCGGCGTTCCTGGCTCCAGTCGTTATAACGGTCGGCGGGGAACAGTTCGCCGCGATAGAACTGGACAGCGTCGCGCAGGCGGTCGACGTTGGTGCTTTGCATTGCTGAAGATGACAAAGCTTCAAACTGTTCAAAATCAACCTGCGAGCCGGGGGGGAGGAGCAGGGTAATGGTCTCGCCCTCTACTCTGAGGAAACGAGATGGGAATTTATCGGGGAGATCGGGTTCGAGGGCATGGCGCAGGGCCGAAGTGGATTGGTGCAGCAGGTCCGCTGGCCTTTCAGACTGACTCTCAGGCCAGAGGGCCTCGATAATGACATCACGGATGGCGGTGCGGTTCGGTTGGAGCAAGAGGTAGCGAAACAACTCGCCGGCCTTACGGCGCAGCCAGGCGGCATCGGGGATGCGGCGGTTGCCTTTCCAGACGGCGAACTGGCCCAGCCCAACGATGCGCAAAGGTGGGGGCGGAACCTGGGCCAGTTGATCGAGCAGTTTTTCGGTGGCTTTGCGGATGGATAGATCGCGGCTGCGCAGGTGGCGGGCAATGAGCGGGAAAGCGCGTTCCTGTTCTTTCTGGAGCATGAAGGCGTAGCCGTTGCGCATAATGGCGTTGACCGCCTCTAGCCAAGCGGTGGGGGCTTCGGGCCGGTCCGCCTGGTGATACCACATTGCTCTGGTAAAGAGCGCCTGGGTGCGGGCAAACCCGGCCCGGAGCGATTGGAAGATTTGTAGGGCGTCTTCCAGGTCGGTTTCAGCGCCCGAAACATCGTCCAGCATCCAGCGGGCTTGGGCGCGTTCCAGTAGGGCGGTAGCAACGTAGAACGGCGAGCGCCCCTGGTTGGCGAGGCGCAGGGCATCGTTAATCCAGCTATAGGCAATGGCCGGTTCGCTTTGCAGGCGGTAGAAACGGCTGAATTCCACCTGGAACTGCAAGATCATTTCAGAATAATCTAGCTGGCTGGCGGCGCGCAGTCCCATATGAAGATATTCAGAAGCGCGTTCCAGCTCTTCATCGTCAATGGAGAGGCGCGACCAAATGAGCAGATAGGCCGCGGAGAGGTAAGGGATGGTGCGCACCAGCGGCAGAAGCTCATCCAGTTCTTGAATACAGCGCGTGCGGTCGCCGGTGGTCTGATAAATGAAAGCGCGCAGCAGGTGCGAGAACCAATCTTTCTTGTTCTGGCTTTCGTGCAGGGTAATCGATTCGCTCAGGCGCGCCAGGGCCAGGGTAAACTCGCCGCGTGGTAGAAAAACATGCACCACCAGGCTTTGCAGTGAGCGCGAGAGTCCTTCAAAATCTTTGTTCTGCCGGCTGAGGTTCACCGCCTGAAAAAAGTGTTCGGCGGATTCCACCATGCTTCCCGTCCAGGCAGCTTCAATCCCCAGGGTAATGAGGCGGCTCACCTCTTCGCTCTGCGAATGGAGCGTGAGACCTTCCTCTTTCCGTGCATTGCTCTCATATCCGTTGATGACTCGATCGGCATTGGGCAGCATGGCAAACGGGTCCTGTGGATGGTGTAGACATTTTCTATATACGGGGATATGATACAACCGGAAGGGGAGATGCGCAAGAAAAATTAAAATACTTGGGGGGTTTTGCGTATGGCACTTAAATTTTGGTAGAATCGAGCCAGTGATACGATTGAACGGAACCATGAACCGGACTTCGACTTTGGCTGCCTCTCTGCTGTGTTTTGCGCTCTCTTCCTGCATGCTGCCGGGTGGAAGAGAGTTTACCTTAGCAGCGCGGCAGCAGGCGGCACGGCAGCAGACTATGGCGGTGCTGTTAACGCAGACTGCTATGCCTGGGGATTGGTCCACGCATACCCCTGCACCGTTGCCGCGCGAGAGCGCCACAGTGACACTGCCGGCGGCGTTCACCCCTACCGGGCGGCCCCCAACCGCTACCCGCGCGGCGTTGTTCCCCCGCACTCCCACCGCGATGCCCATCCCGTGCGATGCGGCCCAGGCTGGCCGGCCCATTGATGTAACTATCCCTGATGGGACGCGCATGAAGCCGGGTGAATATTTTTCTAAAACCTGGCGACTGGTGAACGTAGGCAGTTGCGCGTGGGACAGCCGCTATGCGCTGGTGTGGTTCTCTGGGGCCGATTTGGGCGTTAGCCATTCGCAGTCACTGCCGGGCGTGGTGATGCCGGGCAAGTCGGCAGATTTGACGGTGGAAATGATCGCCCCGCTGACGCCGGGGATTTATCAAAGCAACTGGAAGCTGCGCAACAGTCAGGGTGTGTTGTTTGGGATTGGCCCGCGCGCTAATGCGCCGTTCTGGGTACGGATTGAGGTTGTGCCGGAGGATACGCCTACTCCGCTACCGGCCACTGCCACGCCCATTCCCCTGCCCACCGCTACGCCGGTATGGGTTGCCGGTGGGGTGGTGGTTCTCTCTCCGGCGCTGGGGGTAGACTTCGACAGCGGGGCGACCGGCGCGGGCGATGGCATTGATTTGCTGTTGGATTGGCCGGAGGATCAGCCGGGGGGCCTGGTCCCTCAAAACGGCGCGCTGTGGCTGCCGGTCGACAGCGGGCAGTCGGGCGCTGGGCAGTGTGGGACGGCTCCCGTGCAGGAAAAAGACGCTCATGCGCCTCTTCTGCTGGATCAGGTTCAGGCGGGGGGGCGTCTGTGCCTGCGCAGTGAGCAAGGACAGACCGTACTGCTGATGATCGCCATGATTGCGCCGGGCGAGCACCAGGTGACGGTGGAATTTACGACCTGGAAGGGTCCTTAAGGCCGCGATGGGGACGCTTTATCTGGTCGCGACGCCGATTGGCAACCTGGAGGATATTACCCTGCGGGCGCTGCGGGTGTTGAAGGAGGCGGTGTTAATTGCCGCTGAGGATACGCGCCAGACTCACAAGCTCTTGCATAGGTATGCGATCGGTACGCCGGTAACGAGTTATCACGAGCATAATAAGCTCAGCCGGGTGGATGCGATCCTGGCGGCGTTGGAACGGGGCGATGTGGCTTTGGTCTCAGATGCGGGGATGCCGGGGCTGAACGACCCCGGGTACGAACTGGTGCAGGCGGTTCTGCAAGCGGGCTACGCGGTGAGCGTGGTGCCGGGGGCTTCGGCGCCGGTGGCGGCGCTGGTGATTTCGGGGCTGGCGACGGATGCGTTTGTTTACCTGGGCTATCTGCCGCGCAAGGCATCTGAACGGCGGGCCCGCCTGGCGGATGCCGCCGGTCTGCCGTACACCCTGATCTTTTTGGAAACGCCTCACCGGTTGTTGGAGGCGCTGGAAGATATGGAGCAAATTCTCGGCGACCGGCCCATTGCGGTGGCGCGCGAGTTAACCAAAGTGCATGAAGAAGTCTTTCGCGGGAGTGTGAGTCAGGCGCGGGAGTACTTTAAGGAAAACGAGCCGCGCGGCGAGTTTACGTTGGTAGTGGGGGGCCGCCCGGCGCAGGCTGACGGCCCGTGGGACGAAGCCCGCCTGGAGGCCGCCGCGCGCACGGCGCTGACCAGCGGCGCGCCAACCGCGCAACTGGCCGGCGAGCTGGCGGCCCAATCGGGCTGGGCGCGACGCGCGGTGTACCGCAAACTGCAAGCGCTAAAAGAGGAGAAGGACGCGGAATGAATCTGGATGATCGCGCAGTATTGGAGCGTTTCGATGCGGGGCAGGTGTTGGCGGACCTGGCCCGGCTGCCCGACCGCCTGGAAGCCGGATGGCAGGCTGGGCTGGCGCTGCCGCTGCATGCTGTGGAGGGGGTAGAGCGCGTGGCGCTTTTGGGTAAGGGAGAGCCTGCCGCGGCGATGGATCTGCTGGCCGCTTATGCCGCTGCGCAGTCGCCGCTGCCCTGGGGGGTGGGCGGCGAGGATCTACTGCCGGGATGGGTGCAGGGCGAAAGGACGCTGGCCGTCTGCCTGGGGCCGGTGGTGTGGGGCGCCAGCCCGGCGCAGTTGCGCGCGCGCGGCTGTCGGGTGATCACGGTGGAAGGGGCCGGGGAGATGGCCTATAACTTTGGCCTGCTGTTGGCGGCCTTTACCCGCCTGGGTCTGCTTGTGGGGGCCGAGGAGGAATTGGCGGAAGCGGTTGAGGCGGTGCGCGCGCAGCAGTCCGCTCTCGCGCCTGAGACGCCCGTGGTGCGCAACCCGGCCAAGCGCATGGCAGGGCAGTTTGTGGGCCGGTGGGTGATTTTGTTCGGCCCTGGCCTGTTGGCTCCGGTGGCGCGGCGCTGGAAAGAGCGGCTTAATGCGTGGGCCAAGGCTCTGGCGCAGAGTGAAACTCTGTCAGAGGCCGACCGCAGCGGCGCGGGGGGCCTGAATCACCCTGAAGCTCTGCTCTCGCAGATTATGGCGCTGTTTCTCCAGGCTCCATCTCTGCCAGAGCGCAGCCGGCTGCGCCTGGCGTATACCCGGCAGGTCTATATGGTGCAGGGTGTCAATACGGATGTGATCGAGGCGCGCGGCAGCGGCCGCCTGGCACATCTGTGGACCCTGCTGCAATTTGGTGAGTACAGCGCCGCTTATCTGGCAGTCGCCAACGGTGAAGACCCCGCTCCGGCGGAAGTGCTGGCGGCGCTGGAAGATGAACTGGATCGCGGCAGTTCTCAACCCAACCCAACCGAGTGAGGCATTGATTTTTTTTATGAAGCACCATACGGGATCAATTGAAGTTGTTACCGGCTCGATGTTCAGCGGCAAAACCGATGAGTTGATCCGGCGGCTGAGGCGGGCTACCATTGCGCGCCAGAAGGTGCAGGTGTTTAAACCGGCCATTGACAATCGCTATAATAGTGATAAAGTCACCTCGCACGCGGGGACAGTTTTTGAGGCCATCGCGGTGTCGTGCTCGGATGAGATCGAGCAACTGCTCGAAGCCGATACCTCGGTGGTTGGCATTGACGAAGCTCAGTTCTTCGATGATGGGATCATTGAAGTAACCCAAAACCTGGCGAGGCGGGGCATTCGCGTGCTGGTGGCCGGGCTGGATACTGACTTTCGGGGCGAGCCGTTCGGCTGTATGCCGGTACTGATGGCGATTGCCGAGCGGGTGGATAAGCTGCAAGCGATCTGCATGGTGTGCGGCGAGCCGGCCAGCCGCACGCAGCGCCTGGTGAACGGCAAGCCGGCTTTTTATGACGACCCCGTTGTGATCGTGGGCGCTTCGGAGATGTACGAAGCGCGCTGCCGCCAGCACCATGAGGTCCCGCACAGTCACGGTGGAGGGAAATAGAAAGGCATGTGGAATTATCAGGATTTTTTGGGTGAGGTGCTGATCAGCGAGGAGCAGTTGCAGGCTCGCATCGCTGAATTGGGAGAGGAGATCAGCCGCGATTACCAGGATAAAAACCTGCTCTTGATCTGCATTCTGCGCGGCGGGGTCATGTTCCTGACGGATCTGATGCGCCGGATTACCGTTCCGCACGCGATTGAATTTATGGCCGTCTCTTCCTATGGGGTGGGGGGGCGGCACTCTTCGGGGCAGGTGCGCATCTCTTTAGACCTGAACACGGATATCGGCGACCGCGACGTGATTCTGGTGGAAGATATTGTGGACAGCGGGCATACGATTGCTTCGGTGCTGGACCTGCTCTCTACGCGCCACCCGCGCAGTTTGGTGGTCTGCGCGCTGTTAGACAAAGCCGAACGCCGCGAAGTGCCGATCCCGGTGCGCTATCGGGGATTTAACATCCCCAACAAGTTTGTGTTTGGCTACGGACTAGACATTGACGATTACTACCGCAACCTGCCGTTCATTGGGGTGGTGAATCTGGAAAAGTATGAAGCTTTGATGGGACAGAAATGAGGAATGTAGAACGGAGCCAGGCCATTCTGGAACGACTACGTGAGTTTTCGCTCCCAGAGCGCCCTATTTATATGGTAGGCGGAGCGGTGCGCGACCAGCTCTTGCAGCGGCCACTGCATGACCTGGATTTTGTGCTGTCTGGCTCCACCCGCCCGGTAGCGCGGGCCATTGCCGATGCTTTTGACGGTGGTTTTTACGTTTTAGACGCCGAGCGTGATACCTCGCGGGTAGTGCTGCCGCCTACGAACGGCTCACGCCTGGTGGTGGACTTTGCCGTTATGCGCGGGCAAAGCCTGGAAGAGGATTTGCGCAGCCGCGACTTTACCCTGAATGCCCTGGCGTATGAAGTGAACGAACCGGGCCGCCTGATTGACCCGCTGGGGGGGCTGGCTGACCTGCAAGCCGGGGTAGTACGGGCCTGTTCGTCTGCCAGTCTGGAATCAGACCCGGTGCGGGTGCTGCGCGCCGTGCGCCTGGCCGTTAGCATGCAGTTCCGCATTGACCCTGGCACACTGCACCTGGTGCGCACTGCTGTACCCCTGCTGGGGCGCGTTTCGCCGGAGCGCCAGCGCGATGAGTTGTTCCGCATGCTGGCCGGGCGGCGGGTGACGCAGGCCGTTCAAATTCTCGACCATGTGGGGGCGCTGGGCGTGGTACTGCCGGAACTGGCAGGGTTGAAGGGTGTGCGCCAGTCGGTCCCGCACGTATGGGACGTATGGGAACATACGCTGGCGGTCATTGGTCATTTAGAGCGGTTGTTTGACGCGCTGGTCGGCGATTATGATGAAGACGCCGTCGCCGATCTGATCAGCGGGTTGGCGGTGCTGCGCCTGGGGCGCTACCGCACCCAACTGGAGCGCCATTTTGCCCTGGAAGGTCAGCCCGACCGCCCGGAGCGGGCGCTGTTGTTTTTTGCGGCGCTGTACCATGACATCGCCAAGCCGGCGGCGCGCAGTGTGAAGCCGAGTGGGCGGGTGCGTTTTATTGGTCATGCGGACCAGGGGGCTGTGATCACCGCTGAGCGGGCGCGGGCCCTGGCTCTCAGCGGGGATGAAGTGGAGCGCAGTGCGGGGATGGTGCGCCACCATATGCGCATCCATCATTTGGCTGAGGCTCTCCCGCCCGCCGCGGCAGAGGATGGGCGGCGGGCGCCCTCGCGGCGCGCGCTGTACCGCTTTTTCCGCGATACCGGGAGCGCAGGGGTAGACCTCTGCCTGCTGGCGCTGGCCGATACGCGGGCTACTTATGAAGTGACTCTTCCGCAGTCCGTTTGGTTGGCGGAACTGGACGTTTGCCGCGCCCTTTTGGAAGCGTATTGGGAGAACAGCGACGCGGTGGTGTCTCCGCCGCGCCTGTTGAATGGCAACGAGGTGATGAAGGCCTTCCATCTAAAACCCGGCCCCCAGGTGGGCGAACTGCTCGAAGCTGTGCGCGAAGGGCAGGCCGCCGGAGAGATCACCAGCCGTGAAGAAGCATTTGATTTTGCCCGCCGCTGGTTGGAAGGGCACGAGGAACAGCACGAAATCGAAGAAGAGGGGTGAAGGTATGCAGTATGAAAGCGTAGCGTTAGCGTGCGAGGAGTTTGGACAAGGCAAACCGGTGGTTTTTCTGCACGGGTTCCCCTTTGATCACAGCATCTGGCATCCGCTGGTTCCGCACCTGGAAAAGCGCGCGCGGTTGATCCTGCCAGACCTGCGCGGGCACGGCCAATCGCCGGCGCCGGAGGGAGTGTACACGATGCGCGCCATGGCCGAGGACGTGGTGCGCCTGCTGGATCGGTTAGAGGTGGATAAGGCGGTGATTGTGGGGCATTCGATGGGGGGATACGTGAGCCTGGCGTTTGCGCACGCCTACCCGGGACGGCTGGCAGGTCTGGGATTGGTGGCAACGCAAGCCGGGGCCGACAGCCCGGAACGCCGTCAGGCGCGCCTGAAAGCCGCCCGCCTGGTTCCGCGCCGGGGCGTTAAGCCGGTGGTAGACGGCATGATTGCCAAAGTCACTTCCAGGCCGGAACTGCTTCCACAGTTAACGGAACTGATGATGCGCGCTAACCCTATCGGGGTGGTGGGGGCGCTGCGCGGCATGGCTGAAAGGCCTGATATGATCGGCTTGCTGGCCGATATTACCGCGCCGGCAGTGGTATTGGCGGGCGCGCGCGATCAGTTGGTGACGATGGAAGCCATGAAGATGATGGCCCAAATGCTGCCCAAAGGCTGGCTGGTGGAGATTGAGGATGGCGGGCACATGCCGATGATGGAATCGCCCGAAGCGGTGGCCGAGGCGCTGGGACAGCTAATTGAGATGAACCATGGGGGGTGACGCAGTGCCAGGCATGGTGAATTTGCTCATCAATGCGTAATGGATTTAATAGCCGCTGTTGGAGCGGCACGCGGCCACGCTGGGGGCTGTTGTCTTGGGCGACAAAGCGCGTGACAGCATGGTTAAGCTTGCAGTAGAGCGATTCGGTATCACTGACCGTACCGCCGGGGTGGTGATGACCATCACCACGGCGCGGACGCGCAGGTCTTTGCGGGCGCACGCAGTTGGTCGGTCAGCATCTGTGCGGTGGGTAGGTCACATTTAGGGATAGACTTCTTCCAGCACCGGCTGGTAGAAGCATCGGCAGCCGTGTTCGTGCGAACAGCCTTCGATGGGCAGTTGGGGGGCCTGGTTTTTGTCGTAAAAGCCCTGCATCTGCTGGCAGGCGGGGCAGGCATCGGCATGGACGATCAACTGCACGGCCAGCACGCGCGGGTTTTCCTGAAAGCGTTTGAGGGCAACGGCGGTTTTCGACAGCTCGCGCAAATCTGCCTGGCAGTTAGGGCAGGTGATTTCAGAATCGGGCGATTCGTGGCTGCAGCGGGAACAGGTCTGCACGGGGTTACTCCTTAAAAGGGTTCGATTTTATTCGATTTTACTACAATTTGGGGCGCTGCAGGTTATTTCAGGCCGGGCCGGCGGCGTAGAGGGAAGGGGAAGAAATGTGGCTGCGCTTGAGCAGGCGGTTGAGGCGGGCCAGCAGGGTGGCAGTGGAGACAGGTTTGGTTAGAAAATCGTCGGCGCCGGCGTCGAGGGCGGCAGCGGCTATGTCGGAAGAATCGAGGGCGGAAAGGATGAGAATGGGGACGCGGCTAAACTCTCGAATGGCGCGGCAAACTTCCCACCCATCCATGCCCGGCATCATCAGGTCGAGAATAATGATATCTGGAGAGCATTTGCGCGCCAGTTCTACGCCTTCGCTGCCGGTATTGGCAATTAGGATCGTAGATGTGGGTGAAAGCAGGAGTTCGAGCAGTTCCGTCATGCCTTCGTCATCGTCAATTACGAGTACTTTAACCTGCGCCATTCTTCTTCAATCCCTTCGGTATATTATGATATTATTATCTTCCACGCCGGCGTGAGATCACCTTTCATTTGGTTTACAGAAGTTCTGCTTGAACGTTAGACAGCAGGCGGGGGCGCTTTGTAACGAATTTCACACGACTTCGGCCGCCCGGGCGGTGGCTCTCTGTTTGAATCAGGGGCTTTGTGGTAGAATGCTACGGGTTTTACGTGGACTCATCCCCAGACCGGGGTTAAATTTCAGGAGGATTTCATGGTAGAAAAGAAATGGGTATATTTGTTTAACGAGCTGGAACAGGCCGAAGCTTACGTGGGCGGCAATTGGGATGACGTGCGCGGCCTGCTTGGCGGAAAAGGCGCCAACCTGGCGGAGATGTACCGCATTGGGCTGCCGGTTCCGCCCTTCTTCACCGTAACGACTGAGGCCTGCAATGCCTACGTCGCGCTGGGCAACAAGTTCCCCCCCGGCTGTTGGGAGCAGGAACTGGAAGCGCTGAAGAAGATCGAAGAAGCTTCTGGCAAGAAATTCGGCGATCCCTCGAATCCGCTGTTGGTCTCGTGCCGCTCGGGCGCCAAATTCTCCATGCCCGGTATGATGGACACCGTTTTGAACATCGGCCTGAATGATGAAACCGTTGAAGGCATGGCAAAACGGACGGGCAACCCGCGCTTTGCGTATGACTCGTACCGCCGCCTGATCCAGATGTTTGGCTCGGTGGTGATGGGCCTGCCCGATGAAGCCTTTGAAGAACCGATGGAAGAGCTGAAGCACAAGAAAGGCGCCAAGCTCGACACCGACCTGACGGCGGACGATTTGCAGGAACTGATCGCCATCTTCAAGAAAGTAGTGCGCGATAACAAAGGCTTCGACTTCCCCCAGGATCCTCGAGAACAACTGAAGCTGGCGACCGAAGCGGTGTTTGGCTCGTGGATGGGCAAGCGCGCTATTGATTACCGCCGCGCTGAGAACATCCCCGACAACCTGGGGACGGCGGTGAACATCGTCACCATGGTGTTCGGCAACACCGGTTGGGAATCTGGCACGGGTGTGGCGTTCACCCGCAACCCGGTCAACGGCGAGAAGGTGCTGTACGGCGATTATCTGCTCAATGCTCAGGGCGAAGACGTGGTGGCGGGCATCCGCAACACCGAACCGATCAGCAAGATGGCCGAGACGCTGCCCGAAGCCTTCAAGCAGTTCCTGGAAGTGACGGCTATCCTCGAGAAGCACTACCGCGACATGCAGGACGTGGAGTTCACTATTGAGAACCGCCGCCTGTGGATGCTGCAAACCCGCAACGGCAAGCGCACGGCCAAAGCGGCGGTGAAGATTGCGGTGGATATGGCGAATGAGGGCCTGATTAGCAGAGAGGAAGCCGTGATGCGCGTGACTCCCAAGCAGGTGGACGCGCTGCTGCATCCCCAGTTTGACGAAGAAGGTAAAAAGGCTGCCCGCAAAGAAGGGCGCTTCCTTGCCAGCGGCGTGAACGCTTCGCCCGGCGCGGCGGTGGGCCAGATATACTTCGACGCCGATACTGCCGAAAAGATGGCGAAAGAGCACGGCCAGGCCGTGATTATGGTGCGCCCGTTCACCAAGCCGGATGATGTGCATGGGATGCTGGCGGCCAAGGGTATTCTCACCAGCGAAGGCGGTGCGACCTCGCACGCCGCGGTGGTGGCCCGCCAGTTTGGCGTGCCCTGCGTGGTGGGCGCTTCTGCGGTTAAGATCAACCTGGCGGACCGCTCACTGCGCGTTGGCGATGTGGTGATCCGCGAAGGGGAATGGATCTCGGTGGACGGTGGCACGGGCGAAGTGTTCTCTGGCAAATTGAATCTGACCACCCCCAAGCTTGAGGACCAGAAAGAACTGCTGACTCTGCTGAGCTGGGCGGATGAAATTGCCCGCTTGCAGGTGTGGGCCAACGCTGACTACCCCAAAGACGCTCAGCGCGCCCGCTCTTACGGCGCGAAGGGCATTGGCCTGTGCCGTACCGAGCATATGTTCTTCGAGCCTGAGCGCCTGCCGACCGTCCAGCGTATGATCCTGGCCGAGACTACCGAAGAGCGCGTTCAGGCGTTGAACGAGCTGCTACCTTACCAGCGCAGTGACTTCACCGGGCTGTTCGAGGCGATGGACGGCTATCCGGTCATCATTCGCCTGATTGACCCGCCCCTGCACGAGTTCATGCCCAACGAAGAAGAGCTCTTCGAGGAAGTGATCACCATGCGGGTGAAGGGTGAAACCGAGGGGCTGGCCGAGAAAGAAAAACTGCTGGCGGCTATCCGCGGTATGCACGAAAGCAACCCCATGATGGGCCTGCGCGGCGTGCGCCTGAGCATCTATATGCCGGAGATCGTTGAAATGCAGGTGCGCGCCATCTTTGAGGCGGCCGCTGACTGCACCAAGAAGGGCGTGGTGGTGAAGCCCGAAGTGATGATCCCGCTGACCGGCACGGCGGCTGAACTGAAGTGGATTCAGCCGCGCCTGGAGCGGATTGCCAAGACCGTGATGGCAGAGAAGGGCGTGCAGTTCGATTATAAGTTCGGCACGATGATCGAAATCCCCCGCGCGGCTGTTACCGCCGGTGAGATCGCCGAACTGGCCGAGTTCTTCTCGTTTGGCACCAACGACCTCACGCAGATGACCTTCGGCTACAGCCGCGACGACGCCGAGCGCAACTTCCTCGTCAAGTACGTGGAAGAAGGCATCCTGCCCAAGAACCCCTTCCAGACGCTCGACCGCGAAGGCGTGGGCAAGCTGATGCGCATGGCCGTGGAAGATGGCCGCAAGACCCGCCCGAACCTGGAAGTGGGCATCTGCGGCGAGCATGGCGGCGACCCCGAATCGATTGAGTTCTGCCACCTGATCGGCAACAATTACGTGAGCTGTTCGCCGTTCCGCGTGCCGGTGGCGCGCCTGGCGGCGGCGCAGGCGGCTGTGAAGAACGGCAAGAAGTAAATCAATTCATGGTATCAGGGCGCGGCCCGGCGCTATTCGCGGGGTAAAGCCCTTGCTGGAACGAGCAAGCCTCTGCGGGGTTCAAGATGTACCCCCGCAGGGGCTTTTTTATGGATTGAGACCGGGGTTGAAGATGCTGCCCTTAAATTTGTTGGTCAACTGCAAGGCCAACTTTACCCGGTCTTTATGATGTTTCTTTTTTGAAGTGGGTATAATGGGTGCAGCGGCTGGGCCGCCTGGCACTGCCGTTGATTCCATGGCAATAGTTAGCGGGAGGGGTGTATGACGGATCGGATGATACCAGACTCCGTATCTGGCGCGAGCAGTGCAGGGCCGGCTGGCGGCGGCCTGGCGCGGGAGATGGGGTTTTTCTCGGTGCTGGTGTTCAGCATTGCCAGCATTGGCCTGGCGATATCCGGACAGATTCCTTTCTCGACGATTGCGGGAATCTGGCCGGGGGGCAGTCTGGTCGTGATTCTGGGCGTGGCGCTGATTCCGTGTCTGGTGCATGGCTATATGTACGCGGTCATCGGGGCGGCTGCGCCGCAGTCGGGGGCAGACTACGTGGTCGCCCGGCGGGCGCTTTCGGCTCCACTGGCGTTTGCTTCTAGCTGGACGTTTGTGATCGTCAGCGCCCTGACGGCCGGCAGTCTGATTGCTATGATCCCCCAGTTGGTGATCCCCATCTTTTTCCGCATGTTTGGCATGGTGGGCGAGCACGTGCCGGTGATGATCCGCATGGCAGACGATGCGCGCTCGCCGGAAAACGTGGTGTTGATCGGCACAATTTTTGTGGTGATCACCTTCCTGCTGATTTTACTGCCGCCCCGGGTGGTACTGCACACCCTGCAGGTGGGCTTTTTCGTCATCCTGGCCGCCTGGGGGGTGATCCTGTTCACGCTGGCTACATCCGACGCGGCGGCGGTTCCGATGGCCTGGGATAGGGTAATGGGGACGGGCAGTTATCTGGAGCATCTCAACCGTGCCAAGAGCTTAGGCTTTGATGCGCAGGCGGGCAGTTCGTATGTGCTGGCGGCGGGGCTGTTCGTCAGTTTTTGGGTTTATTTTGGATATGCGGCGCCGGCTTTGATGGCGGGAGAGGTAAAAAAACCGGCGCGCAACCTGTTGGGGGGCAGTCTGCTGGCGCTGGTGTTGACGGGGGGGATTTTTGTGGCGGCGGCCAGCCTGATGCTGCGCCTGGTGCCTGCTGAATGGTTATCGGCGGAGAGCTTCCTGTACCAGTCGGGGGGTGATCTTTTGGCGATGCCCTGGATTATGTTTTACGCGGCGGTACTGCGCCCCAATCCTGCGCTGATGGTGTTCGTGTTCGTGGCGTGGGTGTATTCGATTGTGAATATGGCTCAGACTTACTTTTTCTTTGCCAGCCGGGTGATGCTGGCCTGGAAAGAAGACGGCTTGCTTCCAGAGATAATGGGGTACATTCACCCCGGCCTGCGCAGTCCGTTGATGATGGTGCTGTTAGTAGCAATTTTGGCCGAGGGCGGGGTGGTGTTTGCGTCACTGAATATTACGGCGGTCTCGCAGGTGAATTTTGCCGTCTTTATTGCGGCGGCGCAGATCGTTCCGGCGCTGGCTGTCACGGTGTTTCCGTTTACACAGCGCGAGTGGTTCCGGTCATCCAACAGGCTGGTGCGTGCCAGCATCGGCCCGCTGCCGGTGATCACCCTGGTGGGGGGGCTGACGTGCGCGTACCTGGTGTGGCTGTTGGTTTCCAGCCTGATGACTCCGGTGCAGGGCGGGGTAGGCGCTGGCACGCTGATTGCCGTGGCGGTGATGTTCGCCAGCGGCCTGGCGTGGTATGGGCTGCGGCGGATGGCGGCACGTCCGCGCCGGGCGGCGGAGCAGAGCCTGACGGGGTAGTAATTTATTAGGGGAGTTTACACCGCAGTTCCGGCAGATGCAATATAATACCCTGTTGAGGAGAACAGGGGATGATCGCGGCATTATCAGAGCGGCGCTTTCACATTGGGTTTGGCGCAGTGTTTGGGGCCTGGTTGGGGGGTGTGTACGCGTTCTTTTCGCAGGCGGTGAACTGGTGGGCGCTGCCGGGTGTGCCATTGGCTGAACCGGAAGGCGGCCTGGGCGGGTTTATTTTCACCCATATTCTGCTGGGGGCGGCGCTGGGGACAGCTTCGGCGATCCCCCATTCGACGGCGTTGGGCGTGGTGTCTGGCGGGGTACTGGCGGCCCTGTTGAGCGCGGCGGTGTCGGTCGCGGCGCAGTGGGGCGATGAAACCGTGATCCGCACCATCATTCTGCTGTTGTATACATTCCTGCCGCTGGCAATGCTGTTGATGCCTCTGGCCTATATGATTCGCCGAGGGGTAGACGCGCAGACGGTAGACCCCGAGCGGCCTTACCTGTGGGCGCGCCGCATTCTCGTCCCGGCGTTGATGACTCTGGTGGTGATCGGCCTGGCCGCGTTTTCGCTGTATTCTAAAGATGTGCGCCGGGCGTTTCGGTATACTCACGAGATGGTGCAGGCCGGTTTGCAGGCGGACAGCCGCGAGGAACTGCCCGCGTCACTGCGAGCGGTGCCGGGCTTTATGGAGATGGCGACGCCGGAATATGAAATGTACTGGAGCGACCGGGCTGAAGAGTTTTTTGGCCCGCGCCCGGCCAGCGGGGAGATGTCGCAGTTCTTGATTTTTACCCGCTTCCGCAACGGCTATCGGATCGCCTGCGTTTTCAGCGCGACGACCAGTGTTCCCAATTGTACAAACCAATAATCATAGAAAGTATATCTGATATAATCAGTAGCGGTAAAAAACAGACTGCGCGCCCCAGTCGGCTGCGTTGGGAGTGGGGTATTGAATCTTCTGCAAAATGCGTTGTAGACTGCGCGATCTTCCCTTCAGAAATGGGGATCAGACAATCAACGAGAATCCTGTTGTGCGGGCGGGGAATCCGTCTGCAAACGAGGTGGGATCGAAGCTGAACATTGGGAGGAAACCATCTTCATGGACAAGAGCAGACATCTTGACTTATATCAACAAATGGTTGTGATTCGGCGGGTCGAAGAACGATCCGCGGAATTGTATCAGCAGGGGAAGATCGGGGGGTTCCTGCACCTGTACATTGGGCAAGAGGCGGTGAGCACGGGCCTGGTGGCGGCGCGCCGACCAGAGGACCGCGTGATTACCGCCTACCGCGATCACGGCGTGGCGATTAATGTGGGCATTCCCGCTAAGGCGGTGATGGCCGAACTGCTGGGCAAGGCTACCGGCACGTCGAAGGGCAAGGGCGGCTCGATGCACCTGGCCGATGTAGGGAAAAACTATTTCGGCGGCCACGCCATTGTTGGCGCGCACCTGCCCATCGCTACCGGGCTGGCATTGGGCGATAAATACCAGAAAAACCCGCGCGTGACCATCTGCATGTTCGGAGATGGGGCTACCAACATCGGCTTTTTCCACGAGGCGCTGAATATGTCGAAGGTGTGGAATCTGCCGGTGCTGTGGGTGGTGGAAAATAACCAGTATGGGATGGGGACCACGGTCGAGCGCGCTTCGGCTGTTTCGGAGATGACGCAGAAGGCCGCGGGCTACAATATGCCCAGCGCGCGGGTAGATGGCATGAACGTGATGGCCGTGTACGAGAAAACCAAAGAGATGCTCGAACAGATCCGTGCCGGCAGTGGGCCGATGTTCCTGGAAGTGATGACTTACCGCTTCCGCGGCCATTCGATGGGCGACCCGGAACGCTACCGTAAGGCCGAAGAGGTGCATAAGTGGCAAGAGAATGACCCCATTGGGGTATACCGCCGTTATCTGATCGAAAAGGGCATTGCTACTGAAGACGAATTGAACCAGCAGGATGACGAGGCCGGCCGCATTGTCGAAGAGGCAGTGCAGTTTGCCGAAAACAGCCCGGAACCCGATGCTGAAGAACTTTACAAAGACATCTACGTGCGCGAACAATGCTAGGGTGAGGGAGGAGATAATCAATGGCGCGAATAACCATGCGTGAAGCCATTTCTCAGGCGCTGTGGGAAGAGATGGAGCGCGACGAGAAGGTGTTTATCTTGGGCGAAGAAGTCGGCGTGTGGGGTGGAACCTACGCGGTGACGCGCGGCTTTTATGATCACTTTGGGGGCGAGCGGGTGCTGGATACGCCGATTGCCGAGGCGGGCATTATCGGCGCGGCGATCGGCGCGGCGATCACCGGCACGCGTCCGGTAGCGGAACTGATGACGATTAACTTTGCCTTCGCGGCGATGGATCACATTGTCAATGAGGCGGCCAAGCTGCACTATATGTTCGGCGGGCAGATGGTTCTGCCGATCGTGATCCGCGCAGTGGGTGGGGGCGGGCGGCAGTTGGGCGCGACCCACTCGCAAACCCCCGATGCGGTGTTCGCACACTTTCCGGGCCTGCGGGTGGTAGCGCCCGGTACGCCGGCAGACGCGAAGGGCATGCTCAAGGCCGCCATCCGCTGTGACGACCCGGTATTGTTTATTGAACACGCTACGCTTTACCAGATGCGCGGCGAAGTTCCCGAAGGCGATTACGTGGTTCCGTTGGGCAAGTCGAAAGTACAGCGCGAAGGCAGTGATGTTACGATTGTGACGTACAGCAAGATGCTGGAGCTTTCGCTGAAGGCCGCGGATCAGCTTGCCCAGGCGGGTATCAGCGCGGAAATTGTGGATCTGCGCTCACTGCGCCCGTTGGATATGGGGCCGGTGATCGAATCATTCAAAAAGACCAATCACGCGGTCATCGTGGAAGAGGGCTGGAAATCGTATGGGGTAGGGGCCGAGGTCATGGCGCGGATTTACGAAGAGGCGTTTGATTACGCCGATGCGCCGGTCAAGCGCGTGGCACAGGATGAAGTGCCGCTGCCCTATAACCGTACCCTGGAGCAGATGGCTCTGCCGCAGGTGGAGGATATTATCGCGGCGGTGAAGGAGGTTTTGAATGTCTGAAACCGTAACCATGCCCAAGTTGGGGTTTGATATGCAAGAGGGGACCCTGGTACGTTGGGTGAAGGCCGAAGGCGAAACGGTGAATAAGGGGGAAGTTCTGGCGGAAATCGAAACGGACAAGGCCACGGTGGAGGTGGAATCGAGCTACTCTGGCGTGGTGGCCCGCCACCTGGTGAGCAAGGGGGACGTGGTTCCGGTAGGGACGCCGATAGCCATCATTGCCCAACCGGGGGAGAAGGTTGAAGAGGCGGCGGCCCAGGGAAAAGCGCCGGAAGAGGCCCCTGCGCCCGGCGGTCGGCGGCCCCCGGCGGCGGGCGGCGAGGGGCAGTCGGCGGCAGAGCGGCCCGATCGGGCGGTGCAGTCTCCGGCGGCGCGGCAGACGGAAAAAGAACAGGCAGAGGCGGCGAAAAAACCGGTGGAAGAAATCTCTGCGAGTGAGGAAGCCGCGCAAGAAGGGGATGGGCGGCTTAAGGCCTCGCCCCTGGCGCGGCGCATCGCGCGCGAGCAGGGGGTGGATCTGCGCACGGTCAAAGGCAGTGGGCCGGGCGGGCGCATTATCCGCAGTGACGTAGAAAGCGCGGCGCGGCAGCCAGCAGCGGCCCCGGTACCGGCGGCGGCTCCACAGCCAACGGCGGCCCCTGCGGCGGTTCCACTGCCACCTGCGCCGGTTTGGTCTGGGGCGGCGGCGGTTCCTCAAGATGAGGTGATTAAGATGAACCGCCTGCGCTCGGCCATTGGGCGGCGCATGACGGAATCGAAGCAGCAGATCCCGCACTTCTACGTCTCGCACTCGATTAAGATGGAGAAGGTTATGGAACTGCGCGGGCAGCTTAACGCCTTCCTGCCCGATAACCAAAAGCTGACGGTTAACGATTTCGTTCTCAAGGCGGCGGCGCTGGCCCTGCGCGAATTCCGTAACCTGAACTCGACGGTGCGCGGCGACGAGATTGTGCGGCACGGGCACATCAACATCGGCGTGGCGGTGGCCGTGGAAGGCGGCCTGCTGACGGTGGTGGTGAGGGATGCCGATCAGAAGCCGCTGCGCCTGATTTCGCAAGAAGTGCGCGAGATGGCCGGGCGGGTGCGCTCTGGCAAGGTGCGCACCGAGGATATCGAGGGCAGTACCTTCTCAACCAGCAACCTGGGCATGTTCGATGTGGAAGAGTTTATCGCCATCATCAACCCGCCGGAGACGGCCATCCTGGCGATTGCTTCGGCCAAGCAGGTTCCGGTGGTAGAAGACGGCCAGTTGAAGGTTGGCACGCGCATGACGGCGACGATCAGCGCGGATCACCGCGTGACGGACGGGGTGGAAGCGGCCAAGTTTATGCAGGCTCTGGCCGCTTACCTGGAAGAGCCGATGCGGCTGTTGTTGTAAAGGCGGTTTTGCAGTTTGTTTCGGCACAGCGCCCCGCGGCGGGCGCTGTGCTGCGTTTAAGGCCGTGCTGATGACGAATTAAGCTGTCAATTCCACAGATTGCGATGGGGGAATTTATTTACAGTCCGCGCTCGTACAGCAGACGGTAGAGGTTGAAAAATTCGTAAATCTGGCGGATGTATTTGCGCGTCTCGTCGGCGCGGATGACTTCCATCAGCAGGTCGGGGTCGCCGTTAGCCATTTGGTTCCAGGCAATGGTGTTGCCCGGCCCGCCGTTATAGGCGGCGAGGGCGGCGAAGAGGCTGCCGTTGAAGTAGTCGCGCTGGCGGGCCAGGTAGCGCGCGCCCATGGGGATGCTGATGGCCGGGCGGTACAGGTCATTGGTGGTATAGCCTTCCGGCCAGTTCATATTGGCGGCGATCTCTTCACCCGTAGCCGGCATGATTTGCATCAGGCCGCGCGCCCCGGCGCTGGAGGTGGCAAAGCCTTCAAACAGGCTTTCCTGGCGGATGACGCTGAGCAGTAAGAGGGGGTGGAGTTTTTCATTCTGGGCGGCGGCCAGCACCAGGTCTTTATAGTAGACTCCAAAGCGGATGTGGTTGAAATAGGCCGGAGCTTTGAGCGTGCCAACGTCGTCGAGGCCGGCAAGATCTAAGATGTGGCGGCTGGCGAGCAGGGCAGAACGGAACAGCCCCAGATCGTAGAGATAATTCATCAGGCGGTAGGTATCGGCAGGGTTGTTTAAGACGGCCTTGCGGGCCTCTTCAAACTCGTTGCGCGCTTCCGTCCACAACCCAAAGCGCCACAATGCCTGTCCGCGCTGAATGCGCGGGTGGGCGGCCAGGTCGCCCAGGCCGCTGAGGTCTAATTCGGATGGCAGGGAGAAAGTAGCGCGCAGCCAGGCTTCGGCTTCTGGGCGTTCCTGGTTTAGATCGTATCCCAGGTCAACGGGCCGCGTGGTGGTGAAGGGGTCTTGGCCGGCGAGGAGTTCGTTGGCGCGCTCGCTGTAGTAGCCGGTCGGGTCGCGCTGGGCGGCCTGCTGCCAGGCGGCGCGCATTTCTTCGGCGTTCCCCAAGGCCTGCTGGGACTTGCCGATCCACAGGTAGGCGGCGGCCTCTTCGTCGGGGGTGGTTGCCAGCACCAGGTTGCGCTGGAAGACGAGCAGGGCTTTGGCGTAGTCTCCGGCGCGGTAGTAGCTGATGCCCGCCAGGAACAGGCCGCGATGGCTGTTCTCGTAGGCGGGGTAAGTGTTCAGCAGGCGCTCCCAATTTTCAGCGGCGGCAAGGAGCAGTCCGGCGCGTTCCTGGATGCGCGCGGCGTCGAACAAAAAGGCGGGCGCTTCACTGCTTTCGGGGGCCAGTTCGACAAACTGCAAGAGCGTAGAAGCGGCGGCTTCAAAATCATCGAGGTAAGACCACTGGATATAGGCTTTTTCCTCGAAGGCGCTGGCCCAGTAGCGGTCACCGGGGAAGGTCTCGATGAGGTAATCGAGGTTGGCAATGGCGTTGCCGGGTTCGTTCATCGCCAGGCGAGCGAGAGCCAAAAAGTAGTAGACCTTGCCATCTACCTGGTCGGAACGATCAATGTAGCGGCGGAAGGCTTCAACCGCTAGGCCGTACTGTCCGGCATAGTAATCAACAATCCCACGCGCCAGTTCATCCACCGGCACGCCGGAATTGACCAGGTGGACCAGACCGGTGTAGGAGTCGTAGGCGCGGGGGTAATTGAGGACCGAGTCGAGAAAGCGGGCGTTGGCCTGTTCAGCTTGCCCGATGGAGAGGTAAATCTGCCCCATGAGGAGGTTGGCCTGAGCGCGGACGTACTCGTTATCGCTCTTGTCGTACACTGCCAGATAGGTTTTGATGGCGTTGGTGTAGTCGTTGAGGCTGGCATAAGCGCCAGCGAGCTTCATCTCGGTCCAGACGGTGCTTTTCCACTCAGGCGCGGCGGCAATGGCGGCGTTAAAGGCTTCAACGGCACCGTTAAAGTCACCGGCGGCAAGGAGAGCGTCGCCGCGCAGTTCGTGGATCACGTCTAAAACGGCGGCGGGGCCTCGTTCGGCCAGGCGAGCGTAGGTTTGGGCGGCGTCGGCATAGCCTTCTTGGGCGTCATAAGACTTGCCCAGGTAAAAGAGCGCAGTAGGGGCCTGTTCATCCTCTGGGAAAGCGGCGAGCATGGCCTGGAGGGCTTCGATAGCGGCGGGGTAATTGCCCTGGTGATAAAGCGCGCGTCCTATGCCCAGAGCGGCGGCGGCGCGCAGGGCCGGCTCGGCGGCAGATGCATAGGCCGACTGGAACTCACGGCGCGCCAGTTCGTAATCGCCCAGGAACATGGCTTCTTCGGCCTGTTTCACCTGCACCGCGGGGGGCGGGGTGGGGGTAGGCGATGGGGTAGGAGAGGGAGTGACGGTGGGGGTAGGCGTGGGCGTGGATGTGATGGTTGGGGTGGGCGAAGCAAACACGCTCACGCTCACCTTCACCGGCAGGTTGCAGCCGGTCAGCACCAGGGCCACAGCCGCCATCAGGAGGACCAGTTTTTTCATGCTGATCCTCTTATACTGGAGGAAACAAATTGTGTCAACCTTTTGACAAAGACACCAACCCATGTTAAACTTCGATGGGAGAATGGAGACGCTCTCTTGCGGGCCGGTGCGCCGTTGGGGGCGTCTTTTAGTGAAACCATGCGTACCGTTGAATGGGATTCCGAACGCTGTCAGTTAAAGATGATCGACCAGCGCCTGCTGCCTGGGCGGTTTGAGATTGCAGTCTACGACGACTACCGGGCGGTGGCCGGGGCCATCCGTGATATGGTGGTGCGGGGCGCGCCAGCGATTGGGGCCAGTGCCGCGTTTGGCATGGCTCTGGCGGGCTGTTATTCCACCGCGCGTGATCTGTCGGCCTACCGCGCTGAACTGCGCGCGGCGGCCCAGGTGTTAAAGGCCGCCCGCCCAACGGCCGTGAACCTCGCCTGGGCGGTGGAGCGGATGCTGGCTGTGGTGGAGCAAGAAGCTGCGTCGGTGGCAGAACTGCGCGACCGGCTGGTGCAAACGGCCCAGCGCATTGCCGATGAGGATGTAGAGATCAACCGCACGATGGCCGCCTTTGGCGCAGAGCTGATCGCCGACGGCGACACGGTGATTCATCACTGCAACACGGGCGCGCTGGCAACGGTGGATTGGGGGACGGCTCTGGGGGTCATTCGCATGGCGCACGAGCAGGGCAAGCGCATTCACGTGCTGGTGGATGAGACCCGTCCGCGCCTGCAAGGGGCGCGTCTGACCGCCTGGGAGCTGGAACAATACGGGATTTCATATGAGATCATCGTGGATGGGGCCGCCGGTTATATGCTGCGGACGGGCCGGGCGCAAAAGGTCTTGTTTGGGGCTGACCGGGTGGCGGCCAACGGTGACGTGGCGAATAAAATCGGCACGTATATGCTGGCGCTGGCGGCCCATGCCAACGGCGCGCCGGTGTACCCGGTTGTGCCAACCTCGACGATTGACCTGAGCCTGCCCAGCGGTGACCTTATCCCTATTGAGGAGCGCGACCCGGCGGAAGTTTTGGATATTTCGATCAAATGCGAGCCGGTTACGCCGGCGCGCGCCCGGGCGCTTAACCCGGCCTTTGATATTACTCCCCATCACCTCGTCACCGCCTGGGTGACGGAAAAAGGGGTAATCTACCCGCCTTTTGCGGCCAACCTGCCGCGCACTTAACACCCATGGGATGGCCGGGGTAGGCGGCGGCTCGCCTGCGGACGGCCATTGCCGGTTTTTGTCTGGATCGGGAGTTTGCTCATGGCTATTGTTTGTACCGGATCGATCGCTTTTGACTATCTGATGTCTTTTCCCGGGTATTTCCGCGATCATATTTTGCCAGATCACCTCGAAAGCATCAGCCTGTCTTTCCTGGTGGACAGCATGGTACGCCAGCGCGGCGGCACAGCCCCCAATATTGCCTATACCCTGGCCCTGTTGGGCGAGCGCCCTGTGCTGATGGGGACGGTGGGGGAAGATTTTGGCGACTACCGCGACTGGCTGGAAAGCAAAGGCGTGGATACCGGCTGTGTTAAGACGATCCCCGGTTTGTTTACGGCTTCATTTTTTGCCAATACCGACCGCTCTAACAACCAGATTTGCAGTTTTTACCCGGGGGCTATGGCGCGGGCGGCGGAGCTGTCTATTGCGGATATCGCCCCCCGCCCCGATTTAGTGATTATTTCTCCCAATGACCCCGCCGCGATGGATAAATACGTGATGGAATGCCGGGCGAACGGCATTCCGTACCTGTATGATCCGGGCCAGCAGGTGGTGCGCTCGGACCCGGCGGAACTGCGCCGGGGCGCGGAGGGCGCACACAGCCTGTTTGTCAACGAATATGAGTTTGAGCTGCTGCAAAAACACACCGGCATGACCGAGAAAGACCTGCGCGCGCAGGTGGCCTACCTGGTCGTTACCCTGGGCGAGCGCGGCGCTCGCATTTTGGTAGGGGACGAAGAATATAGGGTTCCAGCCGTCCCGCCGCGCGTTATCCTCGACCCAACCGGCGTGGGAGATGCTTTTCGGGGTGGTTTTGTGCGCGCCGTGCGGCTGGGATTAGATTGGGAAACGTGCGGGCGGGTAGGCGCTCTGGCGGCTACCTACTGCCTGGAAACGCGCGGTCCCCAGGAACACCACTATACCCCCGCCGAGTTTGTAGCCCGCTACCGCGAGGCTTTTAACGCTCCGGACGCGCTGGCGATTTTCAATCAATAACCTTGGAGGAATATATTTATGGCAAGTTACGATATTAAAGATCCCCGGCTGGCCGAGGGCGGACGCCTGCGGATTGAGTGGGCCGAGCGTGAAATGCCCGTGCTGCGGCTGATCCGCGAGCGGTTTGCCAAAGAGCGTCCCCTGCAAGGGGTGCGTATTTCGGCCTGCCTGCACGTTACCACCGAAACGGCGAACCTGATGCGCACGCTCCAGGCAGGCGGGGCCGATGTGGTACTGACGGCCTCGAACCCCCTCTCGACCCAGGATGACGTGGCTGCCGCGCTGGTGAACCATTTTGAGATCCCTACCTTTGCCATCAAAGGCGAAGATAATGCAACCTATTACAAGCACCTGCGCGCCGCCCTCGATCACCAGCCGAATATGACAATGGACGATGGGGCCGACCTGGTCAGCACCCTGCATAAAGAACGGCGTGACCTTCTCCCCAATGTGATCGGCGGAACTGAAGAGACCACCACCGGCGTCATCCGCCTGCGGGCCATGGCCGCCGACAAGGCTCTGGAATTCCCGATCATCGCCGTAAATGATGCCAGCACCAAGCATTTCTTCGATAACCGTTATGGAACGGGCCAATCCACGCTAGACGGCATTATCCGGGCAACCAATATACTGTTGGCCGGCAAGACCTTTGTGGTGGCGGGGTACGGCTGGTGCGGGCGCGGCCTGGCGATGCGCGCGCGCGGCATGGGTTCTAATGTGATTGTGACCGAGGTGAACCCGCTGGCGGCGTTGGAAGCGGTGATGGACGGCTACCGGGTGATGCCCATGGCCGAAGCGGCCCGGCAGGGCGATATTTTCTGCACCGTCACCGGCGATCTGAACGTGCTGGACCGCCAGCACTTTGAGTGCATGAAAGACGGGGCTATCCTGGCAAACTCCGGCCACTTTAATGTAGAGATCAATATCCCGGCGCTGGAAGAGATGTCGGTATCGAAGCGGTTGGTGCGCCCGTTTGTGGATGAGTACGTTCTCAAAGATGGGCGGCGCATCTACCTGCTGGGCGAGGGACGTCTGATTAACCTGGCTTCGGCAGAGGGCCACCCTGCCAGCGTCATGGATATGTCGTTCGCCAATCAGGCGCTGTGCGCGGAGTATATGTTCAAAAACGCCAGCTCGTTGGAAAAGACGGTGTACAGCGTGCCGGTGGAAATTGACCGCGAGATTGCCCGCCTGAAGCTGGATGCGATGCACGTGGCGATTGATACCCTCACCCCTGAACAAGTTGCCTACCTGAATTCATGGGAAGAGGGGACATAATCTTATTGTAGGCTTACAAAAAATGCGGAGACGCCTTGTCTCCGCATTTTTTGTAAGTGGAATGGCTTTATTTTACGCAAACGACCTGACCGCCCGACAGGCGCACCAGTTCAGAAGGGGAGATCTGGAAAATGGCGTTGGGGGTTCCGGCGGCGGCCCAAATGGTGCTGTACTGCAGTAAATCTTCGTCAATATAGGTTGGCATGGGGGTCTTATGGCCCACCGGCGGCACGCCGCCGATGGCATACCCGGTGACGGCGCGCACCAGTTCGGCATCGGCCCGGGCGAGGGTTCCGCCAAGCAGGCGGCCGAGGCGCTTTTCGTGCACGCGGTTGGCCCCACTGACCAGGATGAGGACGGGGGCTTGAGCGGGTTCCAGCACGAAAACCAGGGATTTAACGATCTGCCCGACCTCGCAGCCGGCGGCCTGAGCGGCCTCGGCGGCGGTGCGGGTACTGCTTTCCAGTTCGATTACTTTACCTGAATAGCCCAACTGCTGTAAAGCATCCTGGACGCGTTGGGCGCTGGGATGTAGGGGCATAGCGGTCCTCCATGTTTAGATTAATCGCTGCCAGGCGCGGGTGACCATGCCGATCACCTGAGCAAGGCCCTGGGCAATGGGGGCAGTGAGGATATATTCATCGGCGGCGTGGGCGTTGTCACCCTGGGTGATGCCCAGGCAGATGGCCGGGTAGCCGCGGCTGAGCGGCAGGTTGGCATCGGTAGAAGCGATATCGAGGTGTGGGCGGGTATTGAGCTCTTCAAGTACGTCGCAGGCCAGCCGCACCAGAGGATGGCCTGGCGGAATCCCCCCGGCAGGGCGCTTGCCAATGCGCAGGATGGTGGCGCGCACTTTGGGGCGCTGGATGGCGCTCACCTGGCGGTGTACTTCGGCCACCAACTGGCCCAGGCGGGCCGGGTCTTCAGAGCGGAGGTCCAATTCCATCCAGGCGTGCGCGGCGATGCTGTTGACGGACGTGCCGCCCTGGATCATGCCGACGTTGAGGGTGGTGCAGGGGTTTTTGGAAAGGGGCAGGTCTGTGAGGCGAGCGACCAGAGCGCACAGCACATGGATGGCGGAGGGTTCGCCGTAATCGCTCCAGGAATGGCCGCCGGGGGTTTCGACCTGGATTTTATACCGCTCCACGCTCAGGGCCTGGTGCAAAATGTTGCCGTACCCCATGCCTTCGAGCACCAGGTAAGCCAGAGGCCGGCCGGCAAACCGTTCCACCAGGGCCTGCATCCCATATAGGTCTCCCAGCCCCTCTTCACCTACGTTGGCGGCCAGCCACAGGTCACCGGGCAGGGGCAGGGCCTGAGCGCGCAGGTAAGCGGGCAGGGCCAGCAGAGCGGCCAGGCCGAGGGCGTTATCTCCGATGGAGGGGCCGGTCAGGCGGTCGGCAGTGCGGTGGAGGGGCAGGGGCGTGCCGGGGGGGTGGACGGTATCGAGGTGGGCGCTGACCACCAGGGGCCGTTCTGCCGCAGACGCACCGGGCAGGCGTGCCAGAACGTTCCCGGTTGGATCTAAATGCACGTCGGCCAGGCCGAGGTCGTTAAAGCGTTCCTGCATAAAGCGGGCGCGCGGCCCTTCTTGAAAGGTGGGCGCGGGGATTTGCTGAATCTGGCAGGCCCAGTGGATGGTTTGTTCGACGAGGGAGGGAGGGATGAAGATCATACGCGGCGGACCCGGTCGCGCAGGGCTTCCAGGCGGGCTTGGGCCAGTCCGGGGAGCGAGTCGAGGGCGTAGAAGGGGTGAGCGCCTTCCATAACCATGGAGGCGGAGATACTGCCGGTTAGGGCGGCGTAGAGCGGGTCATATGAGGCACGCAGGCCGGCCAGAAAGCCGCCGCAGAAGGCATCACCGGCGCCGGTGGGGTCTAGCGGCTGAACAGGGTAGGCCGGGACGATCCAACGGGCGCGGGCGGAGTGGTGGTAGACGTACTGGCCCTGGCTGCCGCGTTGAATGACGATCAGATCACAGCCACAGCCGGCCAGGGCGGCGGCCATCTCCCACAGGTCGGTGCTGCGCCCCTGAAACAGCCCATTCAGGCGGGTTTCGGAGCAGATGAAGGCGGATAAACCGTTCATTAAGACGGGCATATCATCCCAAAAGACGGGGTTCATATAATTCGCACCGGGTTCGAGGGTGATGGTGTGGATCTGCCCCTGGCGGAGAATGGAAGGCAGCAGGGTATGGCTGAGGAAGTCCATGGGGCAAAGGTGGGCGGCGGTGGCGTCTAGATAGTCGGTGGGGAAGTCGTTTTGGCGGAGAGTCAGCGGGCCAGGGCGCAGGCGGCTATCGAGCTGAGGCACTGGCGGAGTATAACCGAGGAGAGCCTTGGGAAAAGGCATACCCAGGCGGGCGAAGTGGGCAACCGGGTTATCGGTGGAGCGAGTGTCGGGGTCTGGGTAGGCCGCGAAGTAGCGGTGGTCAATCTCTTGGGTGAGGGTGCGAATGCCACGCGTATCGAAGCCGCGTGCCGCGGCCTGCGCCAGCCATTCCTGGGGGAAGTTTTCGCCAACGCGAGCGATGAGGCCAATTCCGCTTTCCCAGATAGCCAGCCCAGCGGCGGCATAGAGCAGGCTGCCGCCGGGAACGTCGAGGAAGGCCCGGCCCTGGTGGTTGAGAATGAAATTGCGGCGCAACTGGCCGGCGATGATGTAGCGCAGAACGGGAGCCGTGCTCATAACTCCCTTATTGTATCATGGTGGTTTCTAAATAGAAGAAATGGTTTTGTCCCACCGGGGCAAAACCATTTCTTCAGTTGGGCGGTTTACTCGCGGTCGGCGATATCGGCCACCAGGCGCAAGACGCCCAATACGCCCAACCCGATTTTGACTCCGTCTCCGGTGGTGATGGCGGGCAATACGTTTTCGCGCTCGGCGCGTTGGATGACAATGAAGGCCGCCAGCAGTCCGGTAACCAGGCCGGCGATGGCACCGATGAGCATCGTTTTCGTTTTCCAGGTCATGCTTTCCACCCTTCTGAGTGATGATTAATGAAAGATTTGCTTGCGGAGCGCCCGCGCGCGGGCGGCCAGCAGGTGTGCGGCGAAGATGGGCTTTACCGCGGCATCGGCGGCCCGTCGCACCGCGCCCGCCAGGCCGGCGACGCGCGTCTGGGCGACGAGCATCCAGTAAGGTAATTTACGCAGCAGTTTGCCCACGCCATAAATGCTGCCGCCCAGCAGCGCCAGGATCAGCAGCCCGACGAACAGGACGGGGAGGATGATGTAGACAGCCGCAAGATTGCCCCATTTGGTAATCAACGGGCTGGCCTGCGCCGCGCCGATGAGGGTGAGAACGACCAGCGCAAGGACCAATAAGAGGCTGGCAGCCAGGGGAAGCCAGACCTGCCGGAGCATCTGCTGGCGGTGCAGAACCGACGGCGAAGGCGGCTGGGGGCGTTGTGTAGCAGAAGGCTTTGCGTTCATACCAATATTTTAGCATGAATTAATCTGGAAACCATCAAAGTCTCCGGTTCCGGGCGCGAGCCAATTTCTGCAAGACAAATGGTCAAGAAGATGGGACAGAGCTTTCCAAGATATGATGAAATCCTTATAAAAAATATTAGGGCATCTACGCGAAGTGGTCATTCTATTGTATAATAGCATTCAGAAGACGTGAAATTTTCTCTGCCCCGATGAACGGCAGATTGTGTCTTCTTTTTTGAGAGCCTGTGAGGGAGTGTTCCCAGGCAGGCCGAAAGCACAATCGCTTGGGCAGTTCTTGGTTGAGAAGTGGATGCACCAACTGTGAAACGATGCACCCGATGTTGCTTCTCCCGTGATGGCGCGGGCGCGGCGCGGGTGTTGAGCAATGAGGCCCGCTCCTAACGTGGATGGGACAGTGCGCGAGTTGAAGGAATGGTCTTGTGGGAACCTCATTGCGAGGGACCCTGGGTCGTTGACAGTGGCAATGGGTGATTTTAGATGAATATTATTTACGCTGCGCCAACGCAACAAAAGAACATTTTTACCCCGGCAGGCAGTGCAGTGGAGTAATTCCATTGCTGTCGTGGGACGGGTTCTTCAGGATCGCAAAAAGTTTCTCAGTGGAATAGCATCAGATTTTCTCGGCCGTGGATTGCCTCTGGCAGTTTCTACGGCTGTTTGTTATGTTTTCGTATGGAGAAAGAGATTACAGCGCTGACTGCACAGAAGAGGAACCCTAACCGCATCAATGTCTATTTAGACGGCGAGTTTGCGTTTGGGTTGGCCCGCATCGTGGCCGCGTGGCTGAGGGTGGGGCAAAAGCTCAGCGCGGCTGAGGTGGAGCGGCTGAAGCAGCAAGATACGGAAGAAATGGCCTATCAAAAGATGCTGCGCTTTCTGAGCTACCGGCCGCGCTCTGAAGCAGAAGTGCGACGAAAACTCAACGAACACGGCTATCTGGAACCGGTGATCGCTGCAACTATCCAGCGGCTGAAAGAGAATCAGTTATTGAGCGATGCGCAATTCGCTCAGACCTGGGTGGAAAACCGTGCGACCTTCCGGCCCCGCAGTAAGCGGGTGATGGCAATGGAACTGCGCCAGAAAGGGGTGGAGGAGGATGCCATTGAGCAGGCGCTGGCCGAAACCTCGGACGAAAGCTCACTGGCTTACCAGGCGGCGCTCCGCTATGCCCGCCGGTTGGCCGGGGTGGATTGGGAGACGTTTCGTAAACGGCTGGGAGCACATCTGATGCGCCGCGGCTTTGCTTACGGAACCATCACCCCTATCCTTCGCCAGGTTTGGGATGAAACCCGTCTGGCCGGCAGCTCAAACCTGACGCATGACGAGGATGAGTAGTTATGGATTGGATTTGGATTTTAGTTATTGCTGTTGTGTTGATTGCGGTGGACGTGCCAGTGGTCTACTATATGACGAAAAAGACCACTGCCAACCGGATGGAGCAGTTCCACCGCGAGCAGGAGGCCCGCGCTGATAACGTTATGCTGGTGGCAACAGAAAAGGCGCGCGCCATCGAACTGGAGGCCAAGGATAAGGCCCTGAAGTATTTGCAGGAGGCTGAGGCCGAATCGCTGAGGCGCCGGCAGGAAATTGCTAAGGAAGAGGAGCGTCTGCAAAAGCGGCGCGCTGACCTGGACCACCGCCTGGAGCGCCTGGAACAGCGCGAGCAGGTGATTAACAAGCGCCAGAGTGCGCTGGACCGCCGAGCCAATGAAGTCGAAAAGATGTATGCCCAGCAGATGACGGAGCTACAGCGTATTGCGCAGATGTCGCAAGAAGAAGCCCGGGCGGCGGTGTTGGCAGAGGCGGAAAAAGAGGGCCGCCAGGATATGGCCCGCATCATCCGCCAGATTGAGACGGAGGCGCGCCTGGAAGGCGAAAAGCGCGCCCGCGAACTGATCGCCGATGCCATTCAGCGCGTAGCTTCGGAGCATGTGGCCGAAGTAACCACTTCGGTGGTGACGCTGCCCAATGAGGAGATGAAAGGCCGCATTGTGGGCCGCAACGGGCGCAACATCCGTGCATTTGAACAGGTGGCCGGGGTGGACGTGATCGTGGACGACACGCCCGAAGCAGTGACGGTTTCGTGCTTTGATCCGGTGCGCCGCGAGGTGGCCCGCCGCTCGCTGGCCCGGTTGATCCTGGATGGGCGCATTCACCCGGCGCATATTGAGAAGATTTTGAATGAAGAACAGCGCCAGGTGGAAAAAGATATTGAGCAGGCCGGTGAACAGGCCGCTTTTGACGCCAATGTGACGGGCCTGCATCCCGAAATCTTGCGCATGTTGGGCCGCCTGAAGTACCGTACCTCGTATGGGCAGAATCAATTGGCCCATGCGGTAGAGGTATCCAAGCTGGCGGCGGTGATCGCCTCGGAACTGGGGGCGGATATTGAGGTATGCAAGGCCGGGGCGCTGCTGCACGACCTGGGCAAGGCCATGGATCACAACACCGAGGGGACGCATGCGACCCTGGGGGCCGAATTTGCCCGCCGTCATGGGGTGAATCCTAAGGTGGTGAACTGCATCGAGTCACATCACCACGAGGTAGAGCAGGAATCGGTGGAGGCAGTGATTGTAGAAGCCGCCGACGCCATTTCTGGGGCGCGGCCCGGCGCGCGGCGCGAGGATCTGGAGCAGTACATCAAGCGGCTGCGCGCGCTGGAAGAGATTGCCAACTCGTTTAAGGGCGTGAGCCAGAGCTACGCCATCCAGGCGGGCCGCGAGGTGCGCATCATCGTGCGCCCGGAAGACGTAGACGACCTGGCCGCTACCCGGCTGGCCCGCGACGTGGCGAAGAAGGTCGAGGAGACCATGCAGTACCCTGGACAGATCAAGGTGACGGTGATCCGCGAGACGCGCGCGGTGGATTACGCTAAATAGACAGGAAATGGAATGAAAACCGGCGGTTCCTGCGAGTTGCGCTTCGCAGAAGCCGCCGGTTTTTTGTTTTTGGCTTTTAAAATAACCCTTAATTAACGACCACCTTACAATTTTGTTACATTGTAATTCCACAACAAATTCTTTATAATGTATCTGACGTTATTCGGGAAGGATGGAGCGTAAGCAGGTGTTCAGGGTCTTGCGTTCCTCCGTGTTATCAAAGTTCTTTTTTTTCTAACCAGAAGGGGTGTAAGCATGAACGTCAACAGAAGTGAACGAGGGCAGGCTTTAGTCCTCATTGTGCTGGCGATCGTCGGCATGATGGCGTTTGCGGCGCTGGCGGTGGATGGCGGCATGATGTACGCCGAGCGCCGACGGGCGCAGAACGCCGCTGATGCCGCGGCGCTGGCGGCGGCCCTGGCAGGCGTGCAGGGCAATACAGATATCGTGACAGTAGCCGAGAACGTGTTAAGGGCCAACGGGTATACGCCGGGGGTGGACGTGGTGGTGGAACCGGCCGTGAGCGGGGACCTCTACACGGTGGTCATTAAGATGAACATCAAACCGGTGTTCTCGCAGTTCTTGTTCAGCGGCGGCCTGCCCATGGAGGCCGAAGCCGTGGCGCGCGGCAAAGGCGGGAACAGCAACAGTTCGAACGCCGCCTCGCAAAACGCCATTCACGGGTTGGACCCTGACTCGAACAGCGTGCGCTTCAACGGCGGCGTGACGGTGATCGTCAACCAGGGCAATATTTACGCCAAGAACATCCTCGACAAAGACGGTGGTAATGACAACGGCACCGAAAAAGCCGGTATCTACATGAACACCGGCAATATTCTCTACAGCGGCAGTATGACGGGCAGTACCGACGGCTATTGGCGCGGTGTGCCTAATTCTCCGAATTTGCAGGCGATTACCCCGCAAAAGGTGGCTGTGCAGGAAGATCCGTTCATTCCTGAGCCGGCCTGCCCGGCTAACGCCGCCGATAACACCTATGTGGACAGCGGTTCGGGCAAGAACGCCGTGCGGCGCTACTATCCGGGAACGTATTATTCGCGGCTGGATACGCCCAACAGCAAGGTGGAATTCACCGCCGGGTTGTACTGCTTCATGGATGGCATCCGCATCAACGGTAACAGCGACGTATACACGGTGGCGGCGGATGGCACGAAGCTGATGAATAATCAGCCGCATACGGAGGGCGTTTTGTTCGTGGTAAAGGGCGGCGAAACGCGCATCAACGGTAATGCCACGGTGTGGCTGTTGCGCTCCAGCAACATCACGGACGCCAATGGGCAACAGTTCGGCGGCCTGTTATTCTACTCGTCGGGCGGCGACGTGACCATGATCGGCGGCAGTAACAGTACCTTTGAAGGTACAATCTACGCGCCCAACTCAACCTGCGAATTCGGCGGTAACACGTCGGTCAACGCCGGCAATAAGAAGGACCTCCAGATCAACGCTCAGCACTTCAACGGCAACGTGATCTGCAACTACGTGTGGATCCACGGCAACGCCCGGGTGAAATTCGACTACCAGGCGGCGGCCAGCTTTAACTCGCAGAGCGTGCCGATCATTGAACTGGTGAAGTAAGCCAGACCATTTTCCAGTCAAAACACCCGACCCATCAACGGCCGGGTGTTTTTGATTAGAAGGGCAGTTGGAAACTTCCCCACCTCTCCAGGGATGGGAAGGCGGGATTTGGGCGGCGGAGCCGCCCCAATCTTTTTTACAGGAAGGGGTTGTGATCTTGTTCCCCGGCGACAGTGGTCTCTAGCCCGTGGCCGCACAACAGGCGGGTGGCGGGAGGCAGGGTGAACACTTGGGTGCGAATGCTGTGAATCAGAGTGTCATAGTCGCCGCCGGGCAGATCCGTGCGGCCAATGCCCCGGTAGAAGATGACATCGCCGCAGATGGCGGCTTGGGCGGCGGGGAGGTAGAAGATCACATGGCCGGGGGTGTGGCCGGGGGCATGGCGCACCTCAACGGCCTGCGGCAGACTGCCCAGGGCAAGGGTTTGCCCGTGCGCAAACGCGAAGGATGGCTCGGGGCCGGGCGGCAGCCGCATGCCAAAGAGATGGGACCCGCCTCCCTGGCGGTAGAGGGGCAAATCAGCGGGATGTACCCCCACCGGTGGGAACACGCCCTCTTTTGAGGTCAGGGCAGAGATGCCGGCAATGTGGTCAAAGTGGGCGTGGGTCAGCCAGATGGCGGTGAGCGTCCAGCCGCGGGCGGCGGCGGCTTCTAAGACCCGCTCGCTCTCGAAGCTGGGGTCAATCACCACTGCTGAGCGCGAGGCAGGGTCGGCCAGCAGGTAGGTGTTATTCTCCATGGGGCCAAGCGTGAAGGATAAGATTTCAACTGACATGGTAACTGACTAGGGTTCGGTCGAAGCGGGGTCTCCCTGCCTGGGCGGCGGGGGAGTGATGCCAGCCGGGTGCGAGAGGTCGGGCGCAGGGGATCGGCGGTGGGGCAGAAGCGCCAGGTTGGCTACGATGACCGCGCCAATGGCAACCAGCGCGGCGCTGAAGATGGCCTGGGGGTTGGCGGTATAGAGCAGTCCGGCCACCGGCGGCGCGAGGATGACAGCTACGGCGTTGCCGGTTTCGACCAGGCCAAAGGCAAGGCCGGTCTCAGAGGCTTTGACGAGCGTGCGGGCGTAGGCCAGGGCCATCTGGCGCGAGAGGCGGTAGCCGCCGAGTAAGAAGTAACCCACCGAGAACCACAGGATGTGGCTGGAGCGCCACATTACCAGGGCGAAGAGGGCCACCAAAAGCTGGCCGGCCAGAAACCCCAACGGCGCGCGCAGATGCCCCAGGGCCAGCAGGATCAGGGCGTTGCCCAGGCTGTTCATTGACCCCAGGCGGCCAATCGCGGCCAGGGTGAGGCCGTGTTCGTTTTTCAGATAGTTGGGCGCAAGCGGCTGTGGGAGGTACAGGGCGAACATGGTCAGGAAGATCATCACCAGCAGGCCGGCAAAGCGCGGATTACGCAGCAGGTTGGAGCGCGGGGCGGCGTGGCTCTCGCTGTGTTCTTCTGAGGGAGGGCGGCGGGCCAGTAAAACCAGGATGGTGGAAATGACGAAGATACCGGTGGCGATGCGGTAGACGCTGCCCAGGCCGTAGGCATCGGCCAATAGGCCGCCCAGCAGTGGGCCGATCACGGCCCCCAGGTGAAACATGGCTGAGACGAAGGTAAGCGCGCGCTCCACGCTCAGATGGGCGCGTACACTGGTGATGTAGCTGTTCATGGGGGCGACCACAAAAGAGGTGAGGCCGTAAATGAGCATCCCGGCTACAAAGACCGTCAGCGAGCCGGCCAGGGCCATCAACCCGGCGGCCAGAGAGCCGAGGATCCACGAGGCCCACATCACGGGGCGCGAGCCAACCCGGTCGGCCAGGTAGCCCGCGGGGGCCTGGGCTACGGCCATGGCGACTCCCATGCCGCCCAAAATTGCGCCGATTTGCAGGGGGTCGGCGCCCCATTTTTCGAGGTAAAGTGACTGGAAATAGATGAACATGCCTTCGCCCACGCCCCAGGTAAAGAGCGCGGCGGCCACCATAACGAGATCGCGTGGGATGGAAGTCCACGAGCGGGGGGTGCGCGTCATAGGGTGATTAACTCGCGGGGCAGGTCTGAGAGCGTTTCGCAGCCGGTAGGGGTGACCACTACGTTGTCTTCGATGCGCACGCCGCCGCGCCCGGCCAGGTAAACGCCCGGTTCGATGGTGTAGGTCATGCCGGGGAGCAAAACCTGCTGGTTTTCGGCGAAAATATAGGGCGGTTCGTGGTCTTCCAGCCCTAAGCCGTGGCCGGTGCGGTGGAAGAACTGCGGCCCATACCCGGCTGTTTCGATCACAGCGCGGGCGGCGCGGTCAACTGCACCGGCTTCCACTGCGGGGCCAGAGGCGGCGCGCCCGGCGGCGTTGGCCTGGGCGACCAGCGCGGCGATGGCGCGCAGTTCGTCATCAACCGGACCAATGGCAAAGGTGCGGGTGAGGTCGGAGCAGTAACCATTGCAGCGCGCGCCCCAATCTATCACCAGCAGGTCGCCCGGCTGAAGGGGACGGTCGGTGGGGACGGCGTGAGGGTTGGCGCTGTGGGGGCCGCCCGCCACGATGGGCATAAAGGGCAGTTCGGGGTCTGAGCCGGCCTTAATCAATTGGATGAACAATTCAGCGGCGATGGCTTTTTCGGTGACACCGGGGCGGATGACCGGCAGGGTGGCGCGCAGGGCATCTTGAGCGATGCGAACTGCCCGACGCATGGCTTCGATTTCTACCAGGTCTTTGGTAATGCGCAGTCCGGCCAGCAGTTCCTCGGCAGGTTCAAAGCGAGCGCGCGGGGCGGCGTTTGCCAGAAAGCGTAGCTCTAAAAAGCGCATGCGACCCGGCTCGACCCCAATGCGCCGGCCGTCTAACCCGGCGGCGGCGATGGCTTCGGCAAAGGCGGCGGGCCAGGCGGCGGGGTTGTCGCCGTAGGGGAAGGCGCGCAGTTCAAACGGGGCGGAATGAGCCTTCGCCATTTCTAATCCGGCCAGAATAAGAGCCGGGGGCTGGCCGGGCGTCACCAGCAGCACGGTAGGGCGTTCCATCAGGTGAAAGTGCAGGCCGGTCAGGTAGGTGAGGGTAGGGCCGGGGTTGAGGGCCAGGGCATCAAAATCGCTGGCGGCCAGCGCGTGGGTCAGGCGGTCAATCCGCTGAATGAACATGGCTTGCTCCTGTGGGCATGGGTCTCATTTGCCCCGAATTATACCCTTATCGCATGGGTTGGATTGTTAAAGTGCTAGATAGCTCCAGGGCTTTTCGCAAAGTCCCACGAAAAGCCCTGAGTCTGAATCGTTTAGACTATTCTGCTTTGGCTTTTGACTATCGGCTGCCAAACGCCGGCGGCTCTACATCGCGCGAACGCGGCGTGGGAATGTACTCCACGGAGGGGCGCCGCTGTGTCGTTTGGGGATAAAGCGCCATGATCTGATAGACCAGCTTCGGCATCTCTGTACTGACCGGCAGACCCAGCTCGCGTGCCTCGCGGACCGTGATGGGATAGTCATGCGTGAACACCCCGCTGGCCAGCGTGGTAGCTACCTGCCCGGCCTGCTCGTCGCTCATTTTCTCTCGCAGTAATTCGCACACGGTGGCCTTTACCTGCCTGATGGCCTTCTCAGCCATGTCGGCCATGATCAGCGTGTTGTCGTCAATCTTTTCGATGGGTTTCTGCGCCAGCACTTTCAGAATGGAAGCGGCGGGGTGCTGACCGAGTTGAGGATCCACCGGCCCTAAGACGGCGTTGGGGTCCATCACAATTTCATCGGCGGCCAATGCGATCAGCGTACCGCCGGACATGGCGTAGTGCGGCACAAATACCGTGACTTTTGCTTTATGGGCCTTTAGTGCATGGGCGATCTGCCCGGCCGCCAACACCAATCCCCCAGGGGTATGGATAATCAAATCAATCGGCACATCGGCATCGGTCATTTTAATCGCTCGCAAGATTGCCTCGGAGTCGTCAATGTCAATATACCGGACGAGCGGGAATCCTAAGAGGCTCATCGTTTCCTGTCGGTGAATAAGCGCGATAACGCGGCTGCCTCTTTCGCGTTCCAGGCGCGCGAGCACCCGCAGCCGCTCCATCTCCAGCATCTTCTGGCGAATCACCGGCTGAAGCGATGAAATAATAAAGAAGATCCAAAGCAGTGAGAAAAAGTCCATCTTCATCCTCCTTGTGAGTAAGCTACCATGGGTAATATTCGTCAATGTATATGTGGCGAACGTAGCGCCGATAGGTGAATAAACGCACCAGGATAAGCCCTGCGAGGAAACCGCCAATGTGCGCCCACCATGCGACGCCGCCAAAGGCCTGCACTCCTGCTATGATTGATAAGACGCCGTTGGACAACTGCGACAAAAACCAAAGCCCAAGGTAAAACACCGCCGGTATTTCAACGAACCAGGGCAAAAAGAACAACGGCACCAGGGTAATCACTCGAGCGGTGGGGAAGAGAATCAGATAGGCGGCTAACACCCCGCTGATTGCGCCGCTTGCTCCCAGGGTAGGGATGAGCGAGTCTTGGTTAAAAGCAATGTGAACCAATGCGGCAACCAGACCACATAACAAATAAAACAGTAGATAACGGCCGCTGCCCATGCGGTCTTCAACATTATCTCCAAAAATATAGAGCGCAAGCATATTGCTGATAAGGTGCATCCATCCGCCATGCAAAAACATGGAGCTGAACAGGGTGAGGATTTCCAACAGATCGGGGTGGTTCAGGAAACGCGCAGGAACCAGGCTGAGAGCCATGACATAGGCATCCGCTAACGGCTCACGGGTTAGCAAGACGAAAAACATAAAAACATTGAGGGCTATGAGCGTCCAGTTAACCAGCGGAAAGGACCTTGACCGAACTGTATCTTTTAATGGAAGCATGGTCTCTCCTTTTTCTTGTGAAAAAGATCATCCTGTACCGAAGCATAGTTCCACGCCGCCCGACAACGCATGATCCAGACATTTCTGTAACCAGGTACATTCATTATAGCATTGGTCATATCGAGGAAATCGGCGGCGCGTCTCAATTTTTACGCCTGGACAAAAGGGCAACAAAAAACGCGCCCGGCCGAGAGGCCGGGCGCGAGCGAATAAGGGTCAGAGTAGTGGTTTAGGGGGATGTGCTGTTCCAGAACCAGTTGTAGCTGAAGTAGCCGGATTTAGGCGACTGCAAGCGGATGGCAATCTGCCGCTCGGAGGCTAAGGCGGATGGGATGTTGAAGGTGAAGGTCAGTGAGCCGCCCGCGCCAGAGCTGACGGTATCAACTTTAGTCCCGTTCACGCCGCGCGTGCCCATCTTACCCATGAGGACGTCAAAGGTGTCGTTGGCGGGGTAGTTACTCGTGCGGATGGTGACGGTCTTACCCGCCTCCACGCTGATGATGGAGATCGTCGGGATCACGCTGAGGGTAGGGACGGGGGTGGGGGTGCGGTCGCCGGTAGGGGGAATGCCAGCGGAAGAGGTATTCCAGAACCAGTTGTAGCTGAAGTAGCCGGATTTGGGCGACTGCAAGCGGATGGCGATCTGCCGTTCGGAGGCTAAGGCGGATGGGATGTTGAAGGTGAAGGTCAGTGAGCCGCCCGCGCCGGAGCTGATGGTATCTACTTTGGTCCCGTTCACGCCGCGCGTGCCCATCTTGCCCATGAGGACGTCAAAGGTGTCGTTGGCGGGGTAGTTTTGCGTGCGGATGGTGACGGTTTTGCCTGGGTCCACGCTGACGATGGAGATCGTCGGGATTGCCAAAGCGGCCTGGACCATGCCTGGGATGGCCGGGCCAAACAGCAGCGCCAGCACGACCAGGGTGCTAAGAATGGAAAAGATGCGCTTCATTGGATTATTTCCTCCTCTTCAGAGCGGTTCATCTCCCTGCGCTCTGTTGTGTATATAATGTATACTTTTTTTACATTAAATGGTAGAGGGAAATGCAACCTGTTGGGCGAATTAACGCAAAATTTGTGGCACAAATTTCCGGTTATAGAGACCCTTCAAAATGCTGAGAATAACAAGCATGATCTATTCAGTCCAATAAGTTGTACCAAGACAGTTTTACATGACTGTATTTGGGACTACATTCTTGGAAAACCGATACCTAATTGAAGAAAATTAGGCCGGGCTAGTATGGAGATTTGGACCGGATTATCAATAATGGATCAGCCTAATATTTCAATACGTTCTCTAGCGATCCGGCTAAAGGGATCATTTTCTGGCGTTCGATATGCTAATCTCGAAATATCATAACCCGTTGGAAAAAGACGAGTAATGTCAGTAGCGGCTGCAATATTATTAATCAATCGAAAGCATTCTTCCACCAGAGTCACCGCAAAACTATACGGTTCAATACACAATTCACGCAATTGCTTTATTCCCCATTTCTCTTCCTCGCCCCATCGAACAATAGTATTCATAACCACCTGCTGATCACTTGTCGGAACAATAGCGAAAGAACGCTCTGATTTCATCATTTCTCTATAGCCAATGGTTTTTAAACCCTCGCCATGAATAGTATTGCGAAGAGTGAATAAGAGGTCGATCACGCCACTATTGCGATTTTCGGAAAGCAAGTTATAAAGGTCATTTGCGCCCGCATTCTGAAGTGCGGTTAAAAACCGTCCCCCATTATTGGTGGATTTGCGGAAATTAACATTCCATTCGTTTAGCCTTGGTATCTGGTATACCCGATAGCAAATACGTGCCAGGGCATCCAAAGCACCGGTCAGGTTTAAGGTTAAATAATCAAAATGATAAAGAATTTCATCCGCCACATTATTATTCTGAGGTATATAAAATTGCCGTCCAATTGCATCCCGCGCCTGTAGAGCCCGTTTGGCCCGCTCTAGAACACTTTGCCCTAATCCAATAATTCCATCGTGCCGTATATTTTCGGCCTCCACGCAGGCGGAAAAGTAAGTTCCAAGAGCAGGTAATCTACCTCGCATTAAGTCCCAATAAAATAAACCTTGATCTACACCGAACGTGCCATTGTTAATAAAACATAAAGTGAAAATTCCTCTAGATCGCAAAAATAAACCAACCAACTTTACGGCATCACTAGGCTTCATGACATTGGCACATTCAATCAGGTACGAATTATTGTGTTCTATTAATATATTGGAGGCTGTAATAAGAATATCCTGCTTTAGTTGCACATGTGCGGCCAGAATTAATAATTCTTCCGTAGCTCTATGTTCCGTTGTTTTATCAGAACCAAGAGAAATAGGCAGCCCCTCGAAATGAAGAAGCTGATTGGTATGTATTCCTGAATGGACTGTACCTCCTTTTTTGTGTAAGATTATTTCCACATATTCTCGAACTGGATCGACTTGTCCTATCTCTAAGAAAGAAAAGTCTCCCTGATCGGTTTCCACAGGGAAAATTTCTGGCAGATTAGATAGCTCAAGAAGAACTTGGAGCGCCTCGTACTCTAAAGTTGGCAACTCCCGGAATGACTGACAGTGAAATGTCAGCCGAAGAGGTCGTTCACCTTTCCCTTGTTGAAAAGGTGAAACTAATTCTCCGGATTGTTGGCTGGGCCAGATTATTTGTTTGATTATCATTCAATATCTCAAAGGCGTTATTGGGTATTGGTAGTTATTATAGAACTTGCCAATCAATATAACAACCAAACACTTGCTTCGGTAGTATGTCAAGAGTTGTGTAAATTCTGAAGCATGGTTTCCTTGGCGGGCACAGTGATCCGCCTCAGCTTCAAACTGCGGACAACCGCATAGAACATTAACATACAGCTATTCTCGTTGCGGAAAGCAGCGGCCATCTTATGACTGCGCTCTGCGCGGGATCGAATGGCGTCGGCGTATCCACCACAGCCAGCGAAGGGGTTAAGGTAGCCGGCAGCCAGGAGGCATCTTCGTTCACAGGATAGGGGTTCTGCTGCGCCGTTGGCGATATTTTTTCTGGGATATAACTGCGCACGACCAAGATCAGCGCAAGCATGACGAGCGCAAACAGCAGAAACTCGATTACATAACGCAAGAAGATTTTTGTTTTATTCATTTGGATCTCCCCAGGGGTAATCACGAACAAGTATATCTAGATGGAATAAAAAATAAATTGTAAAAAATACAAATTAATTAAATTATAAATAAATATGTGATGATCTTATTTTGCAATAATATATCATCGTTGTCAACAACTTGGTAATTCGCCGAAAGAATTTTAACAATGGGGCTGGTAGGCCCGGCGAATTACTGGGGCAAAACGCCTGGCAACGGTGTTCAGAAATTGAACCACCCTTTCTAATTTTTTCCTCCTTGACAGGATGGATTTCCTCAAGTAAAATCTTGAGGCCCCTCAAAAAAGGGCCTGTAGCGCAGTTGGGAGCGCGCCTCAATCGCACTGAGGAGGTCAGGGGTTCGAATCCCCTCAGGTCCACTGGTGCGGAAGGTAGAGCATCCAACGAGCCGGCAGGTGGTGAGATTAACAAGTGAATTGGGCCCATAGCGCAGTTGGGAGCGCGCCTCAATGGCATTGAGGAGGCCGAGGGTTCGAATCCCTCTGGGTCCACTAATCCGATCAGGCACTTGGGTGCTCACAGGCAAAGAGCGGCGCAGGGGCCTGATTTGGTTAAAAATCCATACAGCCAGCGAAAGCAGGAGTAGTAAGACATCCGCCAGCGAGTCGGGAGAGTGAGGTGGGAGCCCGGCAAGCGCCAAGCAGGAGCGCAACAAACCGTCAACGGTTTGTATCCGTCTGAACTCGCCTGCTGCCGGTGATACCGGTAAGCTGCCCTGGTGAACCGGGCTGTTCGTGGGCCCTCTACGAACAACACCCTTTTAGCCTGGGCCGGGTTTCGCCCGATAGCGCGAACCTCAAGCGGCCGGTGCGCCTGTGATGCGCCCGGCAAGCAGGGTGGTACCGCGGAGTGAAACCTTCGTCCCTGGGTGGGCGGAGGTTTTTTGGTTTAAATGAGCTGGCGTAGGCGGTTAATGAGATTGTCAATAAGGAGAGAAGCAACGATGGCAGAAAAGGAAGTTTCGGCGACCTCAGAAGGGAGCAAACTGCCCCCGCTGTATCAGCCGGGGGAGATCGAGCCGCGCTGGCAGCAGCGCTGGGAGGCCGATGGGCTGTATCACGCAGATATTGACCCGGCGCGGCCTAAATATTACGCGCTGACCATGCTGCCGTACCCATCGGGGGATTTACACATCGGGCATTGGTATGCCTTTACCCCCTCGGATGCGCGCGCCCGCTACCTGCGCATGAAGGGCTATAACGTGCTTTTCCCCATGGGGTTCGACGCGTTTGGGCTTCCGGCTGAGAATGCGGCCATCAAGCGGGGCATCCACCCCAAAACCTGGACATATGCCAACATCGAGCGGATGCGCCGGCAACTGCGCAGTATGGGTGCGATGTTCGATTGGCGGCGCGAGGCCATCTCTGCGGACCCCGAATATTACCGATGGACGCAGTGGTTCTTCCGCCAATTCTTCCTGCATGGGCTGGCATACCGCAAGATGTCGCCGGTGGACTGGTGCCCTAACTGCAATACCACTCTGGCGCGCGAGCAGGTCTGGGGTGAGGACCGTCACTGCGAGCGGTGCGGCACGCCGGTGATCAGGAAGAACCTGGAGCAGTGGTTCTTCCGCACCACGAAGTACGCCGAAGAACTGCTGCGCTTTGACCAGATTGACTGGCCGGAGCGCGTGCGGGTGCTGCAAACCAACTGGATTGGCAAATCGGAAGGGGCGGCGGTGTACTTTACCACCGAGGCGGGCGATACGATTGAAATCTTCACCACCCGGCCCGATACGCTGTGGGGCGCGACCTTTATGGTGCTGGCGCCTGAACATCCCCTGGTGGAAAAGCTGACCACCCCTGAACAAAAGGCGGAGGTCGAGGCTTATGTTCAACAGACCATGCGCCAGTCCGACGTGCAGCGCGAAGCGGCAGATAAAGAGAAAACCGGCGTCTTTACGGGCGGTTATGCCATTAACCCGGTCAACGGCGAGCGCATTCCGGTGTGGATTGCCGATTACGTGCTGATGACCTACGGAACGGGGGCTATTATGGCCGTGCCGGCCCATGACGAGCGCGACTTTGCCTTTGCGCTGAAGTACGGCCTGCCAATCATCCCGGTGATCGCGCGGCCCGATGGGCTTAGCAAGAGCCTGGTATTCCCCGGCTCGGTGGACGCGGGGTTTGCTGATGAACTGCGTGCGGCGGAGATTGAGTTCTACGCCGCGCCGGTTGGCAGTGCTGGCGAGGGTCTGTATGTGACCCTGCGAAGCGAGCAGGTAGATAAGTATATCGAGATGATGCGGCGCGCGCTGAAGCCGGGTAACTGGAACGAGATCGTGGGCGGGCGATGGGCTTTTATCTTCTCGGATGGGGTGATGGAACTGAATTCAACCGCGGCGGACCGTGAGATCCTGGCGCGCTGTAAGGCCATTTACCCGCCCGTCAGCGGCAGCCGCACGGTGATGGAAATGGTCAACAACCTGCCGTTCTACCGCGACGTGCTGTTCCACGCTGAATATGGGACGATGATTCACTCTGGCGAGTTTACCGGCACGCCCGGCGACTCTGCCAAACGCGCGGTGACGGACTGGCTGGAGCGCACCGGCAAGGGCAAACATGCCATCAACTACCGCCTGCGCGACTGGCTGATCTCGCGCCAGCGTTATTGGGGCGCGCCGATTCCGATTATCTACTGCCCGCAGTGCGGCCCGGTGGCTGTGCCAGAAGAAGACCTGCCGGTTCTGCTGCCCGACGATGTGGAATGGAAGCCCACCGGCGAAAGCCCGCTGAAACTGCACCCCACCTGGCGCTTTACCACCTGCCCGCAGTGCGGTGGGCCGGCTGAGCGCGAGACGGATACGATGGACACGTTTATGTGTTCTTCGTGGTATCACCTGCGCTATCTAAGCCCTAAATATGACCAGGGCCCCTTTGACCCGGCGGAGTACGCCTACTGGATGCCGGTGGATACTTACACCGGCGGGATTGAACACGCCAACATGCACCTGATCTATACGCGCTTCTTCCACAAGGCTCTGCGCGATCTGGGCGTGACGCAGGGGGATGAGCCAATGCTGCAACTGCGCAACCAGGGGATTGTGCTGGGCGAAGATTCGGAGAAGATGTCGAAAAGCCGGGGCAACGTGGTTGCGCCGGATGAACTGGTGTCGGAGTACGGAGCCGACGCGGTGCGCGCTTACCTGATGTTCTTTGCCCGTTGGGAGCAGGGCGGCCCGTGGTCCTCCAGCGGCATTGACGGGGTGGCACGCTGGCTGAGGCGGGTGTGGAATGCGGTTGTGGAACCGGCAGAGAACGGCGGTACGGCGGACGAGGGCGTGTTGAAGGCCCTGCGCCGTAAGACGCACCAGACTCTGCGCTCGGTGACGCGCGACTTTGAGGATTTTCAGTTCAACACCATCGTCTCGGCCCTGATGGAGCTAATGAATGAGATGACGAAGGCCAAACAGGCCGGGGCATATGGAACGCCCGCCTGGGACGAAGCGGTGGAGATTTACCTGAAGATGCTGGCTCCCATTGCGCCGCATATCAGCGAAGAGCTGTGGATGCACGCCGGCAAGCCTTATTCGATCCACACGCAGGCGTGGCCGCAGGTAGATGAAGAGGCCGCCCGGCAGGAGGAAATCACCCTGGTGCTGCAAGTTAACGGCAAGGTGCGCGACCGGGTGACGGTTCCGGCGGACATCAGCCAGGAGGAGGCCGGGCGCGTGGCATTGGAGAACGCTAACGTGCAGAAGTTCCTGGAAGGCAGGTCGCCCAGACAGGTGATCGTGGTTCCCAAGAAGCTGGTGAACGTAGTGGCGTAATCAAAAGAAACAGGCCGGGGTTCTGAAGTGACAGAACACCGGCCTGTTTGAGACGTTTACTGAATTGTGTGTAAATTGCGGGCTACGCCCCGCATTTACACACAATTTGAAATACTACCCCTGTTTGATGCGTAGAAATGTAAGGAAAAGGGTGCGTCATGCGGCTGGATGAATTGAACTGGATGGATGTGGAGAATTACCTCAAGTCGGAGGATCGCATTATGCTGGTGCTGGGGGCGTGCGAACAGCACGGCTACCTGAGCCTGACAACGGACGTGAAAATCCCGCTGGCGCTGGCCGATGCCGCCTCACAGCGCAGTGGGGTGCTGGTGGCGCCGCCGCTGAATTTTGGCGTTTCGCCGCATTTTCTGACCTATCCGGGGACGATCTCACTGCGGCTGACAACGTTCCTGGAGGTGCTGGCGGACATGGTACGCTCGCTGTATGGGCAGGGGTTCCGGCGCTTTGTGGTGCTGAATGGTCACGGCGGCAACGACGCGGCCCGAACGCGCCTGGCCGAATTGGGCAATGAACTGCCGGGGATGCGGGCGGCGTGGTACGCCTGGTGGACGTCGCACAGCGTGGAGGCGGCGGCGATGAAGCACGGTCTGCGCTCGTATCACGCCGCGTGGATCGAGGCTTTTCCGTTTACGCGGGTGGGCGAGCTGCCAGCCGGAGAAAAGACTCCGCCTGGCTATAAGGGCCTGCTCAACGCCGAGCAGACCCGCGCCGTGTTCGGCGACGGGGTCTTTGGCGGGCCGTACCAGGTGGACCCGGCGATTATGGATGAGATTTTCGCCGTGGCGCTGGAGGATGTGCTGTATTTGTTGGAGTTTTAAGGGTTGGGCGGGCGGGGGCCGGGCGATCCGTTTCAAGTCCTTCCTGAGCGGAGGATGCTCCAGATGAGCCAGCCGCCGAAGGCCAGAGAAGAGATAAAGGCAAGGAAAAAAATAATTTCGCCCAATGCCTGCCAGGTGGCGGGGTGATAGATGACCATAACCAGGGCCAGGGCGATGATGACCGCCGAGAGGATCATCGCCAGAGCCAGGCGGTTGGTCATCTTTTGCATTTGGGCGGTGATTTCGCGCAAGATCTGTAAATTGACATTCACTTCCACCTGGCCGCGTTCGAGCATCTCTAACAGGCGGGCTAAGCGGCGGGGAAGTTCGATGCCCAGTTCCAGGCTATCGAGGGCGGCCTGGCCGAGGCGGGGGGTCAGCCGGTGGGGTGAGCGTTCTTCGGCCCAAAAGCGGGTGACGTAGGGGGCGGCAAAGCGGAACATATCAAAGCCGGGATAGAGGAGCAGACCGGTTCCCTCGGCGACGGTGATGGCGCGGGTCATAGCTACCAGTTCGGAGGGGAGCTGTAGGCCGTGGCGCAAGATGATGGACATGGTGGCCTTAAAGACCTGGATGCCGGAGATTTCGGAGAGGGAGCCGGTGGTAAACCGCTCGAAGAGGCGGTCGAGGTCGCGGATGAAGGCTCGGCGGTCCACGCCGCGCGTATAGATGCCGGCTGAGAGGAACTCATCGGCCAGCATGGCCGAGTCATTGCGCTGGATCGCCATGGCAATGCCCAGAAAGGTCTTTTTGGTTTGAGGGTTCAGCCGCCCGACCATGCCAAAATCCATCACAGCCAGCGAGCCATCGGGCTGGACGAAGAAATTGCCAGAATGCGGGTCGGCGTGGTACAGGCCGAACTCGAAAATCTGGCGCAGGGCGAAGTGCATGAGGTTTTCGGCCACCACCCGGCGGTTGATCCCGGCGGCATCGAGGGCGGGGAGGTCGTTGATTTTAATGCCGTAGACGCGCTCCATGGTAATGACGCGGTGGGTGGTCAGGTCCCAATAGACGCGCGGCACGGTAATTTGGGGATCATCGTAGAAATTTTTGCGGAAGGTATCGGCGTTGCGGCCTTCCAGGAAGTAATCAAACTCGTTGAGGACGGTATAGGCGAACTCATCAACCAGGGCGCGCAGGTTGTAGTGCTGGCCGATCAGGGTGTGCTGGGTGGCCCAGTCGGCGATGTCGGTGAGGATTTCAAGGTCGCGTTCAAAGGCTTCTTTGGCGCCTGGGCGGATGATTTTGACCACGACCTGCTGCTGATTTTTGAGGGTGGCGGCGTAGACCTGCCCGATGGAGGCAGAGGCGAGGGGGAGGGGGTCGAATGAGCCGTACAGTTCGTGGATGGGCCTGCCCAACTCGGCTTCCAGCACGGCCTTCATCTCGTCAAAAGGCGTGGGAGGCACTTCATCGAGCAGTTTGCTGAGTTCGTCTACGTAGGCTTCGGGCAGAAGGTCTGAGCGGGCGCTGAGGGCCTGGCCCATTTTGATGAAGGTGGGGCCGAGTTCTTCTAGCGCCTGGCGCAACTGCGAGGCCTGGCGGTGCGAGGCGCGTTTGAAGATCTCGCTCAGGCCGTGGCGGGGGAGGGCGCGCTGCTCACTCAGGCCGGTCAGCAGGAACCCTAATCCATGCCGGGTGAAGGTGAGGACGATCTGGTGTGAGCGGGCCAGCAGTGGGGCGCGCGAAAACCAGGGGATGCGCGGCAGGCGGTCGGGAATCTGCGAGGGTGGCATGGGGCGCGGCGGGCGGGGCTAGCCGGTCGTCACTTTGATGACGCGCGGGCGGACGCTCTCGGTTTTGGGGAGGGTGAGGGTGAGGACGCCGTGCTTAAAGCGCGCTTCGGCGCGTTCGGCTTCAACGGCGACGGGCAAGGTAAGCGAGCGGACGTAAGCCACGGCCCGGCGCTCGCGGCGCAGATAGGTAGCTCCGCGGAATTCCTCTTCTTCGGGAATATCCGCTTTGATGGTCAGGGTGTCGCCCAAGACGGTAATCATTACGTCTTCGGGACGCACGCCCGGCAGGCTGGCCTTGACGATAATTTCGGGGCCGTTGTCAATGACATCCACCGGGACGACCACGGCGTTTAGGGCCGAGGGCATCAGGTCGCGGGGGAGCACCCAACCGCCTTCGAGCATCTGGCGGAGGGCCTCGCGGTAGTTTTGCAGGTCAGCGAAAGGGTCGAAGCTGAAGTTTTCTCTCATAGGAAAAAGCCTCCTGAGATAATTATAAAGCGGATTGCCGGTTCCCTTTGATCTGAGTCACACGCGCTTGATACGCTTATTGACGCGGCGGGGGTTTGAAGGCAAAATACGCTCTAAATGAATCTCAACCGGCGATTAATTGCGTTCTCGATGGGGATGCGCGGCCTGTTCGGGCTAGCGGTGGGGGCCGGCTTTGTGGCGGGGCTGGCGACGGTGGGGCAGGCGCTGGCACTGAGCCGGATCATCCACGGGGTGTTTCTGGAGGGGCAAGGGTTGTCCGAAGCGCGGGGGCTGGTAGCAGCGCTGGTGGGCCTGGCGGCGGCGCGCGCGGCGTTGGGGTATGGGGTGGAAAGCTGGGCGGGGCTGGCGGCGGCGCGGGTGAAAGATCACCTGCGCCGCCGGCTGCTCGATCACCTGACGAGCCTGGGGCCTGCGGCGCTGGCGGGCGAGCGCAGTGGGGAGATCACCCACACGATCGTGCAGGGGGTGGAGGCGCTGGATGCGTATTTCAGCCAGTATCTGCCGCAGTTGATTCTGGCGGGGCTGCTGCCGGTGGCCTACCTGGTGGTGATTTTCCCCATTGACCCGCTTTCGGGCGCGGCCCTGCTGTTGACCGGGCCGCTCATTCCCCTGTTTTTGTCCCTGATCGGGGCGCAGTCGCAGCGGCTGACGCGCAGGCAGTTCGCGGCCCTGGGGCAGATGAGCGCCTATTTTTTGGATACTCTGCAAGGGCTGGCCGTCCTGAAGGCGCTGGGGCGCAGCCGCGAGCAGGTCGGGCGCATTGCGGCGGTAAGCGAGCATTACCGCGCCACTGCGCTACGCGCCCTGCGCCTGACCTTCCTTTCGGCGCTGGCACTGGAACTGCTGAGTACGATGGGAACGGCGGTGGTAGCGGTGCAGGTGGGCCTGCGGCTGCTGTATGGGGGCATAGCGTTTGAGCCGGCCTTCTTCGTGCTGTTAATGGCCCCTGAATTTTACCTGCCGCTGCGCAACCTGGGACTGCGCTTCCACGCCAGCATGGCGGGAGTGAGCGCGGCCCGGCGCATCTTTGAGGTGTTAGATGACGATGGGCGGCGTGACGGGAAGCCGGCGCGGAGACCGGCGAGCGCAGATGGGGGCGGCGGGGCGCGGGTGGACCTGACGCGGCCCTTTGAGATTCGTTTGGAAGATGTTCACTATACCTATCCGGCGCGCGGCGGGGATAGAGCCGGGCCGGAGACGGCGGCACTGCGGGGAGTATCGCTGTGCCTGCGCTCTGGCGAGCGGGTGGCGTTGGTGGGGGCCAGCGGCGCGGGGAAAAGCACGCTGGCGGCGCTGTTGATGGGGTGGATCTGGCCGGAGCGAGGGGCGGTGTGGGTGAACGGCGTGCGGCTGGAGGAGATCAACCCGGCCTGCTGGCGCGCGCAGATTGCCTATGCCCCGCAGCGGCCTTACCTGTTCCACGATACGATTGCCGCCAACCTGCGCCTGGGTCGGCCTGGCGCGACGGAGGACGATCTGCGGCGGGCCGCCGAGGCGATGGGCCTGGCGGAGTGGATCGCCGGACTGCCGCGCGGCTATGACACCGTGATCGGCGAGGGGGGCGCGCGCCTGGCGGGAGGGCAGGCGCAGCGGCTGGCCCTGGCGCGCGCGCTGCTGCGCGACGCGCCGCTGTTGGTGCTGGATGAGCCAGCGGCTCACCTGGACGTGGAGCAGGAAGAGCTGCTGCAAGCGGCGCTGGAGCGTGTCTGTGCCGGGCGCACGGCGCTGGTGATCGCTCACCGGCTGCGGTCGGCTTTGCGGGCCGACCGCCTGATCGTGCTGGCGGAGGGGCGGGTGGTGGAAGAAGGTGAACCGGCGGCGCTGTGGGCAGGTGGAGGGGCGTTTACGCGGCTGGCGCGGGCGGCGCGCGGCGAGGAGGAGGCATGAACGCCCGCTCTCAGGGTGCTCTGCGCGCCGCGGCCTGGCTGGTGGGTCTGCTGCGCCCATTTGCCGGGTGGGTAGCGCTGGCGGTGGGATTAGGGGCGGCGACTACGGCGGCGGGCGTGGGTCTGTTGGGTGCTTCGGCGTATCTGATCGCCACTGCCGCGCTGCACCCTTCGGTGGCGGCTTTGCAGGTGGCAATTGTAGGGGTGCGCTTCTTTGGGATTGCGCGGGCCGGACTGCGCTACCTGGAGCGGCTGGCCTCGCATTGGGTGAACTTTACCCTGCTGGCACGGCTGCGGGTCTGGTTTTACCAGGCGCTTGAACCGCTCGTCCCCGCGCGTCTGGTGGATTACCGCAGCGGCGACCTGCTGGCCCGGATGGCGGCGGATATTGAGGCGCTGGAGAATTTTTATGTGCGAGCGGCGGCCCCGCCGCTGGCGGCGCTGGTGGTAGTCTGTGGGGTGAGCCTGTGGGTGGGGCGCTATGACCCCCGCCTGGGGGCGCTTTTGGCGGCGGCGCTGGCGTTGGGCGGTGCGGGTCTGCCGCTGGCGGCGCACGCGCTGGGCCGCGGACCGGGGGCAGAGGTAACGGAGCGCCGCGCGGAGCTGCACAATGCCGTAGTGGACGTGGCGCAGGGGATGGGCGATCTGCTGGCCTGCAACCAGGAGCAAGCGTTTGTGGAGCGGGCAGTACGGGCCGGGCAGGCGTTGAGCGCCGCGCAGCTGCGGCTGGGGCGGGCGGGGGCGCTGGTGAATGCCCTGGGACTGTTCCTCAGCGGGCTGGCGCTGGTGGGCGTGCTGGTGGTGGGCATTCCGCTGGTGGGCAGCCGCATGGATGGGGTGGCGCTGGCGGTGTTGGCCCTGGTGACGCTGGCCTCATTTGAGGCGACCGCTCCGCTGTCCCCGGCAGGGCAGTACTGGCAGAGCAGTCTGACGGCGGCGGGCCGGCTGTTGGAGGTGGTGGAGGAGGAAAACCCGCCCCGCACTGCCTTTGCCGTTCCTTCGCGAGCAGGGCGGGGAGAAGAGGACGAAAATACGCCTGCCGCTGGCGTGGAGGTCATCTGGCGGGGGGTGAGGCTGGCGTATGGGCCGGGCCTGCCGCCGGCGCTGGACGGGGTTTCGCTGGACGTGCCGCCGGGGACGCACGCGGCTATTGTGGGGCCAAGTGGAGCGGGTAAAAGCACGCTCTTCGCCGCCCTGCTGCGGCTGTGGGACTACCAGGAGGGCGAAATCTGGCTGGATGGGCGCGATTTGCGGAGCTATGAACCTGAAACCCTGCGGCGTTCGCTGGCCTATGCGCCGCAGTCGGCCTATCTCTTCGCGGGGACGCTGCGCCACAACCTGTTGTTGTGCTATCCAGAGGCCGGGGCCGAGGCGGTGGAGTGGGCCTTGGGCCGGGCCGGACTGGCCGAATGGGTAGCGCGGCTGCCGGCTGGCCTGGAGACGCGCGTGGGCGAGCGCGGCTTGCAGGTCAGCGGGGGAGAGCGCCAGCGCGTGGCTCTGGCGCGGGCGCTGCTGGCGGCGGAAGGCCGGGCGCGGCTGCTGCTGTTGGATGAACCCACCGCCCACCTGGATGCGATCACCGAGCGGCGCTTTTTGCGCGATCTGCGCCAGACGATGCAGGGCCGCACCCTGCTGCTCGTCACCCACCGGCTGGTCGGGTTAGAGGCGATGGATCAGGTGATTGTGATGCAGGAGGGCCGGGTGACGGAGCGCGGGCCTCACGCGGAACTGGCGCGGGCCGGGGGATGGTATGCCCGCATGTGGAAGATCCAGAATGAGATGATCTAAAGGGGCCGCATTTTTACGTGCGTACCTTGTGGGCAGTATCCACGCAGACAGGACCTAAAAATTATCCTTGCCGAAGGTGGTGATTAAAGGTATAATTGCACATCGTAGAAAAAACGCCATGACCGGGACGAGTAACCGGCAACGAGCCCCCAGGGAGCGCGGACCGCAGATTGAGAGTCCGCGTGAGAAGACGGCCGGTGAAAACCACCCGCGAGCGGCCAGGTGAACGCGAGTAACAGCCACTCGCCGGTAGCCTGTGACGGTTGGCCTCGTTATTGGCCGCAGAGATTACCGGGGACTTTTCCCCGGTAAACCTGGGTGGAACCGCGTGTGTCTTTCGCTCGCCCCAGTTGGGGGACGGGCGTTTTTGTTATTTTAGAGGAGAAGAGTATGCCAGCCATTCAGAAAGAACGCTACCAGGACTCGCACCTGTACCGGGTGCGCCATTCAGCGGCCCATGTGATGGCCCAGGCCGTGATGGAGAAGTTTCCCGGCGCGAAGATCGCTATCGGCCCGGCCATTGAGGACGGCTTTTACTACGATTTCGACCTGCCCCGCGCCCTGACGCCTGAAGACCTGGCCGAGATTGAACAGCGCATGCGCGAGATCGTCAAAGGCCGGCATCCGTTTATCCGCCGGGTGCTTTCGGCGGAGGAGGCCCGCCAGATTTTCAAAGATCAGCCCTATAAGTTGGAACTGATTGAGGGCTTAGAGCAGGGCGGTACCGATGAAGACGGCAACCCGTTGGATGAAAAACCGGAAATTTCTATCTACCAGCATGACAGCTTCATTGATCTGTGCCGGGGGCCGCACGTGGAAAATACCGGCCAGATTAACCCCGATGCCATCAAGCTGATGAACGTTTCGGGGGCGTATTGGCGCGGTGATGAAAAGCGCCCTATGCTCCAGCGCATCTATGGCACGGCCTGGAACACGGCGGAAGAGCTGGAACACTACCTCTGGCAGTTAGAGGAGGCCAAGAAGCGCGATCACCGCAAGTTGGGGCGCGAATTGGAGATCTTCACCTTTGACGATGAAGTGGGGCCGGGCCTGCCGCTGTGGCTGCCGCGCGGTGGGGTGTTGATCGAGGAGATCGAGCGCCTTGCCAAAGAGATGGAGTTCAGACACAACTACGTGCGCGTGCGCACGCCGCACCTCTCCAAAGAGGAGCTGTTCTTGCATTCGGGCCATCTGCCGTACTATGCCGAAAGCATGTACCCGCCGATGGAACTGGAAGGGGTGCGTTATTACGTCAAGCCGATGAACTGCCCCATGCATCACAAAATCTACGCCTCAAAGCCGCGTTCGTACCGCGACCTGCCCCTGCGCCTGGCGGAGTATGGAACCTGCTACCGCTACGAGAAATCGGGCGAGCTGTTCGGCCTGATGCGCGTGCGCTCGATGCAGATGAACGACTCTCATATTTACTGCTCCGAAAAGCAGTTTGAGCAGGAGTTCACCGGCGTGGTCAACCTGTACCTGGAATATTTCAAGCTCTTTGGCATCACCGATTACTTCATGCGCCTGTCAACCCATCACCCGCGCGGGTTGGGCAAGAAGTACGTCAACAACCCTGCACTGTGGGCCAAGACCGAAGACCTGGTGCGCCGCGCGATGGACAACAACAACATCCCGTACGTTGAGGTGGCCGACGAAGCCGCGTTCTATGGGCCGAAGATTGACGTGCAGGTGCGCAGTGCTATTGGACGCGAGTTTACGCTGGCGACCAACCAGGTGGATTTCGCCCAGTCGGAGCGCTTTAACCTGACGTTTGTGAATGAGGAAGGCCAGGAAGAGCGCCCGCTGATTATCCACCGTGCGCCGCTCTCAACGCACGAGCGCCTGATCGGCTTCCTGCTGGAACATTACGTGGGAAACTTCCCGGTGTGGCTGTCGCCCGAACAGGTGAGGATTATTCCGATCACGGACAAACAGGTTGAGGCGGCGTTGAGCCTGCGGGCCCGGCTGCACGATTTGGGCATCCGCGCGGAGGCTGACCTGGATGCGGAGCGGATGAACGCTAAGATCCGCAAGGCGCAGTTGATGAAAGTGCCGTACATGGTGGTGCTGGGTGATAAAGAAATCCAGGCGGGGACGGTGGCGCTGCGCAAGCGCGACGGCTCGCGCAACGATGCCATGCCGGTGGAGGAGTTTGTGGCGCTGGTGCAGGATCGCATCCGCACCCGCTCGGCGGATCTGTAAGCGGCAGTGATTGCGTGATAAAATGTCTGTACAATTCGTCTCTGCTTCCCATGTTCTCAGAGCGTGGGAAGCAGGGATAATGATCAAGGAGAGTTTAATGAATGGATGAGACAGTGAGTACCGGGCGGACGCACCGGATCGCGATCCTCATTGATGGCGATAACGCGCAGCCGTCGCTCATCGGCAATATGCTCGCGGAGGCCAGCAAATATGGGCTGGTTATCATCCGCCGCATTTACGGCGATTGGACGACGGCGAATATGAATGGGTGGAAGGATACGCTGCAAACGCACGCTATCCAGCCCATCCAGCAGTTCCGCTATACGATTGGGAAGAACGCGACCGACAGCGCCATGATTATCGATGCGATGGACATTCTCTACGAGGGGGGGGTAGATGGCTTTTGCCTGGTGTCCAGCGACAGCGATTATACCCGCCTGGCGACCCGCATCCGCGAGAAGGGCTTCTTTGTGATGGGGATCGGCAAGAAAAGCACGCCGCGCGCGTTTGTGAATGCCTGTGACGTGTTCGTCTTTACTGAGAACCTGCTGGTAGAAGCCCAGGCGCAAAAACAGATTGAAAGCGCGAAGAGCAAAACCAACGGCAAGGAGAGCCCGGTGGTGGAACAAGGCCCCGCCGAGCCGCTGCCGCTTCTCAAACGCGCTTTTGACCTGGCGGCCGGGGATGACGGTTGGGCCTTTCTGGGGGTGATGGGCAGTCATTTGCGACAGCTCGACCCTAGTTTTGACCCGCGCACGTATGGGTATAAACAGCTATCTGCTCTGATGAAGGCTTACCCGAAAATCTTTGACCTGAAAACGGGGAAGAAGGGGGACGGGACCTTCAATGTGTATGTACGGTTGAAGGAGTAGCCAACAGCCGTCAGGAAGATGATGAGGCGGGGCGGAAGCCCCGCCTCTAGAAAGAAGGGCCAGTAAGGCGCGGATGGGGGGCATAACGCCTACCTGCGCCGGAGCGCAAGGCGCACGGCGCGGCGCAGGGCCGCGCGCGTGGAATAGACATCGTCGGGCCGTACCCGCCCGTAGCTCCACAGGCCAAAGGCCAGCAGTAACAACGCCAGTAAGAACAACGCGTGATAGCCGTCAATTACCAGGCGGCCCAGGCGCGCCTGCCAGCCGGTACTGACCGATAAAATCCCTCCGGCCAGCAGTGGGGCCGCCCCGCCCGTCAGGCCCATCCAGGCATAATAGATGGCGGTATAGGCTGTGCTTTTTTGCTCTGGCACCACGCTGTTAAACAGCAGACGCCCCGCGCCGATGGCCGACCCGCTTGAAACCACCCCATAGGCAAAATACAGCGCCGCGCACCAGGCCGCCGCGCCGGGCGTTTGCCGCGGCAAGAGCGCCCAGCCCACCGGCAGCAGCAGACCCAAACCAAGCGCCGACATCATCACCGGACGGCTGCCCACCCGGTCGGCGGCCCAACCCCACCCGATGCTCGACAGCGCCCCGCCAACCATCACCGCTGTATCTAAGATCACCACTGTGCCGGCGGGCAGACCGATTTGCTCTTTCACGTACAGGGGCAAAAAGCTGGTTAACAGAACGGACCCGACCATCACCCCGCCCATGCCCTGCAGGTAAGCGATCAGGTTAGGGTCGCGCAGCGCCGCGATCAGGTTGGTAAAGTGCGCTTGCGATGATTCGGGGTTGAGAACCGGCGCGCCGCCAGGGACCCACTTCATCACGATGATCCCTACCAGACCAAAGATCACGCCGACGCCCAGCAGTCCCAGGTAGCGCCCCAGGCCCGTTCCCGACCCGATGACATAGCCGCCTACCAGCAGGGCCGCGCCCGACGCAAACGTCCCCACCAGGGTCGAAGCCGCCCCAAAGCGGCCCCGCACTCCGTTAGGGATAAACTCTTGCGACCAGGGGTAATAGGCGGTTTCGCCCATCGCGCGCAGGATGGCGACTATGAGCAGTATGATAAATAGAAAAGCCACCCCGGCACTGTGCCCGGCGCGGTCCAGCACCCAGGGCAGCAACAGCAGGTTGGCGATGACAAAATAGCGGCTGCCATAACAGGCCAAAAACACGCGCTTGCGCCCCAGCCGCGCGGCCAGCGGCGCAAACACCAGGGCGATCAGCCCGCTGAACGGAAAAAACGACAGCAGGGCGCCGATCTGCCCTTTGGGCAGGCCCAACTCGCTGAGGAACAGCACAAAAATTGACCCGCCAAACGTCCACAGGAAGAAAATGCTGGTCAGCCCGACGTGAACCAGATTCCACGGCAAGGCGCGCAGTTTTTCTTCCTCTGTTGGGGCGGTTTGCAGGGTGGGTAAAGTCATGGAGAGAGTAACTCGCCCTTGGGTATCAGCATGGGGGGAATGACAACAGGTCATTCGGGCGCAATCGTCACCCGGTTGCGCCCCTGGCGTTTGCTGGCATACATCATCTCATCGGCCCGGTCAATCAGGCTCTGGAGCGTATCACCGGGCTGTACCAGCGCCGCCCCAATCGAAACCGTCACCCGCAGGATTGGCGGGGGCTGTCCATTGCTGTTATCGCGTTCCAAAACCAGGTACGAGGATTCCACCAGCATGCGCAGGCGCTCGGCCAGGTTTCGCAGTTCAGAGCGCTGGACATTGGCCGCCACCAATACAAACTCTTCGCCGCCCCAGCGCCCGGCAAAGTCGTTGATGCGCAGGTTGCCGCTTAACGTGGCGGCCACCATTTTCAACACCCGGTCTCCGGTAAGATGGCCGTATTGATCGTTGATTTTCTTAAAGTGGTCAATATCAACGAACAACACGCCAAAGGGGACCTGCCGCCGCTGCCATTCTGCCAGGCTGCTTTCGAGGCGGAGATGGGTGAAGCGCCGGTTGCCGATTTCGGTGAGGGGGTCGATGAGGGCTTCTTTTTCCAGCTCGTGAATGCGCTCTAGAGCTGTCAGGAGCGAAACGTCTTGTATGAACACTTCGGCGGCTCCCGTGATCTGACCGTCCTCGATGAAGGGCGTCACCCGGATGACCACCGGGACGCGATGCCCGCCGGCGTGGTGCAGGTACACGTGGGCCTCGCGCTGAATGCCATCTTGCAGGGTTTTTGCCAGCGGGCAATATCCCTGACAAAGAGACGTGCCAGAGTCATCAACGTGCATGAGGATATTGTGCATGCACGACTGCCCCTGCACCTGTTTCTGGCTGTACCCGGTGATGCGCTCAGCCGCGCAGTTCCAAAACCTGATCCTCCGCTCGCGGTCTACAATGTAAACGCCGTCGTGGAGCTGGTTCAAAAGTTCCTCGTAAGATGTTTCGAAGTGAAGGGTCATCTTGTCGTTTATCTCTCCCGTTACGAACCAGGTTATTGGCCGCAAGCCGCTTCATCACAAGTTTTGGGACCGCAGACAGCGTTTTGCCTGCACTTATTTTAATGGTTTTTACCCAAATCATTGTTAAAATCGCCTTGTGGCTGTATTTGAATATATTTCTCAGCATTACCCCGTCAATCCCGGCTGTTACCTGATGAAGAATGAAGCGGGCCGAGTCCTCTATGTGGGCAAGGCCAAAAATCTGCGCCGGCGGTTAGGGCAGTATTTTCAGGCGGCTCACCAGGTGGGCAAAGCCGCGGCGCTGGTTGCGGAAACCCGCGCGATTGAGGTAATTGTAGTCAGCAGCGAACTGGAAAGCCTGATCCTCGAAAACAACCTGATTAAGCTCTATAAACCGCGCTATAACGTCCTGCTGGTTCCCGATTCTTCGGGCTATGGCTATGTGGTGCAGACTGACGAGGTTTACCCGCGCCTGGTGGCTTACAAGAAGCACCGTATTAACCCCGCGCTGGGCCGGGCCCATCCGAAAGCCATTGAAAGGCGCTTTGGCCCTTACCTGACCAACAAAATCCGTGATGAAGTGTTGAAGTGCGTGGTCGAGTTATGCGGGCTGCGGGTGTGTAACCCCATGCCGCAGCGGGTGTGCTATCTTTTTCATTTAAAACGCTGTTTGGGCCCCTGCGAGCGGTACGTCACCCACGAGGAATATCTCGAAGCGGTGGAAAAAGCCGGGCGCTATCTGGCCGCGCCGCACCTTAACCTGGTGGATCACCTGACGGAACGGATGAAAGCGGCTGCGGAGGCTCTTGAATTTGAGCGCGCCAAACACATCCGCGACCAGATTGAGACGATCAAAGTCATCTTTGAGCGGCAGGCGGTGGAACGCGACGTTCCGCGCGACCAGGATGTGGTGTATTTAGACCCTCCCGATGCTCTCATCCTGCACCTGAAGCGCGGCACACTTCTGACCGTGGAGTGGCTGCCCGGCGCACTTCGAGAGCGGCCTCCCGATGCCTTTTTGCTCGATCACTACCGCGCCGCGGCCCCCCAAGAGCTAATTCTCCGCGCGCTGGCCGACCCCGCCGCGCTGGCCGCCGGATTGAGCGCGGCGCACGGGCGGGCCATTAAAGTTACCCTCCCTGTGCGTGGGGCGCTGCGCGACCTGGTAGATATTGCCCGGCTGAATTTTGAATACCGCAGAGAGGTGGCCGAGAAGATAGGGGGGTGACGAGGCCCTCACCTGGCCCCCAAAGCGGCCCAGCTTTGCCAGTCACAGCCGCCTTCGGGGGGGCAGGGCGCAGAGAGGCCGGCGGCAATCAGCCATTCTTCGCCGCCTGCGGCCGAGATGGCGCGGATCTCCAGCGCGCCGCCTTCCAAACGGCGGGCGAACAGCACCGCCGCGCCGTCCGCCGTCCAGCGGGGCAGGCCATCTTGGGCGCCAGCCGGGGGGTGCGTCAGCGCCTGCACCGCGCCGGTGAGCGGGTTCAGCAGGTACAGGCCGGGCCGCTCGAATGGGGGCGCCTGCTCCCAGGGGATGGCCGCGAAAACCAACTGCTCTCCAGAAGGCCGCCAGTCTGGCGAGTGCACTTCTATCCCTTCTGGCAGTGGAAAGCGCACCTGCCCGCCGGCAAAATCAACCAGGGCCAGGGTGGGGGTTTCGCCTTGGGCCGACGACAGGGCCGTCAGAGCCAGCACGGGCGCGCCAGGCCGCCAGGCCAGCGCGGCCCGATCGCCCAGCGGCGCGTAGAGCTCCAGGTCGGCGCGCGCGCCGGTGGCGGTATCGAAGGTGAACAGCCGCCCGCCTTGCAGGAGAGCGGCGTTGCCGGCTATGCTTTCCTGGGCCAGCACGCGGCTGCTCTCTGGAACCCACCCCACCAGTTGAACTACCTGGCCGGGTGAGACTGCCCCCCAGGGCAAGGACTGCTCCGCGGCCCCCTGCTTTACCCGCAGTGTCAGGCTGCCGTCGGGCGCGGCGTCTAAGCGCGCCTCGGCTCCCTCTGCCGAATGCACCGCGCCATCGCGCCCCAGGGCGTTATCGGGCTGCCAGCGCGGGCGCGCGGCGCTCTCTAACTGCTCTACCAGGCTTCCGGCGGCGTCGTAAACCAGATATTGATCTCCGCCAATGCCCACCAGCAAACGGTCGCCGCGCGGCGACCATGCCAGCCATTCGGCCTTAACCGGCACGGACCAGCCCTGGCCGCCGGATAGGTCTAACGCCACCGCGGCTGGCGCATTCAGGTCGGTAAACGCGGCTACGCCTGCCTGTTTGGGGGCCTGCGGGTCACAGCCTACCCAGCCGCCGGCCAGCGAGCAGTCCTGCCAGGGCAGCCCGGTTGGGGCGCTGACCTGTTCGCCAGCGGCGGGCGTGCGTACAGGCGTGCCGGCGGGGATGAGCGTCACCACTACCGCCGTTGGGGGAGTGGGAGAGGCAAACATCGGCGTGGCCGTGGGGCGCTCTACCGGGCGCGACAGCCCGATGCTGCACCCCGCCAGCGCCACCGTTAAAATCCCCCCTGCTAACCTGAACCCAATCTTACGCATGAGGTAACTTCCTTAAAAACCTGAACTACATTTATCTAACATGAAGGATATTGTAAATCAAGAAGGCGCTCTTATAATAAAGGAACTTGAACCCCTAAATTTTGATCTGGAGAATACCATGCGACCTATCTCGCCTGAAACGCTCGCGAAACTCCGCAGTTTCGATACGCCCACTATCTGCAACGTGATTGAACTGTTTAATATCCGCCCGCGCAACACCGGTTTTCTGGATGGCCGCATCCGGGCCTGTTTTCCTGAAATGCCGCCCATGGTGGGTTTTGCCGCTACGGCCACCTTCCGCTCGTCGGCCCCGCCGCCGCCCAACAGCAGTGTTTATGACAATATTGAAGTGCAGGTTAGCCGCTTTGGCGAACTGTCTGGCCCGCCGGTGGTGGTCTTTCAGGATCTAGACGACCCTGCCGCCGCGGCGACCTTTGGGGAGATTATGTGTACTACCTATCAGGTTTTTGGGGCGGTTGGGCTGATTACTTCCGGCGCGGGGCGCGATTTGGATCAGGTACGGCGCATCGGTTTTCCGGTCTTTACCGGTGGGACCATCTGCGCGCATGGGTACTGCCACACACCCGATGTACACATCCCCGTGCGGGTTGGCGGGGTGATGATCTACCCCGATGATCTGCTTCACGGAGATGTGAACGGCGTTACTACTATTCCCAAAGAGATTGCCTGCGAGGTAGCCGAAGTGGGCGATGCCTACGTAGCCGCCGAAATGGTGATCTTGAACGCTTTGCGCGAATTCGGCCCGGACCTGAAGAAGCTCCAGGATGCCCGACGCGAAGCGAAGCGCCAGATGGAAGCCTTAAGCAAACAGGTGGCGAAAAAGAGTTAGCCCTGCCGGGTCTTCTCGAACCATTCTTCCAGGCCAGCCTCGTCTAAAAACCCATCCGAGGCTGACACTGCCCCAATTTTATAAGAGGCAAACACCGCGGCCTTGCGCAGTGCCAGGTAGGGGTCTTGGGTTTGGGTATAGACGTGCAAAAAGGCGGAGAAGAGGGCATCGCCCGCGCCGATGGTGTTGACCACCGGGCGGGTGGCCGCCGCCGGGACGCGCTCGATGGCGTTATCTTTCTTTACAGCCAGCAATGCGCCGTCTTGCCCCAGTGTAATCACCAGCACTTCGGGGCTGTAGCGCCGCCAGACCTTGCGGGCCCACTCTTCGGGCGTATCTACCAGCCATTCGTGACTCATAAAGAGGATGTGGGCGGCCTTCATAAAATCGGTGTTGTAGGGGTCGTCCAGAGAAGAGATGGCGTGAACGTCCGTCGCCACCAACTTGCCAGAGCGCCGCGCCGGTTCGAGGAAGGGCCGCGAGAAGTTGATGTTACACAGCACCAGCACGTCACTGTGGTGAATGGCGGCCTTAAAACGGGCCTCGGGGTAGGCCGCTTCCTGCACGTTTTTCAAGTCCACGTTGATCTGCCGCCGGCCCTCGCCGTCGTATAAAATGACCGACTGCGCCGTCTGCTCCAGCGTTGCCAGGACGTTGGGATCGGGGATACGGTCGCGTTGGAGAGCCGCGCGAACCAGGCCGCCCAGGGGGTCACTGCCGATCAGGGAGAGGAAATCAACCGTATCGCCCAGGCGGGTGAGGGCCTTGGCGATGTTATAGCCCACCCCTGAGACGCTGCTCTCGATCCCAAAGAACGGGTAGCGCACGGGGAAGTAAGGGATGGGAAAACTCTCCACCCGCAGGGTGGTTTCGATATTGATTAAGCCAGACACGAGAATTTTGGTCATGGTCGGGTTAGGTTTATGGGGTCCCTTCCAGGTTGATTTCTCCGAGTGTCTCAAAATCGTTGGTTCCCAGGATGCCGGTAATCAACACCTGGCGGGCAGTAAACAACGGGTGTGGGAATTTTAACCCTGGCTCTTCTTCCAGGCTGACCTCGTGAGTCAGGTCTACGGCGCTGCACGTGATGGGGATTTCATGGGCGTAATCGAGGTCGCAGTTTTTGGCCCGCAGTGCGCCATCCACCGCGCCGATGAACTGGCGCAGGCAGTGATCTTCTAACAACAGCCAGCGCAGTACATACGTCCCCCAAAAGGGCGCGAGGAACTGCGTCAGCCCGGCGGCGTAAATTGTGAACGGGGCCAGCCGGCCCACGCTGGCGCGCAGTCCGTTGAAGGCGGCCTCGAGCGGCTGTCCCAGAGGCAGGCGAAACCGTTGAATAGTGATGTGCGGTTCCGGGACAATCCAACCGCCGTAAAATTTTGCCAGTGTTTCCTGTTCCTTGCGCAGTGCACGGCGTTCATCTTCGCGAGGAGCCAGCAAAACGCACAAATCCCCCGGTCTGGCCGTGCGTAATTCAGGCATATTTCCCCCCTTATATGGTGTTAAATTCCGGTTCGTAATAAGCGACCCCTCCACGGCCTTCGAGGATGCCCTTGCGCAGTTCCATCACCATGAATGCATCCGCCGGGACGCTGGCATCTGAAAAGCGGATGCCAAAACGCGCCGCCGGTTGGAATCCAAAACGGGTGTAATAGCGCGGGTCGCCCAATACCACCACGGCTGGCGCGCCGATCTGACGGCATTCTTCTAACCCGGCGCGGATCAGGCGCGAGCCGATGCCCTGGCGCTGGCGTTCTGGCAGAACGGCCACCGGCCCCATGCCTAAGATTTCCAGCGCGTCTGGCCCTTCGCCCACCCGCACCGGGCTAAACAGCACGTGACCGATCACCTCGTCTTCGTCCAGCGCCACCAACGCAATGGCTGCCTTTCCCCGCCGGTGCAGGCGCTCCACCAGGTCGGCCTCTGCCGGTCTGCCAAAGGCCCGTTCTTCTACCACGCGCACGCCGCGCGCGTGTTCGTCGCTTTCAGGGCGAATGATGACCATGCCGTGAACCTCTCTACACTGCCGTGTTAGGATGATTGTAGCGTGAATTAAAATAGAAAGTCAACCAAAAACGGCATTAAAAGCGGGCCGCGCCTAAGCAAGCTTCTTTTGGAAAGCTGTGCGCCACCCCGGTGAGAGCGCCTCGCACCCTGCCAGAGCGGCCAGCGCCGCGCGGTCGTGGGGGGCGTGGATGAGCGCAAAGACGCGCGCAACGGTCCACTGGGGAAAGGGGCGCTCCAGCAGGGTAAGGGCGTCGCCCGCCTGGACCCACCCTTCTTGCTTCACCCTGAAGTACCAGCCCGTTCGCCCCTCGGCTTCGGCGCGCTGGTCCAGACCGGCGAACTGCCAGCGCCGCGCCAGCTTATAGCAGGGCTGGCGCGGCTGTGAGACTTCCACCAGCGCCGCATCTGGCCCTTCACCCACCCGGTAGAGGTCGCCAATACACACCGTATCTTCGAGCAGTCCCAGGGTGGTAAAGTTTTCGCCAAAGGCGCCGCCGGTCATGGCCTGGAGGCCGGGCAGGGTTTGCCAATAGGCGTAATGCTCAAAGGGATAAACGTTAATGGCCTGCTGAACGCCGCCGTGATTACGCCGGTCTTGTTGGGCATCCCCCGCCAGCCCTTCGGCTCCCACGCGTACTTTGCCCTGTACCGGCTCTTTGACAATCGCCGAGCGCCACTCCGCCGCCGCGGGGTCATCTGCCGGAAAACGCGGCAGTGTTTGCACCTGTCCTACCTGCACGGATAGAAGTTTCATCATGGTTTAATCCTTTCTGAGGCTTACCTGGGGTGAAACCACAGATGTACACAGATCGGACGTTGCTGCCCTGTCTCTTTTGCTCATACGTGGATATCTGTGATTCCCAACGCTCAGGCGATCCAATAATAGTTCACAAACCCGACAAAATACACCACTTGCAGTCCAAAACTGACAGCCCGCACCATCTGATAAGGCGCGCCATCCTTTAAGATGCTCCCCAGGTAGATAAATACTGGAAAGACAACTGCCAGGTAGCGCGAGACCGAGACAAACAGGGCGGTTGCTATCGGCAGGGCGAGGAGCAGGAAGCTGTAGAGGGCGAAAGCGCGCCAGGCGGGCCGCCGGAACATCGCAAGGGTCAGCAGTACAAAGATCACCAGCAGGGCAAAGTCCAGCTTAAATGGGTCGAGGCCGGGGCCGCCTAGTTGAAGCTGGAGGTTGCTCCACCAGTCCGCGCCCCAGCGACCCCAGGCCGCCTGGGCGCGCATGGGGGCCAGAAAATCGCCCGTCCGTTGGTAGAGCGAGGCCAGATGGGTCAGCAAGCCTATGGGCAGCAGCGCTAACCAGAGAACATCTGGGCGGATGGCCCGCCACTGCCAGCGGCGCTCTTGCATGTACATCCACGCGAGCGGCGCGGCGATGAGCAGACCCTGCCCGCGCGTTACCGCGGCCAACAGGCCCAACAGGCCGGCCAGCCACCACCGCCGGCAGGCCGCGGCCCACAGCGCCCCCGCTGTGAGGGCCAAAAAGAGGCTTTCTGGGTAGAAGCTGGAGAAGAAGAACCCCGCCGGAAAGACCACCAGCAGTTCTACCGTGCGTTTGGCCGCGCCGGGGTCGCCGCCGGCGGCGAGCGCCAGGCGGTAGATCAACCAGGCGGCCAGCAGAAAACAGGCATTAGAGATGACCAACCCCACCAGCAGAGCCAGCCCTTCGGACTTCAGACCGCCGGGGATGGGCCAGATCAGCGCCCGCACCAGGTAAGGGTAGAGCGGAAAGAATGCCAGGTTGCTGTAAGATTGGGTGAGCGGCTCAGAATACCGGTAGCCCTCTTGCACGATGGAGAGATACCACTTTGCATCCCAGTGCGCCCACATGTCAACCCAGAAAAAGCGCGTTAGAAAATATCCCCGGCGGGCATACTCGGCATAGGTGGGGTTGGGGGCAAAGTTATCGCGCGCAAACCAGCCCGCCAGGAACAACGCCGCCCGGCTCGCCAGGAAGGGGAGCAGGATGCAGCGGAGAAAGTCCTCTGGTCCGAGAAGTCCTTTGCGGCGGAGAAAACCTTCCGGGCGGAGAAAAGTGTCCTGAAGTCTCAAATCGTTACCCTGAGGTCAAAGGCAGGTGGCATTCTGACCTGATTCTATCATACTGCATCCGGAGCTGAACCCGATCTATAAATTGACGTACAATAGGGATGATTCCCTTATCCCCATGCTTGCGGGGCGCAATTTGACCAGGAGAAACCCTTATGCAGAAACACAACTTCGATCTCAATTGGGAATACCACGACCAATCTGGCATGTTTGCCCATCTAACGGCCCAATGGCAGCCCGTCCACCTGCCGCACGATGTTTCGATCACCCGGCCCCGCCGCGCCGACTATCCTACCGGGGGGGGCGGCGGCTACGCCTGGAGCGGGGTTCTCACGTACCGCAAAAAGTTCAGCGTGCCAGAAGATTGGCGCGGTCAGAGCGTGCAGTTGGAGTTCGAAGGCGTTTATATGAACGCCGAAGTCAGCGTTAACCGTCACCTGGTTGCTCTGCACCCTTACGGGTATACCAGTTTTATCGTTGATCTCACCCCCTATCTCAGCTACGGCGGCGAAAACGTTCTGACAGTAGTGGCGAACAACAGCGCCCAGCCCAATTCGCGCTGGTACAGTGGAACCGGCATTTACCGGCACGTGTGGCTGCGCATAGGCAGCCGCGCGGCGCACATCCACCCATGGGGCGTTTTCGTCACCACGCCAGTGGTAGATGAGCAGAGCGCGAGCGTGCAGGTTGCCACCGAACTGACGGTCCCCGCCGGGGCCGTGCTGCGCACTGCAGTGCAAGACGCCGCCGGGGCGACGGTCGCTCAGGTGGAGACGCCCGCCCAGGGCGAAACCGTGACGCAGCGGCTGACCGTGCAAAACCCGCGCCTGTGGTCACTGGATGATCCTTACCTCTACACTCTCTTGAGCGAACTGGTGGTTGATGGGGCGGTGGTGGACGTGGAGCGCACGACCTTTGGCATCCGCACCTTCACCATTGATGCGCGCAATGGTTTTCGGCTCAACGGCGTGCCGCTCAAGCTGAAGGGGGGCTGTGTTCATCACGATAACGGGCTGTTGGGCGCGGCCAGTTATGACCGCGCTGAAGAGCGCAAGATTGAGCTGATGAAAGCCGCTGGCTTTAACGCCGTTCGCTGTGCCCACAACCCGCCCGCCCCCGCCATGCTGGATGCCTGCGACCGCCTGGGCATGTTGGTCATTGATGAGACCTTCGACTGCTGGCGCATGGGCAAAAACCCTAACGATTATCACCTCTACTTTGAAGACTGGTGGCAGCGCGACACCGAGGCGATGGTGCGCCGCGACCGCAATCACCCGTCCATTATCCTGTGGTCGATTGGCAACGAAGTGCCAGAGCGGACGGGCATCTCAGATGGGTATGCCTGGGCGCGCCGGCAGGCCGATTTTATCCGCGCGCTCGATCCCACGCGGCCGATCACCTCGGCTTTGCCTTTCCTCTTTGAAGAAATGTTCACCGACCCCAGCTTCCTGGCGAGCCTGACCGATATGCAGAGCATGTTCGACTCGAAGCGCTTTACTCCGACCGATGTGGAAACCGACCGCTGGGGGACCCTGACCGCTGAATTCAACGAAGCCCTGGATGTGGTAGGTTATAACTATCTCCACCCGCGCTATGAATTTGATGGAACGCGCTTCCCTAACCGGGTGATGGCCGGGACGGAAACCTTTCCCTATGATGCGTTCGCGTCTTGGAAGGCCACTGAGCGTTATCCTTACGTCATTGGTGATTTTGTCTGGACGGCGCTTGATTATCTGGGCGAGTCGGGCATTGGCAAGGTGACGGTGGGAGAAAGCGGCCTGTCTTTTGGCGCGCCGTTCCCTTATCACCTGGCAAACTGCGGCGACATTGACATCTGCGGATTCAAGCGCCCGCAGTCTTACTACCGCGATATTTTGTGGAGCCTGCGCGCCGCGCCGTTCATTGGCGTTCTCAATCCGCAGGATTATGGCAAGAAGCTGAACTTCAATCAGTGGGGATGGGAGCCGGTTACCGCCAGTTGGAGCTTCCCCGGACAGGAAGGCCAGCCGACCCGCGTGGACGTTTACTCGGCAGATGAGGAAGTGGAGTTGTTGATCAACGGCGTTTCGGCGGGCCGCCAGCCGGCCGGCGAGGCGCGCCAGAACAAGGCCACCTTTGAAGTCACCTACCAGCCCGGTAAGATCGAGGCGGTGGCCTACCGGAACGGGCAGGAGACTGCCCGCGCCGCCCTGGAGACGACCTCGGCCCCGGCGGCGCTGCGCGCCACCGCCGACCGTACCACCCTGCGCAGTGATTTCGGCGACCTGGCCTACGTCACGATCGAAGTGGTGGATGAGGCCGGGCGCGTGGTTCCTTACGCCGATCCTGAAATCTGCCTGAAAGCTGCGGGCGTGGGTGAAATCCTGGCGGTGGGGACGGCCAACCCCGTGTCGGAAGAACTGTACGTAGGCGACCGCCGCCGCGCCTGGCAGGGCCGTCTGATGGCTGTTATCCGCACGACGGGGCAGGCTGGAGAGATTGTTTTGAGGGCAACCGGCGGGGGATTGGCAGAAGCGGAAGTCCGCCTGAAGGCGCAGTGACTGCTTTGCAGTTACTAAAACGGTTTTCCACTTTTACCAGGCATCTAATCACGTGATCAATGGAGAGGGGTCCAATGGGGTGCGTGAAGTGTATCCTGTTGGGCCCCTGAAATTCTTCTCGGCCCGAAATTTCAGACTTGGCGCAAATCTTTGCATATGGTAACAGTAGGCGAGTGTAGACGCAGTTAAGACCCTCGACTGGACGCGAGGGATTATCTCAATAAACCTCTCCAAAAACTGCCTTAATCGTGGAGTAAAGTGAGGTGACTGAAATAGCGATATGTTATAATGTTTGGGACAAATTGAGGTAAGGTCAGAAATTGCCAGTGTTCAAGGTGGGAAAGCATTGGCGATGTTAGAAATCATCTATCCGTAGCTTGATTAGCCAGAGAAAAAGCGAGACTTCTCAGTCCTTCTAAGAAGCATAAGGTGCGGCGGCTTCGGTTGCGACTTGCAATTGACGTTCTGCTCAGCAACAAGATCTCTGCAAAAGCAAAGGAGTCTGCGAGATATGAAGATTATTAAGTTGAATTGTGTTGCCTGTGGAGCACCCATTTCGATACCGGAGGATCTTGACTTTATCAACTGCGCTTCTTGCGGGACTTTTCTTGGCATTGAGCGCGGGGAAGGGTATGTTGTGTTAAAAGTAGCAGAAAAACTGGCAAAAGCAATTGAAACTTCTGGTAAAGATACCCAAGAAGCGATTCGTGAAAGCATTCAGGTGACACGCGCCGAATTACAGCGCTTACAGCTCACCCACGATTTAGCGACTGCCCAAATGCAACTTTCGAACATCCAGTCCGAAATTCGCAGTGTACAGCGCATGCCGCCTACCGCAATCACTACCAATCAATTGTTGAACCTGCGAGTATTAGAATATCAGGCGATGGATCGTATTCGGATATTGGAGGGGCAACTGGCGGCTCTTGATCCGAATAATATTTCTGCCCAGATCCAGTCCTTTGAAAAAGAAATAAATTTTATAGATGTTGAGTTGCAGGTATTGTACCAAATCCCTCGCGCGCATCGAATGACGGCTGAAACAAGCCTGAAAACCCGGCGGAAGGAGCTTGCAGACAAGGTGCTACAGTTAAAAGCGGGGGAAATTCGAAAACGGTTGAAATCTTATCAGATAACGGAAATTCCCTCTGGGGATGTAGCTCAAATTGATCAATTGTTGGCGCTTCTGGTAGCTGACGAGAAGGTTGTACTCAGTTTGCCTTATTCACCAGAAAGGGAACTGGTCTATGTTGAACTAAGCAAACGCTACCAGGCTGTGAAGCAGGAGCGGGTATCCATCGAGAGAGAACGCGTTCAAATGCTCCTCCAGTCTAGAAAAAGCACATATGATGAAAATAGTTTGATATCTGTGCAGGAATACCTGGGGCAGGTAGAGGCAGATCTATCTATGTTGGCAAACGAGCCGGTCAATGAAGTCGTTATGGAGACGATCGAGAAGCTGAGAGGTGAAAAGAAAAAGGCCTATAAGTTGATTCGACGGCTGGAAAGGAATCAGTCTAAAGCAACAGGGTACATACTGAAAGAGCAGACCCCCCAAGGGCCTGGGCTCTGGGAAATGATTGTGCTGGCAGGCGCGGCTTTTATCGGAGGAATATCCGCACTGTGGCGTGATCTATTTCCTCAGGGATCTGGCTCACAACAGGTAACTTCTCCTACAACTGGTAGTGCCAGCACAACCATCGTAACCCAAGATCTGGTACCTGCGGAACGAGAACAAAATAAAGATACTCAGGAGCCGAAGGTTACAAGCTGGGATAATCAAAATCGGGTGATCGGAAGTCAGGCCATAGGTGCGGCTATTCAAGCCGAAGTAATGCCGATTATGGAGATGAATGTTCAAGCTGGCACGCACCTGGCAAAGGTTTCCACTGCTGTGAACCTTGATACCGCTGGTGAGTTAGTTGAATCGAAGACGTCACCCCCGCGGTTCAGCTTTAAATCATTGTTGATAGGATGTGTTTCCTGGTTGTTACTTACTGCGGGATTTTTTATTGGCGGCTTGTTGTTTGTTGCATTACTTTTCCCGAATTCGATGGACTCGTCTGGCGCGAGGCTCGATTTTGGTGGGTTTTTGGGAATCACTGCCATCGGCTATAGTCTTGGAGCGCGTGCGTTCATCCGTAGCGTGGCACCGGCCATGCGCATTCGTGGCGTGGTAGGGAAAGGTGATTTTGTCTTTGGCAATCCTCAGGCGGAAACTACCGGGTTACGTAACCAAGCCGCGGTGAAGGCGCTGGCTGGAATCATCACATTGCCATTGGTCATCGTGCTTGGGTTTGCCCTCACGATGACATTCGATAATGTATGGTGTTTCATTTTAGGCCTGATTCTTAGCCCAGTAGTCGCTGGGTTGGTTTCAGCCAGAACCTATGTATATGGGCAGTGCGGCGGTGGATAAAGTGTATCGAAAACGGTATGGTATTGTTCTGCTTACCTGAAACCCGGCTTTGCCTTCTCGAACTCGCTTTCTTGATATTCAATCAAGTGATTAATAGTGGAGTGCTAACATTTCCACGCGCTGACGTTTTGTCTGATAAGAGGATTTTACCCAATCGAGCGAAACTGAAATCGGTGGCGCTGGTAGAGTAAATTATCAGCTTCTTAGCTTTTCGAGAATTATTTCCTTAAATGCTGTAAAGGGATGTTGCCTGCTTGTAAAATTTTAAAAGCGATGTATAATGACATACATAGGTTTAAATACATATGTATACGGAGGGCCATATGTTAACCAGAGATGATCTGACCGGAGTTTATGACCGCAGCGCCATCCTCGAAAGGCTCGACGCTGCCGCCCGTGAAAACGGCAGCCTGACGGTGGTTTTCATGGATCTGGATAATTTCATGCGCTTCAATGACCAGTACGGCTACCAGGCCGGTGATGAGTGGATTCGCGGGGTGGTGAGCCTGTTCGCTCAGACCTTTGGCGAGGATGATCTGGTGGGGCGCTACGGCGGCGATGAGTTTATCGCCGGGGTGCGCTCGGCGGACCTGCACGCCACTTACGAGAAGGCCGAATCACTGCGCCAGCACATCGAGAAGGAAGGGCCGACCATCACCGTAGAGGGGCAGGCCGTCCGCCCTGGCTTCACGGTATCGTTTGGGCTGGCCGCCTATCCGCGCAACGCCAGCGATACTGTTGATCTGGTGGAGAAGGCCAAGCTGGCCCTCTACCGCGCCAAAGAGGCGAGGGGCAACTGCGTTTTTGTCTTTGACGAAAAAGACAGCCTGACGGGCCTGCTCAACTATTACAGCGGACAGCGCACTCTCGAAGAAGCCCTGGCGAAGGCGCGCGAGCAGCGCGAGAGCGTTTCCGTCATCCTGATGGATATTGACCGGTTCAAAGAGATCAACGATGAATTTGGGCATCGGGCGGGTGATGAAGTCCTTAAGCGCCTGGCGCATATCCTGGAGAATAACTTTAAGGATGTTGGGGTGATCGCCCGCACCGGCGGCGATGAATTCATGGTGATCCTGCCCGGCCAGCGCGCCGACTCTGCCTTTGTTCTGGCGGACGAAGTCCGCCGCCTGGTGGAAGACAGTGAGCTAAAAATCAGCATTGGCGAACACCGCCACACCATCCGATTCAACGTCACCGGTGGGATTGCTACATTCCCCTCGGATGCCAGCGAGCGAGTAGACCTGCTGCGCAAAGCCGATGAAGCCCTGTATCGCGCCAAGCAGATTGGCCGCAACCGCATCTGTCTGCCGGCCAGCGCCCAGATGGTCACCAAAACCTCGCATTACACCCAGTACCAGCTCGAACGCCTGGCCGCCATCGCCCGCCGCCTCGACAAAACCGAAGCCTTCCTGCTGCGCGAGGCCCTCGATGACCTTCTGCGCAAATACCGCGACGATGGGGGTTGATCGGATCGGATTGGAACTTTACAGCTTCGATTTTCGTCTTATACTTATCCCCAGCCGGCGGATGGCTTCAAGCTGCCTTCCGCCGGTTCGATACCAAATGATAGGAGAAGCTGTAATGAAACCAAACCGTTGGGTAATGAAGACTCTCGCTCTGCTGGCCGCGCTTGTTCTATTGGCCGGCTGCAGCACTGGCAGTCCCGTTGCCCCTACCCCGGACCCACTGCATGTGCAGGCGACGACTGGGGCCATCCAAACCCAGGCCGCCGCGACGGTGATCGCTAATCTGACGCTCAACGCACCTACCGCTACCCCGACCAGCGAACCCACCGCGACCGCTACGGCCACGACGGAACCTACTGCTACTGTTCCCCCTACCGCTACCGAGGTTCCCGCTACTGCCACGCTTCAACCCACCGCGACCTTCGCGTTCCCTACCTGGACGCCCGTTCCCACCGGAACGCCAGCCCCGACCTTTACCCCCACCTCGTTTAAATGCTCCATCACGGAGCAGTCCCCTGAATTCGGCTATGATGTGAAGGTTGGCCTCGACTTCGACGCTTCCTGGACGATCAAAAACACCGGAACCACCACCTGGCAGGCCAGCAATGTTGATTTCCGGTATATCTCAGGGACGAAAATGCACGAGGGCGGCGATGCCCGCGACCTGGGCGCCGATGTGGCCGCCAACGGCACGGTGAAGCTGGTGCTGGATATGATTGCCCCCACCACCCCCGGCCGCTACACGGCCACCTGGGGATTGGTCTCTGGGCAAGAAACCCTGTGCGTCTTTAACGTCACCATCGATTCGATTGAATAGGTAGTCAACGATCCGCAGACAGCAATCAGCGGTCAGCGGTCAGCGATCAGCTTTAAGGGGCTGAAAGCTGACCGCTGATTGCTGTCCACTGACCGCTGCCATGTGCAGGGATTTTTCGCTGGCGGTTGGCCCCCACGATCTGAGAGCCAGAGGGGCGCCGAGCAAGCGGCAGATTTGTTCCAGATAAACGGCCGGGTCGCGCTCGTAGAGGGTAGAGGAGGCGCATAGCCTCGATCCGCCGGGTGAGGATTGTGCGGAGCGGCTCAGTCAAAGAAAACCAGCTCGCGCTTTTTGAATTGGTAGAGCATCGCAGGGCGGTGCGCGCCGACCATCTCTTTTCTGCCGGTTTCCACCAACAGCCCTGTTCCCAACATGCGCTTGCGGAAATTGCGCTTGTCGAACTTTTTGCCCATGATGATCTCGTAGATTTTTTGCAGGTCCGAAAGCCGGAAGCTTTCGGGCAGCAAGCCGTAGACAATGCTGCTGTAGCCAGCTTTGGCGCGCAGGCGCTGGACGGCAAAGTTGAGGATGGCGCGGTGGTCGAAGGCCAGTTCGGGCAGGTGGTCTACCTCGAACCAGGCTACGTCTGTGACTTTGCGCGATTCAGGCGGGGGCAGGTTTTTCCACAGGATCAGCGCGAAGTAAGTAACGGTGATAATGCGGGCGCGCGGGTCGCGGTCGGGGTCGCCAAAGGTATAGAGCTGTTCGAGGTAAACGTCGGTCACGCCGGTTTTCTCAGACATGACGCGCAGAGCGGCGGCCTCGAAGGTCTCGCTTGGCAACAAGAAGCCGCCGGGGATGGACCACATGCCCGCAAAGGGTTCATCGGCCCGCTTGACCAGCAGTACCTTGAGCTTTTCTTCGTGGACGGTGAAGACGACAATATCCACGGTGACGCCGGTTTGTTCGTAGTGGAACTGCTTAGTGTTCATAATACACTTAGCGTACGACCTTTCCAATATTTGTCAAGAGGGCAATTTTGAATTTTTGAATCTAATGCAACGGCTTTGCAAGAACCTGATACATGTGGTATGATTTGCTCACAATCGAATGGGATAGAGGCTTACTCTATCCCCTCATCCAGAGAGGTGGAGGGACCGGCCCGACGAAACCTCGGCAACCGCCAGCTTGACCGGCAGGTGCCAATTCCGGCAGAAACAGCGCCTGTTATGTTTCTGGAAGATGAGGATCAGGAGTACAACCTGCTGCGCCTCTCGTATCCAGAGAGGCATTTTTTTATATCTATGGGGAAGGGCAGCCAATGAAACGAAAGTATACCAACCGGCGGTTTTTAGATGCGCTTGAACAGCGCGTTTTGATCTACGATGGCGCGATGGGCACCAGCCTGCAAAAGTTAAACCTCACCGCGCAGGATTTCGGCGGCGAGCGTTACGCTGGCTGTAACGATTATCTGGTCATCAGCAAGCCAGAAGCGGTGGAGCAGGTGCACCGCTCGTTCCTCGAAGTCGGCGTGGACGTGCTGGAGACCGACACCTTCCGCGCCAACCGCATCACTCTGGGCGAGTACGGCCTGCAAGACCGGGTTTTGGAGATTAACCGCGCCGCCGCCGCTCTGGCCCGCCGGCTGGCGGATGAGTATGCCGCCCACAGCGGGCAGGAGCGTTTTGTCGCCGGTTCGATTGGTCCCTCTGGCAAGCTGCCTTCGATGGACGACCCTGAACTGTCCAATATTTCATTTGAAGAGCTGGTGGATGTTTTTCGTGAACAGGCGCGCGGGTTAATCGAAGGCGGCGTGGACGTTCTGCTGATCGAAACCTCGCAGGATATTCTCGAAGTCAAGGCCGCCATCTTGGGCATTCACCGCACCTTTGAAGAAACCGGCGTTTATCTGCCCATCCAGGCCCAGGTGACGCTCGACACCACCGGACGGATGCTCTTGGGGACCGATATTGCCGCCGTGCTGACGATCTTAGAGGGCATGGGCATTGACGCCATCGGCCTGAACTGCTCCACCGGCCCCGATTACATGCGCGAGCCGCTGCGCTTCCTGGGCGAGCAGTCCACCCTGCCGGTGTCGTGCATCCCCAACGCCGGCCTGCCGCTGAACGTGGACGGTCAGGCCGTTTATCCGCTGGAACCCCAGCCTTTTGCTGACGCGCTGACCGAATACGTCGAAAAATTCAACGTTAACATTGTGGGCGGCTGCTGCGGGACCACGCCTGAACACCTGGCGCGCCTGGTGGCCCAGGTGAAAGGCCGCGCGCCCGCTCCACGCCCGGCTGTTTCCGTCCCGCGCCTGGCCTCGGCCACTCAGGCCGTTCCCATGCAGCAAGAGCCGCCGCCTTTTCTCATCGGCGAGCGCCTCAATACCCAGGGCAGTGCCCGGTTTAAGAAGTTAATCCTGGCTGAAGATTTTGAGTCCATCCAGGCTCTGGCACTTCAACAGATGGAGAGCGGGGCGCATGGGCTGGATTTGTGCGTGGCCCTCACCGAGCGCGCCGATGAAAGCTTTTTGATGCGCCGGGCGATTAAAACCCTGGCCCCTTCTATGCGCGCTCCGCTTGTCTTTGACACCACCGAACCCGACGTGATGGAAACCGCCCTCCAAACCGCGCCCGGGCGCAGTTTGCTCAATTCCGTCAACTTAGAAGCCGGCCCTGCCAAAGCGCGGCGCATCTTAACCCTTGCCAAAAAGTATAATGCCGCCGTCATTGCGCTCACGATTGACGAACAGGGCATGGCGAAGACCGCCGAGCGGAAGGTCGCGGTGGCCCGGCGTATTCACGATATGGCGGTGGAAGAGTTCGGCCTGCGCCCGCAAGACCTGGTCTTTGACGCGCTCACCTTCACCCTCGCCACCGGCGACCCGGAATTCAGCACCTCCGCCATAGAGACTCTCGAAGGCATCCGCCGTATTAAAGAGGAACTGCCCGGCGTGCTGACCTCGCTGGGCGTTTCCAACGTCTCTTTTGGCCTCTCACAGCCAGCCCGCGCCGTTCTCAACAGCGTCATGCTCTATCACGCCGTCCAAAACGGCCTGGATATGGCGATTGTCAACCCGGCGCACATCACCCCTTACGCCGAAATCTCCGCCACCGAGCGCGCCCTGGCCGAAGACCTGATCTTTAACCGCCGGGCCGACGCCTTGCAGCGACTGATCGAGCATTTTGAGCAGAACGCCGCCGTCTCTACCGGCAAGGGTGACGCCGCCCAGGCCGCTCTCGCCGCCATGACCCCCGCCGAGCGCCTCCACTGGCGCATCCTCTACCGCCGCAAAGAGGATGTGGAGAAGGATATTGACCTGTTGATTGCCGAACTGACTCCCTCCAACGGCAGTGACCCTGCTCACACGAAGGCCGCCCGTCATCAGGCCGCCGTGCAGGCGCTGAACAACGTGCTCCTCCCAGCCATGAAAGAGGTTGGTGACAAATTTGGGGCCGGCGAGCTGATCCTGCCATTTGTTTTGCAATCGGCTGAGGTGATGAAGAAGGCTGTTGCTCACCTGGAAACCTACCTTGAAAAGAAAGAGGGCGTTTCCAAAGGCACGCTGGTGCTGGCAACCGTCTACGGTGACGTTCACGACATCGGCAAGAACCTGGTCAAGACGATCCTCTCCAACAACGGCTACACCGTCATTGACCTGGGCAAGCAGGTTCCGGCTGAGACGATCATTTCAAAAGCTGTTGAAGTGGGGGCCGACGCCATTGGCCTGAGTGCCCTGCTCGTTTCTACCTCCAAGCAGATGCCCCTCATCGTCAACGAACTGCGCCGCCGCGAGCTTCAGATTCCGGTGCTGATCGGCGGCGCGGCTATCAACCGGCGCTTTGGCCGCCGCATTTTACTCACCGAGCAGGGCGACTTCTACGCGCCGGGCGTGTTCTACTGCAAAGACGCCTTCGAGGGCCTGGCGGCGATGGACGGCCTGATGAATGAACAAGAGCGCCCCCGTCTGGTGGAGCGCATCCGGCGCGAGGCCGAGATGGAACTGGGCCGCGCGGCCCAAGGTGCTTCCGCTGGCGACGAACCCGCACAGCGTTCCAACGTGCCGCCGGCCCCTGCCATCCCCCTGGAGCGGGCCCGCGCCGCCGGTTTTGGCCCGCGCGTGGTGCGCCAGATGCCCTTGGAGATTGTCTTTAAGCACCTGTCGATCAATGAACTCTTCCGCCTCTCGTGGGGGGCCAAGAATACGCACGGAGAAGCCTGGGAGCAGCTCGAAGCCGAATTCCGCCAGCGCCTTGACCGCATGACGCGCCAGGCCATTCAGGAAGGCTGGCTGAGACCGCAGGGCGTCTACGGCTACTGGCCGGCCCAGTCTGAAGGGGATGACCTGATCGTCTACGACCCGGCGTCGCTGGCTGCTGCCCGGCCAGAAGAACTCACCCGCTTCCACTTCCCGCGCCAGCCGGGCGGCGACTGGCTGTGCCTGGCCGATTATTTTGCCTCTCGCGATTCGGGGCAGATGGACGTGGTGGCTTTCCAGGTCGTCACCGTAGGGGCGCAGGCCGCCGAGCGCTTTGAGCGTCTGCACGCCGCCGGCGATTATACCGAAGCCTATTTCGGCCACGGTCTGGCCGTGCAGACCGCCGAAGCCGCCGCCGATTTCCTTCATCAGCACATCCGCCGCGAGTTGGGCCTGAAGCCCGACCAGGGCAAACGCTACTCGTGGGGCTACCCGGCTATTCCCGATCTGGCGGATCACCAGAAAGTCTTTCAACTGCTGCCTGCCGCGCAAGAACTGGGCATGAGCCTGACCCCGGCCTATCAACTCGTCCCTGAACAATCCACCGCTGCCATCATCGTCCACCACCCTCAGGCGAAGTACTATTCGGTGGGCGAATCGCGCGTAGAACAATTGATGCGGAGCTAACCAATGCCAGACCCGTCTAACCCTTTCTTCAGCCTGCTCGCTGGCGGCAAGCCGGCCCTGGCCGATGGCGCAATGGGAACCCTCTTGCACCAGCGCGGCATCTCATTTGAGGAATGTTTCGACGCCCTCAACCTCTCGAACCCGGCCCTGGTCGGCGAAATTCACCGCGCCTATATTGAGGCGGGGGCGCAGATCATCCAGACCAACACTTTTGGCGCTAACCGCTACAAGTTGGCCCGTCATGGGCTGGAAGCCGAGGTGGAGCGCATCAACGCGGCTGGGGTCGAACTGGCCCGCCGGGTGGTATTGGCCTCTTTTAAGCCCGTCCTGATTGCCGGAGACGTAGGCCCCTTGGGGGTGCGCCTGGCCCCGTTTGGGCGCATCAAGCCGGAACAGGCCCGCGCCGCGTTTTTGGAGCAAATCCAGGCTCTGGCGAAAGCGGGCGCCGACCTGCTCGTAATCGAAACGATGACCGACCTGTTTGAAATCCGCGAAGCTATTGCCGCGGCGCGTGAGGTTGCCCCGCACCTGCCGGTAGTGGCCTCGATGACCTTTACGCGCGATGACCGCACCCTGCTAGGCGACAACCCAACCCGGGTGGCCCAGGCCATCCACGAAGCCGGGGCTGATGTGATCGGTGTCAACTGTTCGGGTGGTCCCAACCAGATTTTGCGCATCCTCAAGCAAATGCGCGCCGCCGTACCCGGCGGGCGCTTCTCGGCCATGCCCAATGCTGGCTGGCCCGAACAGGTCGGCGGGCGCATTATGTACCCGGCCGCCCCCGATTATTTTGGCGAATACGCCCTGGCTTTCTGCGAAGCGGGCGTCAGCCTGATTGGCGGCTGCTGCGGCACGACCCCTCAGCACATTGCCTCGATGGCGCGCGCGCTCAGCTCTGCCGCGCAACCGTGCCTCGAAAACGGCTCCACTGCCGGCGCACCTGAGCGTGAAGAAACCCTCCCCGGCGAGCAGCCTACCCGCCTGGCCCAGAAATTGGCCGCCGGGCAGTTTGTCATCTCGGTGGAGATGGACCCGCCGCGCGGCCTCTCGACTCATAAGCTGTTGGCCGGGGCCAGCCTGCTGGCCGACGCGGGAGCTGACGTTATCAACGTGGCCGACAGCCCCATGGCCCGCATGCGCATGAGCCCCTGGGCCGTTTGTAATCTCTTACAGCGCGAAATCGGCATTGAAACGGTCCTGCACTTTCCTACCCGAGGGCGCAATCTGCTGCGCGTCCAGGGCGACCTGCTGGCCGCTCATGCCCTTAACGTCCGCAACGTTTTTGTCGTCATGGGCGACCCGACCGCCATCGGCGACTACCCCAACGCCATGGATAACTATGATGTCGTCCCCTCTGGCCTGATTAAGCTCATCAAGCAGGGGTTCAATGCCGGGGTAGATCATGCCGGGGCGGATATCGGCCAGCCCACCTCGTTTTTTGTCGGCGCGGCCCTCAACCTGGCTCCCGCCGAGCCGGATCAGGAGATTAAAAACCTGCGGCGCAAGCTCAAAGCCGGGGCCGATTTCATCCTCACCCAGCCCATATATGACCCTGCGGCGGCGGTCTGCTTCTTACAGCGCGTGGAGCAGGAATTGGGCGCGCCCCTGGGCATTCCCATTCTGGTGGGCATTTTGCCCCTGGCGAATCACCGGCATGCCGCCTTCCTGCACAACGAAGTCCCCGGCATCAGCATTCCCGAACCACTGCGCGCCCGCATGGAAGCCGCCGCTGCCATCGGGGCCGAAAATGCGGCCCTCGCGGGTATTGAAATTGCGGTAGAATTGATAGAACAAATGCGCCCCTATGTTCAGGGCGTCTACCTGATGCCTCCATTTAACCGCTTCGACATGGCAGCCGAAATCATTGACGCGGTCCGCTCCACATGAGAGAAGGTGCATGTCTTCCCGCAATTTACCGCAGACGTTAATCGAAATCCTCGTACTTCTTTTGGTGGTGGCTCTGGCGCTGTTCACCGCCCTGGCTTTGCTGGTCAACCGCGCGAACCCGCCCGCGGCCCAACAGACATCCGTGCCGACCCTGCCTTCTGGCCCTCTGCCGTTCCCGCAGGTGGTCGGAGGGGTGCGAGCGGCGCTTTTGCCCACGCCCACGGCCAACCATGCCACTCTTCAGCCCACTACCGACCTTGCGCCCATGCTCACGCCCACCCCGCCGCCGTTTGTCGAGGGCTTCGCCCCTTTCCCCCCTGACGTCAACCCTCTGACGGGGCTGAAGGTGGCCGATCCCTCGCGTTTGGAACGCCGTCCGGTGATGGTGAAGGTCTCAAACTTCCCGCGTACGGGCCGCCCGCACGCCGGGCTGTCGTTTGCCGATATTGTCTTTGAATACTACATCGGCTACGGCCTCAACCGCTTTGCCGCCCTCTATTTGGGGCAAGACGCTCCCCAGGTCGGCCCTATCCGCTCTGGCCGGTTGGTAGATGCCCAGTTGGGCGAACTCTATCAGAGTATTCTGGTTTACGGCAACGCCGACCCTACCATTGACGAGGTAATCCTGGCTGAACTGGGCCCCCGCGCCCTGGCTGAACGCGACCTGCCTACCCCGCCCCGCTACCGCATCGGTCCGGTGATGGAAACCAACCTCTTTACCAACACTGCTGAAGTCACCGACTACGTGAACCAGCAGGGTAAAGTCTCTAATGGCCGCCGCGACCTGCGCGGCATGGTCTTTGGTGATGTGATTAACCCCAACAGCCGCCCGGCTGTCAACCTGGGCGTGCAGTTTTGGACGACTACGCGCGGCGAGTGGCGCTACGACGCCCAAAAAGGCCAATACCTGCGATGGATCGAAGAGCCGATCTCTGACAAAGAGATCAAGATGATCCCCCTGGTGGACCGGCTGACCAACGAACAGCTTGCGTTTTCGAATGTGGTGATCCTCTTTGCCACCTATACCGAGTTTGCCCCCACCAAGCACGATATTGCCCTCTACGACAACTTCGATGGCAAGCGCGCGATCTTCTTCCGCGACGGGCTGATGGTTGAAGGGTTGTGGCGTACCGCCGACCGCGGCCATCCTATTCAATTTCTCAACGCCTGGGGCGCGCCCTACCAGCTTAAGCCGGGCAACACCTGGATTGTCCTGGTGGGCGACAGCTCCACCTTTAAAGAAAACGGTGAAGCCACCTGGGAACTGCGCTTTGACCTTCCATAAGTCTGTAGGTATAATTACATCTTATGCGCATCCTGGTGCTTTCTGACATCCACGCCAACCTGACGGCACTGGAGGCCGTGCTGAAAGATGCTGGGAACGTTGACGCGACCTGGTGCCTGGGTGACGTGGTAGGCTATGGCCCCGACCCCAACGAGTGCATCGCCCGGCTGAGGATGCTGCCCAACTTCCTCTGCCTGCTGGGCAATCACGATGCCGCCGCCCTGGGGTATATCCAGTTAGAAGCCTTCAATACCGATGCGCGCCGCTCGATCGAGTGGCTTCAAAGCGTGCTGACGCCTGAAAGTCTGGCTTTTCTGAAGGATTTGCCAGAGATGATTAAAGTCGAGCCGCTCGACGTCACCCTGGCGCACGGGAGCCCGCGCAACCCGGTCTGGGAGTATATTCTTGACCTGCACAGCGCCATCCAGAACTTCAAACACTTCGATACGCGCGTCTGCATGGTGGGTCACACCCATCTGCCGATAGCCTATCTTTTGGAAGACAAGGGTAGTGAAGATTTACCAGATATCCACTGGCTGTTGCCTGAAGAAGGCCAGGTGCTGATGCTCGCGGGGCGCGCCATCGTCAACCCTGGCTCAACCGGCCAGCCGCGCGACCATGACCCGCGCGCCTCTTACGCCATCTTCACGCCCGAAACCTTCACCTGGGTCATCCACCGCGTTGAATACGACATCCCCAGCGTGCAAAAACGCATTAAAGAACAGGACCTGCCCGCGCGCCACGCCCTGCGACTGACGAATGGTTGGTAGCGGGAACTATCTTTCCTGCCGAAACGTCTTACAATATAAAGAAGCCACCCACGACCCAGAGGAGGAAAGCTATGTCCAGGTTCATCCGTATTGCCGCGTTTCTTGCTTTAATCGCTGTGCTGATCTCGGCTTGCGCGGCGGCTCCATCCCGCACATCCGAAGAAGCCGCTCCGCCCATTGAGCCAGGCGGCGGCTTTCGCGACGACAGTGTTGGCGAAGCCCCCGTTGCCGGGCCGGGCAAACCTCAGTCCTCGACTGCCGAGCGATTGGTAATCCGCACTGCTACCCTTAATATCATCGTTGATGACCCCGCCGATGCCCTCAGCGCCATTGCCCGCATGGCCGATGAGATGCAGGGCTACGTCGTCACCCAGAATCTCACCCGTACTACCGGGGCTAACGGCGTTCAATACCCACAGGCCACGATCACCATCCGCGTTCCGGCGGAGAAGTTGAACCAGGCCATGGATCAGATCAAGGCGCTGGTCAACAACCCGGATGATGACGTGCTTTCGGAGAACGTCACCGGGCAGGATGTGACCAGTGAGTACACCGATCTGCGCTCGCGGTTGAAGAATTTACAGGCATCGGAAGAACAACTGCGCGAAATCATGGCATCGGCCACGAAGACCGAGGACGTGCTGGCCGTACAGCAGCAGCTCACCCAGGTGCGCGAGCAGATTGAAGTGATCCAGGGGCAGATTAAGTATTACGAAGAAGCCGCGGCGCTCTCGTCCATTTCGGTCAACATTCAGGCGCGCGCTTCGATCCAACCGCTCGAAGTGGGCGGCTGGCGGCCGGTCGGCGTGGCCCGCGACGCCATCCAGGCGCTCATTTTCGCCCTGCAGGCCCTCGCCACCATCGCCATTTGGGGCGTGCTTTTCCTGCTGCCCATCGGCCTGGTGATCGCCCTGCCCATTCTTCTGGTTGTGTGGGTGGTGCGCCGCGGCCTGAAGCGGCGCAAAGCCCCCGTTCAGCCGGCTTCGTAGGGCGAGAGGCTGTGAATTCACCGGCCCGCCGCGTGGGATCAGAAAACCGCGATAAAACCATGAAACTAACCGTATTCTTAATGCTTTTCATGTTGATTCTCTCGGCCTGCGCGCAGCCCGCGGCTGATACTCCCCTTGCCGGTTCCGGTGAGGCCACCCCCGCAGTGATGACGCTGACCTCGCCCAATTTTGCCCCTGGCGAGGCCATCCCCGCCGCGTACACCTGCCAGGGAGCGGATATTTCGCCCGCGTTGCAGTGGTCCAGCCCGCCCGCCGGGACTCAATCACTGGCTCTCATTGTGGATGACCCCGACGCGCCTGCGGGAACCTGGGTGCATTGGGTGGTTTATAACCTCCCACCCGATGTGACAGAACTGCCCGAAGGCGCGTCGCAGGCTAACGCCTCGGGCTTCAACCTCCCGCCGGGCGCGATGCAGGGCGTCACCAGCTTTAAGCGCAGAGATTACGGCGGCCCCTGCCCGCCATCGGGCCGCCACCGTTATTTCTTCCGCCTCTATGCGTTAGATACGGTTATTGCGCAAGATGGGTTAGATAAAACCCAACTGCTCCAGGCCATGCAGGGGCACGTCCTGGCTGTCGGCGAACTGATGGGAACGTATCAGAAGTGATTACTTGAACCGTTTCTCCGCCAGGTCAAAGCGCAGTGCCGCGCCAGAGGCCGACTCTAACATCAGTTCGCTGTCCTGCCGCGCTACAATGCGCAGTGACCCAACCCCGGCGGGAGCCAGGAACGTCTCGCCCGTCATTTCTGGCTGGTGAAGCGCGCCGCGCAGGATGATCAGCACGCCCTGGCTGGCGTCTCCGCTTTGGGCCCCGGCCAGTACCGCGATTTCCTCGTCTCCCAGCAGTCCCAACCACGTGTTTTGAATATCGGCCAGGGCCGGGGTAATCAGCCCGTCACTGCCGGCCACAATCGCCTCGCCCGCTTCTGGCGCGGGGGCCGGGGTTGGCATGGGCAGTGCCAGGGCCGCCATCTGGTTCTTTGGCGCGGGATTCACTACTCCCTGTTGGCGGATGCGCTCGGCCCACTGCGCGGCGGCCAGCTTTTCTTGCAGGCCGAGGCGCAGTGTGTCGCTTAACCCTTCGGCTTGCAGATTCGCTTGCAGACGGTCGAGCGCCTCGGCCTGCGCCGCTGTGCCGTCACCCACTGGCGCAGGGTTCAGCGCCGCCGCAACCCCCGCCGAGACGGTCGCCGAAGTCCACTTCATATCGCTGGCCCAGCGCAGGCCCTGCGCTGTGCGCGGGTTGCCGTTGAGCAGGGTGTACAACTGCGTCCAACCCTGCTGTGGCGTGTTGCGCAGGTCCCAGCCGGGGCCGTTACAGCCGCCTACCTGCTGGCAGGCCTGGTAGGTCGTCAGCGAGCCGACAAACCCCACCGGCGCGCCGTGCGCGGTGACAGAATAGGTGCTCATCATGTACCACTGTTCGGCGTTGGTCCCATCCGTCAGATAGATCTCTGGCAGTGGGTAGACCGGCCCGGCCCCATAGATTACATACCAGACCTGCTCGCGGCTCCACAGATGCGGGTACGTCCCGCACTGCGCGCCGGGGCGGCTGAGCGTGGGACAGCCGGGAATTGCGCCGAAATTGTACAGGTCATACTGGTTGACCGAGTCGTAGCCGTCCAGCCAGTCTTTTGTCTCTACGTAGTCGTTCCAGGATAGTTCGATGTCGCTGGCTCCCACCGCGTCTACCTGTCCGGATGCGCCATTTTGCACCAGCCAGGCGTTGACTGCGTTGACCATTTCGCCCCAGGCCGCGCCGTGCGCAAAATTCACGGCCGGGTTGTCGCCCTCATAATTGCTCGTGCCGATCCCAATGCGCAAATGGGATGCAAAATCCGTCCCCGTGCAGGTATAGTAGCCCCAGGCAAACTGGAGGGTGGCAAACTTAATCTGTTCCAGCGTCACAAAGCGGATCGTCGTGCCATAAAAGCGCGTGCCGTACACGCCATCTACGTACTTGGGGTACCCATAGGCCAGGATCACCAGCGAATCTTGCGCGCCGGGGGTATTTAAATCTTTTACGCCCAGCTCACAGCCCATATTGTAGAGGGTAGAACTATCGAGGGTCTTCATGTACAAACTGGTGGAATACGGCGGGAAGGTATGCCCGCCGCCTACCGGCTGTTTGCCAGGGAGTTGGGTAGGCGTGCTGGTGGGCGTGGGGCTGGGTAGTTGAATGAGGGGCAAATAGTGACGAGGAACCGGCGTGAGGGTCGGCAGTGACCCAACCGATGGGCGGATGACTGCCAGGTCATGGCTGGCGTCTTCGGTTGGGGTGGGTGGCAGTCCACCACAGCTAACCAACAGCGCTAATACCAGCGACAGCCACAATCCATTCAAAAACCATTTCATCACTGCACTCCTAAATTCTCACCGGGCTTCCAGCCCCGGCGGCTCGGTGGGTTCAGGCGCGCATCAGCCAGGCCCTCGCGCCGTTTATCCCTATGACGATCTTGAATAACGGACCTTTTGCAATCACAGTTTAGCATGAATTTAGTCCCGTTGGCGGATTTCTTAGATTCAACGAAAACGAATGGTTCAAAGAGCGGGTCTCTCGACCCGTTTCTGGCGCGGATGGAGCAGCCCTGCCCTAAGGTGCGCTATAATTATCTCCATCACGTCACACCATCTTCATACGTGCCGGTCAACCGGATGAGAGGGAATTATGCGCAAACAACTCTATGGGACAACTTCAAGCGGCATCCCCGTCTACGAGTACACTCTGACCAGCCCCCGGCAGGTCGAGGTTAAGATCATCACCTACGGCGGCATCATTACAGCCGTCAACGTGCCAGACGAGCGCGGCGCAGTTAAAAACGTCGCGTTGGGCTTTGATAACTTTAAAGACTACGAAACCAAAAACCCCTACTTCGGCTGTATCACCGGACGGTATGCCAACCGCATTGCCAAAGGTCGTTTTACGCTCGATGGAACCACCTATCAACTGGCGACCAACGAGGGCGTCAATCATCTGCACGGCGGCACGATTGGCCTGGATAAGCGCGTTTGGGAAGTGACGCGCGAGATCGTGGAGCCTGAGCGTACCGGTATTGAACTGCATTACCTCAGCCCCGATGGCGAAGAAAACTACCCTGGCAACCTGGATATTTACGTTACCTACACCCTCAACGCCCAGAACGAGCTGGAGATTCATTACCGCGCCGTCACCGACCGGTCCACCGTCGTTAACCTCACCAATCATTCGTACTGGAACCTGGCCGGCGAAGGGTCGGGCAGTATTGAAGATCACGTTCTTTATCTCAATGCCGACCGCTACACCCCGGTGGATGGGTATGCCATTCCCACCGGCGAACTGGCCCCGGTGGCCGGCACGCCGCTAGACTTTACCACCCCCAAGCGCATTGGCGATGATTTGCGCTCTGACCACCCGCAGATCGCCTGCGTGAGGGGCTTCGACCACAACTGGGTGCTCAACCGGCCATCGTTGGAAGACCGCACTTTGATCCAGGCCGCCGTCCTCAGTCACCCGGCTTCGGGCCGCCGCATGGAAGTCTGGACGACGGAGCCGGGCATCCAGTTTTATTCTGGCAACTTCTTAGATGGTTCGCGCTACGGCCCCAGCCGGCGCGCCTACCGCCAGGGCGATGCTCTCGCGCTCGAAACTCAGCACTTCCCCGACTCGCCCAATCACCCCGAATTTCCGTCCACCGTTTTGCGCCCCGGCCAGACCTACGACACTACTACCCTTTACAAGTTCCTGTCGGGTGGTTGAGCCAATGGCACAACTCTTGCTACGTTGAACGTTGAACGCCGGCCATCGTTGGCCCGGTGCGGCGCGTGATATAATCAACCTGGGTGACTGCGTGAGAGCCAAGACCTTGCCCTCTTTCTGGATATTCTTCTGGATCAGCATCTTCCTGTGCCTGGCCGGATGGGGTGGGCTGGTCTACCTGGTGTTAGAAACGCTCCCCTACCTGGGGCCGCGCTGGCTGTTTTTCTTTTTCCTGATGCTGGCGTTCACCGGGCCAGCGCTGCCGGTGGTTTATTTCCTTAACCGCCGCTTTCCGACCGAGCCGCCCGCCGACGGCGGCGTGGTGCTGCGCGAGGCGATGTGGGTGGGGGTGTATGCCTGCGCGCTGGCCTGGCTGCAATTGGGCCGGGTGCTGAACCCTGGGCTGGTGGTGGTGCTGGCGGCTGGTCTGCTGTTGGTGGAGTTCTTACTGCGCCTGCGTGAGCGCACGGTCTGGTCGCCCAAACCTGCCCAAGAGCCTGCCCCGTCGGAAGACGAGGAAGAGGACGAGTTCGCGGATGACTGAGCGCCTGCGCCGCCTGCCTTCGGTTGACCAACTGCTGCAAACCCACCGGGCCGCCAGTCTGATCGCGGCCTACGGCCGCCCTCAGACGCTGGAGGCGCTCCGCGCAGTATTGGCGGAGGTGCGCGCCCGGCTGAAAGGGCAAGACGGCGACCCCGCTGAGGAAGAGCCGCCCGACCGGACGCAGATTTTAGACGCCGCCGAAGCCCGCCTGGCCGATTGGCTGCGGCCCACCCTGCTGCCAGTGATTAACGCTACCGGGGTGATCCTGCACACCAACCTGGGGCGCGCGCCGCTCAGCCGCGCGGCACTGAATGCGGTGCAGGCGGTGGCAATGGGCTACAGCAACCTGGAATATGACCTGGCGGCGGGGACGCGCGGCTCGCGTTTGCTCCATGCTGAAAACCTGCTGCGCCGCCTGACGGGAGCCGAAGCCGCCCTGGTGGTCAACAATAACGCCGCCGCCCTGCTGTTGGCTCTCACCGCCCTGGCAAAGCGCCGCCGGGTGATTATCTCGCGCACGCAACTGGTGGAGATCGGCGGGGGATTCCGCGTTCCAGAGGTGATGAGCCAGTCGGGGGCGCGGCTGGTAGAGGTGGGCGCGACCAACCGCGTTCACCTGCGCGATTTCGACGAGGCGCTGCAAGAACCCGCCGCCCTGGTGATGCGCGCGCATCATTCCAATTTCCGCATCATCGGCTTTACTGCTGAACCTACCCTGGCCGAACTGGTCGAACTGGCTCACCGCCACGCCATCCCCCTGTTGGATGATCTCGGTTCGGGCGTGCTGTTGGATACGGCCCGCTTTGGGCTGGCGCACGAGCCGACCGTACAAGAATCGGTACAGGCCGGGGCCGACCTGGTGTGTTTCTCTGGCGATAAGCTGCTGGGCGGCCCGCAGGCGGGGATCATCGTGGGGCGCGCCGACCTGGTGGCAAAGCTGAAGAAGCACCCTCTGGCGCGGGCCGTGCGGGCCGATAAGCTCTGCCTGGCGGCCCTGGCGGCCACGCTGCTGCACTATCTCAAAGATGAGGCCGAGCGCGAAGTGCCCATCTGGCAGATGATCGCCGCCACGCCAGAGCAGTTGCGGGCCAGAGCGCGGCACTGGGCGGCAGAACTGGGCATGGGCGAGGTTGTGGCGAGCGTTTCGACGGTGGGCGGGGGCAGTTTGCCCGAAGAAACCCTGCCCACTTTTGTGCTGGCGCTGACCGTTCCCCAAGCCAAAAGCTTTCTGGCGCGGCTGCGTTCCGCCAGCCCGCCGGTGATCGCCCGCGTGGAGGCCGACCGGGTGCTGTTTGACCCGCGCACCGTGCTGATCGAGCAGGAAGGGGCGCTGCTGGTGGGCATCCAAAACGCGCTGGGGAAGGGAAGAAATTAATCACAGATGAGAGGTTTGGATGAAGAGTGACCTGGATAGCATTATGCAGGCGAATGGGATAGATGCGCTGTTGGTGACAGGGCCGGCACAGCATAACCCCGCGATGGTCTACCTGACGGGCGGCGGCCACCTGACCAACGCCGACCTGATCCACAAGCGCGGCGAAGCCCCGGTGCTGTTCCATGCCGCCATGGAGCGCGATGAGGCCGCCAAAACCGGCCTGGCGACCCGCAGTTATAACCTGTACCCGTTCCGCCAGCTCATGGACGAAGCCGGCGGCGACCGGGTGAAAGCCGCCGCGCTGCGCTACTGTAAGATGTTCTCGGACGTGGGGGTAACGACCGGGCGCGTGGCCGTCTTTGGACGCACCGAACTAAGCGCCGCTCTGCCCGTTTTGCGCGCCTTAGAGCAAATGCTGCCCGGCATCGAATTGGTTGGCGACCCCGAAGGGCTGATCTTAAGCGCCGCCACGCTGACCAAAGACGCCGCTGAGGTTGAGCGCATCCGCAAGATGGGGCAGATTACCGTTGAGGTGGTGGGGCGCACCGCTGATTTTCTCACTTCGCGCCCGCTGGAGGGCGACGTGCTGCTGGACGATGGCAAACCACTGACCATTGGGCGCGTTAAGGGCCTGATTAACCTGTGGTTGGCCGAGTTGGGCGCCGAAAACCCCGAAGGGACCATTTTTGCCATCGGGCGTGATGCCGGCGTGCCGCATTCCAGCGGCAACCCGGCGGATATTATCCGCCTGGGGCGCACCATTGTCTATGACATCTTCCCGTGCGAGGCCGGGGGAGGCTATTTTTACGATTTCACCCGCACCTGGTGCCTGGGCTACGCCCCCGATGACGTACAACAGGTTTATCAGGATGTGCTGACGGTCTTTAACACCGTCAACGCCGAGTTTAAGGCCGGAACGCCCTTTGTAGATTACCAAAAGCGCACCGCCGAGCTGTTCGAGAGCATGGGCCACCCTACGGTGTTAAGTACGCCGGAGACCGAAGAAGGCTATGTTCACAGCCTGGGGCATGGCGTAGGGCTGCGCATTCACGAGCGCCCCTTCAGCGGCGCGGGCGCTTCGCCGGAAGATGTGCTGATCCCCGGCGTGGTGGCGACGGTGGAGCCGGGCCTGTATTACCCTGAACGCGGCCTGGGCGTGCGCCTGGAGAACACTTTTTATGTCCGCCCGGATGGGACGTTTGAGACGCTCGTTGATTATCCGCTCGACCTGGTGCTGCCCATGCGCAGGCAGTAAGAAACCGTATATCCTGTACCCATTTGGGGGCATCTGTGGTTTATAATTACCGGCATGGAAGAGAGAATGAAACCGGTATTACGCCCCGCGCGGGTGTTAGGGATTGAAAGCTCGTGCGATGAAACTGCCGCGGCGGTGATCGAGAACGGGCGGGCACTGCTCTCCAGCGTGGTGGCCTCGCAGGTTGATTTACACGCCAAATACGGCGGCGTGTTTCCAGAGGTGGCCTCGCGCCAGCATATCCGCACCATTTACGCTGTGGTAGAGCAGGCGCTTCAGCAGGCGCATGTGAACCTGAGCGAGTTAGACGCCATCGCCGTTACGCGCGGGCCGGGCCTGGCTGGCTCGCTGGTGGTGGGGATGAACACGGCCAAAGGGCTGGCAATGGCAAGCGGTCTGCCGCTGGTGGGCGTGAATCACCTGGAAGGCCACATTTATTCGGCGTGGGTGCACCCCGCCGAAGTCCAGCCCCCGCCCCCAGAGCCGCAGTTCCCCCTGCTGGCGTTGTTGGTTTCGGGCGGACATACCGAATTGAACCTGATGACCGGTCATCTCGAATACCAGCGGCTGGGCAGTACCCTCGATGACGCGGCTGGCGAAGCGTTTGATAAGGTTGCCCGGCTGCTGAAACTGCCCTACCCAGGGGGGCCTTCCATCCAAAAGGCAGCGGTAGGCGGCAACCCGCAGGCCTTTCACTTTCCACGCGCCCGGCTGGAAGGGACCTGGAATTTTTCGTTCAGCGGGCTAAAGACTGCCGTGCTGCGCGCTGTGCGCGAGCTGGAAGAGCGGAACCAGCCGGTACCGGTGGCGGATATGGCGGCCAGCTTCCAGGCGGCGGTGGTGGACATCCTCAGCAGTAAGACCTTTGCGGCGGCGCGGGCTTTTGGGGCCAAGACAATTATTGTGGCGGGTGGGGTTTCGGCCAATCAGGCTCTGCGCGAAGCCTTCTTGGGGCAGAAAGAGTTCGCCGTCCACATTCCCAAACTATCGCTCTGCACCGATAACGCCGCTATGATCGCCGCCGCCGGGTATTACCGCTTTGCCCTGGGCCATCATGACCCGCTCAACCTGGACGTGCTGCCCACCTGGCCGCTCTCAGCCTCGGTGTAGGTGGATACGGCGTAAGGGATGGAATGTAACCTTTGGGACGAAATGGAATCTAAATGGAAAGGACAAGGCCAAGCGTGAAGGAAGCTGCGGCACTGTCTGTAGAGGCTTTAAAGGCCGGCGACCGGGCAGAGTTTGCCCGCCTGGTGGACACCTACTCGCCGCAGATCTACCGGCTGGCGCTGAAGATGTTAAACGACCCGCAGGACGCGGAAGATGTCTTACAGGAGACGTTTATCAAGGCGCTGCGCTCGCTGCCGGTCTTTGAGGGACGCTCCAGCCTGGCAACCTGGCTGTACCGTATTGCCGTGAACGAGGCGCTGATGACCCTGCGGCGGCGGCGGGGTGAAATCGTCTCTATTGACGAGGAGCGCGAATCGGAAGAAGGCGAGCAAGAGCCGCTGCAAATTGTGGACTGGTGCTGTCTGCCGGAAAATGAGCTGATGGGCGCAGAAGTCCGCAGGTTTTTAGACGAAGCGATTGCAAAGCTCTCTCCGGCGCTGCGGGCGGTGTTTCTTCTGCGCGATGTAGAGGGCCTGCCCGTGCGCGAAACCGCTGAGGCGCTGCAAATCTCAGAGGCGGCGGTTAAAACCCGGCTACTGCGGGCGCGCCTGCAACTGCGCGAGGTGCTTTCCGCTTATTTCAAGGAGCGGATGGAGCGGGTGAAACTGGAGAAAGAGTGATATGTGTCAGCAAGAAGTAGAACACGACCAGGCTCTCTGCCGCGAACTGCTCGCGACGCTCTCGGAGTATGTGGACGGCGAGCTAAAACCTGAACTCTGCGCCGAATTGGAACGTCACCTGCGCGGCTGCCAGCGCTGCCGGATTGTAGTGGATACGCTGAAAAAGACGGTGGCTCTCTACCACGAAGCCGCCGGGGAAGCCCCACTGCCCGACGACGTGCGCTCGCGCCTGTTCGTGAAGTTGAATTTAGAGGATTTCCGCAAGGAATCGTGAGCGAGTGAACCGTTTTCAGCCGTTTCTCATGTAACATTTGCTTGCGCCATGCATCTATTTACATGAACGGTGAAATGATCACCATTGGACAAGAATGAGCGAGATGAATCAGGAGATAGCATGGCTGCAATGTTGGATGAGAAAATTAAGCAACAGGTGCGCGGCATTTTTCAGGGTTTAAAATACCCGGTGGAAGTGCTGTTTTTTGGCAGTGAGGATAAAGAACGCTGCATGTACTGCGGGGAAACCCGCCAACTGCTCGAAGAAGTGACGGCTCTTTCAGACCTGCTCACTTTAAAGGTGTACGACATTGACCAGGACGCGGCCACGGCGGCCCGCTATAAGATTGACGGCGCGCCGGGCTTTGTTCTGTTGGGCAGTGAGGACGGCCGTCAACTGGATTACGGCATTCGCTTTAAGGGCATCCCGGCGGGGCATGAGTTTACCTCGCTGATCAACGACCTGCTGCTGGTTTCGCAGCGCGAATCGAACCTGAGCGCGGAAACGCGCGAATTTTTGCGCAGTCTGAAGTCGCCCGTGCATTTACAGGTGTTTGTCACCCCCACATGCCCGTACTGCCCGCGCGCGGTGGTTCTGGCGCACCAGATGGCTCTCGAAAGCGCCCTGGTCGAGGCCGAAATGGTCGAAGCGATGGAATTTCCTGAACTGGCCGACCGCTTCGAGGTTTCGGGCGTGCCGCAAACCACCATTAATATGGGGGCCGGCACGGTGGTTGGCGCGGCTCCAGAACAGCAGTTGGTTGAAGAGATCCGCCTGGCGCTGGAAAAATCAACGGTGCAGTGAAGTTGAATTATCGCTAACTGAGAGGAGTACATGGAAGCTAAAGTCACATGGAAAGGGCGGATGTCTTTTGAGGGAACCGCCGACAGTGGGTTTACCATCCCATTGGGAACGCGCAAAGATCAGGGTGGAGATGAAGACGGCTTTCGCCCGATGGAACTGCTTCTGGTCGGCCTGGCGGGCTGTACCGGAATGGATGTCATTTCGATCTTAGAAAAGAAGCGCCAGGAAGTAACGGCCTTTGAGGTGCGCGTTCACGGCGACCGGGCGGAAGATCACCCCCGCATTTTTACCCATATCGTGATTGAATTTGTGGTTTCGGGGCGGAACATTGACCCGGCGGCGGTAGAGCGGGCGGTGGAACTCTCGGCTACCAAGTACTGCTCGGCTCAGGCGATGCTGTCTAAAGCGGCGCAGATTGAGCATAAAATCACGATTGTAGAGGCTGAAGCTCCCAGCGCTACGGTTGAATAAGCGCCGGCCCCTGCGCCTGAATCTGGCTGGCCTGATCTGAACAGGTGCAGGCGCTGACGGTGCGGTTGTTGCGGGTGAGGGTCCCCTGATAGGGGACCTGACCTTTTTGCGCCAGCCACCCTTCCAGGTTAAAAGCCAGCACACCATCGGCGAGAATCCACTCGCCGTTGTATTTGCGGGCGATATGCACGTGCGTTCCGGTAGACTTACCGCCGTCGCAAGACGGGCGGCCAATTGGGTCGCCCTGGTTGAGGTGCGTACCGCGCGGGGGGATGGTGGTGGTATCGAGGTGCAGGTAAAAGACCACCCAGCCGGTGCGTTCATCGCCGTCGCCGTCCAGGTCGAGGACGGCGATTCCTGTTCCGGTGCGGGCGATGATGCCGTCAGCGATGGCGGTGGCCCATTCTTCGGTGGATTTACAGCCGCCTACCACTGCGGGCGGAGCAAAGTCTAGGGCGGCGAGGGGCTGAACGTCTTCGCCCCAGGCTGAGTGCGGCCCGCCGGTGAAAGCCCAGGATTTGCCAGGCTGGAAGGGCAGGCTGAAGGTTGGTTGGGCGAGGCTGCCGGGGATATGGGGCTGGACGTTGGCCCAGGGATCGCCGAACAACTGCGCGTAGGTTTTGGCCAGACCTTCGGCGGAAATGGCACGGTAATATTCCTCCGGCGAGAGCAGTTGCGCAAAATAGGCCTGCAGGGCCACCGTGGCGGCGTTCTGCCAGGGGTCGGGCCGCTCGATGCGCCCATCGCGCAGTTGAAGTTCTAGCAGTTCGCCGGTGCGCCAGCGGTAATAGCCATTGTTGAGGGTATCGGCCAGCCAGGCCAACTGGCGGTAGTAGCCCTCTTTGCGGTAATCGGCTTTGCCCAGCAGGTAGGGGTCTGAGGGGTCAGGCGGCTGGGGCTGGCTGAGGCCGCCGGTCATATATTCGGTAATCGCCAGCAGCAGGCGCGGGCTGATGGAATATTCTTCAGCCACAAAATCAACGATGGCTCCCCCACGCTTATTTTCACCATTGGCATAGGCTACGTAATCTTTCAACCAGCCGGGGCTGTGGGCTACGAAGTCCTGGGCGCTAAAGCCGCTCTGCGCCGGCCCATTGACAAACAGGCTGTCAGGGAGGATCTGATATGGGCTGCCCCACAGCGGCCGGTAGTAAATGGGGATCTTCATGGGCATACCGGGGGGCATGGTGGTAGCCGAGTCTGGGATGATGGGGTTGGCGGCGCGGATTTCGGCCACGGTCGTATTAAAGCGGGCCGCCAGCGCGGGCAGCAGGTCGCCCGTCTGAGCGGTGTAATCAACCAGTTCACCAGGCTGATAAGGCGGGCGGGTGGGGAACGGCTCGATAGGGCCGGCGGGGGCATCTACCGGGGCGGTGGGGGTGGGAGTGGCGGCCAGTTGCAGGGTGAGGGGCGATACGACCGGTCCTGGCTCTGGCGCGCAGCCGGCGGCGAGGATCAACACAACCGCCACAAGCGCTCTCCGGGCCGGACGCAGCAGTCTTTGGATTGGTAGTTCCAAACGGTGTAAGATCGAATGGCGCGCCATGAGAAATATAGACTTCCTGCTTTCCTTACCTGGGCCGGGTGACGCGGCTCTCAAACGAGCCAACCAATGAAGAAAAGATCACCTGCTCATCTTTGCTCAACCAGCCGCGGTACAACTCTGGGTCGGCGTGGGCCCGCCAGCCGCTTAGCACAAACGGCATAGGGCCATCGGCCAGAATCCATTCGCCGTTGTACTTACGGGCGATGTGGACGTGGGTTCCGGTCGCCATACCGCCTTCGCAGGAAGGGTGGCCGATGGGGTCATCTACATTCACCCACTGGCCGGCAGAGACGCGGCCTTTGGCGGCGATGTGCAGGAACATAATGGACCAGCCGGTTTGCTCGTAGCCGTCGCCGTCGAGGTCCACGACGACCACGGCGTTATCAGAGCGTACCACCAGCCCGGCGGCTCCGGCCACCACCCAATCGTTGCTTTCATAGCAGCCATGCACCGTGGCCGAGGGCGCGAAATCCAGGGCGGCGCGGGCTCCATCGGGGCCCCAGGCCGAGTGCGGCCCGCCGGTGAAGGCCCACGTCTGCCCGCGCGGGAAGGGCAGTTCGATGGGCGGCTGGGTGAGCGTGGCCGGGAAGAGCGGTTCGACGGCCTGAGCGCGTATCCAGGGGTTGCCCATCATCTTTTCATAGAGGGGCATCATCCCATCGGGGCCGTATAAGATCCCGGCCCATTGGGGCTGGTTATACAGGCGCGAAAACAGGTAGAGGACGGCCACCGTGCCGGCGTTGAGTTCAGGGTGCAGACGCAGCTTGACGCCGTCGGGGAAGGTCAGTTCGGTCAGTTGGCCCTCACGCCACCAGTAATAGCCGATATTTAACTGCTGGACGGCCCAGGTAAGCTGGGAGTAGAGGCCCTTTTTTTCGTTTTCTACTTTCAACCAGCCGATGGGGAAGTCTGTCTCGGCCAGGCTGCGGGGCTGGCCGTAAACCCAGCGGCTTTGCTGTTCGAGGATGACGAGCAGAAGGCGTGGGTTGATGGAGTTTTCGAGGGCGACACGGCGGATGATTCCCGCCCCGGTGAACCAGCCGGTAGAGCGCCATTCCTTGTAGGTGGAAAGATACCCCCCGGCCGCGGAGACGAAGGCGTCAATGTCGAACTCGACCGCTGAAGGCGAGTAGACGACTTCACTGTCGGGGATCAGGGGGACGTTGGAGCTGGTTTCGCCGAGGCGTTTGGGGATGAGCAGTAAAACGCCTGGGTTAAACAGCCCTTCAGAGGGGATCGGTTCTGGAGAGGTAATTTCTTCGGGCAAGACGTTAAAGCGGGCGGCGATGGCGGCGAGGGTATCGCCGGCCTGTGTGTAGTAAAGCACCGGGGCTTCGCGGGTACTGCGCTCCAACGGGGTGGGACTGGGCTGCGCGTTGGGCGAGGGCAGAGCATCTGGCGAAGAGGCGGGCGCCTCTGGCGTGGGCGAGGACAGGTTTTCCATTGCCGCCACCTGGGTAGCGGCGCCGGGGAGCATTGCCAGGGGAGCGGCGGTAGCCGTGGGCGGAATACCCCGGTAGTCTTGCGAGCAGGCCAAGGCAGCCACAAGCCAGGTGCATAAGACGACCAGCGCGCCCACGCGACGCGGGCCAGACAGGCCGTTATCGGTTGATGGCGTTCTCAGGTTCGCGGCCTTCCAGGGCTTCAATCGTCACTCCATCTCTGACCAGATACCCGTTATATTCATAGCCATCGCCGCGCGAGACCCAACCTTCCAGGTTGAAGGGCAGGGAACCGTCCGCCGGAATCCACTCGCCGTTGTAGCGCCGGGCGAGGTGCAGGTGCGTGCCGGTCGAATATCCCCCTTCGCAGGAAGGGTGGCCGATGCGCTCCCCGGCTTTCAGGTACGTGCCGGGCCGCACGCGGTCGCGGGATTCTACGTGCATATACAGGATTGTCCAGCCGGTCTGTTCCATGCCGTCGCCGTCCAGGTCCTGGATGACGGCCCCGTTGTGGGCGCGCACAATGGGGCCATCCGCGACGGCGACGACCCAGGCGTCGCTCTGTACGCAGCCCAGGGCTTCGCCGGGGGGGGCAAAATCGAGGGCGGCCCAACCCGATCCATCGGCCCAACCGCCGTGCGGCCCGCCGGTGAAGGACCAGACCGCGCCCGGTTCGAAGGGCAGCTGCAGGGGGGGCTGGGCCAGGTCGGGCGGTAGAACTGGCTCAAAGGCGTAATCAAATGGGTAGCCGAACAGATCGTTATAGGTAGCGAACAGACCGGCTTCCGTCACGGCAGTGGTCCAATCGGCCTCGCCGAGCAGCAGGCTGAAGAAATTTTGCACCCCCGCCGTTCCAGCGTTAATGGTGGGGTTGGCCGGGATGATGACGCCGTCGGCCAGGACCCAACTGGGGACGGCGTTGGACCGCCAGAGGTAGTAGCCCCGGTTAAGCTGGTTGGCGGCCCAGGATAGCTGGCGGTACAGCCCCTGACGGCGCTGATCGAAATAGAGGAGAGGGTAATCTTTGCTGTTATCGGGTGGGCGGTTTGATGTCACCCAGCCGCTGCGATATTCCAAGACGGCCAGCAGCAGGCGCGGGTTGACGGAATATTCCTGCGCCACGCGCTCCACTACGTCTGCGCCGGAGTAGATTTCACCATCCAGGTTTTCCTGATAGTTGTTCAAGTAGCCTTTTTTAATCTGGATAAAGCCATTTATGTCAAAATACGCGGCGGCAGGGCCGTAGACCAGTTCAGAGTCGGGGATGATTTTAAAAGAAGGCCCTGGGGGGCGCGGCTCGCCGGGGGGGATTTGCAATACCTGGCCGGGTTCGAGATGGTCTGGGTTGGCAATGCCGTTGACTTCCACAAGGGTTGCCAGCGGCACGCCGTAGCGTTGAGCGATCTGTCCGAGCGTGTCGAGCGGTTGGACGATGTAGGTTTCGGGGTCCACGCGCAGGGTAGGCAGGACGCGGGCGGGGTCTGGCGTGGGGGTGGGGATGACCGCGCCCGGCTCGCGGGTGACGGGCGCAAAGGGCGTGCGCCGGGCGGGAGCTTCAGCCACCGCAGCCGCTGGCAGGGGGGTGAAGGTTTGGGCCGGGGCTGCGCGCCAGGATTGGCTTTGCGTCACTGAGCGCGTGCAGGCGAAGGCCGCCAGCGCCAGAACCAACCACACAACGAGCAGGATTGCGGGGAGATACTTGCGATTCACAAATTTAATTATAACGTGAGTTGGATACGATTGGCGTACTTACAAAAGTGTTCGTAAAGAACGAGATGAGCCCCTTTATGTGAGGAGAAAGTTCGCGCCGCGCTGATCGCTCCATTTTCGTGCAGGCGGGGACCGATTCATTCGAATGGGGTAACTCTCACCGCTGTGTGGTCAGCGTAGGGATTGCTCCGGTGATGGGCTTACAAACGATGTCATAGTACTCCAATTCGGTCTGGCGGTGTTGGGCGGCCCAGGCGGCGGCCTCTTCGCCCATGTTGGCGACTTCATCCAGGCGGTAGGCGGCGTCTATGCTCCAGTAACGGGGCAGGGTCAGCAGTGGGTCACCGGCGGGAATTTCTGGGAGCCAGAAGGGGTGGGCGGGGTCGCTCTTTTCGGCCTGGGGGATCCAGTTGTACATCAGCGGGCCGCGCGGGTTGGTGGTGAAGCCCACCTGGTAGCCGACCTCGCGCGCCAGTTCTACGGCGCGCCGCGTAAACCCTCCACCCGGCCAGATAAAGCCCAGGGGCGTCTTGCCAAAGCGGGCGCGGATGGTTTCCATCGAGCCGACCAGCTCGGAGCGAATATACTCGTCGGTGGAGTATTCGCCAATGGGGATGTTGTGAACCACGCCGTGGGCCTGCGGGTCTACCCAGCCAGCGGCCTGGATTGCGAGGTTCTCTTGCCACAGGTATTCGGGGGTGTCAGCGGCGCTGATCCAGGCGTTGGTGATCGTCCAGTTGTATTTTTCGAGGAAGGGGAGGAAATGGGTTTCGTAATACTGACTGCGCTTGCGGTCATCCACGATAATGAGGAGCGAGCGGGGCGGGATGCGGGCGTTGTGATACAAGAAATCTACCAATTGGGCGGTAGTGATGGTCTGAAACCCGGTCTCGTAGGCGTGTTCGAGGGTGCGCACCAGATCGGAATGATGCACCTGCGAGCCATCAGCCGCCAGAGGGGTGGTATCTTCGGTGATGGAATGATACATAATGACCATCACCACCGTTCCGGGCGGGCTGTTATGCGGGTCCCAGCGCGCTTTCAGGTAAGCGCAGGTGTCGGTAATATACGTCTGTGGAAGGGAAAGAGGGTCCAGCCCTTGCGGGCGGAAAACGCCGGGCAGGGCGGGCGGGGTACGCAGGGGGGTAGGGGTGGGCGTTGGCGTGGTGGTGGCGGTGGGGCGCAGGGTGTGGGTGGCCGTAGGGGTGAGCGTGGGCAGTGAGCGGGTGGCCGCCTGCAGCGCGTAGGCAAAGGTGGCGGTACGGGCGGCATCGGGCGTGGGAGATGCGGCGGGCGCAGACGCCGCGGCACAGCCGGCCAAGAGGAAAACGATCAGGGTGAAGAGGATGGATCGCATGAGCCTGATCTTACCATGACAAGACGGCGTACAGGGGATGTACGCCGTCTTGTACCGGGTTCGTGTCTTAGCGGTCGCCGCGGATGAAAGCTTCGGTCATTTCGCGCGCCACGCTGTCTTTGAACTGCTGCGGCGGCGATTTCATAAAGTACGAGGCCGGGCCAACCAGCGGGCCGGCAATGCCGCGATCCATCGCCAGCTTGACGCAGCGCAGTGCGTCAATGATGACACCGGCAGAGTTGGGCGAGTCCCACACTTCCAGCTTGGCTTCGAGGTTGAGGGGAACGTCGCCAAAGGTCGTGCCTTCCATTTTGATGTAGCAGAACTTGCGGTCGGTCAGCCACGGCACGTAATCGCTGGGGCCAACGTGCACATCCTCTTCGCGCATAGGATAGGGTAACATGCTGGTGACGGCCTGGGTCTTAGAAATCTTCTTCGATTCGAGGCGCTCGCGTTCCAGCATGTTCATAAAGTCGGTGTTGCCACCAAAGTTAAGCTGATAGGTGCGATCTAAGCGCACGCCGCGGTCTACAAACAGGCTGGTGAGAACGCGGTGCAGGATCGTCGCGCCCACCTGGCTCTTGATGTCGTCGCCGATGATCGGCAGTCCGCGCTGGCGGAAGCGCTCGGCCCAGTATTCGGAGCTGGCGATAAAGACCGGGATGGCGTTGACGAACCCACAGCCGGCTTCGAGGACCTGTTCCACGTACCACTTGGTCGCCATCTCAGAGCCAACGGGCAGGTATGAGATGACCACGTCGGTGCCGGTGTCTTTTAGGATTTTCACGATGTCGGCAGTGGGGCCGGGGGCCTTTTTAACGATCTGCGACAGGTATTTGCCAAGGCCATCGTGGGTCATGCCGCGGTAGACCGGGGCGTTTAAGGTTGGAACCTCGGCGAATTTGTAGGTGTTGTTGGGGAAGGCAAAAATGGCTTCGCACAGGTCTTTGCCCACTTTGGTATCAACCACATCAAAGCCAGCGGTGAAGACAATGTCTCGAATGTGGTAGCCACCAAGGTTGACGTGCATTAACCCAGGGATACGGTCGTTTTCGGAGGCGTTTTTGTAGTACTGAACGCCCTGAATGAGAGAGGAAGCGCAATTACCGACGCCGATAATCGCCACCCGTACTTTCTTATCGCTCATTGTCTGGTTCGCTCCTACGTTTAAAAAAGATGATGGTTCTTTGCGGCCACGCCAGGCGGCCATCCGCTGACATGCACGAGATTCATTATACCCGAAGTGCTTTATGAAAAAGAAGAAAATATAACGTTTGTTTACTCTTGGCAAAATCCAGAAGGGTGGTACAATAGGGGCGCAGTACGGGGCGTGGCTCAGCCCGGATAGAGTGCACGGTTCGGGTCCGTGAGGTCGGCGGTTCAAATCCGCCCGCCCCGACAGACATACCGGAGTGTTTGCGGATTAAAATACCCGTTCGCAAGCACTCCGGTATACCCATCTCTGAGAATTAGCCCTCCATGCGTCATCCACTTGCCGAAATTTTTGGTTTTCCTTATAACTGCTTTTCGGCTCGCGCGGAACACTATCGGTCAAATCGCCTCTGTCCGTTTAATAATAAGGTCCCTTCTTGTACGAAAGATAAAGCCCAGGACCCGCTGGGCGTCTGTAGCGTCTGGGAAGGCGACCGCGCGGCGATTACCTGTCCAATCCGTTTTCGCGAGGACTGGATTATCGCAAGTGATGCGGCCCAATTCTTCTTTCCACCAGGCGCACTTTGGACTTCTCTCACGGAAGTGCGTCTGAATGACCGTACCCATCGGTCTGCTGGGAATATTGATCTGGTGCTGGTTTCTTATGATCCACAAGGAAAAATCCTCGATTTCGGAGCAGTGGAAGTACAGGGTGTCTATATTTCGGGAAATGTGCGTGACCCATTCAAGAAATATATGGAGAACCCGCGAGCTAATTTCAACATGACTTGGCCTGGGCGCAATTACCCTTCCCCAGACTACCTCTCATCTTCTCGGAAACGCTTGGTTCCCCAACTTCTTTATAAAGGCGGCATTCTAAATCACTGGCAACGAAAGATTGCAGTTGTCCTGACCGCAGATTTCTTTGAAACTTTACCAGAGCTTCCGCAATCATCGCGGGAGGATGCGGAAATTGCCTGGTTCCTCTATGACTTGGCCGGATCACCAGATGCCGATGAATACCATCTGCAACGCGTGCGAACTGTATATACTCAGTTTAAGCCCTCCCTCGATAAAATCATCGTTCCAGAACCAGGGCCAGTGGAAGAGTTCATTGCACTGCTTCAGGAAAAACTCAACCAAAAGTTGGAGTTTCCTCCTGACGCGCCCACGTTATTGGACTCACTGGGACAGTAAAATGTTTCAACCGAGTCTCTTTCGGGACAGTACTGATCATGTTGTCAATGTTGCTTCGGTTCCCCAACGCAGCCCGTTTCGTTATCCAGGTGGAAAAACATGGTTGGTCCCGCGCATTCGTACTTGGTTAACCAGTTTGTCTTCAACTCCATCTATGTTCTTTGAACCATTCGCTGGAGGCGCGATTGTTGGCCTGACCGTTGCATTCGAAAAGTTGGCGAGGCATGTCACCATTGTAGAAATTGATGCAGGGGTTTCTGCGGTATGGAAGACAATCCTTTCGGATGAGGCTCCCTGGCTTGCTGACCAAATCGAAAACTTTGTTATCTCTCCTGAAACGGTGTCCAGGGCGTTAAGCCTGACCCCGTCAACTACACGCGAGTTAGCCTTTCAAACGATTTTGGCCAACCGAACCAATCGTGGTGGCATTCTTGCTCCAGGTGCAGGTCGTATCAAGACAGGTGAAGCGGGAAAAGGCATTGCATCACGATGGTATCCTAAGACGCTTAGCCGCCGAATTTTAGATATTTACAAGATCCGAGACCGTCTCACCTTTATTGAAGGTGATGGCATTGCGATTATCCAGCAGAATGCTTCTCGGCAGGATGCGGTTTTCTTTATCGATCCGCCATATACTGCCAGTGGAAAAAGCGCCGGATCTCGCCTGTACACGCATTACCAGTTGGATCATGTTCGGCTTTTTCTAGAGGTTGAAAAAATTCGGGGCGATTTCTTGATGACTTACGATAATGCGCCTGAAGTGCAGGCCCTCGCGCATGAACATCACTTTGCTGTCCGATTGATTGCTATGAAGAACACGCACCATGAAAAAAAGAAGGAGCTCCTAATTGGCCGTAATCTGCAATGGCTGGATTAAAGGTTTTGGGCTTACGCAGAATACTATTGGCTAAACCGCCTCTGTCCGTTAAGTTGGTCCGCCCCTCTAAAACGATAAGCGCTCAAAACGTCAATATGCTATCCCAGTAAGCTTATCTATTGCGGCACAATCGGAGATTCCTCAAATGAGCGATCATTGTTGTTCACAACCATCAGCAGGGAGCGCAGCGTGCGAACTTCCACTGGCAACGGGTCAACGTAAACCATCGCCTGAAGCATTTTGCCCTGAATGTAAGCAAAAAGGGAAAGTCGTTCAGGAGCAAACTGTAAAGGCTCTTTTGTCTGTTTCACTGCGCTCAATTCAGGATACGGAGTATTATTTCTGCCGCACGCAATCTTGCCCCGTTGTCTATTTTTCGGCCAATGGAGAGTCTACCTTTACGACCTCACAGGTGCGGGAACGTGTTTATCAAAAAGAACCAAATGCGGATGACGTTTACGTATGCTATTGTTTCCAGCATACAGCAGCTGAAATCCGTAGCGCTTCGCCTGAAATTCGCGATTTGATCATCAAAGATATCAACACTGGCATACAAGCCAACCAATGCGCTTGCGATTTGCGAAATCCTCAAGGTTCCTGTTGTTTGGGAAATGTTCGCGGATTAATGAAACAGGTAGAACGAGCGCCTATCCAATCCTAAACAGGCTAGCCCGCCGCCTGCGGCGGCGCGGCTGGGCGGCTTCACCACTTATCCTGGCTGATTGGGTACTGCATTGTCGTCAGGAAACGTTTATGAACTTATCAATATCGCAAAAGGCCCTCATTGATTTTTTACTGCAAGCCAAGCGTCATACTTATGCCGCGCAAGGCGATCAGGGTTCGGTGACCCCGCTTCTGTCGGGCGCTCGTCAATTAGAGTTTCATGCTGAACCGTGGCTCTATCGTGATATTTACTTTGGGTTCACTTACTTTGTGGGTCAGGAAACCGTATACTATGCCGAAACGCCTGTTTGGGCGATGGGTTATGCGGGTGGCATGCTGGATGCGACGACTTCGCCCGAAGTGACCAGACAGGTGTACAGCTTTCTACAAGCCGCCCTGCGACAGGTTGAGCCTGAGCGGCCATACCGCGGGCCGCGAGTCTATACAGATGGCGCGTGGACGTATGAAGATGAAACCTGCGGAGAGTTTAGTGTCTTCTGGGGGGTGGAGACGATAAGGCACGCTGGCGTTCCGGTCTATCAACTGCGCTATCATGGGGGTTGTATTCGCTGATTGAAGCCTCTGTGAGGAGGCGGAATAGATAGTGGTAGTATTTCAAATAGTGTGTAAATTGCGGGGCGCGCCCCACAATTTACACACTATTTAGTTACCCAGATCGGTTACTGGGCCGGGAATTCCGCGGCGATTGCTTCTGAGAAATCCTCGCCGGGCAGCCAGGGGACGAACATGGCCGCGACGGGCTGGCCTTCCAGTTGCAAGACGATGCTGCCGTTGTTAATGCCCACCTCTTTTTGCCATTGGGCCGTTTCGGCGGCGTTGAGGCTTACGGCGGTGAACTGGTCAGGGGCGAGTTGGGCGCGCTGCACGTAGGCCGGGTCCAGGGGCCAGTCGGCTGGCGAGGCCATTTCGGGCGGGGGCACAATGCGGACGAACAGCGTGGCGGCGTGTGGGACGTAAATGGCGGCCTGGGGGTGCGCGTAATCGTTCAGCAGGTTGTAGATGGCTTCATAGGTCGTTGGGCCATTGGAGAAGCTGGCATAGTTGCGGATCTCGCGCAGGCTCCCATCTTCCATCCGCACCCGCATAATCATGGTAGAAGCATCGGCGACGCACGATTCTGAGCCGTCGGCCATCTGGCCGCACATATCGGTGTGCGATTCGAGGTGTTCAAAGCCCATTTCGCGGACTTTTTGCAGCAGGGCCGCGGCTTCGGCGGTCGAAAGCTGTGCCTGCATGACCTTATAGTCCTGAGTTTCATCCATGTAGATCACGCGGCCATCCGCCAGCAGGGTGAAGTAGGGCGTGCGGCCAAAGGGGTAGCGGTATTCGGGCATCACGAAGCCGGGTTCATAGGTGAGCTGAATGAGGATGTCTTCTGGATTCAGCCCGGTAAGTTCATCGGTGGGCGGCTTGGTTTCCTCTGGAACAGCGGTGGTGGGAGTGGGGTTCACAGGGGTGGGCGGTTGAGAGGCTGCCGGGGCGCAGGCCGCCAGCAGGAAAATCAACAGGGCGAGGAGCCCCAACGTAAGTTTGTGAATAAAAAGTTTGGTCAACATGGCTGCTTGCCTTTCGTCGTGGTTAAGGGTAAGGGCACGTAGTCGGGCGTGTTGCCTGTTCGCGGCCCTGATTACAGGTAAGACGTTCAAAGATGATAAAAGTTCCGCAATTTATCCGAATTGTATTTGAGTTTTCTGGCTGTACTAGCGAGCAAAACGATATAACGTTCTGGTTGGTTGTAAAAATATTGTGATTGTGTGCTAATATATGTGATGAATCCACTGTAATGGGCGGTGAAAGCATGACGGCAACCGGGCAACGGTGGTACGTATCGGTAGTATCCTGTCGAAACTGAGGGTATCTAACTGCGCCGAAGCTTTACGCTGGCTATTCAGTTTAAGCTCGTAAGATGACCGTGGAGGGAACATCATGTCTGCAAACCTTGGTCGTGAAGTGCTTCTTCATCAAGCCGTCCGTACCGGCTATAGGTGGCAAGAATTGGCGCGCAGGTTGGGGTCGTTTCTGCTGTTCCTGCTGTGCGCAGTTGCGGTTTTTGTGCTTGGCTCGAATTACTACACCATCTTTCCAACAAACAAGAACCTGTATTATGAGGGGGGAGTGACTGCTTTCTTCCTGATCGCCGCCGTCATTTTGCGCCGGCAGCCGCGCCTGAGCGTCTATTGGCCCATTGCTTACGCTTTCTTCGTCGCCGCGGCGGTTACTCTGGTCACTTCGCTCACTGTCGGCTGGCGCGACGCGCTCTTTGCCAAAATTGGTATCATTGCGCGAACCAATCAGGAGGCCGCTTTCGGCAAAGTCTTTGAGGCGGTGATAACGATCACCACTATTCTGCTGCTTTCGCGCCTGGCGGGGATGCGCCCGAGTTCTCTCTATATCCAGCGGGGCAATCTAAAATGGGGCCTTCTCATTGGGTTGGGGACGCTGTTGAATTTTTCGTCGTCGTCCCTGATGTTCTTCGCCTCTCGCTACAGTGATATAGAGAAGCTTGGCTCGGCCATTCTCATGGGGCTGATCTTTTCACTTGCCAATGGCTTTATGGAAGAATTATGGCTGCGTGGACTGTTCTTGCGCAAGCTGACGCCAGTATTAGGCAGTACTACCACGATTGTGCTGACGGGATTGTGGTTTGCGTTATTCCACCTCGGTTCGGTGTATATGCAGCCAGCGGCCCGCCTGGTTTTTCTAATTAATCTGGCGACCTTTGGGGTGGCCTGGGGGGTTATCATGCACAAAACGGATAGCTGGATCGCTCCTGGCTTGATGCACGCGGCCTCGGATTTCTTCCTGTTTATCGCCTTGCTCAGCAACACATAGAAATGCGGCTACAGCAAGGTACGGTTCCAGTGGAAGATTGCATAGGTCAATACGAAGATCACCAGGATGTAAGCCTTCAAGCTTTTGTGACATAGCGTGATGGCCGGCCCTCACTGGAGTTGTAAGCGTGTTCTGCACCTGGACTGTTATAATGTTGACAGAAAGCCTCGCAAATATCCGGAGATTAATGCACTGTCAATTTCCTGAGACTTTCTCCGGTGTAAAACATCTTATCCAGAGACATAGGATTGAAAAGGAAGGGGTAGACAATGAACGACCAGGAGGAAAACCAGCATCATCACCATCACCACACGGAGATGGAGCCGGCGAAGGAACAGGCTTCGCCAGAGGAACACGCCGGGCACGGCGTTGAAACGGCCATGACCCTGGATGAGGCCGAGGGGCAGAAGGCTGACCCCCCTAAGCCCCATGCCGGTCACGGCATGACGATGGAGCATGAAGCACATGCTGGTCACGCTGCCCTACAGGCCGGGCAGGAAGAACACGCGGGGCATGGCGCGCACGTGGATCACACCGGCCATGAGCAGTTGTTCCGCCAGCGGTTTTGGATTTCGCTGATCCTGTCCATCCCGGTGCTGTTATACAGCGAAGGCTTGCAGATGTTACTCGGCTTTACCATGCCGGCTTTCCCCGGTTCACAGTGGGTAGCGCCGCTGTTCTCGCTGATTGTCTTTGCTTACGGCGGGGTTCCGTTCTTGCAGATGGCCCTGCCAGAGTTGAAGAACCGCCAGCCGGGGATGATGACGTTGATCTCGCTGGCAATCAGCGTGGCGTTTCTCTACAGCGTTGCCACCCTCTTTCTACCCGGTCAGATGGACTTCTTTTGGGAACTGGTGACGCTGATTGACATTATGCTGTTGGGTCACTGGATCGAAATGCGGAGCGTGCGGCAGGCGTCTGGCGCGCTGGATGCTCTGGCAAAGTTGATGCCTGACACTGCGGAGCGCATTGGGCCGGATGGGCAGGTGCAAACGGTGGCTGTTGCGGCATTACGACAGGGTGATGTGGTGCTGGTACGCCCGGGGGCATCCATTCCGGCGGATGGCGAGGTGGTGGCAGGCGAGTCGTCCGTCAATGAGGCGATGATTACCGGAGAGTCAAAGCCTGTTCACAAGCACCCCGGCGAGCAGGTGGTGGGCGGCTCAATCAACGGCGATGGCAGTCTGCGCGTGCGCGTCACCGCTACCGGCGAGCAGACCGCCCTGGCCGGCATCATGCGGCTGGTGCGGCAGGCTCAGCAGTCTAAAAGCCGCACGCAGGTGCTGGCCGACCGGGCCGCTGGCTGGCTGTTTTACATTGCCCTGGCGGCGGCGGTCATCACTGCTGTGGCCTGGACGGTGGGCACCGGTTTCAATGTGCAGGTGGTTGAGCGAGTCGCTACCGTGCTGGTCATCGCCTGTCCCCACGCGCTGGGGCTGGCGATTCCCCTGGTGGTGGCAATCACCACGGCGCTGGGGGCCAACCACGGCATTCTGGTGCGCGACCGATTGGAGATGGAAGCCGCGCGCCACATGGACCTGGTGATCTTTGACAAGACCGGCACGCTGACGGAAGGCCGCTTTGGGGTGGTTGGCATTGAGACGGTTGACGGCCTGAGCGCCGACGAAGCCCTGGCGCTGGCGGCGGCGGTGGAAGGCGACTCGGAGCATACGATTGCCGCGGCCATCCGCCGCTCGGCGGAACAAAAGGGACTGCACCTGCCGGCGGTGTCGGATTTCGAAGCCATTAAGGGCCGCGGCATCCGCGCGCGCGCAAATGGAACGGAATTGTACGTAGGCGGCCCGCGCCTGCTGGAGATGCTTAACATTACCCTGCCCGAAAAACTGGCCCGGTTTGCGCAGTCGGCTGGTGCCAAAGGGCAAAGTGTGGTTCACCTGGTGCGCGGTGGTCAGCCGGTGGCTTCGCTGGCCCTGGCCGATGTGATCCGCCCGGAAAGCCGCGAGGCCGTGCGGCGGCTGCACGCAATGGGCGTGCAGGTGGCTATGCTTACCGGCGACAGCGAAGCAGTGGCGCAGGCCGTGGCGCAAGAACTGGGCATTGACACTTATTTTGCTCAGGTACTGCCGGAGCATAAAGATCAGAAAGTCGTCGAACTGCAAAAGCAGGGCAAGAAAGTGGCAATGGTGGGCGACGGCGTTAACGACGCGCCGGCCTTAACCCGTGCGGATATCGGCATTGCCATTGGCAGCGGCACGGATGTCGCTATCGAGAGCGCCGGGATCATTTTGGTGAAGTCAAACCCGCTGGATGTGGTCAAAATCATCGAACTGAGCCGTGCCAGTTACCGCAAAATGATCCAAAACCTTATCTGGGCCGCCGGGTACAACGTGGTTGCTATTCCGCTGGCGGCGGGTGTGCTGGCTCCGTGGGGCATCTTGCTCTCGCCGGCGGTGGGGGCGATTCTCATGTCGCTCAGCACCATCATCGTGGCGATCAATGCCCAATTGTTGAGGGCGCACAAGCTCTAAAAATAAGCAAAATTGCCCATTCGACAACGCCAAATCCCCCATCGCTTGAGATTTCGAGAATGGGTAAGATCAACGTGCGCGGTAACGCGCCGCGCCCATTATTTGAAGTCGTTAAGGGAGGAAAACGATGCAAACCAAGAAGCGGTTGTGGAAAGTCTGGTTGTATTTGGCGTTGGCGGCCAGCCTGCTGGCTGCCTGTACCGCTGGAGGCCGCAGCGCCGTTGAGACGCAAGCGCCCGGCATGGGTGAAGCAGAATTCGACCAACTGTTCATTGACATGATTGTCCCGTACCACCAGGGGGCGGTTGAGATGGCGAAGATTGCTCAGGAACGTGCCGAACACGCGGAGATCCAGGCCATGGCCGACGCGATCATTGCCGGGCAGGAGGAGGAGATCACACAGATGAAGACCTGGAGGCAGCAGTGGTACGGCAGCGGCGATACCCCGCCCATGAGCGCAATGCCGTCGTTAGAGGAAATGCCGGGCATGGGCGGAACTGGTCACGCTATGGATATGCAGGCGGATGTGGAGCGGCTGAAAAATGCTCCCGAACCCTTTGACCTGGCCTTCATTGACGCGATGATCCCCCACCATCAATCCGCGATTGACGCGGCCCGGATGGCTCTGAGCAAAGCTCAACGCTCCGAAATTAAAGAGCTGGCACAGAAAATCATTGACGCCCAACAGAAGGAGATTGACGAGATGAACGCCTGGCGCAAGGCGTGGTACCCAGACGCGCCGCCGGCATCCGCGCCGGGGCATTAAATGAAAACAGGGTAGTTGGTGGGCATTCCGCGCCCATCAACCACCCTGGTCGCACCGGTGGGTTTACGGGACCCAGTTGGAAAGGATTTGAATTTCCTTGTCTGGCTGGGTCTTGTCGTTGGTAATGAGGTGCAGGCGGAAGTCATGCGGGCCGCCCATGTTGCCGTGCATGAGGTATTCCAGGGTAATTACGGTGCTTTCGCCGGGTTGGATGGTCATCGAACCGATGACCGGGGTAGGAGGTCAACACCCTGCTCGTACTTCGACGTAAGGGGCTTCGGTGAACCGCAGGGGCTGATCGCCTACATTGGTAACGCGCACTTCGTCGCGCACCAGCGTTCCTAACCGGACGTTGCCACGATCAATCACCGCGGTATCCACCTTAAGACGGGGCGCGCCTTGAACTTCGATCGCGGCTTTGGACTGGCGGCTGCCGCCGAGGAGCGCCCAGGCGGCGATCACGATAAGCACCAGGCCCACCAACGCAAACCAGATCGGCAGCAAGCTTTGTTTGGGCCTGGGTTGGAGTTTGGTACGATAACGGGGCATAGGAGAGTCCTTGCAAAGGCATAGGGTTTCACTGCCTAGTTTACGCTGCTGCCCGACCCGGCAACAGTGTGATGTGGCGCATTTTTGGGTAGGCAAATATGCTCATCAGCAGGAGCGTGATGTACAATAGGGGTATCCGATGCGAGAAAATTGTGCGCTGTACCTTTACGGCCCCATGTTTTGTTGATAAGGAGTTCCGCTATGGATGTCGTTGCGCTGTCGCGCTGGCAGTTTGCCATCACTTCTGTTTACCACTTTTTCTTTGTGCCGCTGACGTTGGGGTTGTCGGTTCTGGTTGCTATGATGGAAACGATGTACGTCCGCACCGGCAACGCCACTTATAAGCGCATGACCAAATTTTGGGGCAACCTGTTCCTGATTAACTTCGCCATGGGGGTGGTGACGGGGATCGTCATGGAATTTCAGTTCGGGATGAACTGGGCGCGCTACTCGGCCTTTGTGGGGGATATTTTTGGCGCTCCGCTGGCGATTGAGGCGCTGTTGGCCTTCTTCCTCGAATCGGTCTTTTTGGGGGTGTGGATCTTCGGGTGGGAGAAGCTCTCGAAAGGGATGCATCTGGCGGCGATATGGCTGGCGGCGCTCGGCGCGAATATCTCAGCTCTGTGGATTCTAACCGCCAACTCTTTTATGCAGCACCCGGTTGGTTTCGCTGTCGAAAACGGGCGCGCCGTGATGACCGACTTTTGGGCGTTACTGGGCAACCCCTATCTGTGGACGCAGTTCCCTCACACGGTTCTATCGGGCTTTACCACGGGGGCCTTTTTTGTGCTGGGGATCAGTGCTTATCATCTGGTGCGGCGGCGCGAGGTAGATTTCTTCCGCCGCTCGTTCCAGATGGCCTCAGTCTTTGGGGTGATCGCCATTTTTTTGGTCATTCTGGTAGGGCATTCGCAGGCGCAGCGCATGGTGCAGTTCCAGCCGATGAAAATGGCCTCTGCCGAAGCTCTGTGGGAGAGCGAAGACCCGGCTTCTTTCTCGCTGTTCACAGTGGGCGACGAAAAGCGGCGCGCCGATGTATTTGCCATTCGCATCCCGGCGCTGTTGAGCGTGCTGGCCTATAACCAGCCTACGGGTTTAGTCAAGGGAATTAATAACTTGCAGGCCGAGTACGAACAGCAGTACGGGCCGGGCAATTACGTCCCCTCGGTGATCACCGCCTACTGGTCGTTCCGCATCATGGTAGGAACGGGCTTTTTGATGATGGCCCTGGCGCTGCTTGCGCTCTACCCCACGCTGCGGGGCCGGCCCATCTCGCAGATGCCGCTGGTGAAGTTCTTCCCCTGGGTGATTGCCCTGCCTTACATTGCCAACACGGTGGGGTGGATCTTCACCGAAATGGGCCGGCAGCCCTGGGTGGTGATGGGCCTGATGAAAACCGAAGATGCCTATTCTCCCAACGTGCCGGCGGGGGCTGTACTGCTGACGTTGATCGTCTTTACCCTGGTCTACGCCGGGCTGATGGCGGCAGATGTGTACCTGCTGCGCAAGTTTGCCAAGGCCGGGCCGCCCGCGCCAGAATCGGATAAGGATGGCAAGGCCGAGCAAACGCCTGAGTTCGAGACGGCGGTTCCATAACGGGAGGAAAGCATGGATCTGAATACGCTGTGGTTCCTGTTGATCGCGATTTTATATATCGGCTACTTTGTGCTGGAAGGCTTCGATTTTGGGGTGGGCATCTTACTGCCGTTTTTGGGCAAGAACGATACCCAGCGCCGCACCATCATCAACACCATCGGCCCGCACTGGGACGGCAACGAGGTCTGGCTGATTACAGCGGGCGGGGCCACCTTCGCGGCCTTCCCGCAGTGGTATGCCACCCTCTTTAGCGGATTTTACCTGCCCCTCTTCCTGATTTTGTTGGCTCTGATTGTGCGCGGCGTGGCTTTTGAGTTCCGCAGTAAAGATGAACACCCCCTCTGGCGCAAAAGCTGGGATTGGGCCATCTTTGGCGGTAGTCTGGTTCCGTCTTTTTTGTGGGGGGTGGCCTTTACCAATTTCATTCGCGGCGTGCCGATTGACGGCAATTTTGTCTACGTGGGTGGGTTCTTCAACCTGCTCAACCCCTATGCCCTGCTGGGCGGGGTGGTATCACTGCTGGGCTTTATTCTGCTGGGGGCGCTCTTTTTGGCGCTCAAGACCACCGGTGAGCTGGCAACCGCGGCGGAAACCGTGGCGCGGCGCGCGTGGGCTCCGGCGGGCGTTGCCCTGCTGGCGTATGTCATCGCCACTTACTTCTTCACCGACGTACTGAAGCAGTTGGGAGTTAACCCCGGCCCGGTTCCGCTGGGCGCGCCGATCTTCCTGCTGGTGGCCGGTTATTTTATCTACAACCGCCGCAGTGGCTGGGCTTTTACGATGACGGTGCTGGCGGTCGTCTCTGCTGTTGCGACTATCTTTATGATCCTCTACCCCCGCGTGCTGGTCTCCAGCATTGACCCGGCCTACAGTCTGACGATCTACAACGCCGCTTCGGGCCAGTATACCCTGCGCACCATGACCATCATCACTCTGATCTTCTTACCGTTTGTGCTGGCCTACCAGGCCTGGGCCTATTGGGTGTTCCGCAAACGGGTGGGGTCGAAGGCGGAAGAACTGCATTATTGAGCCGCTGGATTCGTGCTAGAATTGCTGTATGCAGGCTGGCGACTATCCGGGTGATTCGTGCCATCACGCGCCTTCAACTCAACCCACAAGAGATTTTCGACAATAGGACGCGCCCACGAGAAAGCAGCGGCGATCCGTACAATAACAACAATAGCCGAAACAGGAGTGATTCAATGAGCTGCGTCAAAAAAGAAGTCGTAACCTCTGCGAAGGCCCCCAAGGCCATTGGCCCCTACTCGGCCGGGATTAAGGCCGGGCAAATGGTGTTTTCTTCTGGTCAACTGGGCCTGGACCCTGTCACCGGGAACCTGGTTGAGGGCGGGGTTGAGGCGGAGACGCGCCAGGCCCTTACCAACCTGAGCCATATCCTCGAAGCGGCGGGCAGTTCGCTGAATCACGTGGTGAAAACCACGGTATTTCTGCGCGACATGGCCGATTTTGCCCGCATGAATGCAGTCTACGCCGAATTTTTTAAGGAGGCCCCTCCGGCGCGCTCGACCTTCCAGGTGGCGGCGCTGCCCAGAGGCGCGGCGGTGGAGATCGAAGCGATTGCCCTGCTGGCCGAATCGGTGGAGGATGAGTGTTCAGAAGGGCAAATGCACAATTAAATGCCGCTCGTTTCCATTATCGTCCCTTGCTATAATGAGCAAGATACGATCCGGCTCTTGCTCGAAGCGATCTGCCGCCAAACGTTTCTGACGAGCGAGCTGGAAGTCGTGATTGCCGATGGACGATCTACCGACCGGACGCGCGAGGAGATTGCGGCTTTTCAGCGCGAACACCCGGAACTGCTGGTGCGCGTCGTGGATAACCCCCGGCGCAACATTCCCGCGGGGCTAAACCGCGCGCTGGCCGCGGCTCAGGGCAAGTACGTGGTGCGGCTGGATGCGCACTCGGCCCCCGACCCCGATTACATCCAGCACTGCGTGGCCGACCTGGAAGCCGGGCGCGGCGAGAATGTTGGCGGGGTTTGGGATATCCGCCCGCGCGGTTCCGGCGTAGTTCAGCGCGCCATTGCCATCGCCGCCGCTCATCCCTTGGGAGTAGGAGATGCGCTCTACCGCTATACAACGAAGCCTGGTTACGTGGATACCATTCCTTTTGGGGCTTTCAGACGAGACGTGTTCGACCGGCTGGGCGCATTTGACGAAAGCCTGTTGACCAACGAAGATTACGAGTTTAACGCCCGCCTGCGGCGGCAGGGAGGGCGGGTATGGCTCAACCCACGCATCCGCTCGACTTACTTTGCCCGCCCCAATCTGGGGGCGTTAGCAAGGCAGTACGCTCGTTATGGGTACTGGAAGCTGCGGATGCTCGCGCGCTATCCGCAAACCCTGCGCTGGCGGCAGGCGCTGCCCCCGGCTTTTATCTTCAGTCTGGTGGGGCTGCTACTGGTGGGGCTGGTCTGGCCGGCGGCACTGGGTCTGCTGATTGCTGAAATTCTGGTATACTTTCTCATCCTGATGGCAGGTTCTGCGCGGGCGGCGCTGCGCGAGCGCGACTGGCGCCTGGCCCTGCTCGTTCCAGCGGCCATGGCGACCATGCACCTCAGTTGGGGAGCCGGCCTGTGGTGGAGCCTGATCAGCGCGGGACTGCAATTCGTCAAGCGAAAAATCTTTATCAATACAGGGTTATCGTAGGACAAGAATGGGTTCACTCACTGCGGCACAACGATCAGTTCGCTTCCGCCTGCATCCTGCCGAGCGCCGGGTCATCTTGTTCTTAGGAGATGTGGTCGCGGCTACGGCAGCGTTGGGAATATCCATTTACTGGTGGGGGCAAATTGATTGGCTTGATTTTTCCTGGGAATTCTTATTTCAACGCATCCCACCCTGGTTCTGGCTGATGCCCCTGGTCTGGCTGATTCTCAACGTTGAGTTATATGATATCCGCCGGGCCGGGCGCCGCCGCGAGACGATCAAAGGCGTAGCCATCGCGGCTACCATCAGCCTGTTTTTATACGTGTTTGTGTTCTTCCTCTCACAGCGCGATCTGCCCCGCCGTGGAGTGATCACGTTTATTGTCTTCGCCGCGCTGTTGATGACCGCCTGGCGCTTTACCTATATCGGCGTATTCACCGCGCCCGAATTTTTGCGCCGCGTGGTGATCGTGGGGGCCGGGCGGGCAGGTAGTACGCTGGCAAAAGTCGTCCGTGAAATGTGGCCCCCGCCTTTCTACCTGGTGGGGCTAATTGACGACGATCCCGCCAAGCGCAATACCACCGTTGAGGGCTACCCCGTGCTGGGCGGATGTGAAACGCTGATGACCACCCTGGAAAAGCACCGCATTTCCGATGTGATCTTTGCCATTTCCGGCGAGATGAGCCCGGAGATGTTCCAGGCCCTGCTGCAAGCTGAGGAAGAGGGCGTGGAAGTGACCACCATGGCGAGCATGTACGAAGAACTGATGGGCCGCGTGCCGATTTTCTTACTGCGCAGTGATTGGATCTTGCGCTCGTTTGTTGACCAGGCCCATGCCAACGGGTTCTATGAACTCATCAAGCGCCTGCTCGATATCGTTGGCGGTTTGGTGGGGGTTCTTATCTTAATGATGGCGTTCCCGTTCATCGCTCTGGCAATTACACTGGAATCGGGCCGCCCGGTGATCTATACCCAAAGCCGCCTGGGTAAAAACGGACGCGAATACAAGATTATTAAGTTCCGCACCATGCGCGAAGCCTTTGATGAGGAAGGCCGCCCCCTGCCCGATGAGCAGCGCATCACGCGGGTAGGGCGTATTTTGCGCAAAAGCCATCTGGATGAACTGCCTCAGTTTATCAATGTACTGCGCGGCGAGATGAGCCTAGTGGGGCCGCGCGCGGAACGCTCGGAGCTGGTCAACGAGTTACAGGGTAAAGTGCCGTTTTACCGCGCGCGCCTGCTCGTTAAACCGGGCATTACCGGCTGGGCTCAGATCAATTTTGGCTACGCTACCACCGTCGAAGATACAGCCGTTAAGCTGGAACACGATCTGTATTACATCAAACGCCGCAATCTTCTATTGGATTTCATCATCCTGCTGCGCACCTTTGGCACGGTGGTGGGGTTCAGAGGGCAGTGAGCGTCCCTGGCCGGGCAAACCGGCCCTGACGAGCGTCTATCCTAACCATCCATGACAACCGTCACCTTAGCTGAGTGGGATCAATACCTGGCGGGGCATCCCGAAGCGAATCTGTTGCAAACCGGGGCCTGGGGTGAGTTAAAGGCCGGCTTTGGCTGGCAGGTTGAGCGCATCCGTCAGGGCGAGGCGGGCGCGCAGGTGCTGTTCCGCCGGCTGCCGGGAGGGGTAACGGTCGCTTACCTGCCCAAAGGCCCGGTGGGCGAAGCCCGTCACTGGCGGGCCCTGTGGCCGGCCATAGACCGCGCCTGCCGCCGCCGCCGCGCCCTGCTGCTTAAGATCGAGCCGGATCGCTCTGAGCCGTTGGGAGCAGAAGAAGCGGAAGCTCTGCGCGACCTGACGCCTTCGCAGCCGGTACAGCCGCGCCGCACCGTGCTGGTGAGCCTGGCCGGGGACGAAGCGGCGTGGTTGGAGCGCATGAAGCCCAAGACGCGCTATAATATCCGCCTGGCGGAACGCAAAGGGGTGCAGGTGCGCCCCTGGGCCGACCTGGACGGTTTTTACGCCATGATGCGGCAGACGGCGGAGCGCGATGGCTTTGCCATCCATGCGCGCGACTATTACCGGCAGGCCTACGAACTCTTTCACCCCTTGGGCCAATGCGAACTGCTGGCCGCTGAGTTTGAGGGCCGTCCACTGGCGGCTTTGATGGTTTTTGCGCACGGTCAGCGGGCCTGGTATTTGTTTGGCGCCTCTAGCGAGGAGGAGCGCAGCCGCATGCCCACCTATTTGCTCCAATGGGAGGCGATGCGCTGGGCCAAAGCTGCGGGCTGCCTGGCGTATGACCTGGTGGGCGTTCCTGACGAAGATGAAGCCACCCTGGAACGCGAATTTGCCAATCGCTCGGATGGGTTGTGGGGGGTTTACCGCTTTAAACGCGGTTTTGGGGGCCGGGTGGAACGCTCGGTGGGGGCCTGGGACCGCGAATACGTCCCCCTGGCGGGGCGGTTGTACCGCTGGTACAGCGAGCGGCGGCGGGGGCGCGCCGGGGCGCGGGGGGTGGAGTAATGCCCTCGCTGCGGATGGAGATCAACGCCCTGAGCGGGGCAGACTGGAACCAGGCCATTGCCGCCCTGCCGGGCGCGCACGTGCTGCAAACCTGGCAGTGGGGGCAGTTTAAGCGGGCCTATGGCTGGCAGCCGGAATATCTCTTGTGGCGCGATGACTGCAGTACCACGCGCGCGGCGGCGCTGGCGCTGACCCGCGCCGCGCCCGGCGGCCTGAAGGTGCTGTACCTGCCGCGCGGGCCTCTGCTCGACTGGTCCGATGGAGATACGCGGGCGCAGGTGCTGGCGGGGATAGAAGCCATGGCGGCGCGGCGCGGCGTGATTTTCGTCAAGATTGATCCTGAAGTGCCACTGGGACGTGGGATACCGGGGACAGAAAGCGAGCGCCCTAACCCAACCGGTGCACAGGTGGTAGACGAGTGGCGGCGGCGCGGCTGGCGAGAATCGCGCGAGCAAATCCAGTTCCGCAACACCGCCTGGCTGGACCTGACCGGCAGCGAGGACGGCTGGCTGGCGCGCATGAAGCCCAAAACCCGCTACAACCTGCGCCTGGCCGAGCGCAAGGGCGTTGCCGTCCGCAGTGCAGTGGAGGGCGACCTGGCAGAACTGTACCGCATGTACGCCGAAACCTCGGTACGCGATGGCTTTGTGATCCGCCCTGCCGATTATTACCTTACCCTGTGGCGGGCGTTTATGCAGGCGGGCCTGGCGCAGCCGCTGATTGCTGAGGTGGCGGGCGAGGCTGTAGCGGGGCTGGTGCTGTTCACCTTTGGGCGGCGGGCCTGGTATCTCTACGGCATGTCGCGCGCCGCCCACCGCGAGAAGATGCCCAATTATCTGCTCCAGTGGGAAGCCATGCGGCGCGCCAAAGCGGCGGGCTGTGAGATTTACGACTTATGGGGCGCGCCGGATGTTTTTGACGAGCGCGACAGCTTGTGGGGAGTCTTCCGGTTCAAAGAGGGGTTGGGGGCCGAGGTGGTGCGCACCCCTGGCGCGTGGGATTTCACCACCCGCCCACTGTTGTATGACCTCTACACCCGCCTGCTGCCCCGCCTGTTAGACGTCATGCGCCGCCGGGGGCGAGCGGCGACACAGCGTCAGGTGGGGCTATAAAGCGAACACGCCATTAAAAAAACAACCTTAGGGCCCCCAGGCAGGGTGAAAGTCTGCGTCGGGGACGGCGGAGAGCCGCGTGAGGCTGCTGCCGTTGCGCTGGATGCGGTAAATGGCCGTCACCCCGTCTTGGGTCATCGAGAAGGCAATCCACCAGCCATCGGGCGAGAAGCAGGCGTTTTCGATTCCACTGATTTTATCCGTTACCTTAAACTCTTGAGCCTGCGGGTTATCCACCTGGCGGGCGACGAGCGCAAAGCGGGCCGGGCTGGAACCCTGGCTGTAGATTAGAACGCTGCCGTCTGGCGACCAAGCAGGCATGTGGGCAAATCCCCCTTCGAGCAGAGAGAACGCTTTCGCCGTCTGGCTGGGGTCGGGGGCGGTCATGTCTACCGTCCAGATTTGGGGTTGGCCCAGGCGGTTGGTTTCGTAGGCCAGACGGGTGCCGTCCCAAGACCACTGCGGGCGGCGCTCGATGTTCACCGGGCGCGACAGGCGGGTGACGGTATGATCGGCCAGATGGTAGAGGTAGACCTGGTTTTTGCCATCGCGCAGTGAGGTAAAGGCGATTTGCTTGCCATCGGGCGACCAGGCGGGGTCGAAATCGCCGCCGGGGAGCGAGGCGAGGGGCTGTAAGCCGCTGCCATCGCGGTTGATGAGGTACAGGCTGGAGCCGGGGTAGCTGTCTTGCTTGCCCTCGCAGGGCGAAATGAAGACCAGGCGCGCGCCATCGGGCGACCAGGACGGCTGGCAGGCTCCATCCGCCAGGCGGGTGATCTGCCGGGCGCCGCCGCCGTCGGGGTCCATCACCCACACCTGGGGCTTGCCGCCGCCGCGCGTCGAAGCAAAAGCCAGCCACCCGGCGCCGCCGCCGGTGGGCGTGCCAGCCGGCAGGGGCGGAGCGGTGGCGCTGGGTAGTACGGTGGGAGAGGGTTCAAGGGTTGGAGATGGCAAAATGGCGGCCTCGGCAACCGCGGCGGTGGATGTTGGAGCGGGTGTGGCCGTTGGCGCGGGCGTGAGGGTCGGCGCAGGGGTGGGGAGTGAGGTGTTGGCGGCGGCGATGGCCGTTGGCGGTGGGCTGCCGGTTGGAACCGGAGAAGGGGCGGAGGAAAAGGGGAGCAGTCCGCGCCAGAGGATCACGCCGACGGCGCCCAGCAGAATGAACAGCACCAGCAGACCGGCGGCCACCCACCCCGATAAGCGGCGGCGGGCAGGAAGGGCAGGGGATGGCGAGACACTCTGCCGCCGCATGGTCTCTTGAGCAGGTTTAGCCGCTGGAAGGGGCGGTTCGGGCGCGGGAGGGTAAGACGTTTCGCTCCCTTTGACCTCTGTCACCAACCCTGCGCGCAGAGCGGCGCCCGCCAGGGCCTGGCGGAAGGCGCGCGCATCGGGGTAGCGGTCTTCTACCTCAACAGCCATTGCGCGCTCGATCACCCTGGCGATTGGCTCTGGGACGGCGGGGTTGTGCTTGCGAATGGGAGTGAGCTCCGCCGTGCCCATCTTGCGGCTTAATCCATCTTCGGGGACTTTGCCGGTCAGGGCGTTGTAAAGGGTCGCGCCCAGGGCATACAGGTCGGAGCGCGGCTCGGTTCCCTGGCCGTACTGCTCGGGCGGCGCGTAGCCGGGGGTTAGCCCCTGTGCGCCGGTGGTGGTAGCTTCGCCCTGGGCCAGCTTGGCGAGGCCAAAATCCACCAGGTATACCTGCCGGTTGGGGCTGATTTTAATGTTCCCTGGCTTAATGTCGCGGTGGACCACCGGCGGGTTACGGCTGTGCAGGTATTCCAGGGCCTCGCTGATCTCCAGGCCGATGCGTACCGTCTCTGCCAGTGGGGGCAGTCCGGCGGCCAAAACCTGGCGCAGGTCAACGCCTTCGATAAAATCCATTGCCAGGTACTGCCCCTGCCCGGTGATTTCAAAGTGATCGGTGACGCGCGGCAGGTTGGGATGTTTGAGCGCGGCGAGGATGGTGGCCTCGCGGCGGAACTGGCGGGCCGATTCGGCGGTGGTATAAAAGTTCTCTTTAATCGCTACCCGCACGCCCAAGATTTGATCAACGGCGCAATACACCGCGCCCATGCCCCCGGTGGCGATGGGTTCTTCGATCTGGTAGCGGTTGTACAGCAGGCTCCCCCGTTCAAGCGGCATAGCGGACCTTTACGGTTGGACGGGGGCCGGCCGCCAGGCCGGGCCAAAATCAACTCCCGGGTCGGTGGTAAGGCGCACCGAGCCGGAGCCGTTGGTTTTCATGATGTAGATGTCGAAGTTCTTGCCATCTGGGAAGCTCAGATACGCCAGCCAGTTATTATCCGGCGAGGGGTCCACTTCGGCCACCGGGCCGGGGTCGCCGGCGTTTTTGGATGGGATGCGGAATTCCTTGGTTGTGGCGCGGTCTTCGTAGCGGCGGCCCATCAGCCAGGGGATGGACACATCAAAGCTGGTCTGGCTGTAGTAAATCACCTGGCCGTCAGGCGACCAGGCCGGCCACATATTGTTGAGGTTGCCGCTGCGGCTGAATTCGTTGTGGGTGAGCCCATCGGAGGTTACGTACCAGATTTGCCAGCTCGAAAACAGGCGCATATAGACGAGTTGCAGGCCGCTGGGGGCCCAAGAGGGGTGGCGGTCTGAGAAACGCGAGGTTAAGGAAATCTGGCGGACTTTTTGGGTCGCCAGGTCGATGGCGAAGATGGTCGGCTTGCCGGTGCGCAGCGAGGTGAAGGCGATTTGCTTGCCATCAGGCGACCAGGCGGGTTCGAAATCACCTTCGGGGCTGTTAGGCAGGTCGGTGATCTCACCGGTCTCGATATTCAAGATCGAAATACCTGAGTTTTCGTAAATATCCTGGCGCTTGGGGCAGGGCGAGGTAAAGGCAATCTGCTTGCCATCGGGCGACCAGGACGGCTGGCAGGCCCCACCGGAAACCCCGGTCAGTTGTTTTTGCTGTGAGCCATCGGCGTTCATGATCCAGATTTGCATAACGCCGCTGCGGTCTGAGGCAAAAGCAATCTGCTCTGAGCCGCCCAGCGGGGTGGCCGAAGGCGTGGGGCTGACGGTGGGGGTAGCTGAGGGTTCCGCCGGGGCGTCAGCCGGCTGCGGCGTGCTGGAGCCGGTCTCATCCCCGGTGGGTTGGGGAGAGGGGCCAGGCGTGGGCGTGCTGGTTGCTTGGAGAGGAACGGGAGTATCTGCCGGGGAGGCGGCGCTGGTTTGGGTCTGGAGGGTGGAAGCCGAGGCGTCTAGCATGGCAACCGGCCGGGGCGAGAACAGGCCGGGGTTGAAGGCAAACAACAGGACAACCGCCAGCAGGGAGGCGGCCAGGGGAATCCCTACGTAAGCCATGATGCGCTGGCGGCGCTTGCGCTTGCGCGAGGAAGAGACGGGCCTGGAAAGGATGTCTTCTCTGGCCGCCGGGGGAGGCTCGGCGAGGGCTGGCTCGGCGGGCTGTTCCAGGACCGCAGCGGGCGGTGGGGCAATGGTAGGGCGTTCCTGGAAGATGGGATTGAGTTCGCCGGCTTCCACTAATGCCCGGCGGAACTCGGCGGCGGTCTGGAAGCGTTTTTCGGGGTCCACTTCCAGGGCTTTTTCGATGGTGCTTGCCAGGCGGCGGTTGATGCGTGGGACCAGGTCGCGGATGGGGGTGAGTTCGGCCTTCCCCGTCATACGGGCCAGGCCATCCTCTGGGATCAGGCCGGTAATGGCGGCGTAGAGGGTAGCGCCGAGAGAATAGACATCGGAGCGCGGGTCAGTGCGGGCCGTGCCGTATTGTTCAGGCGGGGAGTAGCCGGGGGTCATGGCGCGGGCGCCGGTGGAGGTCGCCTGGCTGCCCTGCATGATCTTGGCAAGGCCAAAATCAACCAGCACGGCCTGGCCGTCGGGGGTCACTTTAATATTGCCGGGTTTGATATCGCGGTGGACGATGGCCGGGACGCGGGTATGCAGGTAGGTGAGGGCTTCGCAGATGGAGATGCCCACCAGGATGACCTCACGTTCTGGCAGGTTGCCCAGGCGCTCCATGCGCTGGCGCAGGTCTTCCCCCTCGATATAATCCATTACCAAGTATTGGCCGTGATGCTCAAAAGAGAAATAATCGGTAACGTGGGGAAGGTTGGAGTGGCGTAGGCCCGCCAGGATGTGAGCTTCGCGCCTGAACTGGCGGGCGTATTCATCGGTGAGGAACAGGTTTTCTTTGACGGCCACCGGAACGTTCAAATGCTCATCCAACGCACGGTAAACCGCTCCCATTCCTCCCTGGCCCAGGATGGAAACGATTCGGTACCGGTTATTGAGCAGCGTTCCGGGTGATAAAGGCATAAGCGCGCCTTCTCTCTGGCGTATATCACAATTTTAACCGACCTGATGGCCTGACGCAATGCGCGAAAGCGCCGTACAGGTAAAAACAGGCTAAATATTAAGCAGAATGGCCGCCCCCTCGTGCTTTCACGTTTCCGCGGCGAATTCCGGTTCGGCGCGCAGCCCTAACAGGTTGGTGGAGATGCTCCAGGTCATCAATCCGAGCAGCACGCCAAACCACAGGGTTGCCAGGCGGATCAGCAGGGTGGCCGAGGAGGTCAGGGCGGGCTCGGAGCGCAGGATAAACGTGAGCATCCCGGCGATCGAAACTTCCGCCGCGCCTAACCCGCCCGGCAGGGCCGAGGCCGCCCCTACCGCCGTCGAAAAAGCCAGCACAAAAACGGCGGTTGCCGCCAGTTGTAAGCCCGGCTCCAGTCCCAGGCCGCGCAGAATCAGGTAAAAACCAATGCCCTCACCCAGCCACGAGACCGTGCCTAACAGCACCGCCACGATCATAGGGCCAGGGCGGAGCAGAACAAAACTGCCTTCGTAAAAGTCGCGCAGGCTGTGGATAGCGCGGTGCAGCAGGGGTAGTTTTTCGCCTTGATCGAAAAAGAACGTGACCACCGGGCGCACCTGCGAGAGCACTACCACCAGCAGCAAGATGACCAGAATGAAGATAAAGACCGGCCAGTACTGCGGGTAGGCATAAACGCCCAGAGTGGAGAGCAGCATTACCGCCAGGCCATCGCTGATGCGCTCCGCCACCACTACCGAGGCCCCTCGCGCCACCGGCAAGCCGCTGGCCCGTTTTAGCCAGACCGCTTTTAAGATTTCTCCCACTTTACCGGGAGTGACGGCCAGCGGGAACCCGGCCACGAACAGACGCAGGCTCTGCCGCCAGCCCACATTGCGCACTCCCACCTGTCCCAGGTAGAAATGCCACTTCAGGAACCGCAGCGTGTAGTTAAACAGGGTGAAGCCCAACGCCCCCAGGAAAAATTCCCAACGGTAATGTAAGAGCGTTTGGCTCACCTGGCGCAGGTCGCCCAGGAGGGCCAACCCGATAAGCACAAGAAACCCCAGCAACAAGCCTGGGATGAGCCGGCGGGTGATTGAACGGCTGGTAGATTGCATGCATAACCTCTTTGGTGAATTCATTATACAATACTCATTCGAGATGGATACTTACAGGGTTGTAAAGGGCTGAATTTCGACTAGAATCAAGACTGTAAAAGGGTATTGGGCGTGGGGAACATGGACGAAATACTGCCGGAACAGGGTCAGGGATATAAAGTGACGAAAAAAAAGGACCTCGTGCCAGAGGTGGTGGCAGAGCGGCCGGTGCTGGTGATCGGGGCCGCTGGCATGGATATGGTTGGGACGATTGCCGGAAGCCCCCGCCATGATGGCTCGAACCCGGCCAGTATTCGGGTTTCATTTGGCGGCGTGGCGCGTAACGTGGCCGAAAACCTGGCGCGTCTGGGCCAGCCGGTTCGCCTGATCAGCGCCGTGGGGGGTGACCCGGTGGGCCATAACCTGCTGGCGCACACTGCTTCGGTGGGGGTAGACGTTACGGCCTGCCTGGAATTGAACAATGTCGCTACCGCTTCTTACCTGGCGGTCATTCAGGAAGATGTGGGGCCGGTCATGGCGCTGGATGATATGCGCATTCTCGATGCGCTGACACCGGCCTATTTGCGTCAGAAAGCCGCGCTATTCGAGGATGCCGCCATGGTGTTTGTGGATGCCAATCTGCGCCCGGCGGCACTTAAGGCGGTGTTTGCGCTGGCCCGGCGGGCCAAAGTGCCGGTCTGCGCCGATACCACGTCTGTTTCGCTGGCGGCCCGGCTGGCGCCGCACCTCGAAGAAATTTACCTGCTCACGGCCAACAGCAGCGAGGCCGCGGTCATCAACCCTGACACGCCCGAAATCACCGGACGCTTCACGGCGCTGCAAGCCGCCCGTCAGCTTGTCAACCGTGGGGTAGAGATTGCCATCATCTCGCTGGCCCATTTTGGAGTATGTTATGCCACTTCCAGCACCAGCGGGCATGTTCCGGCGGTACGCACTCGGGTGGTTGACCCTACCGGTGCGGGCGATGCCCTGACGGCCACAGTGATCTTTGGCCTGGTGAATGATATTTCTATTGACGAATCGCTGCGCCTGGGGGTGACGGCGGCCTCATTGATCTTAAAGCACCCCGGTACAGTCTTCCCCGGCCTGACGCTCGAAAGACTGTATGACGAGTTGGTGATCTGATGAACCGTGCAATTTCTGCGCTGCCTCTGGCATTCAGTCAGGAAGTTGCTCTGGCCCGCCGGCTGCGGACGGCTATCGTAGCGCTGGAATCGGCAGTGATCACGCATGGGCTGCCGCGCCCGCACAATCTGAAGCTGGCGCAGTCGTTAGAACAGGTGGTGCGCGAGCAGGGGGTCACCCCGGCTACCGCCGCTGTTCTGGATGGGCGGGTGCACCTGGGCCTCTCGGCTGGTGAACTGGCGCGCCTGGCCGGGGGCGAACCGCCGCCGCGCAAGATCAGCCGCAGAGATTTTGGCATTGCCCTGGCGCGGCGCGAGATGGGCGGCCTGACCGTCGCCGCCACGCTCATCGCGGCGCGGCTGGCGGGTATTCGCGTGTTTGCCACGGGGGGCATTGGCGGGGTGCACCGCGACGCGCCCTTTGATGTTTCCGCGGACCTGCCGGAGCTGGGGCGCAGTCCGCTGGTGGTGGTGTGCGCGGGGGCCAAAGCCATTTTAGACCTGCCGGCCACGCTGGAATACCTCGAAACGGTCGGGGTGCCGGTGATCGGTTACAAGACGGACGACTTCCCTGCTTTTTACGCGCGCTCCAGCGGCCTACCGGTGACGGCGCGGGCCGATACACCGGATGAAATCGTTGAGATTGCGCGGGCGCAGTGGTCGTTAGGGTTAGAAGGGGCCGTGCTGGTTGTACAGCCCCCGCCCGAAGAAGCCGCTCTGCCGGCGGACGAGGTTGAAGCGGTGGTGGCCCGCGCTCTGGAAGAAGCCCGCCGTGCCGGGATCCGTGGGGCAGGGGTGACGCCTTTTCTGTTAGAGCGTGTCAGCCGCCTGAGCGCCGGGGCCAGCCTGAACGCTAACCTGGCGCTGCTGGAGAATAACGCTCGACTCGCGGCGCAAATTGCCCTGGCGCTTTACCGCAAAGAGACTCCAGTCATTTGATATGGTTGGTGATTTAGGAATAGGATTGCCACTATAGGGGCGGGCCGGGAAACCCGGCCTTTACTTTTTACGGCGGGTTGGTCGCCCGGCGTGGCGGTTCGGGTGTCAGCGTTGGGCGGCGCGTGTCGGTCGGGCGGATCGTCCGGGTGACGGTGACGGTCTTGGTGATGGTGGGGGTCAGCGTGGGCCGGCGCGTATGGGTGACGGTTGGCGTGAGCGTAATGGTGGGCGTCAGCGTCACCGTAGGGGTGATGGTGACGGTTGGCGTCAGGCTGGGGGAAGGCGTTGGCGAGGGCCCCTGGGTGGGGGTGAAGGTGCGGGTGGGCGTGGGGGGCAGGGTGGCTGAGGGCGCGATGGTGGGCGTAGCAGTAGGCGGCTCGCCGGTGACGAGGAAGGTCCCACCTGCCGATTCAACCCAATCGGTTCCGACGAAGATTTGCACTTCATAAATGCCGGGCAGCCATTCTTCGCTGCTGGGGGCCCACTCGGTGTAGCCGTAACCGCCGGTTCCGCCGTTCCACGGCAGGGTTTCGTAATAGACCAGCTCGCCGTTGCGATACCACAGCGCCGTCCACTGCGCGCCAGCGGTCATCTGGTCGTAGCTGAACAGGCCCACGATCTTTTGAATGGGGTTGGCGAACTCCACGCCGGGTTCTACTAACTGCCAGTTCTCGTCCAGGTCGCGGGCAAACTGGATGGGGCTGAAGATGTATTCACCAACCGGCGTAACGGTCGATTCAAACTGGGCGGCGATTTCCTCTGGCATAGAGGGGGTGTTGGTTACGGATGGCGTATTGGTGATCGTGGGCGTCAACGTGATGGTTAAGGTGGGTGAAACGGTAGGCGTAACGGTGATCGTTGGGGTGAGGGTAACCGTGGGCGAAGGCGGGAAGAAGCGGTAAGCCACCGGCTCGGCGGCGAAGTTAATCACCACTGAGACGATACCCATGCCGAGGGCGGCAAAAATCAAGCGCCAGCCGCGTACCAGCATATCGCGGCGCTTGCGGAAGTAGGGCAATTTGCTTCCTGATTTAACCGTGCGGTAGCCCAGGTATAGGAATAAGACGCCAAAAAAAAGGGCCAGTAAAATGGCGGTTTGGACGCCGGTTTTTATGTCGAGTTCCATGGTGGGTATCAAATCCTGTCCCATGACGCTGGTTTGATTATAGCACGTTCAAATGACCCGTGAGAATGCTTTGGATGAGGGGGTTTAGAGGTTTAGAACAAATTTCCTCTTGCCTGCCGCATCTGGTATAATTACCGATTGCATCATGGTTCCGGTTAGAAAGGGCGGCCTTCGCGCGGGCGTTGGCGCAGGGACAAGCGAGGAAATTTATGAGCCAAAACGTGATCCGGGTCGTTGGCGCTCGCCAGCATAATCTTAAAAATATTACTGTTGAGATCCCCCGCGATAAGTTGGTGGTGATCACCGGGCTGTCTGGCTCCGGCAAATCATCCCTGGCGTTCGACACGATCTTTGCCGAAGGCCAGCGGCGCTATGTTGAGTCGCTCTCGGCCTATGCCCGCCAGTTCTTGGGGCAGATGAATAAGCCCGAAGTGGACGCCATCGAGGGGCTTTCGCCAGCCGTCTCGATTGATCAGAAGGCCACCTCGCACAACCCGCGCTCCACGGTTGGGACCGTCACCGAAATTTACGACTATCTGCGTCTGTTGTTTGCGCGGGTGGGCATTCCTCACTGCCCGATCTGCGGGCGCGAAGTAGTGCGCCAGTCGGCTCAAGAGATTGTGGAGACCATCGAGCGTTTGCCCGAAGGCAGCCGCCTGCTGGTGCTGGCCCCGCTGGTGCGCGGGCGAAAAGGTACGTACCAGGCTGTTTTTGAAGAGATCCGCAAGGCCGGTTTTGTGCGTGTGCGGGTGGATGGCAAAGTCTACAGCCTGGACGAAGAAATTGCCCTGGACCGCTACAAGATGCACACCATTGAGGCCGTGGTAGACCGTATTGTACTGCGCCGGGGCGAGGGCGATGAAGAAGAGCGCCAGTTCCGCTCGCGCCTGACCGATTCGGTCGAAACGGCCCTGAAAGTGGGTGAGGGATACCTCACCATCCAAAACCTGTCGGTCGAGCCACCCCAGGATCTGTTCTTTTCGGAACACCTGGCCTGCCCGGAACACGGCGTGAGCCTGGCGGAAGTGGAGCCGCGCACCTTTTCGTTCAATACGCCGCACGGGGCCTGCCCAGACTGTCAGGGCCTGGGCAGCCGCTTAGAGATCAACCCCGACCTGCTCATTCCTGACATGGATCGCTCGCTGAGTGAGGGCGCCTTTGCCGCTTTAGAGTGGAACAGCACCCCAGAGCAGGGCGGTTATTACTGGCAGATGATCGAAGCCGTGGCGGCGCACTATCACATTAACCTCAATGCGCCCGTGCGCTCCATCCCTGAAGAGAAGTTCCGCCGCATCCTCTACGGCACGCAGGGCGAAGAAGTCAAAGTTCACGTGCAGGGCAAGAGCGGGCGCGAGGCCAGCTACAGCACGGCGTTTGAGGGGGTTATTCCTAACCTGGAGCGGCGCTACCGTGAAACCAACTCGGATTATCTGCGCAACAAGATTGCCGAGTTTATGTCTGACCGCCCCTGCCCTACCTGTAAAGGCACGCGCCTGCGCCCCGAAGCCATGGCTGTGACGGTTGATGGCGTTAACATCGTGCAGGTCACGCAGTGGCCGGTGTTAGAAACCCAAAAATGGGCTGAGCGGCTGGCGGGGCCAGAATCGCCGCTGACCCCTCGCCAAAAGATCATTGCCGAGCGCATCCTCAAGGAAATTCGCTCGCGGCTGGGGTTCCTGGTGGATGTGGGGCTGGATTACCTCACCTTGCAGCGCTCGGCAGGTTCACTTTCGGGCGGCGAAGCCCAGCGCATTCGCCTGGCAACCCAGGTGGGCTCGCGCCTGATGGGCGTGCTGTACGTGCTGGATGAGCCTTCCATTGGACTGCACCCGCGCGACAATGCCCGCCTGCTGGCAACCCTGAAGGGCCTGCGCGATTTAGGTAACTCGGTGCTGGTGGTTGAACACGATGAAGAGACGATCACCTCGGCGGATTGGATCATTGACCTGGGGCCGGGCGCGGGCGAGCACGGCGGCAGGGTTATCGCCGAAGGGCCGCTGGATAAGATCATGGCAAGCCCTGACTCGCTGACCGGGGCGTACCTCTCGCGGCGCAAGCGCGTGCCAATGCCCGAACAGCGCCGTACTGGCAACGGTAAGTACCTGACGGTTGTCGGCGCGAAGGCCAACAATCTCAAGAACCTGACGGTCAAGATCCCCTTAGGCAAGCTGGTGTGCATTACGGGCGTGTCGGGGAGCGGCAAGTCCACGCTGATGGTGGATGTTCTCTACAACGCCCTGGCGCGCGAGCTAAATGGGGCGCACACCCAGCCGGGCGAGTACGAGCGCATTGAGGGCATAGAGCATATTGACAAGGTGATTAATATTGACCAGTCGCCCATTGGCCGCACGCCGCGCTCGAACCCTGGCACGTATACCGGCCTTTTCGACGAGATCCGCAACTTGTTTGCCGAACTGCCAGAGAGCAAAATACGCGGCTACAAGGCCGGGCGCTTTTCGTTCAACGTGCACGGCGGGCGCTGTGAGGCCTGTCAGGGCCAGGGCCAACTGCGCATCGAAATGCAGTTCCTGCCCGATATTTACGTCCCCTGTGACGTATGTCATGGGGCGCGCTTTAACCGCGAGACCTTGCAGGTCCACTTTAAGGGGCTGTCCATCGCGGATGTGCTGGATACCACGGTAGATACAGGCGTGGAGCTGTTCGCCGCGTTCCCCTCGATTGTCAATAAGCTGCGCACCCTGCAAGACGTGGGCCTGGGCTACGTGCGCATCGGCCAGCCCGCGCCAACGCTCTCTGGGGGCGAAGCCCAGCGCGTAAAACTGGCAAAAGAGCTCTCGCGGCGCGCTACCGGGCGGACGCTCTATGTGCTGGATGAGCCTTCGGTGGGCCTGCACGCCGCCGACGTTCATCGGCTGATCGAGGTTTTACAGCGCCTGGTGGATGCCGGTAACTCGGTGCTGATTATTGAGCATAACCTGGATATTATTAAAACCGCCGATTATCTCATTGATATGGGTCCAGAAGGCGGCGACCGCGGCGGGCAGTTGATCGCCGCTGGTACGCCCGAAGAAATTTGCGCTGTGCCCGCATCTTACACCGGAGAATTTCTCAAACGCTACCTGCATGAAGAAAATCGCTACAGTAAGCTGTTGGAGGCGTCGAAGTAGGACACTTTCACAATCCATGAATCTCAGGTAGAATCCTTGACAATTCAGCCTCGTAGGTGTCGTTCATAGGTTTGGGCGCGCCGGTGGGTGCAGCGCGCGGCGAAAAATACGACCCTGGCAGGTTGCAGCATCAACCGATCCTTTTTGAAAAGGAAATTTCTCGAACAGGAACCGATATGAAACGCAAAGACTCGCCTCAAAGCGTGATTGAATCTTACCGCCGGCGACAGCAGATGACCCCCGTCTATATGGCGGCGATGGCGATCTTGTTGGTGATCGCCGGGATAGTCATTCTACTGCTGTGGTTCCGGGGCAGCAGTGGGCTGGGGCTGGTACCGCCGGCAGAACCAACCCCTACGGTCACAGAAATGGCTGCTGAAGCCACGGCTACGCCCACGTCCGTTCCGCCGACGGCCACATTTACCGCTTCGCCAACGATTACGCTCTCGCCGACGATCACCGAAACGCCCACGCCTACCGGCCCGGTTGAGTATGAGGTGAAAGACGGCGATACCTGCTGGGACCTGGCCGTGAAGAACGAAGTGGACCTGGACGTGCTGCTTGCCATCAATAATTTTGAGGCGGGTACCTGTCCGATTACCCCAGGGATGAAGATTTTTATCCCGATCAAAGGCACGCTGCTGCCCACTGAAACGCCTATCCCGCCGGATATGACCGGCAAGATCGAATATTCCATTAAAACGGGCGAGACTTTGGCGGATATCGCCGCCCGCTTCAATTCGACGGTAGATGCCATTCTGAAGGAAAACAAATCCATCACGAATGTGAATGCCATCCTGGCGGGGCAGAAGATTATCGTCCCCGTGAACATTGTCACGGCCACGCCCACGCGGGCGGCCACTGCCACTAACACGCCGGGCGGGCCAACCGCCACTACAACGGCCACAACAGAAGCGCCTTCGGCCACGCCGACCCCGTAAGCCGCTTGCCATGCGCCGGTTGAACGCGCTGCGCGACCGCCTGCCGCTGTGGATTACCCTGCTGTTGGCAGGCGCAGGTTTGGCGGCGTGGATGGGCGCGGCCTTTGGCGACCTGCCCGTCTGGGCGGCATCCGCGCTGGATTGGGCCAGCCGCTTTGCGGTGGTTTTTCTGGGCATTTTTATCGAGGCCGCGCCGTTCTTGCTGTTGGGGACGCTGGCATCGGGCGCAGTGGAAGTGCTGATTGACCGGGCCACCCTGGCGGCCCTGCTGCCGCGCAGTGCGTTAGGCGGGGCGTTGGCCGGCGGCCTGGCGGGGCTGTTCTTCCCGGTGTGTGAGTGCGGGGTTGTGCCGTTTGCCCGCCGTCTGATGCGCAAAGGCGTGCCTGCGCCGGCGGCTATTGCCGTGCTGTTGGCCGCTCCGGTGATTAACCCTATTGTCATTGCCAGCACTCTGGCGGCTTTTGGCCCTGGGCCGCTGTTGTGGGGCCGCCTGGGGGCGACGCTCGTCATTGCCGTGACGGTAGGGGCCCTGTTTGGCATGAACCCGCGCGCCAGCGAGATTTTAAGAGCCGCGGCCCTCCCAGAATCCGGCCATCTGGCGTTGGATGAGGAAGCGCCGCAGGGCGGGCGCAGGTTTGGCGAACAGGTCCGGCGGATTCTGGTGATCGCGGCGGACGAGTTTTTTGAAATGGGGCGCTTTTTGGTGTTGGGGGCGCTGTTGGCGGCGCTTATGCAGACAGTGGTGCGCCAGGCGGATTTGCTGGCAGTGGGGCAGGGGCCGGTGCTTTCGGTGGTGGTGATGGTTACGCTGGCGGTGCTCCTGTCGGTCTGCTCAACGGTGGACGCGTTTATCGCCCTGGCCTTTGTGGGTACGTTCACCGGCGGCGCGATTCTGGCCTTTCTGGTCTACGGCCCGATGGTGGACGTGAAAAGCACGCTGATGTTCCTGCGCGTGTTCCGCCCACGCGCGGTGATTTACCTGGTGCTGCTTCCCTTGCTGCTTACGCTGACGATGGCAGTGCTGTATAACTATTTTGGGTAAAAAGGTATGAGCGTCCGGGCTTACCGCACCTTCCAGGCGTTGATCTTAGGCGCATTGGGGCTGTTTTTGCTCTTTAAAGTCTCTGATGGGCGTATTTTGCTCTATATTAACCAGCGGTTTGTCATTTTGGTACTGCTGGCAGGCCTGGGGCTGATGATTCTGGCGCAGGTTGTACTGCGCGAGCGCCCTCCGTCTGAAGATGGCGAAGCGGCGGGTGATACGGCACCGATGGAGCCTCTCCACGATCACGGGCATGGCGAACCGCGCTCGGCTTGGGGCCTGTGGCTGTTGGCGCTGCCGCTGTTGTTGGGGTTGTTCATCCCGCAGCGGGCGTTAGGCGCGGCGGCTATCTACAACCGGGGGGTGAACCTGGGGGCGGGGTTGTCTAACGCTGGCGACGCGGCACGCATCCCCGCGGAAGAGCGTAACGTCTTAGACTGGGCGCGGCTGGCGGCGGAAGGCGCGCTCGTGCATGGGGAGCGGGCGGATGTGACCGGGTTTGTTTACCACGACCCCCGGCTGGGCGAGGGGATGTTTCTGGTCAGCCGCTTTACCATTGCCTGCTGCGTGGCCGATGCGGTGGCTTACGGCGTGGCGGTGCGGTGGTCCACTGCCCAAGACCTGCCCGACAACCGCTGGGTGCGGGTGCGCGGGACGGTGGCAGAGGTGCAGGTGGGCGGGCGAACCGTTCCGCTGATTACAGCCGAGCAGGTGGAGGTCATCCCTGAGCCGGAGCAGCCCTATTTGTTCCCGTGAAACGAGAGTGGCATTTTTCTTCTTTTGACCGGCTGATGCTCCTGATCCTGGCCGGGTTAGGGGCTGTGCTGGCGGTGGTGATTGTCTTGGGGGAACGGGCAGGGATGCCCGCGCCCGCATTGATCCCGGCGGACGGCGTGGTGGGCGTTTATGGACCGGTGGGGCTGGCGTTTGCCGCTCCTATGCCCGCAGAGGCGGCGGAGAAGATTTATTTGCGGCCCCAGGCAGGCGGAGCGGCACTGGCGGGGCGGCTGGCGTGGGAGGGCAACACGGCCTGGTTTTGGCCCGCGCAGCCCCTGGCGGAAGGGCAGGCGTATACCCTGCGCCTGGATGCCGGTATTTCCGACCAAAGCGGGCGGACGCTGCGCGAGAGCCTGGCGTGGATTATTCAGGTGCGCGAGCCAGAAGTTGCGTATCTGGCCCACGTAGACGCGCCGGAGGTGTGGCGCAGCCGGGCTGATGGAGCCAATCCCTATCAGATCACCTTTACCGGGGGGCGGGTGTATGACTTTGCCGTCTCACCTTCCGGCGAGCGCGTAGCTTACGCGGCTGAGAACGACCTGGGTGGTCTGGACCTGTGGGAGACCGGGCGCGCGGGCGGCGAGCCGCGCCAACTGCTGACGTGCGCCGCAGACCGCTGCAGCGGCCTGGCTTACGCGCCGGACGGCCGTTTTCTGGCTTACACTCGCAGTCAGGCCAGTGGAGCGGGTACTTACCGGCCCGCCGAGGTCTGGCTGTTGGATTTAACCCGTCTCGATACGCGCCTGCTGGCTGGCGGCGGGAACCTGGCCGCCAGCGATCTGCTGTGGTCGCCCGATGGACAGCGGTTGGCGTTTTTTGACGAAAATGCGGTGGGAGAAGGCTTTACCGCGCCGGGGGGCATTGGGGTGGTGAACCTGGAAGGCTCGCGCTGGGTAGTGCCTTCCAATGGGGGCGCGCCCGGCTCGTGGTCGCCCGATGGCCGTGAAATCTGGTTCGCAGGCACCGATTTGAGCGGCGAAGCGGTGGTGATGGGATTGTTCGCCGCAGAAGTGAGGGCGGATGGCTTTACAGTCCGCCCGGTGGCGTGGGATGGGGCGCGTTTCAGCCGCCTGGGCCGCCCGGTATGGTCGCCCGATAGCCGCTGGGTGGCGTTAGCGGCGTCTGAGGCGGGCAGTGGGGCCGGCGCCCGCCTGTGGCGTTTCTCGCCGGATGGCGCGGCACTCCAGGCGCTGACCGCAGAGCCGTTTTACGCTTACGGAAGCTACCATTGGGACCCCTCCGGCGCCATGCTGGTCTTTCAGCGGCTTGAACTGGGCGGCTCGCAAAGCCGCCCGCAGGTGGCCGTCTGGCGTGAGGGAGAAGTCACCCTCATTGCCGAAGATGCCGCCCTGCCGGCGTGGCTTCCTTAGCCGCATTCATCCGATGCGTTGATATAAAAATTTTCAAAGGATGGCAAGGGCTGACCGCTGATGTGGGCGTAAAGAACGTCTGGATCGAGGTCCGCGCCGTTGGGCCAGACGATGACGCCCAATTCAGGATCGACTTTCACCTGCTCAAAAAATTCACGCTGCTGTAAGGGCGCAAATACGCCATCCAAGCGAATAAGTTGTGAAAGGTCTACCTCTCCTTCCACGCCATCCTCAAATTGAAGCCACAAGCGGTAACCTGTGCCTGGTCGAACAGCAACAATATCGCGTAACATGATTACTCCAGTGGAGGAACGCTTTTAAGAGGTGCCTGTTGGCGAGCCAGTTCCCAGTTTTCGAGTAACTCCGAACGATGTAAAGCCGCCCACTCGATGACAAGGCCCAATGCCCGGGGCGATAAGGTGCCGGACAGCAATGAAGGCGTTTGAATAGCGATGATGGCTTTCTGTTCACCATATCGGACATGAAAATGGGGAGGGGCATGGTCATTATAGAACATAGCGATGATCATGCCAAAAAAGCGGCTGATCTCAGGCATTTTGCAGTCTCCGGTTTTAATTATAACGTCAGTTTCCCGCCTGGCTGTATCCGAAGCCAAATCTCCGCTTCTTTATAAATCTGACTGCTCTCCTAAGGGGTGGGGGTAACTGTTGGCTCTGGCGTGTTGGTAAGGGTGGCGGTGGGTTGGGGGGTGAAGGTCGGGCCGCCGGGGGTGACGGTGACAGTGGGCGTGCCGCCGGGCTTGGTGACGGTGTTGCTGTCGCCGACGATTACCTGCACCCACAGGTCGCCGGAGCCATCGAGTTTAAAGAACTGGCCGGCGGCGTTGCGCAGGCGGAAGAAAGCGCGTTGGGTCCCTGTTTGGGTGGGGGCCGTCAGGCGTACCTGGATGTCTACCGTCTCACCCGGCTTGACTTCTTTGGGCAGGGGCGTGGCTTCGGGGCATTGGAATTTGCCGGGGTCAATGCACACCAGGCTGTAGGCGGTCGTCCAGGTGGTGGTTCCGGTGTTTTTAATTCGCCAGGTCTTCGTGAAGACCTCGCCGGGGGCGACGGGCGAATTATCGGGGTAATCCACGTCGGCGATATAGCCAGCGGCATCTGCGGAGGAGGCCGCTGGCGGCGCGGTTGTGGCGGTGACGGTAGGCGTCTCAGCGGCGGGGGGCGGAGTGGGAGAGGGTTCGAGCGTGGGGGTTGGCGGGGCAGGGGTGTGAGTGGGCGCGAGCGTGACGGTAGCCGTAGCGGAAGGCTGCAAAGCGGCGGCTTCGGTCAGCCGGGCGGCGGCTGTACCGGCGGCGCGGGTGAGGATGGCATTGGAATCGGCGGTAGGGGCAACAGGGGCGTTGCAGGCCGCCAGCACAGCGGCCAACGCCAGCAGTAAGGCAGCAGAGAATGAACGATTCAAGCGCATAGTCATTTCCTTGTGAATTTATAGAGTATAGGTAGAGGATTCATCCAGCGCGGCGCGAGCTTCCTGCGCCACTGCCGGGTTGGGGTCAGCGCGCAGGGCGTGGTCGAGCGCGCGGCGGGCGTGGGGATGCCGCATGCGGCCTAATGCCCAGGCGGCATGACCGCGCACAAGCGGTTCTGGCTCTTCCTGCAGTACGCGCTCCAGGTCGGGAATGGCGGCGGGGTCGGGCTGATTGCCCATGGCGACCGCCACGTTGCGCAGATAACCGCGCCGTTTGGCGCGCAGGATAGGACTGCGTTTAAACTTGCGGTTAAACGCTTGGGGCGTCAGGCTCAGTTCAGCGCGCAGGACGGGGCGCGGAATGCCGGGCCGAGGGGCCAGAGCGGGGTGACCGGCGGGCGTGGCGAAGCGCAGGTTCCAGGGGCAGACCATCTGGCACACGTCACAGCCAAAGACCCAATCGCCCAGGTTGGGGCGCAGTTCCGGCGGAATGGGGCCTTTGTTCTCGATAGTGAGGTACGAGATGCAGCGTCCTGCATCAATAGTGCGGTCTGGACGGATGCAGGCAGTAGGGCAGGCCTCGATACAGCGCGTGCAGGTTCCGCAGTGGTCGCTTTGAAAAGGCTGAGCGGGCGGCAGATCAACGTCTAACAGGCTCTCGCCCAGCAGGAAGTACGAACCGTGTTGGGGCGAGATCAGGCAGGTATTCTTGCCAATCCAGCCCAACCCGGCCTTTTGGGCGAAGTCGCGCTCTAAGATGGGGCCGGTATCGGTATAAGAGCGCGCGGCGATGGGGCGGCCCAGGGCCTTTTCGATCAGCGCCAGCAGTTCGGCCAGCAGGGGCGGGATGATCTCGTGGTAATCATCGCCCCAGCTATAAGCGGCTACGCGCCCCAGGGCCTCACCATCAGGGCCGGGTGGAATGGCCGCTGGCGAACAGTAGCGCACTGCCACTACCAGGAACGAGCGCGCCTCGGGCAGAATCTGCGCGGGTTGGGCGCGGCGTGCGACGGCGCGTTCCGTCGCCAGGTAGGCCATGCCAGCGTGCAGCCCCTGCGCCAGCCAGTTGTGGTAGGTCGCCAGGTGCGGCGGCGGCTCAACGGCCGCCGCGCCCCAAAGGAGCAAGCCGAGGCGCTCCGTCTCGGCTTGAATGAGATCGAGCAAAGACAAATCGTTAATCCGTCACTTCGATATTGTAGTCAATCCACATCAGTTCGCGGCGGTCGCCATCGGTCAGCGCCCAATAGACCTGCTTGGGGCCGGTTGAGTCTGGCGCGGTGATTGTGAAGACGAAGCTGTAGCTCTCACCCGGCTTCACATCCTTCTGGATGACGAAGTCAGTGGGGCCAAGCTGATCGCCGCGTGAGTAGCGCAGGGCATAAGCATACTGCTTCCAGGTAAAGCCGCCGGTATTTTTTACCGTGACGGTGAGGTCGAATGAAGCGTTTCGTTGTACCTTAATGCCGCGCGCCGGTGAGAGCGAAACCAGTTCGGCGCGGTCTACCGGAGGCGTGGCGGTCGCCACGACGCCGCCCGACGTAGCGCGGGTGGCGGTGGGAATGATCAGGGCGGCAGTGGTGGGAGTGGCAGTCACTGTAGGGGCCGTGATTCCGGCGCTGGTAGCGGTAGGCGTGGCCTGATCTTCAGCGGGGGCCGAGGTGGCGGTAGGCTGTTCTGGCTGTTGGGTAGGTTCTGGCGTAGCCGAGGGTTCTGGCGTGCTGGTTGGGCGCGCGGCCTCGGTCTGGCGGAAGTTGGCTTCGATGGTTTGGGCCGCCTGAGTATAGATTGGCCCGGCGTCGAAGGTGGCTTCTGGGGCGGTGGTAGCTTTGGCCTGGTTACTGCACGCCGCCAGCAGTACGCTGCCAGCCAGAAGCAGGATCAGAAATGCGCGCGTGGACGAGGTTGTTTTCATGGATGCTCCCTGAAAAGGTGGCTGGATGCCCTTCTTTAGAGTTAATTGACAACTTCCACCTGTAAGAAGAGCGGGCAGAAGTTAACCCCGCTGCCGTTCTGGATCACCCAGTTGGCCTGTTTCTTGCCGGTATCCGACGGGGCTTTCATGGTGAACACAAAGCGGTACATCTCGCCGGGCTTGACCTCATTGGTCAGGTAAAAGTCGTTAGGGCTGCCCAGGCGGTCGCCGCCCCAGAACTTGAGGGCATAGGTTTTATCCCAGGTGGTCGTGCCAGAATTTTTAACCACGATGGTCATATCCCAAGACGCATCTTTCTTCACCTGGGTACCGTCTTTGGGGCTTTGATCAACCCACTGGCAGTTATCTCCCGAAGGCGGCTGCGCGGGGGGCTGGGCGCCGGTGACGGGCGTATTGGTGGCCTGCACTACCGGCGTTTGGGCCAGGGTGGGGGTGACGGCCAGGGTGGGGGTGGCCTGCGCGTCACCGGCGGGGGCCGGCTGAGTGGCGGTTGGCTGTGGAGTAGCGGTGGGTTCAGGGGTGGCAGTAGCCGGTGGGCGGGCCGAGGCTGTAGCGTTGAGCCCGGCCTGCACGGTCTGCGCCGCCTGGGTATAGACCAGGTTGGTATCCACCGTTGGAGCGGCGGTAGGCGTTTGTGAGGAGCAGGCGGCCAGAAGCAGGCTCAGAACGATCAAAATGCTGGTCCCCAACGGGACGTGAATGCGATTCATGTTTCCTCCGGTAATGGGCGGCCTGTTGGGTCGAACAGCCAGGATCAGGCGCGCGGTCATCAGCCTTATGGGGTAAGGCAGGATTTGTATTGTCTTGCCCAATCGGTGAATTGTCAAGGTTTTTCTTAATTCTCAGGGCCGGTTTCGATCTCGTTCACCAGGTTTTTTGCGCCGGGGTCGGGCGGCAGGGCCAGGGTATAGCCCCGGTCGCCCTGAAAGGTGAAGTATGTGACCGCGCCAGGGAAAATACTGACGCGCTGTTTGTAGGAGCGTTCCAGATAGTCAATGGAAATTTCGTAGTCTCCGGCGGGCAGGTCTGAGAGGACCAGGTTTTCGTTGAAGTAAGGATCACTGTTAACGGCCAGGCTGCCGTAAGAGCGCACCGTCCAGCGGCGCGAGCTGGTGAGACTGCGCACCACCACATCTTTCTGATACAGGATGGAGCCGTTGGTGTTGAGCACCTTACCTACCAATACGCCCCAACCCTGGGGCGGGGCCAGCCACAGTTCGGGGTTGTAGGTGGTAAAGTAGCTGTTCTTTTCCATGCGGACTTCAAAATGCAGGTGGGGGCCGGTGGTCAGGCCGGTTGTGCCGATGATGCCGAGCGGATCGCCGGTCTGAACGAGCTGGCCGGTGCTGACATCAATGCGGTCCATATGCGCGTAGACGGTGTAGATCTGCTGGCCGTTGTAGCCAAAATCGTGGCGGATAGTAACGGCCAGGCCGTAGGGGTCGTTGGGGTCATTGTTGCCGTAGTACAGGCCATAACCGGCCCAAACCACCTTGCCCGGCCCGGCGGCCAGCACCGGGGTGTGCAGTTGGGCGGGGATGTCTATGCCGGTGTGGACGATTTCGGAACTAAAGAAGACGCCCCCATAGCGGTAATCGGCTAACGGCCAGTTGACTTCATCGGCGGCAATGGGGCGGGTAAAGTAAAAATGGTCGTGCGGCCCCAACGCCCAGGGGGTATCGTACAGCGGGGGGCGCCACAGCGAGATCGGCGCAGGGCCGGGGGTGGGCAGGGTAAAGCGCAGGGGCGTTTCGCCGTTGGGCGGAGCAAAGAAGGCCGTGCCGCCCCCATTCCGGGCAAAGCCAGCTTCGGCGGCGGGGGTTGCTGTTTGAGGAGAAGGGGTAGGGCCGCCGGCGGCTTCTGCTGAGCCATCCTCTGGCCGGGGGGTGGGGGTGGCAGTTTGGCGGCAGGCTGTCAGCAGCACCAGGAGCAAGACGCACAGCCCTATGCCCTGCAGGGTTTTCAGGATTGCGAGATTGCGAGAGCCTGCCCCCCGAACGATGCGGTTGCCGGGATTGCATCTTTTCATGGCGAGAAATTAGGCAGCGGGGTCCAGGTGGGCCGCCGGGTGGGGATGGGCGTAGCCGAGGGGACCCGGGTCGGCTCGGCGGTGGGGACGGGAGTGGCCGGGGTGATCGTATCCAGCGGGGTGTACGTGGGCTGGGGGGTGTTCGTCACCAGGGCTTCGGGCGGGTAGATTTGGGCCATGGCGGCGCGCCAGTCTAACCCGCCGGTGATGGCAAACTGATTAAAGCGGATGGCCGGATAATAGGTGCGCCAGGTAGTCAGCGAGGGCAGGCGTTCCCAACCGTAACGGGCGGCGATTTCGGTCAGGTCAATCCAATACCCCGGTGGGGGCGAGGATGCCCGCCCACCCTGCTCGTATTCACGGGTGTTGCCAGAGTAGCGGGCGTTCAGGTCAAACACTGTTTGGGTGAGCGGCATGCCCATTGAACCGTCCTGGTAGCGCGCCTTCAGGTAGACGTGCCAGTAGGTCTGGCCGCCGAAGTCCTCGCGGGCCACCACCATCCACCCCGCCGACATGAGCAATGGGTTGAGCGCAAAGGCCCGTCCGGTGTATAGCCATTCGTCTTCATTGGCCGGGTCATTGGGCGTGGTGACGGCCACAAAGGCGTTTTCGAGGCTGGCGAGGGCATCCCATCCGGCTTCCAGGCCCACCTGAGCGCGTAGATCGTTAAACGCCTCGTCCACTTCGTCGTGCAGCAGGGCTGCGGGGGCGGTTACGTCGGTCAGCTCCACCAGGCTGAGGCGACCGGCAGGCGCGATGGGGAATTTGGTCAAAATGGGGCGGTACAGGTTGGGCGGGGGCGTCTGATCGCCCTGCTGGATGGCCTCTAACAGCCGGGCCGGGAGCGGGCCCGGAACCCACACCATGCCGTAGAGCGCGCCGGGCAGTGGGAGCGGCTGCAGGCGGATGCGCCCGCTGGCGGCCTGGTAAGCGGTAAGGTCTACCTGATTGGGGCCGCGGAACTCGGCAAAGAGCTGGCTTCCATCGGGGCTCCAGGCCGCGCGCGCGCCTTCGGCAGGCAACTGGGCGGCGGGCTGGCCCGAACCGGCCTCTAAGACCATCAACCGGCGGGCCCCGGCTTTTTCGGCAGACCAGGCCAGGCGGCGGCCATCTGGCGACCAGACGGGGTAGCGGTCGTGGGCGTTGGCATTCTGGCTCAGGTTAGTAAAGCGCCCTTCCACCTGGTCGAGATCGGCAATCCAGACCTCTTCGTCGCCGGAGCGATCCGATACAAACGCAATCTGGCGGCCCTGGGGCGACCAGGCCGGGGCGTAATCCAGGCCGGGTGAATCGGTCAGACGGATGACGCCGGAGACGGGGTCGTTGAGGGGCAAGAGTTCAATTTCGAGGTTGGCTCCATCGAAGCGCTGGTAGGCGATCCACTGCCCATCGGGGGCCCAGGTAGGAGCCGACTCAAAATCGGGCGTGTCCGTCAGGCGGGTGCGCATCCCGGTTTCCAGGTCGAGCAGGTACAGGTCCCAATACCCGTTCTGGCGCGAGCTAAAGGCCAGGCGCTTACCGTCGGGGCTGAGGGCAGGGGTCATGTCGTCCCAGGGGGTGTTGGTCAGGCGGGTGAGGGGCAGAAAGACCGGGTGGTAAGCAAACAGGTGAATGAAGGACCCGTCGCGCATTGCCAGGATCATCACCCCCTCGGCGTTGAGGTGATCAACCAGCGAACCGGCGGATGGCAGAGAAATGGCCGCGCCCGCAGGGGTGGGTGAAACAGTAGGTTGGGGACTGGGCGTGGCTGGCTCAGATTGCGCGCCTATGAGAGGCGGGGTGGCGGTGAGGTTCTCCGCGGCCCCCTGGGTCAGAGAGGGCTGGGCGGCCTGGGCAAAGCGCTCGCGCAGGGCTGGCGCGTCGAACCAGGCCAGGGCGGCCAGGAGCGCAACAAGCAAGGGAGATAGGATGAGGATTAGTTTGCGAGTGCGGTTGGTTCGATCAGATTCCATGATGGATCACGCCGCAGCGGAGGATTTTTCCAGCAGATAGAAACTCTGGGGCGTTCCTTCGTCTGGATTGTAGCACTTTTCGGATGGAGGCGGAAGAAGGGAAACCCGGATGCACTCAGATCAGTCTCGATGAACTCAAATGATCTCAGAGGGGCGTCTAATGGGTTTGATCCAGGGCGAAAATCTCCAGCGGGTCCATTAATTGGAACAGGCCGCTGACTCGCCAGGCGCAGTAGGCGCTCATCTCGGCGGCGGTGGCGTCGTTCTGGTAATGGGCCATGGATTCAAAGGTGGTGTGGGCCGGGCCGATGCGCGTTTCGAGGTGCAGGTGATCGTTCACCGATTTGCCGGTTGTGCCAACGGCCCCGATTGGCTCTCCACAGGCCACGGATTGGCCGACCTTAAGCGGGGAAGGCTTTTCGAGGTGGGCGTAGAGCAGGTAGAGAGCGGTGGGGCCGGCTTCGAGAGTGGAAGGCGGGCATTGCAGGCTGAGGGCCGCTACAGTGGGGGCGGGAGTGGCGCTGAGAACCGGCAGAAAGCGCAGCCAGGCGGGCGGCAGGGCTTCTAAGGGGGTTTCAATGATGACGGCATTGCCGTAAGGCAGGCGCTCCGGCAAGACGGCGGCTACTCTGCCGGCCAGGGCGGCCAGAACCGGGTGACCGCGCATGGTTTTGCGCTCGCCGCGTGACCAGTAGGCAAAGTCCACGCCGTGATGTCCCTCATCCCAACCGGGGCGGGGGCGCTCAAAGCGGGTTTTGAGCAGGTCGGGGCCGATCAGTTCCGCCAGGGGGATGCCCTCCAGCGGGGAACACAGCCCGGCCCCCGGCGTGGGGGTGAGCGACGGGCGCGGAGCGGGTGAGGCAGTGGCTGTCGGCACGGCAGATGGCGTGGCGGCGGCGGTGGGCGCGGCGGGCACGCCATCCGCCGCGCCGGTTGCGGACGGAGCCGCCGTTGGGGTCAAGAGAACCGGAGTGGGTTCGGGCGCGCACCCGGCCAGGATGAGACTAACCAGCCACAACAGAATGAGAAGCTTCATCCGGTTCGTGAGGTTATTCTTCTTCCTGAAACCGCATTGCATACAACCTTTGATAGACGCCGCCCTTTTCCAGCAGTTCCTGGTGGCGGCCCTGCTCCACAATTCGCCCATTCTGGATCACCACAATGCGGTCAGCGTTGATGATGGTGGAAAGGCGGTGAGCGATGACAAAGGCAGTGCGGCCTTGCAGCAGGCGTGCCAGGGCCTGTTGAATGATGTTCTCGGTATGGGTGTCTATGGAGGAGGTGGCTTCATCCAGGATCAGGATGCGCGGGTCGGCCAGCAGAGCGCGGGCAAACGAGATCAACTGGCGCTGTCCTACCGAAAGCACCGCGCCGCCTTCTTCTACCGGGGTTTCGTACCCGAGGCGCAGGCTGCGGATAAACTCGTCCGCGCCGACGGCCGCGGCGGCGGCCTCAACTTCGGCGTCGGTGGCTTCCAGGCGGCCAAAGCGGATGTTCTCGCGCACGGTTCCAGAGAACAGGAAGGGGTCTTGCAGTACAATTCCCATCTGACTGCGCAGGCTGTGCTGGGTATACTGAGCGATATCATGCCCGTCAATCAGGATGCGCCCGCTGGTGGGGTCATGGAAGCGGGCCAGCAGTTTAATCATGGTGGTCTTGCCGGCCCCCGTTTTGCCCACAAAGGCTACCGTCTCGCCGGGCTGGACGTGCAGGTTAATATCCTGAAGGACCAGGGTGTCATCGTCGGAATAATGGAAAGAGACGTTCTCGAACCTGACTTCCCCTTTGATCGGCGGCAGTTCTCCGGCGCCGGGCTTATCTTGAACCTCAACCGGGGCGTTGATCAGGCCCAAAATGCGGTCGGCGCTGGCCGTGGCCGAGAGGAAGCCATCGTAGCGCATACTCAAGTCGCGGATGGGGTCGAAGAAGCGCCCGATGTACAGGACAAAGGCCGTCAGCACCCCGGCGGTGAGCCTCTCACCCAACAGCGCCGAACCGCCCACGTAAATCACTACTGCCATCGCCAGGGTTCCGAGAAAATCAACCGTGGGGAAGAAGATCGAAGACAATCGGGCCGCTTTGAGGTTGGCTTTTAAGTTGTAGCCGTTGACCACATCGCGAAAGTAGGCGTAGTTGGTATCTTCGCGCGAGAAGGACTGCACCACGCGCACGCCGTTAATGTTCTCGGCCAGCACCGAGTTCACCCAACTGATCGCCATGCGGGCGCGGCGGTAGTTATCGCGGGCGCGGCGGCGGAAGGCAAAGGTCATCACGGCCATGATGGGCAGTACTGCAAAGGTGAGGAGCGAAAGCTGGACGTTCATCAGCAGCATCGTGCCTACGATGCCGCCCAGGGTGAAAATGTCGCGCGCCACAGCCAGCAGCGTCCAGGTGACGAAATCACGCAGTACCGAAACGTCGCTCATCATGCGGGCAGTGATGCGCCCGGCGCTGTAGCGCGAAAAGAAACTGAGCGATAGTTCTTGCAGATGCTTGAAAATGGCCGCGCGGATGTCGTAGATGATCGACTGCCCTACCTCGGCCATCATTTTGACGCGAATGTAGTTAAAAAACCACTGGATGCCCTGAGCCAGAAGGAATAACAGGGCGATGTTGCGCAGGGTGACGAGGTTGCCCACACTAATGCCGTCGTCAATGGCGATCTGGAGAAGGTACGGACCGACCACCGCCGCCAGTGAGCTGAGCATCATGTAGAAGACAGAAATCAAAATTTTGGTGCCGTAGGGTTTAATAAAACCCATCATCTGGCGGGTCACTTCGGGGTCGTAATCTTTGTAAGGCAGGTCCTCTAGTTGTGGGGGCGTGACCTGCGAAAATTGGGTTGGGGCGGTTTGTACGGTCATCGGTTCACTTTCTTCAGTTCTTGGGCCTGGAGTTGTTCCATTTCTTCCTGGAATCGTTCCTGGTCGCGCAGTTGGAGGTCGTAAATCTGGCGGTACAGACCTGGCTGTTGAAGCAATTCAGCATGGGTTCCCTGCTGGACGATGCGCCCGTGATCGAGGACGACGATCAGGTCGGCCTGGCGCACGGTGGAAAGGCGCTGTGCGATGACGAAGGTGGTGCGGCCTTTCATCAGACGGCGCAGGGCTTCCTGGATGAGGTGTTCCGTTTGGGTATCAACCGAAGAGGTCGAATCATCCAGGATGAGGATGCGGGGATCCATCAGGATGGCGCGGGCAATTGCCACGCGCTGACGCTGACCGCCAGAGAGGGTAACGCCGCGCTCGCCAACAACGGTATCGTAGCCTTTGCTCATCTCCATGATGAACTCATGGGCCTGGGCCGCTTTGGCCGCCGCGATGATCTCTTCCATACTGGCGTTGGGCCGCCCGTATGCGATGTTCTCGCGGATGGTGGCGGAGAACAGCAGTGACGTTTGCAGTACAATGCCAATCTGGCTGCGCAGGGTTTTCAGGTCTAGCTGGCGCACGTCCACGCCGTCAATTTTCACCGCGCCGCTCGTCACATCGTAAAAGCGCGGAATGAGGTTAACGATCGAGGTCTTGCCGGAGCCGGTGGGGCCAACCAGGGCGACGATCTGATTAGGCTGGACGGTGAGGTTAATGTCGTGCAGGGCGTCCTTTTTCTCGTTACGATAGCGGAATGAGACGTTCTCAAAGCGCACTTCACCGCGCAGTTTGGGTAAAAACACCGGCTGAGCGGGCGAGCGAATCTCAGACTGCTGATCGAGGACTTCAAACGTGCGCTGCAGGCCGGCGCTGGTCTCACCGGCGGCATTGATGAGCCAGCTAAGCTGTTGGGCCGGACCGGAGAGCATCAGCACGTAGCTGTTGAAGGCGACTAGTTCGCCGAGCGTGATCTGCCCGTTGATGACCATGTTGCCCCCAAACCACAGGATTAACAGCGTGCTAAGGCCCACCAACAGGCTGGAAGTGGGCATGACGCGGGCCATTTCTTGAACAACGCGGATTTGCTTTTTATAAAGTTCCTGGTTGACGGCCTTAAACCGCTCGATTTCAAAGGCCTCGCGGGCAAAGGCGCGCACGACCTGCACGCCGTTGACGTTCTCTTGCAGGCGCGAGTTTAGCTCGCCGAGGGTCTGGTCTACTGCCAGGAACATTTTGCCCATCCGCCTGCCAAAGGCGGTGTTCATGAGCGTGAGGGGAATCAGTGGAAGAAGTGAGATGACCGCCAGCAGGGGGTTGGTGGTGATGAGGATGAAGATAATGCCGATCATCAGGACGACCACGCGGGTCAGCTCGATAAACCCCTGACCGGTGAAGTTTTGCAGTGAGCGCACGTCTTCGATCACGCGGCTAATCAACTGCCCGCTGGCGGTGTGGTCGTGGTAGCTGAAGGACAACCGCTGGATATGGTTATAAAGCTGGTTGCGCAGGTCGTAAGCCACGGTATGCGCCAGCCATTCAGAATTGTAGCGGTTGCCAAAGCTGATCAGCGATTTAAACAGCCCCATCCCTAACAGGATGCCGGCGGCCAGCGCGGTATAGTGACTCTGGCCCCCAACCACGCCAATGTCAATGACCTGGCGGATGATAGCGGGGAAGATCATGTCAATGGTGGTAAGGGTCAACAGCATCAGGGCGATGGCAAGAATTCGCAGGCGGTAAGGTTTTAACAAGATGCTCAGGCGTTTGATAGATTTCATTTCGATCCTTTGCAAACAAATAAAAACCGGCGGCAGGCCGGGCGGCCGCGGCAGGCGGCCTTCATCACACTTCAAACGTGATATTGTCCTGATGGACAGTCCCGGCGTCGGGATAACTAAGGGTCGCGGTTAGCGTACAGGTACCGGTAATTTCTGGGCCGCGCAGGTGCATGGTAAAGGTCATGCGGCTGTCAATGGTCTGAATAATGCTGACGGAAGACACCTCCTGTTGGTGAGGGTCTGTGATGACAACTTCGATGTTGGGCGGCTCTAAAAAAGGCGTGATTTCAAGGGTCACGCGCACGCGGCGGCGGTCCGGCCAGGGTTCGGCGCCCAATTGCACAATCCGAACCTCCTGGGGGGGCAGGCCATCTTCAGGGGGGTGATGAGGATTCCATCGCCACATTAGGTGCTACCTTGTCATTATACCCCGGCAGGGGGCGACTCTTGCGTAATCCGGCAGATCAGGAAATCCGGCGGCATTCCATATAGAATCGTTTTTCTTTGGCCTCACCCATGGAGAAAGTTTTACGGGGCAGGGCGCCATCAAGGATAACGGTTTTGAAGAGGTCTTCTTTGTTCATGGCGGGCAGGTAAAACCCCAGGTTGCCTTCCTGCGAGCCAAGCGCGATGACCACATCATCGCCGTGGACGTAATCAATGTGATCAAAACCGCCCTGCGGTCCCCAGGCATCGAGGAAGGCTTGTAGTGAACCCACCGG